>Ga0182211_1000107_pt1 | contig 23069 bp, 24 predicted proteins | sample G5R1MG_20_FD_129660 | JGI IMG/M metagenome (GOLD analysis project Ga0182211, IMG submission 129660) | Switchgrass phyllosphere microbial communities from Michigan, USA - G5R2_MAIN_03OCT2016_LD1 MG | ecosystem: Host-associated > Plants > Phyllosphere > Phylloplane/Leaf | place: USA: Michigan... | reverse complement strand
CGCTCGCCAAACTCCAAGATGCAGCCTCGCAGTCTGAAGCCGAGGCCCGCCAGGCCGAGCGCTCCCTCAAAGCCGAGCTCTCCGCCATGGCGGCCGAATACGAGGCCCTGACCCGCGACGCCATTGCCAATGAAAAGGACCGCGACGCACTCGAGGCGCAAATCGACCGGCTGCGCGACGAGCGCGAGGCCCTGGAGCGCGACCTCAGTGATGAGAAGGTCAAGATGTTGGGCGTGCGGAGCCCGGGCGCAGGACCAACTCAGGCGGGCCAAGTCCCGCTTGACCTGGGCGCGACGAGTATTCGCATGTTGCGCGAGGATTTCCGAAAGATGATGCGTGAACGCACGGCTGAGGGGTTGCGGGCGCTTCGGGTAGGTGATTTCTCGGGTGTGGTTGTTTTTTTTTTTCTTCCCCTACATGTACCCTTGCTAACCTTCTTCTCTCCCCCAGGCTGAACAAGATGAGCGCCGCAAACTAGAAGCTGTAGTACGCCAGTTGCGGAAGGAGGGTACGGCTCTGAAAGCCGGCGTTTTGCGGGGCGGGAACGCGGCTCCGGCGACACCAACACCACCGACAGCGGTGGCGCCAACGACGACGATGACGACGACGACGACGATACCAACGCGCTAGTTTTCATTTTTTTAATTTTTTTAATGGAGATTTAACAGCTCCATGTAGAGCATGGGGAAAAAGGACTATTCCATCTAGACGTTATATAGACACCATTAGAGAGGGAAAAAACAACAGAACCGATTCAATTCTGATGGCAGTAATTTTTTTTTGTCTGATAGGAGTTGGGTACAATGAAGGTCGGGATCTTCCCTACTCGATTCCAATAGGTACGGAAACCTTGTAAGCCGTTGGATGCTAGAAGCCCATATACATGCTTGCCACCGTCATATCGCAACATCATCAAGAGGCTCGTACACGGACAGCTCGCCACCAGTAATGCCGCGGACCACGGGCCGCACAAACAGGCATTTCTTCACCACGCCGTCCTCGCACACGGGCGCAAGATCCTGGTCTGCCACCTTCATGCCCCACATGATGAGCCGCGCGCCCAGGTGCTCCGTGGGCCCGCTGATGAGCGCGCGGTGCCGTGCTAGGCGTGACGTCTTGCCAAGATGGTCGAGCACTTCCACAGGCGAAGACGACGCCGATGCCGGGCGTGCGGTGCTGACGAAGTCGCCGAGGTGTGCGTCGATGAATTCATAGGTTGGCACGTCTTCGATGCCGTCTTCGAGCGTGGGTAAAGGGTGGTGGGAGAGAACGGGGCTGAGCCAGGACGGTGGTGCCGGAGGGTCCGAGTGCTCCATGGTAAGCCAGGATGTAGTCAATGCTAGGAGGAGGAGGATCCAGACCATGGGTTCGTCTTGGGGGTCGTGAAGGTCGTGTTTCTCCATGCCTTGGCGGAAAGTGCAAATTCGCTCGGGAGAGAAGATTTCCAGGCTCGACAGCGCGTCGGCCGTGGAAAGCAGCCTAGCGCTTCCAGGCGCACACGCAGGTTCTGGGCGCCGCAGCCTGTCTATGGCGGTCTGGAGTTCTTCTCGTATCGCATGTAGGATCTTTGCCTGTCCGTCGCGGTAGGTCTTTGCGAACCTTTGCTTGTCGTTGGTTGGCTCCTGCTGCAGGTGAAGGGGCAAGCTGCGACTTCTCTGTTCGATGGCTTGGTGCAATAAGACAAGGACCTGCAGTGTGATTCTAGGGTCGGGTCGCTCGACGTCAACCTTGGCGAGATCCAGGTCCAGCATCATGACGGTCTGGATGAAGAAGAAATGCACGATAAATGGCGGGATGCCGCGGAAGAAGGGAATGTGATTGTCGTAACGGCCAAAAGGATGGTTGGCCGTCCGCAGGAAATGTTGCTCGGTGCTCGGGTCCTGGTCGAGGAAGGCTGGTGACATTCCAAAGGGCACGCTCCTGCCATGTAGTAGCCCCATTTCGTGTGCGTACTGCTGTACCATGGGCGGGAACGCAAGTTTCAGGGCAAATTGTTCAATGGGATTGTCTTCAAGACAAAATCCATAGCCGAGAAGCAGCTCATCGTTTTGCTTGGGAGCATAGTTGTTGAATACTTCTTGGCCTGGCTTACAATGCTCGCCGTCGAGGGATTTCAAGGTAAAGGAGCGATGTGGGTGGAAGTCCCATTCTACCTTGGCGGAGACAGAATGATTCAGAAGATCGAGAACGGGAAAGAGGATGGGCACAGTTTCGATGTCTGGCAAGATGTGGGTGGAGACGAAGGCGCGCGAAGTAAAGATGGTGGCGGCCCAGAGCAATGCTTCGCTACCAGGCGTTAGCACAGACGTTTTGCTCTCGGACGGAACCAACCGTGTTCTCGGCACATGTCCGTCCTGGCATGAGCTGGAAGGCGTTCCAGGGCGATGAGGTGGGACGTTGGGCTTCGTGGGGGGCTTACCCGTTGATGTCGTCAGCCACTGGAATCTGCAGGTCCTTCAAGACGGCCACGGCATCCTCCCACTGTCGAAGGAGTTGTTGTTTTCTCTCCTGGGCTGCCGGCGCGGCGCTCGTGCCGGCCAGAAAAGTGCAGTCCTCTTGGTCGAACCACAGGGGCGTAGTCAGGCTCTCAGGGGGTGGTAGACAAGAAATGTAAGCGTGCCATGGTGACGCGTCGCCAATCCTCCGCTGGTCGAGCAAGAGGAGATAGGACAGTATGTGGTTGGGAATCTTGCCTCGGCAGCGCTGGAGTGGGCTGTCGACCGACCGTATGTCGTGGCGGTCCGGTTCTAGATTCAGCACGGAGAGGGTGAGTTTTAGGGGACAGGACACCAGGACAGGCGAGCTCAGAGGCCCTGCAGCGACGACATGAAAGCCATGCGAGTCATCATGGGCAAGCTGAATGTCCGAGCTGAGGTAGCCACCGTTGTGGGAGAACCACGAGATGAGCTGCCGGGCCAGGGTCGATGGTGAAGGAGGCATGTGGCCGGGAGGAGCAGCACGCCTCCGGCTTGCTGACGAGCCAGGTCGGCCAGGGATTGTGACGTCAACCGGGAGGATCCATCCTCGCTGCCCGTCACGGGCGGTCGTAAAAATTCGGCGCAACGGGGAACGGAGGTTCGAGGGAACCGACCGGAGGTTTGAGGCGCGAGAAATCCGTGCCGAAGGCTGCAGGGGGGGTCTTGGCATTTCTTGGCGGGGTGGACTCGGATCGTTGCCCTTCTGCCTCCGTAGTCCTGTGTGCACAGTACCGCCAACACTTGGAGCGTGGAAACACTGCCGTACGCTTCTCGGGCTCCTCGCTCCTCCATGGCTACAAAAGAGTCGCACGTTGTCGGCTTGTGGCCGTGTTCTGGCATGGCATCTGATTCGACCGACAGAGACACCCTATGCTATGTACTAGTATATACCTACTATACTGTGTACTACATAGTATGTACATACTATGCAGTATTATATAGTATATAGAGGGTAGCTAGGGGCCGGGAACGCCGGAAGACTGACGTACTATGTCTAGGGATGGTCGATAGCAGGACCTATCGAGAATGTGCGTCGGCGATCTACTATGGTAGGACCAAGCCTACTGGGAGTCTGGTGGTGATGATCCGTCTTAGTACCTGGGGGCCAGGAGAATGTACAAGATACCCTGTCGTATACTATGTATACCATAGTACATGATGAGATCAGCATGTGCGTACAGAGTCTGGTATACAGAGTCTGGTATACAGAGTCTGGTATACAGAGTCTGGTATAAGCAGCTTTCCAGCATCAAGTCCGTCGGCCCCGAGGACGCGAGGGATCGCAGGTGGGTAGCACCAAACGACCGTACAGCACGTACAGGAATCGTTGATTACCATGGATGCCTGTAACGATGTAGATGACTACCAGATGCCTCCTAGCGACGTCTGCATCGGACGCCTCCTCGACACGCGTGCCCTTTTTCATGCCACACCATGCGAGCGGGACCGACGGACAGCTGACGTTGCCGGCTTCCGTGGCCGTCTTTGTGCCTGGTTCGTTCGCCAGCCCTTGTCTTGTCTGTCCGTGGCTGCGTATGGACATCGGGGATAGTATGGCCATGCCTGTCGCTGACGGTGGTTCTCTAGCTGGATCGCCTCGTCCTCGTCCTCGTCCTCCTCTTCATCCTCCCTCCACAGCACTTCGCCATCCATCTGTGCTGCTTCAGGCCCCAACACCCGCGCCAGCGCTCGGAACCAGTCTGGCACGGCCCCTGAGTGGCTTCGCGCCGCCCTGCCTCTGCATCTCGTGAGTCGCTAGCTGGCATCGAGGCGTCTGCTAGAGGGCGGCCTGCTCAGACGCTGGGCGGCCATGCTCCATCGAGCATAACGTCAAACGAGTCCAACGTCCAGCCGTGGCCCTCTGGCTCCTGTCTTGCCCTGCTTTTCTGCTGCCTTATCCCCACCTACTGCCTGGCTGACCGATCGTCCAGCATGTCGACCCGCCGTCCGTAGCCAGGGCAATGCTGCTGGACAGGTTGACAGCCAATGCGGCCGCCAGCCATGGCGACCCCCCGCCCCACGGCGACGCCGACGCTGCCGCCGACACCTTGCCCGCCAACAATGCCTCTTTTCTCGCCCAGCTGCCGCTCTCCCTGCTCGGCTCCTACCTCCGTCGCCCGAGCCCATCCCCATCGCCGTCCACCGACCGCCCTCGCGCTGCCTCCGCCATCTACGCCGATGATGCACGAGACAGAGACGCCACCGGGACGACGACGACGACGACGACGACGCCGCCGGACCACAAGGGCAGGGCGCACAACGTCCACATGGCCGCTTCTGCACCCTCGCGGCCCGCCTCTTCCGGCAGCAGCGCTGCGGCCGACGACCGCCAGAGGAAGCACGCGCCTCGCCCAAGGACGACCTTTCTCTTCGCCAAGCCTGTGCAGCCGCCCACGGCTCGCCCCAAGCTCCACCTCCGCCCCAAGCTGCTCCTGCAGCTGCACCAAGTTGTGGCAGCGCAGCGCCCAAAGCCTGCGTACGAGATCATCCCCTTTTCCCTGCTGCCGCCCAAGTCCATCCGGCGCCTTGCACGATCCTTCAATACCCGCGACCGCCTGGGACCCCATCATGTTTTGATTGTCGAAGCAGAGCCCTACACCGCCAACGACCACGAGAAGCGATCCGACAATGAGCGCTGGGAGTCGAGGGACGTCATCGCCGTCCTCACTCGTGCCAGGTCCGACAAGAGCGCTGTCGCCAAGGCGGAAATCTGCATGAACGACGGGATGAGCCGCTGGGAAGCCTCGGCCATGCCGAACGGGAGCTTTGAATTCAACACCACCGACGACCATGGCTTGGCACTCAAGGCACGCTGGGTGTTGAAACCGCCGCATTTGCGCAAATCATCAAGCGTGTCCAGTGGCACGCCCCTGTCTCCGACCTTCGCTCCTACACTAGAGGACAAAAAGTTCACCTTCAGCACCATTAGCTCCAGCTCACGACGCCATCCCATCATCGCGACAATGACTCGTCATCGAATTGACATCATGGACTCGTACGTGGTGCCACCCGCTGCTTCACCCCCTGCACCGGGCCTCTCCTCACCCGCCCCAACCGCCCCAACCCACGCCCATGCCGACCGAGCTACACCCATGGCCCAATCATGGGGCGACGGTGTGCTCATGAGCACGGACGATGCGCTCCGACATTTCATCATTGCGTCTGGGATCTGGGTCGCTGCAAATATCTACGCACCCATCGAAAGCGCTGGCCAGTTTCCTTCGCCTGCAACTGCCACCCCTCGGTCTGCCACCAGCCGCACCGCTTGCAGGTCGGTTCTTGACTCACCTCGCTCGGCATCCCCTGCATCGACACTGGACGACAGCCGCCATTCCATCCATAGAATCTTCAGATCGGGCACGGGCAGTATACGTCGCAGTCAAAGCATAGAACCCCCATCCTCTCCCGCGTCCACCAAGACTACCACGAACACGTCCCCAGTTATGAAAACGCGGGGGCGCAGATCCACTTCCGACGCCAACATCCGTAGCATGACAGGCAGCATGCGGAAGCGCTATGGACTCGCGTTGGAAGACCAGACGCTGCCAGAGAGCGAAGAGGAACGGCAGGGCAAACGCAGCGTGGAGCTCCTCCGGATTCGGGAACTAGCGCTGCCCACACCCATCGAGAGACCGTCCATGGAAACAGCTTCCGTTGAGATGAAGCCGCAAGAGGTGTTGTCGACGGCGCCCTTGCCATCTGGGATAGCACCCGACACAAATGGTCCAGCCTCTCCCGCCTCACCCATGTCCCCATCGCTACTCGCCCCCGCTTTGTTATCATCAGACCGTCCCGACCCCGAACGAGCCAGGAAATCGCAGTCTGCCTACAATCCTATCCAAACTGCTGGATTGTGGGATTCTGGTGTCGTCAGTGAAGGTGCTCGAGTACGATCGCGACCCACGAGCATGCTTGTTTCCCATGAGCGAAAGCGCAAGCAGGATAAAAAAAGGCGGAGCAAGAGCGAGAACAACCAAAAGCAGGGCAATACAATGCATATAGAGGATGACGAATTTCCACGCCCCAGGAAGACAGGCGATGGGTGCAGGCACAAGCTCAAACTTCATTTCAAAAATTGGTTTCGTCGGGAAACAGCAGCGACTTGACATCATTTCTAGCGTTTTATTCTCTTGTTTCCTCTTGACTATCTTCATCGTGAAGGCTCACGAGGCGAGCTCTGTTGACTTTATTGAGGGGTAACCAGTATGTTGACCAGGCCTATCATCTCCATCACTGCAAAGCTCGTTCATTCTTGTGCATAGTATAACCAATCGGCGTACCATTTTCGTAGCATGAGTAAATCGATTTCGTGTCCACTCCTACCCCTGCAGACCAATGGATGCAATTCCTATCGCTAATGTGACGTCAAGGCGGCAACCCCTGTGCCACAAAGCCAGGCTCATCCGAGTGGTATTGCCTTACCTGGAGTACCCCATGGATGAGATTCTCACCCTCATGGCCAACATGGGTAAAACGGCCATAAAAAGGTTCCGTGGCGTTTTCCGAGAGTTCCATGGCGTTTCCGACAGCTTGGCGCACACAGCCAATGAGCAGTCAAAAGGGCCGCACTAGCGCGCTCCCTGCATTAGCGCAGCATGCAACGCGAAAGTAAACAGTACGCGCTGCCTCACAAACAACGACTCCGCGCTTGGCTGGTCGCTTCAACACCCTCGCTACCGCTGCACCTCCGCGGCACCCTTACCCTTCTCACTACCCACTTGTTGATGAATAGGGTGCTTCCTCCCATCTGCTCTCTTTTCCCTCGTGTGCTGCGAGCACGCCGCTCGCCCTATTTCGCTATGAGCGACTCCTCCGTCTTTGATGACGGCGCAAGCTCAGATTTTGCCCCACCCGCCAGGCCGGCCAAGGCAGCCAAAGTCACAAAGCCCAAGGCGGCAACAGCGCCGAAGAAGGCAGCAGGTCCTGCCAAGCCCCGGGGCCGACCCGCTGGGGCAACGGCAAAACCAAAAGCAAAGGCAGCGCCCCCGAAGAAGCGGAACGATGATCCGGACGACGAGAACTCAGACGTCGATATGGACGATACACCACTCGACGACGACGAATCCTTGCTTGCAGACACACCGCCAAAGCAGAAGAAAGCGTCTGCTCCCAAAAAGACCAGTGGCAAGCCGCTGGCCGATGTTGCCAATGAGAGCTACAATATGGACGCTGCAGATGAAGTGCCCATTTCAAAACCGAAGAAGGGAGGAGCAAGCGAGAAGTACCAGATGCTGACCCATTTGGAGCACATCATGAAGCGCCCAGACACGTATATTGGCTCCGTCGAGCGGCAGACCGACAAGATGTGGGTCTATAACAGCGCTACCGAGTCTATGGAGTTCCGCGACGTCTCGTATGTACCTGGTTTGTACAAGATCTTTGACGAGATCCTCGTCAACGCGGCAGACAACAAGCAAAACGACAAGAACATGAGCGAGATCCGCGTGACCGTCGACCGCGATTCTGGCGAAATCTCGGTTAAGAACGACGGCAAGGGCATCCCGATTGAAATACACAAGGTGGGCTGAAGATCATGTGTTGTCTATCCCACGGTACTCACCTACATAGGAACACGGCATCTACGTCCCAGAAATGATCTTTGGGCATTTGCTCACTTCGTCCAACTACGACGATAACCAGCAAAAGGTTACCGGTGGTCGCAACGGCTACGGTGCCAAACTCTGCAACGTCTTCAGTACCGAGTTCACGGTCGAGACGGTCGACGCGAAGCAGAAGAAGAAGTACAAGCAGACATGGACCGAAAATATGAGCAAAATGGGAAAGGCCAAGATTGTCGACTTCAAGTCGGGCGATGATTACACCAAAGTGACCTGGAAAGCCGACTACAACCGATTCGGAATGGCTGGCATTGACGATGATTTTGAGGCCATGGTTAAGCGCAGGACGTACGATATGGCTGGGACGTTGCGTGGTGTCAAAGTTTACCTCAACGGCGACCGAGTCAAAATCCCGACATTTGCAAAGTACATGGAAATGTACACCAAAGCCATAGCCCGCGACCAGGGCAAGAGCGAGGACGACAAGGAGGCCAGCGTCATCCTCACCGATAAGCACGACCGCTGGGACATTGGTTTCGCAGTATCCGATGGCTCCTTCAACCAGGTCTCCTTTGTCAACTCGATTGCAACAACGTCTGGTGGTACTCATGTCAATTACATTGCTGATCAGATCGTGGACAAGCTCATGGCGGTCGTGAACAAGAAGAACAAGGCTGCCGTGAAGCTCAAGCCCGCGCAGATCAAGAACCACATCTTCCTCTTTGTCAACTGTTCGATTGTGAATCCGGCCTTTACATCGCAGACCAAAGAGCAGCTGACCACAAAGCCTAGCCAATTTGGCAGCAAGCCCGTCTTGAGCGACAAGTTTTTGAAGTCGATCGAAAAGACGGAAGTCATCCAGAACATTATGCACTTCGCGCAGCAAAAGGCTGACCAAATGATGAAGAAGACGGACGGCAACAAGCGGAATCGCATCAGTAATGCAAAGCTTACGGATGCCAACAAAGCGGGAACCAAGGATGGCCATCTTTGCACCCTCATTCTCACCGAGGGTGAGTCGGCTAGTGTGCTAGCGCTTGCTGGGCGAGCTGTCGTCAACCAAGATTTGTTTGGTGTCTTCCCGCTGCGTGGAAAACTGCTCAATGTTCGGGACGCGACTGTCGACCAAATCATGAAGAATGTGGAAATTCAAAACATCAAAAAATTCATGGGCCTGCAACACAAGAAGGAGTACACAGTTTCCGATATGAAGAGTTTGCGATACGGCCATCTCATGATCATGACGGATCAGGATCACGATGGTAGCCATATCAAAGGCTTGCTCATCAATTTCCTCCAGTGTCAATTCCCCAGCTTGCTCAAGATTCCGGGCTTCCTACTGGAATTCATCACACCCATTGTCAAGGTTTGGAAGGGCGATCCAAAGAACCCGCGCAATCTGAAGAGCTTTTTCTCCATGCCCGAATACGAAGAATGGAAAGAGCAGCACAAGAACGAGAAAGGATGGGACCACAAGTACTTCAAGGGATTGGGAACCAGCGACATTCCCGATGCTCAAATATACTTCAAGGATTTGGACACACACATGAAGAGCTTCCAGGTCATGCGTGAGGAGGAGGAAAAGCTCATCGAGCTGGCCTTCTCCAAAAAGAAGGCCGACGCCCGAAAGGAGTGGCTGCGCGATTTTGTGCCTGGGCAACATTTGGATCTCACCACACAGGAAATCTCTTACGATGACTTCGTCAACAAGGAGCTCATTCTTTTCTCCATGGCCGACAATTTGCGATCCATCCCATCCGTCATCGACGGTCTGAAGCCCGGCCAGCGAAAGGTTCTCTACACTTGTTTCAGACGTAACATCAAGAAGGACGTCAAGGTGGTTGAACTCGCAGGTTCCGTCTCTGGTTCTACCGACTACGCCCATGGCGAAGCTTCGATGCAAGGCACCATTGTCAATCTCGCCCAGAATTTTGTCGGCACCAACAACATCAACTACCTGGAGCCTAGTGGCAACTTCGGTTCCCGACTCAAGGGTGGTGCTGATGCCGCTAGCGCCAGGTATATTTACACACGTCTGTCACCGTTTGCTCGACGAATCTTTCACGCTCACGACGATGCACTGCTTCAATACGGCGAGTCGGATGGCAACAAGATTGAGCCGGAGATGTACGTGCCCGTGCTGCCCACCATTCTCCTCAATGGGTCCAGTGGTATTGGTACAGGTTGGAGTTCAGAAATTCCCAACTTCAATCCCATGGACATTATCGAGAACATTAGGAGTCGGATGAAGGAGGGAGCTACCAAAGAAGATATGCGGCCAATGGTTCCTTGGTACAGGGGCTTCACTGGCAGGACCGAGGAACTAGGCGATAGCCGTTATCAGTTCACTGGCACCATTCGGCAGACTGGCGACAATGAGGTCGAAGTCACGGAACTGCCCGTCCGATACTGGACCCAGGACTTCAAGGAAAAGCTTGAGGAAATCATCAAGGCAGAGAAAACACCCTCTTTTATCAAGGACTATATTGATTACAACACTCCGGACCGCGTCCATTTCATCATCAAAATGGAAGACAAGTATATGGCCGCCGCGCTCGCCAAGGGCCTGGAAGAGATGTTTAAGCTCTTCAAGCCGCAATCGACTACCAACCTCGTCGCCTTCGATGCACATGGCCGCATTCACAAGTACGCAACGGTCCTGGACATCATCGAGGAATTTTACCATGTTCGTCTGCGGTACTATGAGAAGCGGAAGCAGCACCAACTTGAAGTCATGCACAAGGAGCTCTCCAAGATGACAAACCAGGCCAAGTTTATCCAGATGATCATCGATGGCAAGCTTGTTGTTTCGAAGAAGAAAAAGGCCGTGCTGGTTCAAGAACTAAAAAAGCTTGGCTTTACACCTTTTCCCAAGGTCGAAGACGCCAAGAAGCTCGGTGAAACAGAGGACGCGCTGGAAGAAGATGAGAGCGACGAGACCGAAGCTGGCCCATCTGCCGGCGACTACGATTATCTTCTAGGCGTGAGTTTCGTCTCTTTTTTCGCCTTGAGTTTTCCTTACTGACACTGTATAGATGGCCATTTGGTCCCTGACGCAAGAGCGTGTCGAGAAGTTGCTCAAGCAGATCGGTGAGAAGGAAGAGGAAGTTGACACCTTGATCAAGCTCTCACCCAAAGACATCTGGAACATTGATCTCGATGCGTTCGTCGAAGAGTGGAACACGCAGCTCGAGGAAGAGACCAAGCGCAAGAAGAAGGTCGCTAGCATTACCCGTCGCGCCTCCCAAAAGCTGGGTCTTGCGAAAGGCAAGGGGAAGAAGAAGAGAAAGATGGACGATAGTGCTTCCGATGACTCCGACGACGACTTTGGCCCGGTTAAGAAAAAGGCAAAGCCGAAAAAGGAGGGCTTGCTCAGCTATCTGCAACAAGACACTCAGCCGATCAAAAAACCATCCGCAGCAGAAGCCCTAAAGACTAGCAGCGCCTTTGGGGCGTCGGCACCCCACAAACAGGGCACACTGCTATCGCATCTTGTCAAGAAGGAGGCAACACCACAAACAGATGTGCCGTCGGATGGTAGGCCTGATACCTCGGATTCCACGGCGCCTAAGCGTGGACGGCCAGCGGCAGCCAAACCTGCAAAGAAGCCCTTGACCGCTGTTGAATCCGACGATGATGACGATTCCGACGTCTTTGCAGCCGTTGCACAGGAAGCGTCAAAGAAGCCGCAAGCTACTTCGCGTGCGGCTCGTGGCGCGGCCAAGGTTGTTCCCAAGTATACGGCTAGCGACGATAGTGAAAGTGATGAAGACATGTTAGGTGATGTCAGTCTCATGGTCAAGGGCATTGGTGGTAGCAACAGCGGCGCCCCAATGTTCAAGACATCCGGCGCCACCACACGTCCCGTCAACAACGGGAGCGCTCGCGCAGCAAGTACCACCCAAGGCTCCAAGGCTAAAAAGACATCTCAAGTAGATCTCAGCGATGACGACACTACCAACTACGAAGGTCTGGCTCAATCATCTCCCCAGCGCCCTCCTCGAAGCGTCCACGACACATTGGGCTCAGAAAGCGATGACTTCCAAATCACACCAAAAAAAGCCGTCTCAAGCAAGCTGACCGCTAGACCGGCTCCAAAGCTCAAGGCGCCCGTTGCAAAACCTGTTGTCAAGGCCAAACCGGCATCTGCCGCCGCCCCATCCAAGAACCTCAGCCCTGCCGCCAAAGTCTATGCGAAGAAGATGGCCGAGAAGGGTAAAGGCGCGGTAGCGGCGCCCAAGGCTAAGAAGCCCACGCGTGTCGACTCGGACGACGATGTGGAGGAGGATGCAGATGACTTGGCCGATGATCTTCTATCCGACGAAGATGCCGAGCCGACACCTAAGCCGACGCGCGCTCCCGCCGCTCGACCCGGTCGACGCGCGGCTGCGTCCAAGCCCGCAGTATATACCGTCTCAGACGATGAGACGGAGTCGGACGAGGCTTCTGAGCCGAGTTTCAACGACGATGATAGCGAGTAGATTGCTTGAACTCTGTGTGAAGTTTTCCAAGGCGTGAAGAGGTGTCGCGAGGTGACAGGCAATGTTTTTGATTTTCTTTTTTTCCTCCCTTCTTCTTTTCCGACCTTTTCAGTATCATAAAGGCCTTTTCGGTCCTCTCTGCCCTGGATGGAGTCGGGCGTCTTCGTGCGAATCACTTTTTTGGGTTTCTTTCCTTTTCACTTGCTTGTATTTATTTTCTTGCGGCATCTCTATAGCTGGAGCATACGTCATGGGTGGGTGCTGGGGGGGAGGTATGCGTTAGCTGTACTGAGAATCGAGAATCTTATTCAGTCCTGGTTCCGCGCCACGCCACGCCACATAATAACATGCTACACTGCACCGCACTTGCGCCAACCCGTTGCTCCCCCTCGTCCCCCCCCGTCTCAATGCATTGCTGTTAACACTAGATCTTAACTCCTGTAAAGTTGCTAGGTAAGTAGTAGTGTCTGTCTTCCTTGACCGTTGAAAGCAGAGTAGACTATCGAGTCCGTGGTCAAAACCATCTACTTCTACTACACTCGTCATAAGTACTATGAAGAAAATAGCCTGGGGATTTATTTCATAATGTATTCTACTCGACTATCAAGCTATCGAGGACCAAGCTATCACGGCCCAACTCAACTACGTTACGGCCTGGGAGATTCTTCCATGCAAAAAAAATATATATATATATAAAAAAAATAAAGACCTTCATCTCCTCCTTCCCACACTTCCTCCACGCGCTGCTATCCGCCAACCAAAGAAAAGAAAAAAAGAAATTTGGGGGAGGGGAGGGGTGTCAGAAACAAAAAAGACAAACGCAAATACGGTAAGGTAACGTACGTCAAGTCCTTTCTCTCTCCTTCCTCGCGATGAATCGCGAGATGGCTAGTCGGCTATCAGACCAAAAAAAACACACACACACACACACACAAACGTCAGGTCTTGCACATACACACGCGCAACCGAGCAGACGGGTGGGCAGAGCGCGCTCGACCATTGACTGCCTACCGCGACTTCTTGCGGCGGATGGGTGCGTGCAGGGGCGCGGTAGGGGAGGGTGGGTGTTCTGCAAGGTCAGGTCCGATTCGTGGGGGCAAAGGGCTTGGAAGTGCGACGTATCATGGGCTGGCCTGTGGGCGAACAAACAAGAAACACTAGCGTAGGAACGGCGTTGTTTCAGCGTTGGTTGGGACATGCGTCGGGCGCTGGATGCTGCGGTGTTGCGCGTACTCCCCGAGGAAGGGAGGGTCGGAGGGGGAGGGGCAGTGAGGAAGGGGAGGAGGCATTGGTGGGCGGGGAGCTCATGTTTTCGCATGACACGCTTTACGGGCCGCTTTTGACAGGTTGGTAGAAGGTGGGTTTGGTTTGTGGGGAGGGAGGCCGTCGGGTGGTATTGGTGGGTTAAGAGGGATACCAGGGTTACGCTGGTCGGAGGTATACTTGGCTGCGGCCAGTTAGCTGCGGGAGAGTGAGGGTGCGGGGGCTGGGTATGGATACGATTATCCGTCACTAGACATACGGTTACTCCCGTTGGCGAGATGTATTGTCTGCGCTTGCGGCACGGCGTTGCAATGGTAGAGGGTAAACGCGGGCCCTAGCATGGTGGCGGCCACGTTGGTATCGAGATGGGAGAGGTACGAGTCGATTATGTGGGTTAGTGTAGGCAGACTCATAGGACTTTCTCCAGTGCCTGTAGTAAGCGTCAGAAAGTGCCAGCGGCCCAGTACATGAACCAGTGGGGAGGGGGGATTGGGCGGCCATTCAGAAGCGACGTGCTGGTCTACACCACCGTACTACCTTGTGTGCTGGCTTGCTTCCAAAGCTGTATTATACGTGAGTATAATTCTAAGAGCTGATTTATGCTGGCGGGTTCGCGTTCATTCAAGTCGTCGCTCAAAAATGATAAAAGGGGGCAAGAAAGTAGGCCACAGTGCAGCTCGAACCGTGAGGCATACGCATTCGCGCACCCCACCTCTCTCTATTAGTGACGCTTGTCCCCCATTCATGAGCGGAGTACTCGCACAATGCAACCTGTCAACTGTCAAAGACGGGCAAGTTACCAATGTTGTGGTACCTGTTGTCTCTGCCCTTCTGACCCGGCAGCCTCGACGTGTAACAGCATAATGCCAGATTCGGTCCGGGGCACAAGCCATAAAGAGTATGTGGTAGTCTAATGTGGATTTCATTTGGCCCTGGAAGAAAACGGTGTTTTCTTTTCTCGATCGTCTGACCAGGATATCGGAGAAGACTGCCGTCGGGGGTTATGCTAGTCTCGCTCTAGACATCCTAATGTAGTCGCATAAGGCTGCATAGTTGGAAATTGATTAGGTGAGCAAAAGAGTTGCCTAGTGAATGTCGATATCTCTCTGTGAAGTCGTACATGCGATAGAGAGGGCGGAGTGTGAGGTTCCTCGGCGTACTACGCGCACAAATACCTCCAGGTTTCCAGACTGGTGCACGATCCTGGACGAGGCCATGGCAGGAGCGAGGGAAATGATGCCGTTAAACTCCCTCGATAGCATAGTTCGATTGCTGCATGTAGAGGAGGGTTTTCGCCTTGTACATAGGTAAATCGTGGCTTGTCCGACCAACTCAAAAGCGCCACAAAGCTTGAAGGCATCACAGCAGCTGTCAGCAAATGTCCGACCCGGCCACACAGTATGACCATCCTCGATAGCAGCATGCCGCCTGGGTGATTTTTTTTATTCTGTGCGTGTAATGTCGTCATTTGTACCGCTGGGCGACAATGGTCCCTAACGTTCGCCAGGGACTTGGTGCCCCTGTATGGTAATGCTATGAGACCCCTGCTAGATTTGCAACGCTCTAGGGTACGCCCGTGAGGCTCCAAGCGAAATAATTTGAAAGAAACAATGAAATTGGCCACCAGAGGTTACGATGAATTTTTCTGTAGTGCAAGAATGGTTTGGTGGGGCAACGGTTGAAGTGCGACCAGCGTGGATGCTTGGCCATGGCGAATGCTGCGTACAGCAGTGCAGTACCCGGTTCGCGATACCGAACAGTAAATTTGACAGAGTCGTAGTACGGTTTGGGCAGCTGTTCGGCTATGAATTTGGCTCCGCCCAGCTCTGTCGTGACTGCTGCTCACAGCGTTGAGTATGCATCGCCTATGTACAGCCATGTTGTGGCATATGCAGGGAAACGTCTTTACCGCAGCGCGACGCAAAACAGACATCTGCAGTGTTAGATGAAACCTTTCCGATCGATCTCGGGGGTTGGGAGTGAACGGGTTAGCTGCGCGGCCTCCGTGGTTACGGCCGAGCTTTTGTGGTCCTGAAGGCAGCTTCGTCACGTTATCACCTCGAGTTTCCAACATAGCACTGCAATTACTCGTAGGGGTACAAGATTTTGCAGAGGATATCCGAGTAGATAGGAGGGTGTCGCGGGTTCGGAGCGATTGGGATGCCAGCAGCGAATGGCCAAGTCATCGATGGATCGAAACATAACCGGGCCATTGCCGGTCCTGGTACATTGCTTCTTCGGCGTACTCTACAGATAGAATCCAGCTCGGGATCACACAGTGGGAGAAAACATTCTTTCCGTAGTGGGTCCCGGTAGAAAGAAGGGCGTTCCAGGTGGCGCACACACCGCTGTTTTCAACCTTGAGATCGGGCATTCATGGGTCATCTGTATGCATCATGATGATGAAAGCCGTAGCAATGAAAAGCAACTCCCCAAGAGAGCTGGATTAGATGCCGAGGGGCGAGGAGATTCCATTGGATGGGCCGAAGACCGCCGTCTGAGTCGATATCTTCACAGGGTGATGGAGACTGAAACTGATCCAATAGACCGGCAACCCAGAAAAAGGATGTCGGCTGCTATATAGTCTCCGCAATTCACAAAGGTTCCAGACTCGACGTAAGGCGTAAATGATGGTCGGCGCACTACTTGCTGGGCCAGTTTTCCACCACAGTCGCCCCTCGAGTGATAGTGATTGCATTTGCAGAGGATGTGCATAGCCCCTAATCAGAAGACGAACCGACTTCCGACCCGCAATCTTGGGCTTGTGTAGCAGCGGAGGCGGGAAGACTTCACCGAATGCGAGATTTTCGACCGCAATGGCATATCGCCTTTTGTCCCAAGGCGCGATGCAAGAGACCTACCTTCTCCCTGGATTCATTCTGCATGTTGGCCAATAGTACGTTCAACTGACAAAGAGAGTCTACGTAGGACGCTCCGCTTTGACCGGACGGCAGTGTGAGTTGTTCGAATCACCCACCGCCGGCCACGCGCAGTGACAGCGGCTGCTGGTGTGGGTAGGCGCGAGCCCTGCAGACACAATGTCCATAGGCCAGGTTTCTTCAGATGGCGATTCCAGAAGTGGCTTGGAGCAGCCACACACATCAAGCAGTAATTACGGGCCGCGACAGCTTGGGCTGCAGCTTGGTCCTTTGTCTGCTTTGAGCGGTCTGTACTGAGACCAAAACATGTCGCTTCTTTGCGCAAAGACGGCCAACAAGCGGTCAAGATGTGTATTTGTGGAATCGCTCCTTTGTTCAGGGGGGTCCGGGGTGGAAGCTCGTAGACATATGCTCATTGTTGAAAGGCTAGTTGCGCAAGCCAGTGATATGGCTTGCAGGAGGATGCCGTGTCTTACTGGGAGAGGCAAGTAGATCATGGGAAGAGGACAAGATGCAACAAGTTCGCAGGAAAGAATTGCGTTCCCTCTTCGAAGAAGAGCATTGTCAACGAATCCGATACACGTCGAGTAGCCGTGATTGGAACAAGGCTGATAGCCACACCGACAATGTGTGGCATGTATGTCGACCCCAACGCCTTCACGGAAGTGCAAGCATCCATGTTTCACACAAGACCGATCCACGTTTGCAACGTTGGCTCAAAGGGCTCGTGCGGCTGTGGTACATACACGGGAGCGTGCATATAAACAAGGCACCGATTCGCTTCCCGTCACCATGCCCTAAGAGACCATGACAGGCAGTTTCTGTCGTCTAGCCGGGAGCCACAGAGGCTTGTTGTGGAGTGGCCTGGGCGTAGAGATCTTGGTGGCAGTTGGGAAGTCGTAGGTCGTCTCAACCCTTCATTCATTGGAGCTGCGTCCGTTGCTGGGTATCAGCTCCTCATAAGTACCCAAAGAATCAAGCCAAGTTGTTTCCATAGCGGAGAATCACCCTCCTCTTTATCCTGGGCGGGCCCTCTGTCAAGATAGGGAAGCTATGAAATTCGCATGACTGCGAAACTGGCCCGCACAATGCTCGTCCGATTGGCCATGTTTTGATTTCCATCATGTCGGTATTCGTCCAGACCAGGGTACTACGATAGACGTCCTTGTTGGTGTGCAGGGTTCAGTGCGGGTTGACTGTTTGACGTCGTGCAACGCCGTGCCCTCGATTTCTCCCATTCACCACCGCATTGTCCACCACCTAGCACTTGCGTGTGGTATGGGGTGTTTGGTCCAATCACTGCACTTGCCGTCTCGCAGCCTGGCAAGCCATGTAGTGTGTGTGCTGAGACCCCGTATACCCACTTGCACCGGTCCAGATCTGCAGGACGCTTGGGCAAGCTTTGGCGACGCAAGTCGGCTGGATATAGCTACTCGCGGGCCCCAATACGGCCTCCTAAGCAGAGCTATAGAAGGCACCGGTACATTCGGTGACCTCCAGCGCGCACCGACAGCTTCTTCCCTACCGCATCGTTGAGACCTCCCAATCCGCCCACAGGCCTCACTACGTTTCGATCCCCCGGTCCCTACAGCCGACGACTTGATATCCGTGACCATACTTGTCGTTACGAGAGCGTTCTCTGCCAAATCATCGGGTGGGCTGTCATTTTACAACAATCGAGCAAGCTTATCGTTGGGCACCAGACGAGGCTCATCCGTACGTCGGCACGGGATCGCATCGTTTGTTTCCAAGAAACCGTCTTCTTACTGACTTGCAACCAGAGCCCAGACTGCCCCGCTCCCACGCTGAATCTTGGACCTTGGGTGACGTGTTGACGAGAACGTCTCTTGCGTCGTGAAGATCCAGTACCGGCACGTACCAGCACGTACAGGTGTTGACGCATTCTGGGTCAAATCTACCCAGTGAAGAACTCGCCTGTTCGCTCGTCTCGTTGGCTGAGCTCGTGATCACTACGCAAACGCAGCGATCATCAGGCCCACTCTTTCGACCACTGCCACCTTGCCTTCATCGACAACAGAGCCTTCGTTTCACGACAGTCAACCCCTTTCTTTCATCCTAGTGCTTCCTCCTCAAGTCCGCCGTTCTTGTCAGGTACCCATACGTTGCCCCAGCTTTTAAGATCAAGTCACTACTAGTCTTGCAAGGCTCCGAGTGATCCCCTTTCACACCTGGCCATGAGGATCTCGTATCTTTTGAACCCCTTCTGTGGCGAGAAGGCCAACCGTAGCAGCCCAGAGGCACCAGCCCGAGCGTCCAGTCTGAGCCTTACGGCCGGCATACCGAGACGACAAAAGGTGCCCAAGGATGCCCCGATATTCTTAGAGGGCAATAAGACTGTCGGCCACGTCAACTTCCCCCCCTTTGAACCTGGCAACGATCCATATCTATTGGAACAGCACCGGAGATTCCAACTGTACCCTTCGGGCGAGATCTCGAAGAAGGGCGTGCGACACATTCCCTACAATAGCGAGAAGAGGGACTTTCTCGACAAGACAGGCCGAGAAGCTTTCGAGAGTATGTCTGAGGCCTCATGGACGTGTTTTTGCATCGCTGACACGATCGTAGTGTTCCAATACACATACAAGCGGCCTGGTGATGACAAGGAATATGTGGTAGTGTGGGACTACAATACCGGCCTCGTTCGTATGACACCCTTCTTCAAGTCATGCAAATACACCAAGGTATGGCTCTAGCACTGTGCCGAGATTCCATTCCACTAACCTGAGCAGACCATACCAGCCAAGGCGTTGCGCGAGAATCCCGGACTCAAGGATATCAGCTATAGTATCACTGGAGGCGCTCTCGTGTGCCAAGGTCCGTTGCCTCTTGGAACAAGCATCCACGACAGCACACTGACCTGCTGCAGGCTACTGGTTTCCATACGAAGCCGCCCGACTCTTGGCAGCCACCTTTTGCTTCGACATTCGATGGGCACTCACCCCCGTTTTCGGCAACGACTTCCCAGACCTCTGTCTTCGCCCGACACATGCCCGCTTCGCCAAGTTCCTCATCGAACCGCACTCGCGTGTACAGTACTGTGCTCGGGAGACAGCCCGAATGCGCGAGGAGGGCTCGGCGTACGTGGTCGCACGACTGCCCCCGGAGCAGTACCGGACGACCCAGCCCCGGGCGTCATCGTACAGTGCCAGAGAGCAACCAGGGCGACGTGCGCGACCGGCAGATATTGAAAGTGGCTATGGAACAGACACGGACCGCAGCGACCAGTACTTTTGCTCGCCCCAAGTCTCTCCTCGCAGCCAGTTTACGCCCATCAACCGGCCCCTGTCGCCGAGATCGCCGTTTGTCCACGACTACCTCCACGCGGCCTTGCCGGCCGGTGCTCGACCCCATCCGCCGCTTGCTGCTGCAACCTCAGCCCCCGTTGAGTATGGCGACGGCGTGTTCCGGACCAAGCGCACGCACTCTAAAGTAGCCTTCAGTGACAACTGCGACGATGATCACTCCAATCGGCCCCCTACCGCCACTACGGTTGACAGCTGCTGCAGTCGACAGTCCTCGGGCGGGTGTAGCAGTGAGACTGGGCTCGCTCGTGTCGATTTAGATGCAGCCCAAGCGCTGCTGTCGCTCTGTGCAACGGATTATACGCAGCCGCCGACCAAGCGGACTCGTCTCGGGTCGATGTACTAAGCGGCTGCTGTTTCTCTCTCTCTCTCTCTCTCTCTCTCTGCCTTGCCTGTCTTGTGTCTTGTTACGTCGGCGGTCACCTCTTTTTCATCACGCAGCATGTCTTCAAGCCTTGTAGCGCTCATCACCAAAACTGTCGCTTCATTACTTGCATACGACACGGCCTCTTCCTATGCAGCGCGACAGCGGTGCTTCTTATTTGTCCTCTTGACCCATGTATTTTCGCAAACAATGTAAAGTATGGCGCATCAAAAGAAGCACTCTGAACATGGATAGGCGAGACCATCTTGGGTAGTTCAGCTTAGGAAATCCGAATCATGACCTTTGAATTTTCCATCTCAAGCTACGCGATGCGTGACGAGACTTGAATAGGCTTACTTTGCGGCTGCATTTGCCTGTGCCTTCATGCTCTCAATCTTCTTCTTGGTGGCTGCCATCGATGATTCTTCATCCCATATGTACGTCACACTCTCCTGCTTGACGACCTCAGACGCCCACTTCGAAAAATTCGGAAGCGTGTCAAAGCCAGAGATGATGGACTTCGGAAGTAAGCCATGCCTGGCCAAACTGTAGATGCGTAAGATAAAGGGCGCAGTTAACGCCTGCGGGTAGTCAGCAGAGCACGCCCACGGAATCACTGTGTCCTTACCTCAGCCAGTGTGATTTTGCTACTTCCCCCAAAGAATGGCCCTGCATCTTTCAACAGCGGCTCAACCTCCTTCTCCACAATACCAACAAACTCCTTGCCCAACTTTTCCTTGCCCTCTTCGCTCTCCTGCCTCAGAATCTGGAACCAGTAGCTCCCAGCTTTGGAAAACCATGTATCAACGAAGAAGTGAATGCGCGCGCGCGTCAACGCTCCTTCTACGGTACCCGCGGCTGGAAGGACATGCGAGGGGTACGCATCGGCAAGAAATTGTGCAATAATGCCAGATTCGGTGATGATCTCGCCGTTGAAGTCAATTGCAGGGACGACGCCACGCTGGCGGGATGTTAGTAGGGGATTTGGGGTTGGCGACGAGATGGGAAAGCCTACTGGATTGATTTTCAGATACCATGGCTCCCGTGGAGTTTGGAGGTCAATAATGACCTCTTTGTAATCCAGGCCGAGTTCTTTCAACACGATGTGGGCGCGATGGGCCCATGGACACAGGTGGTTCGTGTAGAAAGTAATGCTTGGCGCGCTGCCGTTGAGTTGAGCCATAATGTCGATTAGTTGAGCCGAAAAGTCCAGCGATGGCTAGTAGGGGTTGCGTAAAAGAAAATGGGGATGGGAAGTGATTCAAGACGTCAATGCTATTGTCGGCAGCTGACTGTACGGTGCGTTTATAGTCCCCACTTCCCAGATGTTCGGCCTCTCGGATGTTGGCTTGGTAATCAGAACTTGTCGTGATCGGACCAATTTCGCCCGCATACCCTGCGCAGAATCCGCGCCACGCTCTCATGTGGCATCTTTCGTGATGAATACACACCTGGCCCGAGGCCTCGAAAACCGCATAGAGGACTAGCGAAGCCAGTAATTCGCCCTGCGGGATCTCGTCGTGATCAAAGATAGACCTGATTTTGGGCCGGATGATCCCGCTCATCGTATAATCCCATCACCTTCAACCTTCCATTCCATGGCGTTTGTATCCGTCTTCTTCTTTGCTCTTCGCTTCTCGTTGCGAATACGTCGCTTCTCCTCTGCCTCTTGCTCCATCTTGTCCTTGTTCATGGCTAACCGTGCGTCAAGATCTGTAACCTCTAGCATCTTGTCCTCGTCTCTCTTTCGCTTCAGATATCGCAGGCGGTCGCGTACTTCTTCGACGGTTGCGCGATGCACTTCGCCAGACTGGCCGGTCGCGAGCAGATGCTGCTTGCTGTTGAGATGCTCGACGTACTGGATGTTGTCCCTGGGACATGTTAGCGCCACTAGGAAGGAAGGTCTGGCGCTAGGTGCTCACTTGAATGTAAGGTCGCAGGCCTGACAATATGCTCCAGCACCACGCCCTCGCTTTCCCACAGCCGCCGTCGCGGCTGTCAGAGTCTGCCGGCCGATCATCTTACTCCAGTCTATTCGCTCTGAACGTGCCTCGGTTTGCTTAAGATCTTCGGGTGTCGAGGCTCGCCGGCGGTATGTCTTGCCCTCCAGCTTCGCTTCATATCTCTCCTTCGCTTCCTCTCGGTCCTTTGCATCCCTTTCTTTTGCCTTCTTTGCCATCTCCTCGCGATCCCATGTTTTCCTGAAATCCGTGTCGCCTCCCCCTTTGGCCCCGTATGCGCCTGCATTGCCGCTCATATTGAATGATGCTCGCCGGATTTGCGCCAAGTATGCGCGCTCGGGCTCTCGTTGTCCAGTCCGAAGCGATGACTGTTGTTTATGGGCTTGTGGTGTTTTTTATAGGCCCTTTCGTGCACAGAAGATTCCGATGCCAAGGCACTTTGTGTTTGGTAGGTTGACGACCGCCTGAGGTCCCTGTGAAAGTTCACTGCCAAGAGAAGCATTGACCCCGTGCGGGTGCATCCGCCTACCACTAACTCATTCCCGATCATAGAACTATGTACATAGGTTGCAGGCAGGTACTAGGCATCATTGCATATGGTGAGGCATGCCAAAAAAAATGGGAGGTCTCGTTTACCCGGCGAGAAACTCTCGTGGGGAAGAACATGAATTCTTTGTTTCTACCTGGAGAAATACCAACTTGACATCCATCGTGTACTTCACCCTGAAAGAATTACGCCAAGCTATGCGAATCTACCATGATG
>Ga0182211_1000106_pt1 | contig 23085 bp, 25 predicted proteins | sample G5R1MG_20_FD_129660 | JGI IMG/M metagenome (GOLD analysis project Ga0182211, IMG submission 129660) | Switchgrass phyllosphere microbial communities from Michigan, USA - G5R2_MAIN_03OCT2016_LD1 MG | ecosystem: Host-associated > Plants > Phyllosphere > Phylloplane/Leaf | place: USA: Michigan... | reverse complement strand
TAAGTTAACTTATAAAGTAGAGTAGATAAAGTAGGCTAGATTTAATACTATTATATATTAGATAGAAGGGTTTATATATATAATATTAATAGGAACTACTAATACTCTATCTACAGTTACGTAACCTTATATAGACTTAATATCAGGACCCTATACATTATATAACTATATAGACATTTTAGACGGGAGCGTACGGACTGTCGGTCAGCCTCCGCGGACGTCGTCCGCGGACGTCCACCGAGGTCGTCAGTTCGAGCCGTAGTTGCGACAGTAAGACCTAGAGACTCAGGCGGCGAAGAAAGTTCCTCTGTAATGACTGTTCCACGCCGCGTTGTTTTCTGTATTTTATATTTTCTCTTTTTTCGAAATGTTGTATTCCGATTGAAATCTCTCAAATACATTTGCATCAGACGGTGAGGACCTCAGAAGATGACGGCACAATTGAAATTGGACATTGTTGACACTTGAGTCTGCATGCATCAGAAATGATCGATCATACTGCCGTGACTTGTTAAATTCCTGCCATAGCTTAAACTTGAGATATTCTTTTACCCTATAGGCTAGGTTATCTCGCTGAGTCACCTGCCATCTGTGGCGATCAAATCTGGTGTCCCTGTAGTAACGATTCTATATTGCATAACGGAGGTAATGGTGGAGGAATGAGCTCTTGGAGTAAGCGAATTTTCGCGGCTAAACAGAGTAAACAGTTCTGAATTAATGCAAAAGAACCATCAGAGGTGATGGGAGCAAACGCGCAGTGAAGGCAGCTGTCGAGGTGACCACTTGCGATTTACTTTGCACACACTGGTGCCCATGCAATAACTAGCTCCAATCTATGGTTATATTTATAAAATTTCTCTATAAATCCATCAGTCAGGATTCATGGGATAATTCTTTCACCGAACTCAGAAACGTTAGGAAGTTAGGGTTGGGTGTTGGATTACCTGTGATTCATTCAGCACAGGCCTTGGATCCAAAGGGCTGCCCTTCAGGCTCGGGGCCCAAGGAACCGGGCTGTCTAAAACTGACTGATTTTTGACTAGCTTTGCGTTCGAATCTCGCCCAATGCTTTCTAATTGCTGTTAGTTAACCTTTTTGGTACCTCTGACTTAGTCAAGGTCGTTAAGGAAATGTAGCTAGTCGCAACTACTGCCTTCACGGTAAATGGTGAATGAGACAAACGACATGATAACAAAACGAAACTTTCAGTCAAAATTTACGTTCTCCATCTCAGTCCAATCCATTAGTTACTCTGTAATTTGCCTGCTATAAACCAAATACACTGTTCCAAGGTCAGCAAGAACAAACTACTGGTTTCTAAGAAAACCACAATACTCTTTGAAGAAGTCACTTATCCGCCGAGATCTTCAAGAATTTCTTATCAGATGGGATCCACTGTGCCATCCACACAGACCTTCGATATTCGTATCGCCGACGATTACAATATTCTTCTTGCGCTATGATTCGAAGCGCTCCCACACCACATCGAATATATATATGGCCACTACTCTGGAGACTGGCACTGATGGCTACGACGTTGAACCAATCAAGAAATGATTTCCTCACGTTGAATGTGTACATGTGCGTGGTTCCTGACAGACTCAAGGTGTGAATGATTGTAATATATACCTGTACGTCCCGTAGAACCGAGGCTAAGGTTGTGCTTAGTGTTTGCTGCTAGAAACAGTCATGACACATCCTATAAATCTCTGATATTATGGAATTCGTTGCTTGGATACTTTGGGACTTCAGGCGCTTACTTCCTTTTCTTGTTTTGTACACGAAAGTTCTGCCGCTTCCTTTGATCTTCCCAGCGTGCCCAGCCCGAGTCGACTAGATCCTCCTGGACTACTAGATCGCGGACACGAAGAACCCGGAATATCCATGTCTCCAGTGCCCATTCTACCCAGCCACTCCTTCTAAGAATGGTTGTGAAGCCGAACCAAAACAATGCAAAAATGGCTCCCGCTACACACCCAACTAGCACCTGCTTTGGTGTATGGTAGCTCAAATATATACGACTCGCAGCGACGGCTGCTGCCGAAGCTAGAGCAGCGAGGGAGAGTAGCAAACGGCCACCGAAGGTGAAGGGCGTGTGAGTTTCGGTTGGATGCGGTACGTGCCGGAAGAGTAGAAAGAACATAAGAGTGATGGAGAAGAAGGACACGAATTGCGCGTGTGATGAGGGCATACCATAGCCTTTTCCATGCATCTCTGTTCACTTTCAGAATTCTGAGCGCTTAGCAAGAGAGGGCAATGGTACCTCGGGGCCGCTCCTCCTTAATATACCGCTTCAGGACCCAATTGAGCGCTTCACAGGCCATCTGGCCCGCGAACATCAAGAGAATCTCGATTTCGCGGTTGGACCATATCAAAGTCGCATACACCACGCAGAGTCCCTGCGGGACTAGGGCGAGCCATGCGCACACGTATGAGATGCGGTCGGCGGGATTCTGGTGTCGTCAGTACGTCGCCGCTTTCTCGCGGACTTGCAGTGTGCACAAACATAGTGTACATGTGTCAGAGACAGCGAGGCAAGTGGTGGAGTTTCCATTGCGAATCATCTAAGAAGCCATCAGTCGCTTTGGTTCGGAGTGAGAAGGTCAGATGCGTGATGACGACAACTGTCGGCAAATGACCTGGCGTCTTGGCGCAGTAACTTTTCCATAGACACCTTCGTAAACCATAATAGCTGCAACATCACCGCCGTGGTTAGACGTCAATAGGTATCGTGCTTGAATCACGAGCCTCGTCGAAAGAGTGACTGACTCATCATGGGCCTCACCCAGCCGATTTATCCTTTCCTGCGCCATAAATAGTTTCCACGCTCTTGTCCCCACGTCTCGACCATCTTATACTCATCTCCGCCCTCTCTCCCCGCCTGTCGCCACACTCATAATCATCTAAGCCGCGACAATTCCGAAAAGACTAGCCAGTTATTTGTGGGTGTAGAGATATGGCTGACTTCGACGATGAACGCACAGTGGAGCTCGAGACGCTACAATCAATCTACCCAGAATTAGTCCTCGACCCCAACAATCCGCACGTTACAGTGCTAGATCTTCTGGTGGCACCCACGAAGCCCTTACCAGTCACCTTTAACCCCGGTCATGATACAAAACGCCTAGAATACCTACCATCGCTACGCCTCGATCTTGTGCTTCCTGTGGGTTATCCAGCTTGTGCCCCGCCGACAGTGACGCCTACAACATCGCCGTCGTGGCTACCAAAGGACGTTCTGCAGCGAATCGCGGGAGAGGCAAATTCCATTTGGGAGGAGTATGGGGGGGCTACAATCCTCTTCTCGTACATAAGCTCGCTCCAGGAGCAGGCACAGAACGTATTTGGCTTGGAAGAGCTCACATTGCCAGTATCCCTACGAGACGAGCTTATAGAATACAACGCACAGATGAAGAAGGAACTATTTGACAAACAAACATTCGACTGCGGAGTCTGCTTAGAGCCCAAAAAAGGATCGGCTTGCTATCGTATGCAGCGTTGTAGCCATGTCTTTTGCATCGCCTGCCTCCAAGACTATTACAGTAGTTGTATTGCGGAAGGACACGTCCACAACGTGAAATGTATGTCGACAGACTGCGGTAAGACGGGAACCGACAAGAATAAGGATCGGTTATTGTCACCCAAGGAGTTATTGGCGATTCCACTATCTTACGACCAAGTTAGCCGATACGTCACGATCAAACGGAAAAAGAAGATTGAGTCTGATCCCACTATGACTTTCTGTCCACGTCCGTGGTGTCAAGGTCCGATGCGGACCGACAAATACCCAAAGATAACCAACCTAGCTGAAATGGATGAGTCTGACTCAGAGGTGGAAGGCCAAACTCCTATACCCCAAGAAGACAACCCCATCAAGTCTGGCCCAGAGAAACGGCCAGTCGGCATCCAAGGCACTGATCGACTTGCTGTCTGTGAAAATTGTAATCTCGCGTTCTGCATCATCTGCCTGGCATCATGGCATGGCGATTTCGTCCGCTGCGAGCCACGCGACACTACTCAACTTACCGAGGAGGACCAAGCATCTCTAAACTTCATCTTGAAGAACACATCGCCTTGTCCCTACTGCTCAGTACCCTGTCAGAAGAGCATGGGATGTAATCACATGACATGCGCGCAATGCAAGACGCACTTCTGCTATCTCTGTAGCGCTTGGCTCAATCCAGATCATCCATATGCGCACTTCAACGATGCAAAACTCAAGTCTTGCTTCCAGCGTTTATTTGATGGCGTAGATGGTGATATGGCGAACGGGAACATCCAATTTGGGGGACGGCGAGGTGTGGAGCTGATGGTCGATTTCTGGGAACAGGAGGCCATGCGGATACAGATGGAGGTGGACGAGGAACATATCCAGTAGTGTAAATACATAGCTATTTGGGATTTATATAAGGACTCAGTAACTATTAATACTGCCAGGCCGATAAAGCCGCCCGCGGTAGGAAATCAGTCGTCAAGAGCATACGAAATATGGCGGCCCTATGAAATTTGCTGCCCTTCTGGTTCACCAACCTGACCTAACGGACCAACAGGCTTCTGGACCCTCTGAAAGCCTATCTTAACGCGCCCTATTCGAGAAAATTTATCCTCGAACTCTGTACCTATACGGAGAACTGTTTCTCTGTAGAATGTTGACGTCTCCCACGCGTATGAGCAGCCAATGATACGCTTCATACCACCCTCGGATCCAGCCATAAAGAAGCATACAGGTGGACGCTCAGCTTGAAATAGCGTCGCTGTCATGTCGCCTACCCATCATTAGTCATGGAATCCAAAAGCTACACGAAGTTCATACCAGTATCCACCAACGTGAACACCCTCTGGTCGCCGGGACCCGCAGCCTTGGCCTTCTCCACGAGCTTCGCCACCTCAAGATCCGATGTCGGATCATCGGCAATACATTCCCCATGTTCGTTTCTATGATGTCTACTCAGGGGTGATGCAGCAGCCGTCCATTGCATTCTCCCCAACCGCCCACCAAAGATCTGCGTTTCAATCATGTCGAGATCCATGTATCCTTCGAACCCAAAGAACCAGCACTGCTGATCCCAGAACTTACCTAGGTATATCATGCGCAGCAGCCAAGGGGAGAGTGCTGTGAGGAGCAGACAGAAGATTAGGAGGATGATGCCTATCAGCTTTGTGGTGGGGATGGCGACAAGAATTATGGCAATGATCAAGAAGAGGCCATTGAGGCGGAGCGTGATTTCTGCGAACATTCTCTTCCAGGAAGAACGGCGGGTATGTGCTACAGGTGTGAAAGATTTCCTATGTAAGACATGGTCAGTCATCGTGCTTTGTGATGAGGGAGCCATATAGAGCGATCGGTAAATTTCCGTGCTCTTCAGGATTTACTTACCAACGAATATTTGCAGCGCGACAGCCATCGAGTATAATACTATCATCTTCACCCACACCTGCTATGCCGACATCCTGTGGCAGAATATCCCAGAGCTTCGCGTCGTATGCATCGTCCATGGAGTGCCATGGTTGATCCGGGCTCTTTGGCAAGACGCAGACGAGTCGCTCGAGTAACTGGTCGCTACCATTCGCCAGGGAGAGACTGTAAGGTTAGCATTGTTGGAATTACGGATCATACAATTTGATTGTGACCTACCGAGCGAAAGCCTGAAATGCAGAGTCAGTTGGGTCGATCTTGGGACGTATACGAAGGAGCCCCATGAGGGCGTAACTGTGATCACCAGGGAGATACTGTGTCGTCTCCCTTTTGTGTAGGCACTCCAGTGCCAGTGTAACAAGTTCAAGTTGACTAAGGATCATATTACCTTCGTAGTGATCAATAAGCTGCATTGTCAATAAGCTGTTGTCTTCATGTCAACAGACTTCACCACGTACCTGACGTGCGACATGAGCATCGTCCTTCCACACTTTGGCTGCAAATTGATTCTTCGCGACGGGAGTAGGGCTCAAGAGATCACTACCCCGCATGTACACTTTGACATCTTTTCCAGCAGGTGCTAGAAGGATTTCAGGGAATGTCCAGATACGCTGGCCCCACTGTTGAAGCATGAGATCAACTGTGCTAATGCCCTTGCTGTCGTTCTCTGGACGACCAACTGCTATGGCGAGGGAATGTGCTCCTCGAATCACGTCGCAGATTCTATACACCTAGATGTAACATTTATCAGTAAACAGCATTCAATCTGGTATGGCAATTACTAACATCTTCTTGCATTTGATCTGGCTCAGGCATGCACGAGCACCCGATCCAGTATGCCATGACTCCAGCGTTTCGAGCTGCCGCGTCGGCTATCTTATGCAGAGCTATGAGATCTTCCGTGTTCTGAAACTGCTCAGCGGTGTATGCGATGAAGACGTAGGACAGGTTGCGCTCCGCTTTGTACTGGGTGATCCTATCCATGTCAGCCACGAGTCAAAGTAGCGGGTGAGATGAACATACCACTCTTCTACGTTCATTATCATAGCTGGCTCTCCCTCATCTCGCAAAAAGCATAGATAGCGGGGGCGTAGCACACGCTCAGCCACAGCATTTGTCTGGGCCGAGCCCTTGCTTTGGGGACGGTCCATTTCGAGTACGTTTCGAGCTACTTTGGGATATCCAAAGTACTTGTATGGAACCGGGTCGTAATTGCCACCGTTTCGCGGACTGGGCTGGGCAGAAGTAGGAGCAGATATCTGCAAGTTTCAGCCATGCAGGCTAGGGCAATGAAGGTACTTACAATAAGAGTGATGACACATGATGCGACGAACCATTTCAAACAAAGCATAGGCAGGTCTGTTTGCGTTAGCTCTGCTGTGCGATACTTATGTGAGACTCAACATACCTCCGTTGGTTGGACCATTATGTTTCGAGTAGTCAATGTGGTTGAAAGGCCAATTGGCAAACCGGAGAAACAGCGGCGCACCTGGAGAGCGCGTCCAAGTTAGTTCTAATTCAATATAAAGAGAGAATTAGGCAAGACATACTATTTCGTATGAAAGTGCGACGATAAGTTGATCCAGTATTGTTATCATAGATGTCATCTACAGCTTGAACAACGAGCTTGGATACCCTACCATCCCATGATGATATGTAACGATCGTCGTAGTCACCTGTCCAGATGCGGTTGAAAACATCGCGATGACGATATGATGCTATATTCAACAGTCAGTCAAACGGGCAATGTATCCAGATAGCCTTCAGGGTGATATTACAAACTATAGAAATAGTACACATACCTAGTTTCTGGTACCCAAGCCCAGGTTTACGGTAGAAATTGGGAAATCCCCACTTTGCGTTCGTCCAAGCGTCAAAAATGTGAGCATATTCGCGAAGTCTGACACGATCGTTGCGCTGAAAGAGTTTAGATATGACCTAAATATCTTACGTAGTTGTATATACCTTGACAAGAGACATGTCGTGCGAATGTGAAAAGTTGGCGACTTCACCGTGGCTAAGACCAGGACTATAAGTTCCTTGCTCATGAGCCGATGACTGAGCTTCTTTCGAACCCATTGTAGCTTCACGCAATAAAACTCTATCGAAAACAAGCGCAAAGCTTGGCTATAATACCAGGCTGGGTGTTGTTATACTGCGACTGTTGTTGTTGTTGATGGTATTGCTGTGGGTGAGGGTAGTATGTGGTTGTTTCCTGTCAAGTACGTCAAATATGCACACGAAGGTGTTTATACACGCCATACCTGCGAAGATAACGCTAATTGTTCCGCGAAATTTGGTCTCTGCGTTTGAACGGGCTGTGCAGTCACCGAGGGATTAGAGAAAGGAGTAATTGGGTCGAAGTTGCCGCCTCCCAAATGGACGTTTGCAGTCTCACTATCAGTCAGTACGTAGGCGCAGGTGTAATGGGAAATTTATATACCAAGCGGTTTGGTTGTGCTTGGACAAAAGGTCCACTGTTGGGATCGAAGCCACCACCGTGTTGTCCCGGTCGGTATGGAGCATAGGCCTACTCAATTGTAAGTGATAGAGAAAAGCAAAAGTAAGGTGACGCGTTATTGTACCATCTAAATGCAATCAAATGGATTTTGAATGGATAAAATCTCATCTGCGCACAATACTGGCCGCGAGGGGCACTGGACTTAATGTATGGCGGCTGTCGATCAATTCAGTACTTGAGCATATTGGCCCCCACGACCGTCGTTGCATATGCTGAAGCCTGGTGTAGCCTATAATTCATTTGCCTGTTTCAAGAGAGGAACCCAAATTAGTAGCCTTTCCTTCATGAGGCGACGTCATCCGCCCATCAAGTCGATAAAGCCATCTTGAAGCCAACTGCCACCCGGAGTTATCCTTGCTACGCGACGAAGAAAACAAAATAATGCTGCAGCCAAGCAAAAGGTTCCGGTCAGATGGGCACAAAGGACGGTAGCTATTGGCAGCTGAGCCTTACACACCATGAACGCCGCCCCCAAGACGGCAGGGCATTGGTGTTCATTTCAATTGCGGTTAACTTAGCTGAGCCTCTAGGTATGCATAGGGTACGTACCAAATGGTAGCTCTTCCGACTGGTGCTAACGCGACAGCTGGCAGCACTTTTCTCCAATACCTACTGATAATTTCGAGGTTCACGGAATGTAACTAGCAATGTCTACATTGCTACAAGTGTAATATCGTTTGTACCAGAACTTAGCGAGATGCGTGCGGATCCAATTCTTGGTATGCAGTCTGCTGGGACCGACCCTGGAAGACTCTCGCATTCGCATCTATGTAATATCATAACAGGCAAATGGTCAGCATATAGGGGTTTCCGTGTTTCACCAGCTTACATCTTGGCTGATCTCAGCCTTGCGCCACAATCTGTGTTTGCGACAAGGTGTAGCGCGAATAACGCATCTGGTAGGATGAGAATACTGCGCGTTTTTCATCTTTGAAATTAATTTACTTTTTCGGTAGGATTTAATATATCGATCTTGCTCTTGGCAATTTCTTGTGCCCCATGAGGCGATGATCGTGGCCTATGCTGTGCTGACATGAAGCATCTGGCCAAGTCCTTTAGCGAGGTGGAATGGGGGCCAAGTGGCCCTCAACTGGAGCTTGACAAACATTCTGTAGGCATCTGCCAATACTTCTTGTCAAAGCATTTTTGACCCCCGCGCAGCCTTGTTCCCAGAAACTGATCACTCGCTTTGCAGCCACATCAAAATGGCATTTCGCGGTCTAACTGCAGACCGCACACCCCTTGAAGAGTTTCGCTCCCGGGCTCCAAGAAAAGATAGGAGGCATGAGCCTACCTCAGATAACTACCTGCCTCTACATGCCTTCAGATGGATTGAAGGTGAACCCTCCGGAGCCGAAATATGTGATCTGAAATCAGTAGGGGAGCTAGTTTCGCATTCTGAAGGAGCCGTGCGTATAGTGTCCGTATTTCAGCTAGTTGTGACGCTTGAACTAATCGCAATAGCTTTGCTCCAAGAGATTATCCTACTCCGAGTACCGTAGATGGATTCGTTGAACTATTTGAAAGGTATGAGACACCAAGTGCCTTTGTAAGTGAGGGTTTACAAGGCATCTCTCGGTCGTTTGGTACACACATTAATGCAGACGGAACGGAGTGTGTGTGGTTTCATCTCCTCTGCAAGAATGTTGCGGTAGAAGGGAATCGAATTGTGAACACTACAGCCGATGAAGAGAACACATATAGCCAAGATGATATTCGTATCGCGGCGCAACAACAAAGTCAGGCGAACTACTCATGGCTGAAGCCAGGTTTTGTGCTTAAGATGAGAAAGCCGGGAACGGCGCAACCCATCAGGACAAATTCATCCTCCAGTGGCAGTACGTTAGCTACACCACCAGCGCACGCACAGGTAGAGCTGTTCTGTTTTGGAGCACCAAGCACCCTCAGAGATCGTTTTCGCAAGCTCATGACGGTAGCCAACAGCGACGACCTGATACAGGATCCGTATCTTCTCTTAGAAATCGTCTTCGAGGAGATGTACAAAGTGCTGGATCATGCTGGGTGGATAGTTGGGAATATCTTTGGGACCATCGAGACGGTAATAATAACCATGTCCCATTCGATGAGGCCGATTACTAAAGACGCGTTAGCAAACACTGGCAATGGCAAGCAAGCCAGGACAGGCGACCAAGGAGCTGCTCAACGACCATTTTACCGGACTCCACAATCTTGCAAAGCATACCATATATCTGTGTGAAAATTGCGAATCGGCCTTGGCGACCTTGGAAGATTTGCGGGATAGCCATCGAACGAAAAATGGGGAGCTTCCAAATTTCTCACAAGAGCTCACACGCCAGGCACTCCAGTACCGTAAGACGTTATTTCAGTCGACGCAATGCCGACTTGCGAGTCTGAACGCGCGCATGACCAACATTATCGAGTTGTCATTCCACATCGTCACCCAAGGCGACAGCCGGCTCATGCAATCCGAAAATCAGAGCATGAAAACAATCGCCGTAATGACACTAGTATTCATGCCAATGGGTACTGTGGCAGCTATCTTCGGGACAGAGTTCATCAGGTTAGAGGATGATAGCCCCTATCATGTCACCATATCGCGTGACTTCTGGCTGTTATGGGTAATTGTGGTACCTTTGACTACAGCTCTCTTGGTCATTTGGCGCATATCGTCCATGAACGCGAGGGAACGTTTAATCGGCGAGTTTCCACAACGTTCTCATGGATATATGAGATGGAAGAACCCCAGAACATGAGAAAAGACCGTCGCCAAGAAAGTCTCAAAAAGACCGAGATAGCAGGTGAGAAGAGGAAAATAATGTGTTAAATATTGGAGCCTAAGGGCTGATCTGCTGTATATATCGTGAATGATGGGAAAGAAATCGTCATTTGGATACATCATCCTTTTTACAGCGCGTTGGGAAGCTTTCAGAAATGGAGCGACGTTGCTGGCTATCATGTTTACCGTCACAGCCTGGGGAGTTATTTTCTACTGTTATATAAATGATTCAAAATGATCTAACAAGAATTGCAAATTCATTTAAGACAAAACATCAGCCGGCAGGTCTATGATGGCTCAGGGAAGGGTGGATCTTGGGGAAGCTCTCCGATGATAAATGGAAAGCGTCTACCACTCTCATCATGCAGGCGCACCTCTTCTACGACCCAAAATAACAGAAGTCTACCTCATCGCTCATTCCTGCTACTAGAAGATATATGTTGAGTCATTTATGGTCCCTTTTCCTGTCGTGAGCAGTGAATACAATCACTAGTGCACCCAATTTATCATTACTACCGATACGCCGAAAACACACAGGCATCGCTTTCATTAAAGATCTTGCTTTTAGAAGCCCTATACCACCCCAAAATGCAGTCTTATGCACCAAGCGATCAAAGCAGACCACGCTCGAACGAGGGTGAAAGCTCACGCCAAACCAATGCCCTGCCTCATCTCGATAGTTCTGGAGACAATGGAACGGACGAAGTTCCTCCGAACGAAGCTGTGAATAGGGCAGTGGTGGGTGTGCCTGGAATAGCTCTTCCACACGGAACGCCTGGAAGGGAAACTCTTCACAGAATTCTCACCTCAGGCTACAATCAAGAAGAGCAGCTGCATCAGCTAGAGGATGCCAGACAATAGGCAGAACTGAGCACCGAAGACCGTAGTCTGCTCCTAGCCGCAGTCGTAGGAATTCGTGAGCGGCAACTCGACACGATAGTCTCAATCACAGATGCGTCTCAGGAGAGTTCTCTTCCCAGTGCGGCGGCCCAACATATCGCAGATTTCCGGATCCTCGAATCACAGGTTATTCATGCCCTATTAGAGTGCCCAGAAACACAGATGAATACTGCGACCCGTCACGCCATGAATTAGGGATTTGTTGGACTCATCGGCGGTTATCTACAAAGATTGAGTGCAGAAGATATGGCACAAATTAGACACACGGATCCGGCCACACATGAACAATTGCAACAAGTAGGATTCGAGTACCGTCGACTGCATTCATACATTCAAACGAATAGCCAACTATTAGATCGGCCACGAGATGTACAGTCAAATCAGGCCCAAGTAATGGTTGGTCAAGGGGGACATTCAGCGCAGCTAACCCCCCCATGCCGCCCTCAATCAGCACCCCCTATCTCACAAAATGGCCGCCATCGTCCCATACCATTTCCATTCAGCCGCCTCGGAGCAAACCAAACCCCCCAGTCAATCATCGACTTATCCCGACTTACCCCACCCATGCAACAGCCACCTCTGCCCACCTGTTATCCCCGAGCGCTGCGTCGTCAACGCAGGGACTTTCGCGCAATGGATAACAAATCCCTCCTTGATGCGAGATACGCACGCAGTCTGGGTTGCCTGGATGTATTGGGCATGGACGAAGAAATTGCCTTCCGCGTTTTACGTCATCCCGACCAATGGGGTCTATTTGGTCAGCTGGTGAATCTCAGTGCTTGGGGACGGTCGCATACAGGCTCTCAATAGGCATCGTACCGAGAAGAGAGATCAATATGGTTGCAATAGCAACATGTCACTGGAACCACAAACCTACCTGTAATTATAATCAATGTCCAAGGAGTTCCATGCCTTTCAGTTGACGCAAGCTGCTCAAAGCATATTGTAATCCATGGAAATAGCAGAGAAAGATTCAACGTCTCTCTGCACTATGTCGACCGCACTGCTGACCTCAAGGAAATCCTCCAACTCCTCACTCGTAGTCTTCAACTTCTCCTGGACAGCGGCCACGCCCTCTGTACCCACAATGTGCCTCGCCGGCGGATTGTCGTGCCCTCCAATTGCTATAAGAGCATGCACCGTCTCTGCAATCAATGAGCCTTTCAAGTCGGTAGGTAATGGGGCATACAAAGAAGTGACCGTGTCAGAGCTTAGCAGGTCGCCCATGGTGGACTCGGCCATGTTGGCGTCGGGACTGGTGGTAGATGTACTGTCGCGGTCGGGCGACCTTGCGTCGAAATTGGGGTTGATTCTGGGAACTTCGGTTCGTTCTAGCCGGTCGAGTAGACCAGAGAAGATTTCACGGGCGAGAGGCGCGGGGTTTTCTCCTTGCAGGTATTCTGTCATGGGCGGGACGGAGGTGATGCGGTTCGTGAGAACGTTCACTTCCATGTTGGCTTGAACAATGGATACTTTGATGTTGAAAGGGGCGATCTCGTAGGCAAGGCTCTGCTGCCTATTAGTTGTGGCTAGGGCGGGGCTTTGACATGGAACCATACGTCGCAATACCCTTCTATGGCCCATTGTGAGGAGCAGTATATTCCAAGACCCGGTGTACCTAGGTGCCCAGCTAATACGAGTAAGCATAACCTTGAGAAGCGGCTGCGTGTCGCTTACTGATCCCGGTGATGACAATCATGTGGCCATTTTTCCTCTCCCGCATGATAGGCAACACTGACTTGATAATGTTTACATTGGCGAAGAAATTGATTTCAAAAATCTCATCCACGAGACTTATTGTTCGGCTGCTCTGAGCGAGCTCCTCCACAGCGCCGATGACAGCTTCACTGGCTGCACAAAGTAGAACATCAATGCGGCCAAATGCCTCAATGGCCTCTGCTACGGCTGCTTGGCACTGACCGACGACTCTGTTGGGTGTCAGTGCCTAGGGAAAGCTGCCACGCTGTATTGAATGCCGTACCTTGGATCTATTCCAACAATACGCAACCTCTCCCGCCATCGTTCCGTCTTGTTTACGTCCTCGAGAAATACCCGAAAATCGGCACTCTGCCCTTCTCCTTTCTCAAACTCGCTCGGCACAACGCCTGCAACTACATAATCGCCATGCTCAAGGACCTGCCTCGCTAATGCGATTTCAATGGGCGACACTCCGCGTGTGATGAACCAGACGCGTGGTGCATTGTGAGGTGGGAAGTGGGGGGACCGCGGGCGCGGTGGCTTTGCGGATGCGGGTACCGTGCTATTCATATTGATGATATTGGAGGCTGGAACATAGCGACCGCCAGCTGAGACGACAAGAAGCTACCCAGCTGGAGTGGAACGCGCGTATCCAGAACCAAGACCAGCCATGCAACTGTCTTGGTCTGGTGCTGGAAGGCTGTTAGCCCTATTCGGACTAGCGTTCTCCCGCACCAAAAATGATCGTGTTCACCACCACCGATTCACCGTCACCAAGAACACTGGCCTTGTGAAGCATCAGTATACTGGGCAGCAACAACTCTCGAGCAACGCAGCTTCAGCAAGTAAGTTCGGTTTAGTGATGGTATCCTTTGTTCTGTAAAGCCTCAAAATCCAATATGCAACACCAAGGCACACCCACCGTCTCAAGTCGGCCTGCCGTCACCGTAAACATGTCATCCACCACCGTGCATTCACCACCGTGCATTCACCATGGTGGCTTACATTCCCCAGCATCCGAGCGTCTCCCCAGCCCCCCCCTAATTTTTTACCGCACAATCGCACAATCAAATTTCCAATCTTTTGTCTCCTCCCCTCTTCCTCCAATAACCCTCCACTCTTCTTGTCAATCAATCCCACGATTGCAGCTCAATCTCCTTCAATCCATTGCCCAGTCACGCCATCATGATGGCTGTTAACCAAGCATTGAGCCTGGCTAACGCCAACTTGGACAAAGCCCTACTAATTCCAGAGGTTCTCCGTCACCTCCTCCCCAACGACGGCACTGTCCCTGCCTGGCTGCTCGCCCTGCGTAAACAGCAGGTCGAGCTCGTAGTCGACTTCACAAACACCAAGGACGTTCGCGAGATCGGCGCCATCAACCGCGGCCGCTGGATCAAAAAGGAGAACTTCGTTGGCGGCGGCATCCGCAGGCGCAAGCCCGAGGCGCGGCCTCCCACGAAGAACATGAACCGGCCAATGACTCTGGCGCAGTACCAGCGTCACTCGATCCATATCATGTCCAGGCTTCTCAACGTCCGCACCAATGCGTCGCCATTCACGCTCGTGCTCGACGACCTCAACCAGCGCGCCACGCAGCTGACGCACGAGATTGTCCGCCGCGCTCTCTCCCGTAACGTCAACGTCGTAATCATCTCCTTTGAATCCACGCGGTTCCACCCGGCCATCCACGCCATCCCCGCCTACGCTGACCTCACTGCGGAGCAAATCCTGTCGGAGCTCACACTCGCCATGGGCAAAGCCAAAGAGAGCCTCGTCATTGTCGACTCGCTCTATGAGCTCCTCGCCAACAAAGGCATCGACATGTCTGCCCTCTTCCACCTTGTTGCCAACAAATTCGCCTCCACTCTCATCGGCGTCTACCACCTGGACATGCTGGCCACCGCCACCGCCGCCACCGCCGCTCCCAACCCCTATGCTCCACCCCCGCTCGACCTCCTCAAGTACATGGCCACCACAATCCTCACCTGCAAGTCCTTCGCGCACGTCCTCGCCGCCAAGGCCGCGCACTCACGCAGCCTGCCCGCGCCCACGCACGGGCTGCTCCAAGGCGCCGAAGGCATCGTCGAGTCGCTCACTGCCAACGACGCGCGCGGCATCGTGCTCGACGCCGAGTTCCGGCGCAAGTCTGGCCGCGCAGAGCACGAGGTCTTCTTCCTGCGCACCGCCGGCCCAGCCGATTACCAAGCGCCGCCGCCGGGTCTGGCGTACGGCTGCATCAAAGCCGAGTTCGTCACTCTGCTTGATCTGGTCCCGGCGTATGTGAGCCACGAGGTCATGGGCAAGGTTGTTGCTGCTGCAGCCGCGGCGGAGGAAGAGCTCCAGTCGACGTTTAGTTTGGAGCTGACGGAGAAGCAGAAGCGAGAGAGAGAGGGGGTGGTGCTGCCGTATCTTGATGCGCAGAAGGGGGAGGGTGGGCAGGGCGGTAGGATCTTGTATGAGATGGGAGAGGAGGATGACTTTGATGAGGAGGAGGATGAGATTTGAATTTGTGGCAGGGAAGATTTGCGACAGTGTGACCTTGAGCAGAGAGAGAGACTGAGAGACCTTGGGCAGAGAGAGACCTAGGGCAGAGAAAGCTTGGGCAGAGAAAGCTTGGGCAGAGAGAGAGAGAGAGAGAGAGAGAACTTGGACAGAGATGAATTGGACAGAGGGAGAACTTGGGCTGAGCGAGACTTGGTCTGAGCCAGGAGCAAGACTTGATACCTGAGACCTAGCTCGCAAGAACCCAAGCTGAAGAAAATCAAAAAGTCGACCGATAGCCATGCAAATCCTTCACACCTGTCACAATGTACATTCACATACACAAAGAACAACAACACAACTTTCCCTAGACCTCAGCAATATCGAGGGCCAAGATGAATGGAAATAATAATCATGGTAATTCCCTGTACAGGGAATGAATATGATAGCAGTGCATGATCGATGTGCATTAATAATGTGCCATCTGCAATATTGCAATATCCCAATCAAAGGGAGGGGGTGAAGGAATCGCACTCATCATCCCGACACTTCTGTCTGCGCAATGAGGTACAGACGGAGCCAGCGTCGCCACCAAGGGCGTACACTGTGTTGCTGGTGCGCTGTTACGGGCGTCAGAAGATCTATGCTGTGGATGCGTGCGCGTGCGTTATGTAAAAGGGGGGTAAGAAAAAAAAGAGTGAAAAGAGAGGAGGAAGGTCATACCATGGGTAGCAAGATGTTCGAATGTGGGGAATTGTCTGTTCAGTCCGCTCGTCCATGTTGGGGCTCTCGTCCCCGTCCCCGTCCACCTTCATGTCCATGTCCTTTTCCACGCCCACATGCAATGGGGAGCGGAGGTAATCGCTGCCGATCCCAGGACACCCGCAGCGTGATATGCATTCATGTAAACAACGGCCAAAAAAACAAGACCGCTCAAAACCAATCACACCAACACCCCACAACCTCAGCTCCTTCCAGGACTCAAGGGCCTGTTGAATCCACCCTGCCGATTCATGTACTGCCTGGCCTCCATCTGCTTGTCCTTGCGGACGCCGTAGTTCTTGTGGTTGCCGGGCACCTTGGTGTTCTTGGTGGATTTGAAGCCGGCAAAGCCCATGGTGCACAGCATTTCCCAGTCGTCGTCGTCCATATCGGCGGGCTTGGCGCGCGCGTCGGCCATGTGCGTGTCGGACGGGGGTGACTCGGCTCGGTTGAAGACATCGGTGCTACGGGGGCCGGGGGCTGGTCGGGCGCTGGAGCGTGGGCCTTTGGGCGGGGAGCGTGGGCGGTCGTCGCGGACCCGTGCACCGCCGTTGCCGCGAGGCCTGTCGCCGCGGAATGGCGAGCGGGAGCGGTAGCGTGGGTTGTGGTCGCGTCGGGTGCCGCCGACGCCGCGGTCTCGTCGTGGGCTGCGGGAGCGATTGCGCCGGTCGCCTGGCGTGCCGCCGCGGTCGTAGCGTTCGCGTGGCTCGCGGCGAGTATCGCGGTTGCGGTCGCGGGGTCGCTCATGGTCGGACATTATGGGCAGGCCGGGTTGTGTGGCAGGCGTGAGGGGCTTTGGCGCAAGGGCAGAATGGCGGAGTTGGTTGGAACTGACTGACTGCCAAGACAAGGGAAGCGTGGCGTTGCCGCAACTTTCCTCATTGGGAAGGTTTTGGCTGGATGGGCGTGGAAGACACGCAGCATTCCCCCCGGTAGAAGACCGACGGATGCCTACATGGACATGCTAGCTAACTACAACGCCACAATGCCGCCCACTACGCCTCGACTCTTTCCCTCTCGCCATATAGACGCCTCGGTCTCAGTACTCGGCCAACCGTAGTCTCCGTCCAATGTTCCGGCGGATCACGTCTCGCTCGCGCGGCGGTTCAGCCTGCCCTCGGTTTGCGTTGAGCGCCTGCCGGAGCATGCCAGCGTCGAAGAAGCCATCTGCGGCAGAGAAGAATTAGCAAAGAAGACCAGTACTCGTGCCAACTCATGGTAGCGACATGGGGGGTAGGTGTGGTAAGGTAGGGCAGGGAGAGTCCTACATCCACCAAGCCCATCGTCATCCTCGTCTTCAACAATGCTTTCATCCGGCGTTTGTTGCCGGCCGGACCCATCGCCCAGGATGATGCGGCCTCGGCTCTTGAGACGGTTGGCGAGCGGCCGCTTCTCCGCTTCCCGGGCGCGCGACGCCGTCTTGTCGGCCGAGGCGCCACACCGTTCAATCTGCCGGAGGAGTTTGCGGATCTCAAGAAAGTACGACTCGAGCGCGTCGATATACCGCGATGTCTGTCGGTGTTTGGAGGATGCGCAGATGGAGATGCTGCCGTCTTTGATTATGTATCCAATGCCAAAGCCGTCTGCAGAGGTGGGCCCGAAGCCAAACTGGCGGAGCGATGGATTGCCGCAGTTTGAGGTGGACAGAATAGTTGTGTTGATCTTGTCCCATCCACTATCAGCAAAGAGCGCAGGCATCGAGTGGTGCATGTGTGGCGGAGGTGAGCTCGACCTGGATTCCTTCTCCGAGAGTACAGAGTTTCGCTGCGGCGAGCCAAATGCAGATGCATCCGAACTCGACGGCCTCGTTGAGTCCCATTCATCGCTGCTAGCTGCATCCGCAGACTCATCCATCCAGCGCTGCCAAATGCAGTACAAGGCATAAAGGTGACGATCAGATCCTTGTGCTTTTGCACAAATCTTGGTATTCTCCGTATGTTTTTGGCATGCCTTGCGGAGAGAGTCGATCTTTTGCGTGGCTGGGTTCTCGGCCCAGAACGTTGTCAAAAATTCGACCGACTCATCGGTCACGGATCGAATGGCCTCAGTACGTCCGTGGTAATAGAACTTGGTCATGGCTGGCTCATAGACGCACTCGATCCTGCCGTACAGTCCGTAATATGCCGCTTGAAAGGCCATTTGGACAAAGGCATCTGGAGAGAATCCCATGGAAGTCATGAAATTCTTCCCGTAATGAGGAAACTCTAGCGTGGCAAACTCGTTCTGTTGGATCAAATCGGCCAGGCGGGTCTCGGCGAAGCGAACAGCCGTACTCAGTTCTGGCAACATGTCCCATTCCAGTTTGTGTGGTGTGGTTTGAACATCCCCAAAGCTATCAGGATGTCGCTTGGCTGGGTCCGGACTTGACGAAGCCCACAAGCTAGGCGCGCTGCCATTGATCGTCCGAGCGAAGCGGAGGATTGTGTCCGTGTATAGATCGGAGGCGAATCTCAAGACCGTGTGCCCGTCCACGCCGGTGTGCTCGAAATTGATACCCGCACTTCCGTTCTTACAGACGATAATCTGCAGTTTGTCGTACCAGCGATTCGTACACGTGCCGACCTGAACACCACGCTCAATCTTGCTGGTACCGCAGAGCATGTTCATGCAAAGATCGGCGCCCGTCTGCGGCTCAGTATAGTCTAGACATAGAATGAACAGCGCCGAGTCTACGATACGCAGACAGTCGGAGTTGTTGGATCCTTCTTCCCGGTGAAGTACGTCACGCAAGCCAGCCCATACCTTGCGGTTCTCCGTACTCAGCACACCCAGCGCTCCTTTGGCAGCTTCCTGAATTGGCACTTGTTGCGCGTCTTCTACAATCACTTGTAGGTTGAGGGCAATGTCCTTCTCAGTCATGATCAAATCGTGGTTGTCATCCAGCACGTCAAACCAATAAAATTGCCCATAGCACATGACAGCCACATGCTTCGAGGTCGGGTCCTGGCCGATCTGGCATCCATTGTCGGTGGGTATCCTTGCTGTTCCAAACAACCGAGAATACTGGTACATGCAGAGTGGCTGGCCACGTACTGTGTCAGGCGGCAGCTCTTCTCGCCGAACAGCTCTCACAAAGGAAAGCGCTGAGATGACTAGTGAGGCTGCACGTGTGACTTGGTTGTTGCGAGCTGGGGTAGGGTCATCTTCTAGTAGGAAAAACGGGTTTAGATTGAGAACGACGGGATTGTCAAAATTCAGATATGAATCGTACCCTAGTGGACGTTCAGCACGCTTTCGTCGGACTCGATTCGCGGGGATTTGGCAGCGCTTTGGTACCAAAATCCCCCACTGTATTGGTGACTAGGGGTACGTCGAGCGTAGATACTTACAGAATTGTTCGATGTAGTTATTCTTGCCGCTAGCGTATTTCTTGAGCTTCTGTTGCAATACAGGCCCATCTGCTTTGAGAAAGTCGCTCACAGACTGCACAGTGTCCCTGTGCTCCTTCGGAGATTGAAGTGGCTTGAGAGCGGCGACGTACTTTTCACAGGACCCCTCAAGCTCCGGGATGGGCAACTTCGGAAGGCTGTCCTCATCCGCAAATGTGATGCCTGGTTTGGACTGGGGATGGGTCGAGTGCGCCAACGGTGCTTGTGCTTCGGCGGGAAAAGACTGTACGTTTTCTTTGGCCGATGCTTCAGCACGAACAGCCGGCATGTTGGCGGCCGTTGCCAAGGTGCCTCCCAAGGACGAGGGTTGGGTAAAGGTATGGACTGCCATGATGGTGTTCGTTAGATGTAGAGAGACGAGCACGAGTGCTTTGTGGGAGCCGTACATACCTGCCAGAAGCGCCCGAACAGCGAGGTCAGTGTAGCGCTCGGCGCGGCACGTACTCTCGCAGCGGAAATCAGGTCGTGGCCACGGACGAAGGGAAGTCGTGGCGAGTCGAGCAGCCGGCTAATCAGACGAAGTCATTGCCCACGGTCTGTCTGTCCGGACAGCTTCCGGCGTCAAAGCCTGGGCGTGCCTCGTGCAGGCGGTGGGCAGCGAATGGGCGATGCATGCCAACGCTCGCTGGGGGGAAAGGCGGGGAACGGGGCGAGCTTCGTCGAGCACAGCGCGGCCAGGCTGGTGACGTCGGGCGCGGAGAAACGAAGCGCGCGCGGGAGTGGACGGCGCAACACCTTGGCCTCGCCCGCCCCCATCGATCGGCTCCCATGTCGGACCTGCTGCTGGACGTGCTGCCCGACTTCGACGCGAGGCCCTTTTCCCATCTGCTGCCCTCGCTCGACAAATGCCACATCAAGACCAGTGACTTGCTCGCGCTCGACGTCGCCGACGTCGCCAAGCGTGCACAGCTGCCGGCCGGCGAGCTCAGGAAGCTCGCCGATGCCGTTGTCCGCGCCCTGCACCGCCAGCTTGGGTTCCGAGAAAGAGAAGGAGAAGGAGAAGGAGAAGAGGAGGAGGAGGAAGAGGAGAAGGAGGAGAAGGAGGCTGAAGACTTCTTTCTGTCCTCATCGGATCGCCCGCGAGCATGGAGCAAGGGCGGAGTGTTCATCAGTACCCTGGACGAGGAGCTCGACGCCGCCCTGTGTGGAGGGATCCCGCCTGGCTATGTGGTCGAGATCACGGGTGAGAGGTATGGCAGGCAGTGTCCTTTGCTTGCATGCGGTCTCTCGTGGCAGGCCATGCCCAGCTGAACCAAGCCCTGACAATCTCAAGTGGTGCCGGCAAGACCCAAGTGCTGCTCACCCTCTTGCTGGCCGCCCAGTTGCAGCCGCCACACGGCCTGGGCAAAGCAGCGGTCTACATCTCCACCGAAGCATACCTGGCCACCACTCGTCTCCTCCAGCTGCGGTCCAGCCATCCGGCACTCGTAGCGCTACCGGATGGCGAGAGGCCTTCTCTGTCGCGTATCCTGTGCATGCAGACGTCTGATCTGGAGTCGCAGGAGCACATTTTGCGCTACCAGCTGCCCGTCGTCATCAGACAACACGACGTCGGGCTTGTCATCCTCGACTCGGTTGCGGCAAACTACCGTGCCGAATTCCAAGTCAAAGGTCCCAATGGCGCCGCTGCTTCCATGGCCAAGCGAGGCACCGAGCTTGCCCAGCTTGGCGCATTGCTGCGTGGGCTTGCGCGCACCGAGAGAGTCGCGGTAGTCGTTGCGAACCAAGTAGCAGATCGCTTCACCAAGCCTCCGACAGCTGCCGCGTCGAACCCAGCCTCGCGGACGACCTCAACCAACAGCCAGGACAACCAACACGATCATGCGCGCCAGCAGTCCAACCCACCCTCGCAACGCGACGAGTCACTATTGCTGTCTCCCGATCCTCTCGCGCTCGACCACCAGCAGCGATGGTTCACTGGATGGGGAGACATGCGACACGAGCCCCCACACACCCAGAAGACGCCGTCACTGGGATTGGTCTGGACAAACCAACTTGCTTGCCGAATCGCTCTCCTCAAGCTCCCAGTGTTTACGAACAGGACCCTCCCACAAAACGGCAATGCAACCCATCAGTGGACTGAAGAAGAGGAAGAGGAAGAAGAAGCGCATATATCAAAATGGCGGCGATGGTTCAAGGTCGTGTTTGCTACTTGGGCGCCGCCATCCGAGGGACGAGGAACGGAATTTGAGATTGCCAGCAGCGGAGTCAGGCACATTGCAAAGATAAACACGAAGCCGTAGAGACGGCAGCCGTCATTCGTACATGTCTTCTCTGGACTAGCCACGCATACAGTTATGGCGCAACCAATTCAGCCTTATTTCTGTGCTCACAAACCCCAGCTTTTCGCGGCAGTCTCGTTGTTCGTTGGCTCGGAGTATCCCCTCTGATACCTTCCATTCCTTGCCTCGTCTAGGTGTCTTGTGAGGTCCGCATATTGTTGACTGTAGATGAGAGGCAGGTTCGAACGGGCTTCCCACGATGTACATACAGTACCCACTCCATCTCACTCCAGCGTAAATGACAAGGCCACCTCCTCCTTCCACTCCCTCTCAAACTCCCTCACCACCAGCGTCCTCTTCCTCGCCATGTCCCTCCCCGCCTGCGTTTTCATCAGCCCCTCCAGCCGATACAGCTTGTCCCCAAAATGCGCCACTGCGCTCCCCATCTCCTGCGCCGGGCACCTCGCCGCCCCAAACGCGAAGCAGCGTGCAATCCCCACCGCGCCCAAGGCATCCAGCCGATCTGCGTCCTGCACCACCGCCAGCTCCGGGTGGCGCAGCAGCGCAGCACGCACAGCCTCCGGATCCCGCATTTCGTGCGAGTAGCTCACGTTTGCGACAATGGTTTGCACGGCAGTCGTGGTGGCTTCGCTGGCACCGCTGGCACGCAGCACGGTGGCGATTGGGCATGGGACTGCGTCGTCTGGTTGGACGTATTTGTGGTCGCCGACGTCGTGCAAAAGGGCGGCGAGGAAGAGATGCGTGGTGTTGTATGGGGTACTGGCATCGGCGGCGGACTCGTGTTGCAGGATGCGCTGGGCGTTGGAGAGCACGCGTAGGATGTGCTGGTAGTCGTGAGAGCCATCGTAGTGCGACATGTAGCTTTGGACGTAGGTGTTTATGCGTGTGAAGAGGGGGAGGTCGGCTGGGGGGAG
>Ga0182211_1000105_pt1 | contig 23087 bp, 21 predicted proteins | sample G5R1MG_20_FD_129660 | JGI IMG/M metagenome (GOLD analysis project Ga0182211, IMG submission 129660) | Switchgrass phyllosphere microbial communities from Michigan, USA - G5R2_MAIN_03OCT2016_LD1 MG | ecosystem: Host-associated > Plants > Phyllosphere > Phylloplane/Leaf | place: USA: Michigan... | reverse complement strand
GTTGGGGGAGGGCAAGAGGCGACATGGCGGCAAGGAACATACCTTGCCAGGACATGTTGGCGGAGGGACGATAAAGGGGGGAGAAGATATGCAAAAAGGGCAGACGAGGGAGGGGCAGGCGGAGGCGTTGTTGGGTCGGCAGCCGTCTTCACGATGCGACCCGCACTGTCAGGACTAGTCCGCATCGGCGCTAGCGCCCAGTAACTAGCAGCCCCCGGCTCACCGTATGGACGACGCGCCGCAAGAGATACATCCTATTTATCGCGACACCTACGCCATGCCCTCCCGGCCGCCCTCGCCCTCGCCGCTGCGGTCGCCCACATGTATTCCAATGCGCTCTGTATCGCCGCGGTCACCCTCGCCCACGCCGCCGCGCCGTCACGCCACGCCCCTCAGCGCTGCCTCGCCCTCCCGCGGTAGGAGATACTCGCGGAGTCCCACGCCCAGGAACGCCTCACCCGCCCCCCGAAACGCAAAGGTAGGTCGCTGTTGACTATAGCATGTTCTGGGTGTCTACTGACCCGCTGCAGGTTGTCGTCGAAGCCCTGACCCGCAATGTGGGACCTGACCACATCCGTGAGATCTTTGGCCAGTATGGCGCCATTCAGGAAGTACGCATGCCCATGCACCCTACATGTACGTTGCCCGCTTTGCCCGGGTCAAGCTTCGTCTGCCCCCGCTGACAGATGCAGTCCACGTAAACCGCGGAATCGCCTATGTCCTCTACCAGCACGCCGACGACGCGGAGCGCGCTATCGCCAAGATGCACGATGCCCAGCTAGATGGCGCCAGGCTACACGTCTCCCTTGTCTTACCTCGCCGGCGCTTCTCGCGTACACCGCCGCCCGCGCGTAGAGAGTCACCACCGTATGATAGAGTCTATTATGACGGCTACGCTCACGGACCCACCCGCCAAGGCCGCGGCTTCGGGGGGCCGCCTGGCGCCTACAGACCACCGCCCATGGACGCACCGGGTCGGTACCGCTCCCCGCCGCCAAGATGGTCGCCTGAGCGGGGAGGTCACTGGTCACGAGGAAGAGGCGGCCGCGGCGGCCGCCAAGGGAGTGGATTCATGCGTCCTCGGTCCTATTCGAGGTCGCTCAGTCGCTCTCCACGCCGGAGCCGCTCGCGCTCATCCTTCAGCCCTTCACCTTCGCGAACACCACCGAGAAGACACGGTGGAGCCGGGGGTGGAAGAGGCGGTCACCCTAGACGGGACACACCACCGCGCAGAGGCGAACGAGATGGTGGCGGCGGAGGCAGAAGAAGTCCAAGCTACAGCTCATACAGCAGCGCCAGCCCTCGGCATCGTAGCAGAAGTTGGGATCGTAGATGAGTCTTCACGCACTCTCCGCACATCCCACAGTCTTTGCCTCTTCCCTGGCTGAGGTCATTATTCATCCAGTCCTGGTGATGCCGAGTCGAGGCTATTACCCGCACATGTGTATAATAGATAAATTTTACAAGATTTCATCTTGCAAATATGCCAATGCTCCTAGTCGTCTTGAGACATGCGCACTTCCGCTCCTTTCACGTCTGCCACTATAACCCATTCCACACTCATACCATCTTTAACATGAATCCACCACCCCTCTCCTCCTCTCTCCCTGCAAATATGCCGCTAAAGTCTACATTGTGACCCCCGCCACCGCCCTGACCCCTCCTTGGCGCGCTAGGACTCCTCTTCTGCCTTCGCTCCTGACCCGCCTTACTCGGAAATGTTGGGAACATCTCCGGCGGCTTGGGCTTGGGCTGCTCCCCAAAATACGGATGCTGCAGTACCATGTCCGCGGTGGGTCTGCGCTCTGGATTCAATGACAACAACGCCGATAACAGCGCGATTCCCGCTGCGGTCAGGAAAGGAAATTTGGCGCGGTTGAAACCTGGATTAGATCCTTGTTCGCGGGCCACTTTTAGCGATTTGGCATGGGGTAGGCGGTAGAATGCCGGCCAGGATTTCTCAGAGGGTAGACCACAGAGTGAGAAGGTTTGGCAAAGTTGGTCGACTTCATTCTTACCTGGTAGAAGCGGTGTTTTAAGAAGGAGTTCACCGAAGATACATCCAACACTCCACATGTCGACCTCGGTCCCATAGATTGTCGTGCCGAGTAGAAGTTCTGGCGCCCGGTACCAGAGGGTGACGACTAGTTGAGTGAGTGGTGCGGAGGGCGGTGGAATGTATCTAGCCATGCCAAAGTCTGCGAGTTTGAGCTGTCCCCTGTTGTTAAGGAGAATATTTGATGTTTTGAGATCGCGGTGCATAATGTAGTTGTCATGCAGGAACCCTACTGCAGATGTCAACTGTCGTAACAGTGTTTTGACCTCGCTTGCCAGAAACGGCTCAGCCATGTCTTCTTGCAGCGTCCTGAGATCGTGCTCAAGGAACTCCATAACAAGCACGCATTCCAGGGAGTCGTCGCCTGAGAGTACTTCTTTAAGTTCGACAATATTGACGTGACGTGCTTTTTGAAGGATATTGATCTCACGCAGGGCAGTAATGGGAAAGCCATCTTGCTTGTAGTCCATTTTTACTTTTTTCAAGGCGACAATGGATTGCGTACTGAGTTCACGCGCGCGCGATACCCAGCCGTAGGAGCCTTCCTCGATGTGATTTAGTGTTTCGAAGTTGGATGTGTGATGACATGGAGACCAGGTTCCGCCTTCCAGTATAACGCATTTTCTCTCGGGCTGGGCCGCCCCATCGTCTACGGTGGATAACCGCCGTCTTTTTGCCGGGCGCGAGTCTGTCACTTGCATCACTTGTGCCGATTCTTCTGCCTCATGTTGTTTCTGAAGCTTCAATCGTTTCTTATCTTCCTTCTCTTTCTTGCGTCGGAGTTCCTCTGCCTTATCTGCCTCCTCATTTGCCCATCGCGAGGCCATAGTTCTCCTCGGTGTTTTTCAACCGTTTTGGGCCAAAGGGATCGTGTTCTTAAAACAAACTCTGGGCTCCAGGCTGCCCCAAAGATAATGTGTCGACTGGTAAGATGCGAGTTGGGTCGATCGGAAGTAATGCAGATGGTGATAGTCCAATGGCAGACCGTGAGGATGCTTTGGAGTGGTGGTCAAAGCTCCTTCACCGCGATCCCACACGAAGATCCTGTGATTCTGAACATGCAGCTGTCATGGAGCTCCGGTGACCCACATCGACATGAGAGCTATTCCTCCAGTCTTTCTCCAGACGGCGAAGCGGTATAGCTGTCTGCAATCACAGTCTTTTGTACGAAATGCTGCAAAACGTGGTTTTCGCTGGTCTTCCACATACACTCCAGCGGCGAACGAGAGACAATGGTCGACGCCATTAGCGAAGACGCTGGCTGAAGCTATCACGGTAAGCCACCGAATACTACCACCGCAAACCAGCATCTTACCTGCAATAAGACAACTGGCCCTATATCCGTAGCAGCGTACATGCGACAATGTCTCACTCATCCTGGTGGTGGGTACTATACGCGGCAGACGACGAGCGGCCAGGACCAATTTGGAACAAAGGGCGACTTCGTGACGTCGCCGGAGATTAGCCAGATATTCGGAGAGTTGGTTGGAATATGGATCTACGCGGAGTGGCTCGCTCAAGGGAGGAAAGATAGAGTCCAAATCATCGAGGTTGGACCTGGTCGAGGGACTCTCATGGACGATGTGCTCAGGACAATATCGGGCTTGGGCGACTTTGTGAAGCGAATTGAAAAAATTTACCTTATCGAAGCGTCGCCCTACTTGCAGAAACAGCAAGCTACGCTCCTCTCTGGGACGAAGGATTTGCAGAAAAGCCATATCGGCCTGACTGCCCCTTGCAAATATATCCCAGACTGTAAGATCCACTGGTGCGAGGACATTCGATTGGTTCCCAAGGGTACATTGGCCGGAACTCATGTACTACGAAAATATGCTGACATGGAAATAGAGGAAACATTGATACCCTTTATACTTGCCCACGAATTCTTCGACGCTCTCCCGATACATGTTTTCCAGAACATTGCCCAATCCTCTGTTCCCGCTTCAACAACAATCGTAACACCCACGGGACCCATAAAACCTAAGTACAGTATCACAACACCGAAAAACACATGGCATGAGCTCGTTGTATCGCCCACGTCCCCCTCCTCACATAACACTGGTCTGAAAGATGAAAACAACCCCGAATTCGAATTGACTGTTTCCAAAACACCCACACCGCATTCCATGTATCTACCCAAGATGTCGAAACGCTACAAGGATCTAGAACAGATTGCCGACGCCATAATCGAGATATCTCCAGAATCACTGTCATACATCAATGACTTCGCCGAGCGAATTGGCGGCAGCAACCCATCCCCCAGCCCCCGAAAAAATGTAGAGGAACCATCCGCCACAGGTTCCAAGATTTCAACTTCTTCCAAACAATCCCGCCCCTTTACAAAACCCTGCCCCTCAGGCGCAGCCCTCATTCTCGACTACGGCCCCCTTGATACCATACCCGCCAACACCCTCCGCGGCATCCGCGCCCACCGACCGACCTCCCCCTTTCAATCTCCTGGCCTTGTCGATATATCTGCCGACGTTGATTTTCTTGCGCTCGCAGAGTCGGCGCTACGTGCCTCTCCTGGCGTTGAAGTACACGGTCCCGTCGAGCAGAGTTTTTTCCTGTCAACAATGGGGATCAAAGAGCGTGCTGAACAGTTGCTCAAGGGGGCAAAGAACGAGGAGACGAGGAGTAGACTGGAAACTGGTTGGAAAAGATTAGTTGATCTTGGGCCAAATGGGATGGGCAAGACATACAAAGCAATGGCTATCGTGCCGTACAATGATAAGGGACCTCTTCGACGGCCAGTTGGGTTTGGTGGGCATATCGTTGACTAGTTGTTTTTATTCAAGGTTGAAGTCCCCAATCTCCTCAATGTACACTGTTTGCATGCCCAAGACCAAGCATGTACATTGCTACTTCTCGGTCGATTCTTCTTGAAACACCACTCCAAAGTGCTGAGACTATGTACTGTTGTTGTCTTCGGTATGAATATGGCCTGCACCATCAACTTATCTGGCTCTGACCACCGTCACCATACACTCCACTGCAAATCAACTTCCCATTCTACAACTCTTTCTTGTCTTCTATATTCGTCTCGTTCTGTGCCTTCTCGATGAAGCTCCTCGCCACCGCCGCAGACTCCTTCCATCCCTGTTGGCGCCCCCAGAACCTCACGCTAGGCGTACTATCCCTCAGACTGGAATGTCTGGCATCCTCCTCGAGACTCTTCCTCGTTATATCCCCACCGGAGTCACTGAGTCGTGGCATCTTCTCCAGCAAACTTAGGTTCTCTTCGAAGTATTTCTTGCGGACGAGATATTTCTCACGACGCTCCTTTTGTAGACCAGGAGAGTCAAGCTTGGAAAGTACAATGCGCACGCCCCAACGGAAGAGTATAAATAGATGCTCCGAAAAGAAGACAGTGAGGAGTAGAGCCCACAGCTGAATGCTCGATGGGTTGCCGCCAGGGCCAGAGTGATCGTTCCAGAACATGTAGACGAGTGCGGAGGTTGTGAGACTTCCAAGCCAGGTCAGGAAGGACAGTGAGTCGAGCCATGGACCGATAGTATCGGCACGCCAGGGCGTGGGGCGTTGCATCTCAACACAGATCTTCATTGCATCTGCACGGAGCTCGACCCAGTTATTGACAAGGAAAGAGACAGAGGTAAGAGGCCAGATGACGGAGAACAGTGAGAGGTATCCAAATTGAACTACCATCTCTCTTAAATCAGTGGTAACATCGTAAACATCTAGCTCGGCCTCCTTCCTCACACGCTCGAGAAATGCAGCATCCTCAGGGGGGTCATTGTAATCAGTCGATGTTGCAGCACCAGAACTCTTTGCAGCTCTGTTGGACTGCATTTGCTTGTACTTGGCAAAGCCGCGACGCTTGAGATATGGGACGATGAGTTCCATACCGAGATTGACTACTTGAGCGGTAACAGTGAAGTAGATGACCTGCTTGCGGAGGCGGTCCGGGTTAATGCTCCAATCAGCGCTCGTGCTGTGAAGGTGAAGTTGCTTCTCATCTTCAGCGAAAGGTCGGACGGCCACGTTGAAGATGTCGAGGTAAGGAACTATGACGGCGCCAAAGGGAACGTAGACAAAGGCTGTGAGGAATATGCCGAGATAAGACATGATGAAATTCATGACGAAGATCTTTTGGGTGAGTGCTTTTTCGTAGGCGTTCGACGTCTCATAGTTTTCAAACTGTGTCAGCCGTGTCGCGATTTGGGTAAGAATGGTGTTGAGAACGGGATTAACCGTCGTAAGGATTCCAGTAGGGATAAAAACCTGGTGTGAATTAGTGAGGAAGCGGATGTATCGTTTCTCCAAACATACCAGGAGGCTCTTGAAGGGCCCGTTGTAGATTTCGGAGATGAAGACCTCGATACCGAAGCAGGCAGCAATGACAGCCCCAAGCGACGTTGTAGCAATGAGCGCAAATGGTATCTGCAGCAATTGCCTCTGGAAACGCCTCGATGCAGGAAAGAAGCCCACTTGTTCGCCGGTGATGGGGTCGGTAATGGTCTTTTGGGGTTGGAACTCTCGCTTCCTCACGTCAATCTTTGAAACACCCTTGACGCCCCAGCGAACACTGAGATCGACTTCTTGTTGTTTCCAGTACTCGGTGAAGACGGTACACCATACTGTGCTCACTAAGCCGTATAAGGGAGAAAATGAACCGAGAAAGAGCCATGACATAAAACCGAATGTGGCAGGGAAGATGAGGAAGGTGAAATAGGATTGCGTAAAGGCAAAGTAAAAAGCAATCTATGCCGTCAGCGCGGGACCAGCATCAAGGTAATTTGTGTAACATGCCTTCTCGCCCAGACGGTTGCGGATATCATCCAGATCCTCAGTCTGCAAGATATACTGCGAGGACCACTTCTTGATCCAGTCCTTGTTGTAGGCATGGTCATGCAAGGCGAAGACTGACGTGACGTTCTCCCACTCGCCCTCTCTTGGGGCGATGGCGGCTCCGCCTTCAGACGCCGGGTTTGTGATGAGCTGATATATGATGCGTAGCCGCTCGGCCTCGTACAAGGGCTCCGCTTCGAGCGACTCGCGCGTGACCTCGGTAGGAGCAGCCGTGCGAACGCCATGGATCCAGTCGCGGACTCTGCGCGGCTGTAAGTAATGTAGCGGCGGGGGTATCGGAGCGGTGCAACGTACCTGGATCGATAGACTTCGCCAAAGAGATGCTGGTCCGATGCAACCCTCACGAAGAGCAGCACCGTGTGCGAGTCCCCACGGCGGACCTCCGTCTGCAGGCCTACGTTCGCAACGGCTTGACAGAGCTTCTCCAATTGAGCAATTGCTTTCGTCTTGTCTGCAGTATGGTCAGTCTCCATAGCGAACCCCACGTAGCCACCACGACAACACCAACCCGTCTTCCCGAAGTGATAGCTAATCACGTAGTCGACATCCATATTCGACTGCAGAGCCTGCGACTTTGCCATGGCCGACAACGAGCTCGAAGAGAGTAGGGCGATTTTTAGGTGGTAGATTCTCCAGGACAGCGAGCTGAAGTAGGGAATGCCAGGGCTGGTGCTCCCCTCCTGTTCGTCCAACATGCCTAGGAAAGTGGCTTGGAGGGTTGGTTGTGGCCCAGCTCGCGGGCGCACCAACGTCATTGTGGCGTCACGCTATCCCTGCACTACCTACACCACCGGTACTCTACCGTAGTACGTCGGTAGATGCATTTCTATCCTGATTTGTGAGTGGCAGTCTGTACCTAGTTGATGTCTACTTACACTAGCATTACCATGCAAGCATGTTTTGGACATGCTGCTGTCGAGCCATGCGTCCGCAGTGCGTTCACGTGATGTCGCGCCGACTTTTTTGCAGCTCGCTCCATGGTGGGCCGCCGGCGCTTCCACTCCGCGCCCACGCGACAGCAATGCCTCTTGTCCCCCATGTCCTTTTCGAGGGAAGCAAAACCTTACCTGGCCAATGCGATCAAGTACGCACACCTCAACGCCTTCAATTCGCTTAACCATAAGGCCCTTCTCGCGAGTAAACACCTCTCCAACGAGGGCTCCAACAATGTCCAGGACAAGCCCATCGCGATCAAAGATAATATATGCACCAAGCACTTCAAGACGACTGCTTCCTCGGCAATACTTAGGGACTACGTAAGCCCATACGATGCCACGGTGGTAAAGCGGCTTCAAGATGCAGGCGCCGTGGTCGTGGGAAAGACGAACATGGACGAGTTTGGCATGGGCTCGCATTCGACCAACTCATGCTTTGGACCTGTGAAGATGCAGGGGCCCAATGGCAAGGAAGTCAGTGCTGGAGGAAGTTCGGGTGGGAGTGCGCTAGCGGTTGCGAGTGGACAGTGTTGGGCGTGAGTTAGCATTTACCCTGGACCTTGGTCGCGACACTGAGGTTTACAGGGCACTGGGCACCGACACAGGAGGCTCGGTCAGGCTTCCCGCCGCATACACTGGCGTGGTCGGCTTCAAGCCCAGTTATGGCCGACTGTCGCGTCGGGGGGTCATTGCGTATGCGAACTCACTGGATACTGTCGGTATCTTTGGAAGAACATGCGCAAGTGTGGCAGCTATCTATGGTAGGCATATTTCTGTGCAGCACCCGAATGTTTTGGGCTGATGCAATCCAGACGAATTGAACGTCTACGATCCTCAAGACCCTACCTCTCTTCCACCCTCGACTCGCGCTCGGATTCGCAACGACTCTGATACTTCGGAGAGGAAGCGCATTGGAGTTCCTATGGATTACAACATTGCAACATTGCATCCCATGGTCCGAAAAGCATGGATCCGCACACTCAGGGAGCTATGGGAAGAAGGTCATACGCTACATGCTGTCAGACTTCCAGCGACGCAACACGCGCTTTCGTCTTACTATGTTCTTGCCCCAGCAGAGGCATCCAGTAATCTTGCCAAGTACGATGGCGTCCGCTTTGGGAGTAGAGCTGAAGGCATTGATGGCACGCCGGAGAGTATGCTGTTCGCCAGAACACGGGGGCAGGGCTTTGGCGCTGAAGTGCAGCGTCGGATCCTTCTTGGCGCATTTTCGCTGAGTGCACAGGCAATTGGTAATCACTTTGTTCAAGCACAAAAGGTCAGGAGACTGGTACAACAAGATTTTGGCAAGATCTTCGCCACACAACACCCGCTTCTCAAACGTGAGGCAAACCAGATGGACAGAGACAGTGTCTCGGGCAGAGTTGATGTACTCATCTGTCCAACCGCTCCTTCGCTGGCGCCATCTCTGGCCGACGTCAAGGACCAAGATCCTCTTCGTTCGTACATGAACGACGTCTTCACAGTACCAGCTAGTCTTGCTGGACTTCCTGCAATCAGTATGCCCGTACCACTTGAATCCTTGGTCGAGCATCCCGGCGCTCATGAAGCAGACTCTATGGTCGGCCGTGCTGGCATTCAGGTCATTGGCCAATATGGAGACGACTCACTTGTGCTTGCCTATGCCCGCTTACTTCAGAAACACATTCGCCCTGCAGAAAGTAACGATTATCATCATTATCAATGAATGGTTGTCCCTTTGAGCCATGCCTGTTTCGCTGCCCACGTGAAATTTACAATACCATGGCACATGCACACGAAGGGCCGCGACACTAGTGGAATCAAATATCAAGATGCTGTCTGATATCGTCTCCCAGCCTCCACTCATCCTCCCTCACAATCTGTTGTATTGGACTCTGCAGATCCTCGTCTTCACTTCGCCGGCTGACGCCCGACCCTGTAGACGTCACCGTCGCGTTACTCACGCTGCCTCCCGTACTCCTCGCACGCTTCCTCGCAAACCAACCCCGCTTTGACTTGGTGCTCAATGCATCCGTGTCGGACGCGACAGAAGCCGTGTCCTGTCCATCGACTAACGTGGGCTCGGTGCTTGATGTTATGCTAGGATTCGAGGAGAGCTGGGTCAGCAAGTTTGGCGTGGCTTCTGCCGAATCGTCGGCGTGCTTGTGGCGTGGAGTCGGGACGGGGGTTACTTCGGTCGAGAGCGTTGCCTCGACGAGTTCGGCGTCACGGTACCACTTGCGCCGGCGAGTGTAGCGGCCCCAACCATCTTGCCCACGTCGACCGTCTCGCCACTGTAACATGTTAGTGTATCCGATGCACAATGGCGACTGGATCAACATGCCTTGTTGTCATAGTATATCCACCCTAGATCCTCCTTTGCAACTGTCTTGTCAGACTTGCCAGCTTTGTCGCCACCTTCAATTTTCCACTCATTGCCTTGAACCCAACGCCACCGCGACTGACCGCCCTCAACTTCTGGGAGCTCGAATTGGTCTTTGGGTGGTACCGAGTTCAGGTGCTCATCGGTCCATGAAGTCCGTTCATACGCCAGCATCGACGACGTCCACCCAATGCCCAACCAACGTCGTTGATTCTCGTAAATCGAGAAAGTAAAGCGTATCCCTGTGGATTCAGGTCTTCGCTTGGCTGCCAGCGACGCAGCGACTTCCTGCGTGCTCTTCTTGCGGGGAGGGAGTGGAGGCGCACCCTTTTTATCTGCTGCTACGATTACCCCAAAATTCAGCCCAGTGATCAAGGCACAGGTGCGCCGAACAGTCCGGGATCGCCAAAGGATCGTGCGAGTGACGCGTGCGGGTCGGGAATGCCAGCTCAGTATCACGGTGCCTACAGCCAAAACCACTCGCTTCGTCGATAAGATGTGGAACGGTGGAAGGGTTAGAAGGATCCATAGCGGTGAAACGAGCAGGATGCGAACAAAGAGTGTGGTTAGTGCAGGCCGCGTGGTAGCGGAGGTGGCCGTTCTCTGTGTTGAGAGGAAGTCGGTCAGTCGAAGGAAAGGGTCGAGGAGGATGTTGCAACGTGACGTGAAGAGCTTGAGACTGTCCACAATCTCCTCCAGACTTTTATGGTGCATGCTGTCGCCGTCTGATTCTTGCCGGCTGTGTCCCTTCTGGCCCTTCTCCCCAGTCCAGCCGGTGGATGACAGAGGAGAGTAACGCCGTGTGTACATGCCCAAAATCAGGCATGCGACCACAAGCAGAGGGCCCGCATATCTAAGCACCACATCGCCATATAGAACCACGGCCCAGAATGCGGCCACCACAAGAAAACTCTCCCACGGATCCCCCGTTGTCCATGTCAATAGACCCGCCAGCTTGTTCAAGGGTATGACGAACGGGTGCGAGTACGCCAGAACGCGCGTAATCTGCGGCGGCGTAGCAGCAAGCAGCGGGGATTTCTGATGCACGAGAATGGCAGAACGCAGCTTGGTTGACGGAGCGGCGCTGCCTATGGAGGAAGGAGCAAAGGTGGCATAGGTGGGCGGATTTGCATCACCGGCGGGCTGCGGGTACGACGCATCGTGGGTGGCTCTCGAAGGGGTGGACATGTGCACTATCCAAGGTGTATCTGGAGTTGCATGAGCATAGTGATGGGGCCGTGGACGATGCCGGTGTGCTCTAGACGAACCTAGTGCTGCCATGCATCCCCAAGTGCGTCATCGCCTGCCTGCGCGGATGAACAAGCCTGCCGAGCCCGATGTTGTTTGCTGATGAAGGTGTAGAGGGAGGGGTACACTGTGGGGCCAACGGCTACGATGCAGAGCGGGCTATACGAGCAGGAGTAGCAGGCCGGCTTGGAGTCGCACATGAGGTAATCCCGCCGGAAGAGGGGGCCTTTGTGCATGTGAAGGTCCTTGGCCCGAGGACTGCGGTAGCCTGTGTAGGTAGCGTCGTCATGGCTGCAACATGCAAGCCACGCACTCGGACACCATCCTCGATCCAGATGTACCATAGTATAGCCTTGACCATGACCACGATGGTGTTCATCAGCATGTACAACGGCACGGTACCATGTAGTGTGCACTGTGCCTCTGATCGATGCTCCCGAACAGAGCGCGTAAAGCAAGGGGAAAACGAACAGGATATGCGATCGGCACCTGATTGGTTGGCTGGGCCTGCGGACATCACGTGGTCAAGGCTTGAACCTAACGAACGTTGCACGCCGAAAACCCCGACCAGCGAACAGTGAAGAGCAGCAGCCGCGATCGTCGTCCCTCGCTCCAACGCACACACGCATACATCCCTCCTGTTGCTGGCCGCGTCCAATCTCGTGAAACGGAAGCTTCGCTCGCAATGGTACGCCAACGAAGAGTCCCCCGCTCAACCTGTGTGATGGTCCATCTCATGACAGCAGGCCCACCGCATCATTACCCAAGTCGTGTTTTCTGGCGCTCGAATAATAGGGCGCGCTGTCTCCGAGTCCTACCGTCAAGCCGCCGCATCCCAGAAATATGCTGCAGCCAGCCAAGGCGGCGGCAGCGCATTCTCTACCTCCAACATCACCATGGATGAAGCCTGTTCAATCCTAAACGTAGGACCCGGAAAGATGGGCAACATAGAAATGGAAGTCGTGACCGAGCGATTCAAGCGGCTGTTTGATCTGAACGATCCCAAGAATGGTGGCAGCTTTTACCTACAGAGCAAGATACTGAGGGCGCGAGAGAGGATTGAGAGGGAGGTTCAAGGCCACCAGCGTATGGTGGAGAGGGAGGCGGAATTGAGCAAAGGCTTCAAGCCCAAGTTCACAAAGGAGGACTGAGCTGCGTTGCTTCCGGGCTTGATAAGACTGGCAGCAAGCGTCTCAAGTCTTTGCTGGCGTTACGGCGATTATGTTTTTCACCCCATATCATACTACCACCAATTCCTTGTCCACTGCATACAAATGGCGTCGGTGTGTAGCGTCCAAATTCCTCTCCCTTGTGTTTCGCGTTTGGGGGTTTTTTCGTTATGTCTCAGCGTGGTCATTCTCCTGTCGCAATTGACCCATACTCCAAGTCTGGATTCTTCAAAAAAAAAAAAAACGCTTGCGAAGCCTTCCCTCCCAACTTTTGCCAGCAGGAGTTTACCCTGGAAATAGGTAGTGCATTCTATAGGCACAGGGGACATACGCAACCAGAGCAAGACCCTACGCTAGCGCCTTGGCGCACCTGGCCCTGGAGGAAAGTTTCGCGTCAGGATCATTCACGACCTAGCCGTCACTTCACCTGCGCCCTCAGACACCTGCTCCCAGTGATTGAAGCGCATGATACATCCGGACTTTAAGCAATAAAGAAATCATGGCCGACTCGTACCGCCCAGGCGATCGCGGTCGCGACCGTGATCGCGCGCCGCCTCTCACAGACCGCATGACCTTCCAGGCCGGTCCTGATCACTACCGACCGGGCGGCCCATATGCGGCGCATGGCCACGTCGGCAATCAGCGCCAATTCACTTATGAATCAAATTATCAGTCAACGTATCCTAGCCCTCACTTTCCACCCACAGCTCCCACCAAGGGAGATTCGCGGGGACCGCCCAGAAAGCGTCCGCGCGGTGGCGCCTCTTTTCGTGACGCCAGACGCGACCGCCTGGGAAGAAGTAACACCAACGCTCTTCGCAGAGGAGGCTACCGCAAAGCCGCTCCCCACGAGCGCGCGCTTCTCCAGCATCGCGATGATGGCACTCCAGAGCGTGCCATGGGTATCTCTGATGGCCCCAATAGGTTTCTCGATCTTGAGGACCTATCCGATGATGACGAAGCAGATATGGACGTAGAGAGTCATGGCTCTGCGTCTGAAGATGGCGAAGTCGATGGCCACACTGCCAAACACAAGGTTGCCCGCACAGATACGAATAGCCGCGCTGATGGTAACTCTGTACCGAAGTGGTCAAACCCTGACCCATACACTGTCTTGCCGCCACCAGAGGAAACCACGGGTAAGAAGACAGATTTCGTCAAGCTGATTCGCAAGGCCAAGAATCGCGCAGCCGAGAAGGATGCTGCACATAACGCTGTTGCTGCTAATGATGATTTTATTTCCTTTGGAAACGACGATGACGATGACGATGGCCCCGGATCCTCTGCCCTACCTTCCCAACAACATCCCAGTTCACATCACGCTACAGACATACACGATGACCGGGAGTTGCCAGACGACGCTCCGTGCAACCCACCCCAAATAGATGAGAGGTTACATCATCCTGCGCAAAACAAAAAACGCAAATTTGCAGGTCACGGGCCAGGGATAGTGGACGAATGGCTGGGCCGCCCAAACATGCTCACTACGCCTTGGCTTCCTTCACCACAGGCCTACCGGCATCTCGGAAAAGATCCGGACAAGTGGTTACACAACGAAATTCTGGACTTCTATGATTTCGTATCTCCGCAGCCTTACGAGCATACCCTGCGAAATCAACTCGTTAACCGAGTCCAGAATGCCTTAGGCAACCACAGATTTCCCCACGATACTGGTAGAATCCTGTGCTTTGGGTCATTCCCAGCAGGGCTATATCTTCCGACAGCAGATATGGACCTTGTCTACACTTCCGACCAACACTATAATGGTGGCCCTCCAGTCCTGGATTTGACTGAGCGAAATGCTCACGGATCCCTGCTCAAGAGCGTGAGGAAACGATTGCAGCAGACACACATGTCTATAGGCCAAGTTGTCGTCATTCCCGGAGCCAAGGTTCCACTGGTAAAATTCACCGATAGTTATACCAGGCTCCAGGTCGACATTTCGTTTGAAAATTTGAGTGGTGTACAAGCACAAGCTACCTTTGCCCATTGGAAAGAGAAGTACCCTGACATGGTCTATATGGTGGCGCTTCTGAAGCAATTTCTTGTTATGCGTGGGCTTAACGAGGTTCACACTGGTGGGCTTGGGGGATTCTCCATCATCTGTCTAGTAGTTCATTACATCCACCAAGTACAGAAGGTTGAGAATCTTGGTGAACTGTTCAAGGGCTTCCTTGATTACTACGGAAACAAGTTCGACCTCACTCGACAGCGCATTCAAATGAACCCTCCAGGTGTTGTGGATAAGGTATGCATTAGCCAAGTTGATTGCCGTGCAAATTATTCGTTACCGGCGCTAACATGTTCACAGACACGATATGGAGTTGACGATAGAGAGGAAAAACCGTTTGGTTTGTCTATCCAAGATCCCAACCGCCCGAACAACAATATCTCTGGAGGATCTCACAAGGCTCAAGACGTCTTCCGTGCCTTTGCAACTGCGCACAGTGTCCTCGAAGACCGCATGACGGCGTTAAGATCCGGACATGATATCGGCGGAAGCCTCCTTGGCTGCATCCTCGGCGGAAATTACCATACTTATCTTGCGCAGCGAAGACTCATGAAGTCTCTCAAGTGAGGCAAATGCACTTACATTCTGTGAGCCTGAGCAATCCTAAGCAGAGATCTTGACTAGGGTATAGATGTACGCTATGCTATTGTAACAACGATTCTAGACCTGGTACGGGCCCCTAGACCGTAACTTGGATTATTGTAGCTTGCCCAGATATTTCATCATAACTGGGAAGAGGTACCCACGACGGTATATACGTCTGACCAATCTAATATAGCTAGGATATAGCTATTGTAAATAAAGATAAGATCAAGGAATAACATTTCCTCTGTAATCTTTAGCCAGTAATACAAGTCGGCTGGTAAATAGGTTCGGGGGTTTGAGATCGAGACCTGGGTAGGGATAGGTTAGGGAAAGGGAAAGGCCCAGACAGGGCCAGAGAGAGAGACGTGATAAGACCACACAGCGGCTCACAGGGCATAGATACTGTTCAATCCAGCAATCTACCAAGTTGGTAGATGATTGCTGGCCTTTTGGCCATGTAGGTGTAGTGGGAATTGGTTGATACCACGTCGTCCTGACAGTTAGTCCTAACCTATTTACTACTCTGATACTCCAGGGCTTGGCAGTCGCAAATAGTATCCGCTATTGTTGAATATACCTCTTCCAAAGCACGAGTTATTTTTTCAATTTATATATCATAAGAATATTACTTGGATAACCTTGACCGCCAAACCCAAGAGGGATGCGAGCCTGTGCACGTGAACCGATATCGCCAAGAAAGCTTATTGTCTTGTCGATTAGGATTAGTAATGACTTGATCTGCAACCACAAACAACCTACGATGCCGCCAACAGTATCCCGGAAGTCTGCGTTTACGGGCCCGGCCTGCAATAAAACGCTTGTGCTCGACAACGGTGCATACACACTCAAGGCCGGCCTTGTACCAGGCGGGGCAAATCCAACATATAACGACTGTGTTGTAATTCCAAACTGCATTGCGCGCAGTACACGCGATAAGCGCACCTACGTCGCTTCCGAACTTGAGTCGTGTAAAGACTTTGGTGAATTAGCGTTCCGCCGGCCGGTGGAGAAAGGGTTCATTGTCAATTGGGAGGCGGAGAAAGCTATCTGGGAGCATGAATTCATGGTCGCTGGCGCAAGGGATGGGCTGAGGGTGGGTACGCGCATGAGGGTGAGGGCGAGAAGGTTGGGCTAACTGTAGCATAGTGTGACCCCAAGGAGACAAACCTCGTCCTTACCGAGAAACCAAACTGTCCAAAAGAGTTGCAGAAGAACTGCGATGAAATCGTGTTTGAGCAGTTTGAATTTGCAGCATACTATCGCTGTGTTGGCCCCACACTGAACACCTACAACCTATCATCACCTTCCAATTCCGTGACATTGGCTCAGGAGTGTCTTCTTGTGATCGACACGTCGTACTCGGACACGACTATACTGCCGCTCTACAAGGGCAAGCTGATGCAGACAGCCGTACGTCGATTGACAGTGGGCGGCAAGCTGCTCACCAACTATCTCAAAGAGCTCTGTTCCTTACGACATTACAATCTGATGGAGGAGACCTACCTGCTTAACGAGATCAAGGAGGCCGTGTCTTACGTGGTCCCTTCATCTGATGCATTCTCGCGAGACTTGGATCAGACCTGGAAAGGCCGGGTGGGAGACAAGAGGGAACTCAATTCAGATGTGGTTGTCGACTACGTGTTGCCAGACTACGAAAACTCTATCCATGGCTATGCACGACCTCACGATCCTGCCCGGCTCCGCATGCACCGTGGATTGCAACCGGTGCAGGGGCCGAGGGAAGATGTGCTGCCCTTGGGCAATGAGCGCTTTGCAGTGCCTGAGCTACTCTTCCATCCGACAGACATTGGCATACAGGAAGCCGGCCTCCCCATCGCCGTCATGGATTCGTTGGCCGTGCTCCCCGAAGCGCTGAGAATCGGGCTCCTGACCAATGTTGTTGTCACTGGCGGGAATTCGCTGATCAAGGGATTCATGGAGAGGCTCGAGGTCGAACTGAGGGCACTTGTACCTGCAGACCACGTGCTGGGCATCAGGCGAGCCGAGGACCCAGTCAGGCACACGTGGCTCGGGGGTGCGCGCTTTGCAAGCCAGCCGGAGCGGGTGCAGGAGGCTCTGGTGACGAGGGCCGAGTATGAGGAGAAGGGATCAGCATGGCTGGCAAAGTGTTTCTCGTGAGACGTGGGTAAGGTACGGTACAAGAGCACACGAAAAATTTCTATCCAATGTGATCAGCTACTCAATTACCATGTAGATAGACACCTATGTGAAGGCGGGTCGTGGATGGGCACAACATGGTGAGCGCGGGGCTGCTGCTATGGCAATTGGCCAATGGGTGGAGGCTTGGCGCCGGTGCAACGACATGTCGAGAATTTCCCACCGCCGCCCTCGCCCGCCCTTCCGCCACCCGCCCGCCATGCGCCGCATCCCGCGCCCTCCCCTGCGGGCCCTTGAACCGCCACGCCCGCGCGCGTCGCCGTGCCGGCACGGCGGCACCGTCTGCTCCAGTGCAGCCGCCTTGTCGACTAGTGCCACCCGGCACTTCCTTGTGCCCGCCGGCAAGCAGAACAAAAAGAAGCACCAGCAGTTCGTGCGGCGGTGGCAGAAGCGGCTGCTGGGCGATTCAGAGCCCATCGGTGCCCACGTCGACCCGTATGACCCGACGTCGCCCGTGCGCATCGCGCCTGAGGAGCAGGGCGAGTACGAAGAAGTCCTCGAGGAAGCCGCCGACGCCGTCCAGTCGCGGCATAAGAGCACCAATCCTACCGTGCCGCCCGTCTACCAGCCCGCCACCGATGCGCTCCGGCTGCGATGCGTTGGCGACCAGCAGTGGCAGCGGCGGCGCCTTGAGGCCGACCTGGCTCGCGAGTTCGAGAAACTCACCCTGCGCACCTACACGCCGCTTTCGCTCGCTATGGCCAGCGAGATAGAGGTGCTAACTGGCACGCCGTACACGCTACGCGACGAGAACCTGCTCATGGCGCAGATGGTTCACCACGCCACGAATCGCCCCTACACGCATCACAATTTCGGTGTGCACACCAAGCCGGCAACCCCGCGCGAACTCAAACACCGCTTCGATCGGGCGGTTGCCGAGGTGTTTGCGCGGAAGCAAGCGGGTCTCGACCTTGACATGTTCAAGCTTGCCAACCAGGGCGTCTACGATGCCCCACGCTGGGTCCAAGACATCAAGGTGTGTCTCACAGAAAATGGCGAGATCACATTGTCCTATCCCAAGGACAAGAGCGCAGAAGACTTCTTGCAGGTTATGCAGACAGTACCGAGCCTTGATGAGAGTGTACCTGAAAACGATGAGCTCCTTGTCGACGAGGCGACAGCTGAAGATATCGAAGCTGGAGTTGAAGCGACAGACCCACTCAATTCCGTAATGCCGCTAGAGCAGCCGTCCACCATGGATCCTGAAACGCCCGCTTACAAGAGAGCAGCCGTGGTCAAGGCAGATACAGAGAAAAAACCATTCGACTTTATGTCGAACCGACCTACACCACGTGCAAAGCCAGTAGAAGAGCCAAAATCCTCCGAGGTTATCGAGACCGAGGTGCTGATAGACAATCACGAGAGCGCTACCATGTCATCTGTACCAGAAGCCGCATCACCCCCAACTACGCCAGAGTCAATATCTCAAGCCTCAATATCCTCCACTCCAAGCACTACCGAAGACAGCCTGTATTGCCCGGTCGATAACGATGCCAATGCCAATACCGGTGCCGAAACACTTACCGCAACTGATCCCGATACTTGCCTCGATGTACCTGCGGTTAAGATGGCGAAGTGGAGGGGAGTCCCTATTACTGACGTTGCCCTCAAGTTCGCTGTAGGTGTTACGTTAAAGACCGTCTGAATGATACTGACCATATCAGCTATTCAAACGACTACTCCAGCTTACATCGATCCGTATTCCCGATCCCCAGCTATCTGCATCAAAAACTCTTGGTGATTTGTATGGCTACTTCCGTGCTGCGGCGACGCCTCAGCCCGCGGGCTTGTTTTCTGCCATACATGTTGAAGGACAAAAAGCGCGCGAGAAAGCCAAACAACGACCTGACGGTAAGACGGCGCCTCGAAGAAAGGCCGATCTCGGAGATCTCATCAATCTTGGCAACGTCGAAATCCGTCGCACGCAGCCAAACAAAATCGAAAAGAACACCAAGATAGGCCGCAACAAGGTGGTGCAGTACGCGCTTTGGGAACGAGGCCTTACCGCCCAGCGACACAACAAAGCCATGCAGAAGGGCAGAAGGAAACCTAAGAGGGTAGTGCAAGTGCCCGACTTTGGCAGGCCCTTGAGCAATGAGGGGGCTGCCTACCTCGCTAAGATCAATAGCGAAGTGAAAAAGTCAGGACGAAAAAACGTTTCCTAGTCAGTTATTAAGAGGCTTTCATGAGACGCAAGGTGTTGTCCAGCATCTCCGCTATGGCTAGCAGAGGAAATTGTACAATATGTAGCATGTATCATCTGATGGGGGCTTGAGGCTTTTGCGTCATTCCGCTGTGATAAGACTATGGTGACGTGAAAGCCTGTCTCCAAGCAAGCACGTTAGGTCGTGTGTTGAGTTGAATTAATGGCACGAATCCACACGTCTAGTTCGTCTTCCAGACTTCTCCGGTTTCACCTCATTCTGCTGTCTTTTGCTCCTGAATTGAAAGCGGACCCACATGTACACTAGTTAAATGGACATGGGTGGGCCGCCAAGAAGCAACCGCTTGGCGGGACACGCGACCGATGATGCCCAGTTTGTACGCCAACACCACATGGCAGCCAGGTTCGTCTCCAGTGACCATGAAGATCCAAACAGCGCCATTATGGTACACATTTACTCTTTTCCTCCTGCTGGTCGGCGTAGGCAACGCGTCGCTTGGTGATATGCTGCCGGACTTCAAAGACTGTCTGCAGGTGTGCATTTTCATACGCTGAGCAGTACCGCGAGCACTGGCTGACGCCATCGATAGGCCTGCAAAGAGACGAATTGCGATACGAATCCCACTTCGATACGTACGTATTGCCCAGTGTGTTGTCATGCTGCATCGCCTTACACTACATAGCTCTCCACCGTCGCATGCTTTTCTGGGACTGCCCTGCGGAATGCGACTATGCTTGCCAGCATGTTGTAACGGACAAACGTCTCGCCCGAGACCCCCCTTATATGCACCCTGTGTATCAGTTCCACGGAAAATGGCCCTTTTACCGCTTCCTAGGCATACAAGAGCCATTTAGCGTCGTCTTCTCGCTCTTCAACTACCTCGCGCACGACTGGGGCATGCGACAGCTCCGCGAAAATATACCATCTTCGTATCCATTACGCCGATACTACTTGCGCTTTGGTTATGTAGGCTTGGCAAGTTGGGTCTTCAGTATGATCTTCCATACAAGAGATTTCAATCTTACTGAAAAGCTGGACTATTTTGCAGCCGGGGCGAATGTCTTGTATGGCTTGTACTACGCACCAATACGCATTTTCAGACTGGAAAGGAAAGAGCCTAGGAAACAGTCGGTCTTGCGGTTGTGGACAATAATGTGCATGTTGATGTACACCATGCATGTCCTCTATCTCTCGCTCTGGTCCTGGGACTACACCTACAACATGGCAGCAAACGTGGTTGTCGGAATCATATCAAATTTGCTTTGGAGCGTATTCAGCTATGTTCAATATCAGAGGATTGGGCGGACTTGGGCTGTTTGGCCTGGTCTCTGCGTTGCCTGGGTCATCATGGCTATGAGTTTGGAGTTACTTGATTTCCCTCCTTGGCAAGGCGTGTTGGATGCGCACAGTCTGTGGCATTTGGGAACCGTCGTGCCCACAGTGCTGTGGTACAAGTAAGCCGACACCCTGACATTCATATTTGTCCTTGTCTAACCCACAGCAGCTTTCTCTTACGAGACGCCCGAGAAGATATAGCAGGTATGCGGCTCAAGCAATGATGGAAGAGCTTAGGCTCAGGCTCTATGATAATCAGGGTAGCTCGGTTACTTACCCATCATGTTAGGGAAATTACCCACTACAGTTCGAAAAGAGTAAGAATTATCCATTCACGCGTTCAACACATCCTTGTTATCTACTGGCATATACTATGCTGGTTTCAGAATATTAAGATGTGACTTCTCTTCATTGTAGTGAACTCTAGTCAGATTCACGATGGGATATGAAAATCTGCCTGTAGAACTCTTGGATCGCGTGTGAACTGACCGCATGATCATAATGTCTACTGACCGTCGATGGAAAGGCGCAGTCTCAGTAGATACAGTCCAGCACAGAAGTGGAACGCTCGATGTTGTCTGCGGGCAGTGGGCCGACATTGAGCGTATCGCTCAGCTCGGCCTAGTAGCGATCGATGACGCACAACCGTACCTTCGGCATTCGTCATTTGTCCCTCACACGTTCCCCTTCACCTCTCCTAGCCGCCTATGGACACGCGCAGACGGCACAACGCACCCCGCATTCACTTCAACCATCTTCGAGGAGGATACTTAGAGCACCTTAATCTCAAAAAATCCCCGGCACTGGAAGCGCGAACGGCATGCATCAGTTGTGTCCAAAAAACATGGAATTCGCGTCCTCCAGCATCCCGCAAGTCGACAACTTGGGCGACGTCGCCAGCGTTTGCTACTACGTCTGAACGGTTCGTTGGCAGTATACATTCACGGAATTGGAGCGCGCTTCCAAGCCGAGTGTCTGAAGCTGGGTTTGTTATCCTGTTGCGCAGTTGTCTTGGGCGGATCTTTGGGCCTGAAACAAGTAAACAGATATTCACCTTCACCGCTACCACCTACAACGCTCACCATCACTACTAGCACACATAACGCTCGCCATCACTACTACCACATACAACGCTCGCCATTACTACTACCACACACAACGCCCACACTGACTCCACAATACACTTCTTCTTCGCTTCCTGGTCTTGATTGAAGATTGTATCTTGAGTCACGTCCTGTTCAACCGAACAACAGCGCGGGCGATTTCTAGTTGAACGAAAACATTGACAACAGCTACCGCAACAATGGATGTTATCTCTTGTGCAACTGCGCATCCCAAACCCAGTGTTTCCGCTAGCGCCATCCTCCCGCCGCGTGAAATGAAGCATTATCGAAAATGGCAACGCTTGTGCACTACACTCAGTCCTACGCAACAGGACCGCATCCCATCGGCCATAGAATATGACGACTTCCGACACTGGCTCAAGAGACAGGATTCAGGGTGTTTCTCTGGTACTTTTGAAGATTTATCTGGACACATGAAAAGCTCCTGCCATGGATCAAATTTGTCGCAAGTTGAACCGCCCGTCGCAATAGTCTGCCAACATACAATGCATCCTACAGCGGCTGGCCATATGAGACTAAGGTGTCCTGTATGTACAATTGATATGCATATCCAATACCTGCGAGTCCTCGAACGAGCTTTGGAAAGTGCTGGCGGCCGAGCACCGACCTGCACCCTCACGTCATCCGAGTATCAAGAAGATGCATACAGCGCGTGGATGTATGGCAAACTGTGTGCCCTCAAAGAATTGTCACGGCTAGAGCGCATTGCCGAACAAGAGATAGAATGGTCAATACGACACCCTTACGCGAGAGTGCAGGGTTTGCATACTGCTGAGAAAGCGCTGGAGCTCTACTGGTCTGAGATGGGCGGTGTCCACACGGAAAACTCTCATAGCCACCAAAGTAAAAATGTAGTGTTTAGTCAGGATACGAATTTTAAGCCTGGCAGGCCGACAGCGTACTTTTGGAAGAAATCACCTCGATATGAACAAGGGAAGCACACAAATAGGACACCAAACGAAGAAGAGACAGAGTGCGCTTCGCACATTCAAGAAACGGTCGCGGAAGGACCCATGAAAACGGATGGGCCAACAGTAAATGGAGCCCCATCACACGATGTCAATGGCCGACGCCGGCAAGAAGAAGAAG
>Ga0182211_1000104_pt1 | contig 23123 bp, 13 predicted proteins | sample G5R1MG_20_FD_129660 | JGI IMG/M metagenome (GOLD analysis project Ga0182211, IMG submission 129660) | Switchgrass phyllosphere microbial communities from Michigan, USA - G5R2_MAIN_03OCT2016_LD1 MG | ecosystem: Host-associated > Plants > Phyllosphere > Phylloplane/Leaf | place: USA: Michigan... | reverse complement strand
TGAAGGCAAATCTCGTGACGCTCGTCAGACCTCAGTCGATTGTCCACATGCGTCAGCCTTGTCGTCACACCACCCGCCCTCTCCGCTCTACCTCCACCCCATCATCAAACGTCACCGAAATCACCACCAGACAAAACCCACATCACTCTGCTTGTCTGGCCAATTGTCACGCCGCAATTGGACCGCGCTCGACCATGCCAGTTCATCGCCCGAAATAGACATCGCGCATCCCCCGCTGCTCCACGACTCCTGGCCACTTCCCTGTCCTTCACGACTTGCTCCTATTTCCACAAAAGCCGCCAGAATGGTCAAGTTCTACTCCTGCAACGAGACGTACTCGTACCCCTTTCCCGCCGTAACCCTGGCCTACTTCCTTCGCTACCCCAATCCGTACTCGACGCATGTCCTCTCCACAGACACTATCTCGCGCCACTATGACGCCGATATGCAGCGCCTGACGACCATCCGCCTCCACCTCAAGCGCTCCAAGCTACCTGCGGCTGTGCTGAAGCTGCTCCCTCGCTCTTTCCTCGGCGCCTCCGCCAGTGGCGACACGCAGACGTATATTCTGGAGAAGTCGGTGGTCGACCTGAAAGAAGGATGGATGGACACTGAGTCCCGCAACCTCGAGTGGACAGGTGTACTGTCCGTCGTTGAGCGGCAGATGTTCCGGCGCCCGATGCACGACGAGGCGCGACTGTTCCAGGGTATGGAGGGCGCCGCGCAACGCCACGGTTTCCTCAATTTCAGCGTCAAAGGAGGCGCTAGTGCCAAAATTGAGGACCAGGGTGAGACTACCGAGGTCTCGAGCTCGGTCACGCTGCATAGTCACATTGGCGAGACGTGGAAGAAGAAGCGCGAGGCTGCGCGCGAGGGTGCTGCGGTGGCAGAAGACGAGTCGCCGCCAAAAGTGGGATTTTTGCGAAGTTGGGGCACAGCAGCGCTGCAGCGTAACATTGAGAAAATTGGGCTGACGCGTGCGCAACGGAGTCAGCCTAATGCGCGTGAGGGAATGAAGGTCGTGCTGGAGCGCATGCGAGGCGGCGGGCTCGTGGCGGTTCTCGAAGGCATGCGGCGAGATCGTGAAGCCATACTTGCCGGGCGGCCTCTTGCGGTGCCCAATCAGGCGAATAATGACGAATGAAGCCGTCGGCGTGCGGCAGCGAGATGAAATTCCATTGATGGGTTATGCACCAACACAAAATTTCAGCGACGGCGCAACGGTATCTCTCCCTCCTCTCTTTTCTTTGATTTCCTTGTCCCCTCGCGCCTTTTGCAGATGGCTGAGCTGGGTTTGTGTTAACTATTACTCAATCTACTTAAACTCCTTGGCATTCTCGTCCTGTTTCCCTCAACGCATTTTGACAATTGCGCAGCTGTATATGTATAGGCTTTCTTGAACCTGCAGCGACACGGCCGTCATCGACTCAGTACCGTGCAATAGTAGCTACTTAGATAGCACAAGGAACAAAAACAAAGGTCTAAGATTTTATAACTGGCACGCGTGTACTTGGAACGGGGGTATCATATATCACAAATGCAAAGTACACACGCGGACAGTTAGACATGTACGCAAGCCCTCACGAATCCCAAATCGGCCCAAAAGCAACAACACCCCGCTTCTCTAACCCCCCAACCAGCATCCTCGTCACCGTCTCGTTACTCAGAACAAACACTGCTTCTGCGCCCACCTCCTGGTACACCCTCAACGCCACCTGCAGCAGATCCGGGCGGCCCATGGCACTCGTATCAATCACCAACGCCTCCGGGTCTGCCTGCTCTGCCAACTTAAGAATCGTCTTTCCATACGTATGCACCGGCGCGCGTGTGGACCAAATCAGGCGCGCAAACTGGCCTAGGGGGCGATCCAGCAGCGACGACAAGGCGGGCCCGATGCCCGAGCCCGTCGTCAGGATGACGACGCGCGGGAACAAGACCGAGAGACTGAGGACGCCGGCTTTGGGGTGGCCCTTGACCCAGAAGCGCATTTTGGTGGTGCCCTCGTCGCCCCTTTCGCGGCCTGTTTGCTGGTGCAGCGCGGCGAGTTGCGTAGTGGCTTTCCACTGGGCGTTTTCGATGAGCGAGCTTGTCCAGTTGCCTGCCGAGGAAACTACCATGCTCGCGCCTGGGTGAGAAGGGTCGGTGGACGGGAAGGTGGCGAATGGGTGCCATTCGCGGAGTGGGGCAGTGGAGATGCTGAGGCAGGAGAATTTGTGCATCGGATGGGGGAAGGAGAGCATGAGGGCGTGGGAGGAGAGAGGGGTCGCGGTGAACGTCCAGCGGCGGAGACGTAGCCATGGGTAGACGAGGAGGAGGGTTATGAGGCTGAGGCTGTAGAAGGTAGGGTTTTGGAGGAGGAGGGCGAGGAAGTCAGGGGGTACGGTCGAGATGGAAGATGCGGTCGGGTCGTGGTGTGTGAGCAGGAGGAGTTGTGTCCAGAATAGTGCGATGCAGGTCCATCCGAGGAAGCGGTGTGTTATCTCGAAAGTATTGTGATATCGTGATCTGAGCGATGGTAGAGCCAGGAGTAGTATGATGACTAGGAGGATCAATACCACCCATGTCACAATCAATACAGTGAACATGTAGAGTCCTGCCTTGGCAAACATGCAGCTCAACACCACTGTAAACGCCACCCACCACAGCGTGCCTGCAATCGCTGCTCCACTGTGTATACCGCCGTAGCAGTACACTCTTGCCGCGATCTTTCGTATTCTCAGCGGAACATACCACGGGACCAGCCACGCAGTTCGGAAAAGGAGGTTAACGAGGAAGTCCTGCCGGACGAGTATTGCGAGTAGGAAGTTTGCACTTGCAAGGGCGGCAAGTGTGCTGAGCGAGAATGCAGATTGGAGTTTATACGCATGCTGTTGAACGAGGATGAGCGTTCCGATGCTGTTGAGCACAAAGACGAACGTGAAGAGCCGTCGGTAGACGGTAAAGACCGAGTAACGAAGATGGCGGATAATTCGTACGTATCTGGCGGGCCGGCTGGTGTCGAGTTTGGATGTGCATGTGATGCATGTTCCCGGTGGAACAGTGTCTGCGGAAGCCGGAGGAGAGAGGCGAGCTGTATCATCGCTACCGGCTGACTTTGGCGGTGTTGGGAAGAGACGGAGGGCTTTCTCAAGGTCAATGGTTTCCTGGTATGATGGTGGCCGGGTTGAAGAATTTGTGTCAAAGTCCGACGATAGCAGGACTGAAGAGTGTGGCAATGAAGCATTCTCTTTTAGCTCGTGGTGGTGTTCATTCCTCGTTCGCAGGCTGTTCCTCCGCCACCAATGAATATACTCGCATTGAGGATACGTTGGGTTGCTCATCGCGTGACGCCGCGAGCCGTACAACGTTGCTTGATGTGATAGGCCGTCGGGAAGGAGCATATATTGATGGGTCGTGCAATGTGCACGTCTACCCCGGGTAAAGCAAATGTTTATATCGTCGGGACAGGCCCATGGCTCGAGACCTCCGACAACCCGGACAAACAAGCCCTCGTCATCTTCCAAAACACCGTTGAGGGCTAGCACAAGGCGCCGTGGGAGTCCATGCACGTAAGAAGATGCAGCAAGGAGAGTGGGTCGACGAAATGAGAGGGGGTACAAGAACGAGTGGACCGGTTGTTTGGCGCCGCAGCCATGGCTCGTCGGATCATCGGCATGCCAAATCGAGGAGATTAGGTTCGAAGACCACGTGGAATGCATTCTAGCAAGACACGTCATGGGCGTATAGTACAATAAATGAAGTTTCCTAGCCTGGTGACCGCCATGCAGACGTTGTGCTTGCAGTAACCACCACCTGTGGTTTTGCACGATAGAAGGTTTTGAAAGCCTCTCTTTTCAAATTTGATCAGGAACTCGGTGGTGACGAATCTTTGTGATATCCAATTTGAGGTTGGATTGCGTCCCTCCATCTACCGGGATACCCATTCCAAGGTCCTTGGCGGCATGCAATTAGTCTTCACCACCCAAGTGCCATGTTTACTATTCGCCACCAAAAGACAACACTTGGACAAACTAGGCTGGTGTGCATGCTGCGTCTTCCAATGCGGGGTGCGGCCGTTCTAGAGATGTGTTAGACCAGGTGCGGTGGTAGTGTGCCCAAGGATAGCTGCAAGGCACGCCACAGTTGCTAGTGAATTGCTTTAAGACTGATCTGTCCATATATCCTGCGAGACATCTGAAAGAGGATTAACTTGGCTACATACGGTGTGGGAGGCTGTGTATCAAAGCGCCATGCAAGAGCGTTAGTCAAAACATAGCCTGAGAGTTTTGGTGTGATCGAATGATTGCGAAGGCGAAATTTCGCGGCGATGAGCCTATTGCTGTTCCATTGTCAACTAATGACGGCAGTCAAACTGGTCGGTATGGAAGATCAACAAGCCTACGACTGGCCTGAGGATGATTCTGTGCAAAACATGCTTCATCCCTCAACCGGGTCGCTGGAGCCTTGCGAGCCAGGCCTGTTACACGCAAGGGACATCCGTCACAATTCAAGTCGTTACTGCTCAATCCAATCGACGGCCGTAACACCAAGTCGAGCAGAAATTTCACCGTGCTGCATAAGTTCTGCGTTGGGCTCTGACGTTCCGGTGCATTGTCATCCTGGGGCTTGTTACTGGGCGCATGTCGTCTAGGTGTGCTACCTGCAAACGGGCGTCGTGTAACTTTTTGCATGCGATGTTCATGTTTGAGACTACCCTTGTGTCTATCCAGCATTGACGCAACAGGCATCCGAAATTCCTGTTTTGACGGTTAGCTAGAATACTAGATGCGCAATATTCACCCGATCCAGTTATGTGGGGTGAAGGTATCGGGCCACCAGAGTCACAATGAAGGTGTTAACATGAATCGCCTTGAGGCCAGAGTTTCAGTGATCCAGATACTCTGAGGAGCGCCGCAACAAGATCTTGCAGTCTAGGCTTTCTGGATAGACAAACAGCAGCAGAAAGTCTTCTGGGGACAATGCACAGGTTCCAGATTCGAGGCCATATTGGGTGAATTCAGAGTCTCAATCCAACTCGGTGCAACGACTGCCTAAATATAATGAAGGCTGAGTCGATTCGTGCCTTTCTGATCCAAGATGGGCTCAAGATGGCCGCGCATTGTCATAGGAATGCCTCGATACGTCTGGAGATGAACATGCCACAGAAACTCCGCAGAACGCCCATGGGAAAATAGCCCCCACTTTTCACTGAGGAAATAACGCCAAACATTCTCCTCTCTTCCAAGTCATGAAACGACAGTCTTTTTGCTTGGTCCTTCTGGTGCCACACTTGGCTGGGCTGTGCGAGGCCATGTACGTGCGATAGCAACGGGGTAAAGCTACTATTTTAGTGCAGCGACTCACCTCCCATCTTTGCACTTTAGCCATGCCAATGCTCCATTTCACATGCCTCCGTACAACCCTGGCTTCGGTGAATCGCAAAGCCATGGCGTGATGAAGCGAGTCTTTCAGATGTGCCCAAAGCTCTGTCGAGATCATCGGTAATGGCACCAACGACTAACGCAAGAAGTCTCATTGAGGAACCTTCTCGCCGAGTACTTTCAGGAACATGATTGGAAGGTATTGGCCGGCGGGCTCCAACCAGTGGCTATACAGGCTCAGGAGCGGAACACTTGTGACGCGGGCTGGTAGCATTGCGTTGGAGGTACCGCTCAGGAACTTGCTGAGGCACAATCGGCCATCGCTTTGAGCCGATCAGCCACGCTCACCAGTTCGTAAAGCTGACTTGGATGCTCGCATCTCATGTGTGCTATGCCATACTCATTGCACTGGGAGCGGCAGAGTCGCATTCTCTACATTCGGAAGGAGGATCCAGCGCTATGCTACCGCTCGAAAAGGGCCGTGTCTGGCCCTGTCCTAAGTGCTTGTCCAATCACACAAACAAGGCGCATGGTTGCTCGGTCACAGCTCTGACACCTTTGGCTTTTTGCGACTGTCCAGTTATATAGCATCTCCTACGCCAGGTGCAATGGCTGTTCTCCTCTTTGAGCCTGGCCCGTTAAAGGGTATTGTGTCGATGGTGTGTCTGACCGTGCTATGGCGGGGCGGAAAAGACGATCTCTTCATGCGTTTCTTGCAGCAGTGAAATGTCTGTGAGCCATCAGTCTTCTGTAAACAACCGCGCGAACTGCCAACGTCATCACTGCCACACCTGCTGACGGAGTGTCTCGTTTCCTCATAGATGGCGAGGCAGTCTTGGGGTGGTCGTTGCCATGTTTGACAGATGTGGCCGTCTGCATACTAGGTATGCATTCGGCTGGGTGTCAGCCTCGCACCATGCTTGCCAGCAGTCAGCCACTCACGCCGACGGCTGGCGAGGGGGCTGGCGTTGTGGAGTATACACTCGACCTCGATCATCCGATGCGGTTCTCGTGGCATGCGTGCATCAGAAGGCGGGGTAGTGGAAAATTCACAGACACGTGCTTACAGACCAGCCGTCGTTGTAACTAGCCATGGGAGGAGAGAAGGAATGAAGAAAACGACCGTATTGAATTGGGTGAGCTGCTGAGCGTGTGGTCTAGCACCGGTTTCACACCTGGAGCAAGCTGCACGTGAGGAGGTAATGGCGCTATGAGTACAGTGAGTATAGTAGTGAAAGGGCCTTTCAACGCCTCTTCGGTAGGTTTCTAGATGGATGATCGTAGTAGCCGGGGCACGCAGTCACGTGAGCACGGGCCCAGCTCCGCAGCAACCCAGCTTCTTCAGCGCGTCAACACCACGGCCGAGCGGCCCCTAACCGACGTTGCCATGGCCTCACTGCACCATGAACGCGTTCAGCACGCGTTGAATGAGCTCTTGGTGCGCATTGTGCCCGAGGACCCCGACGAGGATGACGACACGGCCAACCAGCGCCTGCAAGACGCCTTCGACCACGCCCTCGGCCAGCTAACAGCGGCGGGCGACGCGGCGCCCGTGGTGCCCGACGTTGCCCACATTGCCCGTCTGATCGACCGTAAAGGTGCGTCTGGCCCTTGCGCTGGTCTGGCTGGCCCGCCGGCTTGCTTACCCACGCCGTCACAGTGTCCGGGCCGCAGAATGACAGCGCCAAGAGTGCCCGCCTACATAACCTGCTCTCACGCCTCGAGACGCAGACGGTGCTCGACCAGAAGTGGCGCATGCTGTACTTTCTGTATCAGCTCGGCGACGAGTCTGCCCGTGCCCGCCACGCCGCCACGCCGCCCGCCTTTCGTGAGGCCTTTGCACAGCCTGGCCTCTCGCCGTTGCCTGTCGCCATTGCCTCGCCAGGGAAGTCCACCAGTCTGGCGAGACCTAGGAAGCTAGAGAAGTCTAGCAAGCCCGAAAAGCCTGACAAGCCTGACAAGCTCGACAGGCGACGAGAGAAGCGGTCGCAGGAGCCTCCCAAGGACCCGCACGTAGATGCGGCTTCTCTTCCAGAAAAGGCCGACCACGGTCCATCTGAACCCGTCCTGCTTCGAGAACTGCCATTTACCCTGCAGGGCCTGTCCTCGACAAACCTTGTCTTCGCCTCGTCCAGTGCACTAAAGCTGCCTCCGAACCTGCCCGTACCTATTATCAGTCTTCTGCACACGCTGGCCGAGCCGGCCATACTGTATCGTGGCCTAGCTGAATTTGTTGAGTCTGGCGACGGAGGCCTCATCGGACAGAGCTTCCGCTCTGCTCTGGCTAAGGAGCTGCGTGCTTATCTAGGACTTGTGGCAACTCTCGAAGGCCAGATCCGGCGCGCAATGACACAAATTGCCGAAGGGCCCACACATCAAGGCGTCTATAAAGCTGGCGTGACGCTCAAGCGATGCCTTATCTGGATCAGAGAGCCGACTATGGGCTTGCGTCTGATGGCGCTTATGGTAGACGAGTCGAAGAAGAAGAAAGGCGGCCAGCTCATTGCTCTAATACATTCCTTTTCACTCAACTATGGCGACCCCTATGTCATGGCCTTTGCAGAGCGCTTGCTCTCAGACATCACTAGACCCTTCTACGACATGCTCCGGCAATGGGTTTACGACGGCGAGCTGTCTGATCCCTATGGCGAGTTCTTCGTCTCGGAACAGAGTAAAGACGAGATCAGTGAGGCGAATGGGAACGAGGGCAAAGGCGGTGCAACCAGCGTCTGGGAAGACAAATACAAGTTAGACGCGAAAATGGTACCAACTATTGTTACCGAGGATTTTGCCAGGAAGGTTTTCCTGATTGGAAAGACGCTTAACTTTATCCGCTACGGCTGCGGAGACGCCGCCTGGGTAGACACGTACTCCAAGGAAGCTTCCAAAGAGCTGCGGTATGGAGACACGGCTAATCTTGAACGCTCTATCGGGGACGCTTACAAGACCACCATGGCGCGTCTCATCGACCTTATGGCTAACAAGTTCAAGCTTTTTGACCATCTGGAGGCGCTGAAACAATATATGCTACTTGGCGCCGGAGACTTTATTGCGGTGTTAATGGAATCTCTTTCGTCTAACCTTGATCGACCAGCCAACACCCAATACCGTCATACACTTACCGCTCAGCTCGAACACGCCGTGCGAAACTCAAATGCACAATTCAGCACGTCTGACGTACTCCGGCGGCTCGACGCGCGCATGTTAGAGCTGTCGCACGGAGAGATTGGATGGGACGTGTTCACGTTGGAGTACAAAATTGACGCACCCGTGGACGTGATTGTCACGCCTTTTGGCTCAAAGCAATATCTTAAAGTCTTCAATTTTCTCTGGCGCGTCAAGCGCGTCGAGTTCGCCCTGGGGTCGACGTGGCGACGGTGCATGACAGGGGCACGCGGCGTGCTCGGCACCGTGGCGGATAAGGTCGGCGCAGACTGGAAGCAGGCGCGCTGCGCCATGGCAGAAATGGTGCATTTTGTCAACCAGCTCCAGCACTACATACTCTTCGAAGTTATCGAGTCGTCGTGGATTGATCTGCAAAAGGCGTTGACCAAGCCCGAAAGCACCCTCGACGATATGATTGAAGCCCACGCAAAATACCTCAACAATATCACGCGCAAGGGCCTGCTAGGAAGCCAGAGTATCGACTTCACGGGCCAGTTACACGAACTGCTTAAGACGATGCTGGCGTACAAGGACGCCGTCGACGGGCTGTATTCCTTCTCCGTCGCCGAATTCACGCGCAGACAAGAACACGCTGCTAAGATCGAGACACGTACCGCAGCCGGCCGCTGGGGTCTCTCAGACACGGATGTACACGCTTCCTCACCCAAGGCAGCGGGGTCGCCCTTTGCCCCGCCGCTGCTTAAAATGGGCGGTAGTGGTCTTGGTGGTGCCGGCGCAGGCGAAGACGGCGTGCTGCCTGCGCTGCAAAAACGGCTCGGGGCGCTGATGCAGGATTTCCGGGGCCGCATCAGCATGCTACTGGGGGACTTGGTGCATTCGCCCGATGGCGAGCTCAAGATGCTCGCGGTTAATATCAATTTCAACGATGTATATCAGCCGGCGCGGCGGCGGAGGAAGAGCGACAAAAAGCGGGAGAAGGAGAGGGAGCGGGAGCGGGAGATCCAGGGGCAGGGGCCAACGCAGACGCCCAAGGCGAAGGCGGGGGGTGCTGCGGGGTAGGAATGATGGATGGTGGTGGTAGTGGTGGTAGTCGTAGTCGTAGTGAGCAAGCAAGCAGAGTATTAGCAGCAGGTGGATGGTTCCGTTTACAGCATCAACTATGATACCCAATTTTCGCACGTTACATCGCTCACTGTGTGCAGCGTTCAGCAGCCAAGCCTTATTATGCACTACAAAGAGGAATGGAGTACTTCCGATGGGTCACTGCACTACACAGCATGCTCTGGCCACCCCTTATCCACGTCGCCTAACACCACCCTTTCACACCACGAGCACCAGCTCCTCAGTCGCCCCTCGACCTCGGGCTCAAGAAACTGGATCGACTTGTCTCGCTCGTCTTGGGACAGGCGGACGCACTCGCCCACACGCACATGCTGCTTATGCTTGACCTTGAGTACGCCGCCTATGCCCTCCATCTCCTGGGCAAGATAGCTGGAGCCCTGCCAGCGCTCAGGCGAGTCCGGGCCGAGGGCATCGGGGGTGCTCGGCTGGCAGGTCTCATGCTCGACGAGACGGGCGCCGAGGCAAGTGGCGCCGCGGCCGCACTCGACGCCCTCATTGCCCTCGCCAGCGCCCGTGCCGACACCACCGAGGTAGTGGCTGTAGCGAGTACGCCAGCTCCAGCCACGAGCATACATGGTGTCGGCCGTCCGGAGGTCCTTGCCGCACGGAGCACACAACCACACGGCGGTGGCGCAAGCGCACGGGACACGTTCAAAGGCCGGGGCGGTGAAAGCGCGGGCAGGGATGGGGGCGTGGTGCTCATCGGCATGAGTGGCGTTGTCGCCGTCGTTGTCGCCGTCGTCGTCACCGGCCAGGCGGAGGCGGGGCTGGGCCAGATGGCGGGCCAGCGGGGCGGTCGCGCAGGTGCGGCATAGGCGGCGGTGGCGGGCGCGCAACGCCGGCGTGGGCGGCGGCTTTATGGTGCAGTTCTGCAGTGCTGTGAGCAGTGCGAGCGGCGGCGCTCGAGGGGCAGTGCGGCCCGTCCTACCCGGCACACGACGGACCCGCAGCGCTGGCAGTCGCCGACCATGTCGCGTGCGCACGTGGCCACGCGCCCGCTTGTCAGCCGCCGCGGGTCCCGTGACGCGGTGTCGTCTTCGTTGTGGCAGCGCAGCGTTTGGCGCACCAGTTGGTGGCGGAAGTCGAGCAGGTTGACGCGGAACTGCCGACACGTACGCGACAGATCGTGCAGCGTGTTGAGGTCCAGCTGGCTGGCTAGCTGCCGGACGATTCTGTGCCGGGGCTGCCGTTAGCAGGCGGCGGGGCTGCGGTGGGGGAGGATGGTGCGGCTCACGGATAGCAGCTGAGGGCGGCGCTGAATCCATTGATATTGGGGTTGGCTCGCTCGCCGTCGTCAACCACACGCTGTCTTTGGGGTCCGGCGGTCTCGGTGGCGAGGAGGGTGTGGTGCAGTGGGTGTCCATATACCTGCACGTGCTGCTCAGGGTCGAAGAGGACCACCATGGCGGGCGGCTGCGGCAGTCCTCGGAAGCATCGAAGCCAGCCCCGGGCTACTAACGGTTCAATATCGTTGGAAAAGCGGGTGTTGTTGTACAGAAAGCCATATGCTGCTGTGCCATGACGGTTTACGTGGGGCTCTTGCTTACCTAATGATCACGTTATACAATCTTCCGAGCCCCCCCTGCCCCCCTCCCCTTCAAAGGCCCCGACACTTCACACTCAGCCACGCAGAAGAAAACACAGTCAGCCAAGCAGTGGCCCGTTCCGTCACATATTCGTGCGTTGGCAGTCTTCGCGGCCCATTCATCACCATCTCTCTCTCTCTCTCTCTCTCTCTCTCTCTTCACTGAAAATGAATACCCCCATATGCACAAACTCCCAGCACTCACAGAAAGCTCCCTGAAGCAAGTAGATACAGCAGCCCGCCTCCCCTTATCGCCTCTCTTACTTCCCACAGCACCCTCTCTACCCACGCCACCACTCACCACAGCACCATGTCCACCACCTCAACCCCAAACGCATCCGCATCCGCATCCGCCACCCCTTCCCCCGCTCCCGACCCCGGCTACCCCGTCCTCCAATGGATTCTCGTCAGCATCACCATCCTGCTCTGCATGTGGGCGTCCTTTGGGGTGCACCGCGCGGTGCGGAGCAGGAAGTGGGGCGTTGTGGATGGGCGCGGGGAGAAAGTGGGGTTTCTGGGAAGGGTGGGAAGGGGGATGGTGTTGCGCTGCTGAGGTTGGGTTGGGGAAGGAAGAGGAATAGGTTGTTTGAGAAGAATAGGTTGTTTGAGAAGAATAGGTTGTTTGAGAAGAATAGGTTGTTTGAGAAGAATAGGTTGTTTGAGAAGAATAGGCTGTTTGAGAAGAATAGGCTGTTTGAGAAGAATAGGCTGCTTGGGGTGTGGTTACTGATGGAATGGAGTCTGTGTATGGTTGGGCATAGGTACGCAAATTAGCCGGAGATGAAATCGGATTCCTTCACAATCAACGATTTTCTTGTGCCCGCTGTTTTGATTTTCCCTTCTAGACGGCGAGAAAGAAGCGTGGGCTGATGTCAGAAATGCAGGGGCGTGCGTCGCGTGCGTGGCCTTGGCTCGGCGGCGCTTGTTGTTGCTTTTTACTGGACGGCGGTGGTGGTTGGACACTTGGCCTAAGAATAGCTGTGCCTTTCCTTCTGTGGACAGGGGATGGATGGATGGATGGCTAGAGAGAGATGGAATAGGTAGCAGATGGATGCCTGGTGAAGGCGCAGGAGATATTCTCGGCAAGGCGGTGCAGGTGCAGGCTATGATGAATAGGGCGAGCAATGCGACGGGAGGTGATTGATTGGTCGCCCATGTCGTTTCAGAAGCATGGTCCCGGGTTGCGACAGGCTGCTGGTGATGATGATGATGATGATGATGATGAGGGTGTTGGTACGAGGATGGAGTTGGCAAGGCAGACTGTGTGTCCCCGTGTAGGGTGTAGGCGGCGGGAAAGGGGGAAGGGCGTCCGGGCTTGGCGACGTCTCGTGACTGCTCGCCAGGCTGTCTCGTTACTGCACCTTTCTCCCTAGTGGAGCTGGCTTGATGTGACCACCAACACCAATCAGGCAGTCCATCGTTTCTCGCCTCGTCGCGCAATGCAATCTTGATCTCTGCCATCTGCTGTCGGCCTGATTCCGGCGCAGATCTTTCGCGGACGGCACGGGGCACCACCGCGGATGGGCCGGTCACACACACGCACACGCACACGCACACGCTCACGCTCACCCACACGCACACACACACACTTCCTCGCGAGAGAGAGACTCGATTCTCCCTTTGGGAGTCCCTAGGGATTCCCCTCAACGGTTTTGGGCCACGGTCACATCTCACGCCTTTCGCTAGGTAGATAATTCCACCACCATTCCTTCTCGTCGCAAGCCGCTTGGGTTTCGCGTTCGCGTTCGCATCCAGCCCCAGGTGGGACAGGCAGCAGAAATGACAGCAAAATGCTTTTGCAGGCCGCTGCCGCTAGCTACCGACATAGAGTACAAGGAACTGGCCATGTCTGGTGTCGACAGCCTCGTCTCTCGACCCAAAGCGACCAGGCGTAAACCAAATTAGAATATGGTACCCTGTCCGGATGAATACCGACGCCTGATCGGGTGGATTCCTGGGCCAAGGCCTGTCCTGCGCTGACAACCTTGTCCGTAGCTACGCGCCCTCGTGTTCCCTGTCCGGCGGCATCCTGCCTACATATCGTAGGCATGTGCCATTCCACGTGTGTCCCTTTGCCGTTCTAGACTGGCCGTGGCATCTACCCGGTGTCTCGGGTACGGAGGACCAAGGCCAGGTGCTATGTACCGGCGGCCTGGTGTGCGAGGCGCGGAAACCGCCCCAAACGACGGTGGCCATGCGCAGCCCGGTTGTCCATCTCAACACCGGCTCTATCCTTCCTGTGCAGGAATGGATGGGAGCAGCCCAGGAAACCGGCGAGGCACCTGCGTCCTTGCCGAGCCTCCTGGGTTGACCGTCGATCGAGACCAGTGTACGTACACCCCGTTTCTCCAGAAACAGGGACTGGGCGAACGGCCCACAGGAATGTTGGCTAGGTCCTTAGAGACGAGAGGCAACCTGGTTGACGCGTTCCCACCAAAGGCATGCTTTGCGCAAGTGGCCAGACCAAGACATCAGGCCCCCCGCAACCCGCCAATTACCTAGTCGACTAGCCTTGCTGTTGGCTGTCATGTCCCGTGTGGAGAGGGACTGACACAACAAATAGCCGGGAACGCGGGACCATGCAGAGGAAATTGTTCGCCGTGCTGACGAAGGCTTCCAACTCGGGTACTCCTCACTACCCAGCTACGTTGTAACCTAGCCAAGGCAGTGGGTGAGTGCACCATCTGCTCCATCTAGCTAGGTATCGCCTCTATCTAGCCATCTACCATAGCCAGCCATGTACGATGGGGATGGACGATCTCGGCCCCGGTCTGCATCGGATAGTTCGCCAGTTCCCTGCGGTCACCAAGCGAGTGCGAGCGTGGCGCGTGACGATCGGACAATTATCCCACCTGCAGCAAGGGCACTTTCGCCGACCAGCACCTGTTTTGATGCTCATCCCGGCCCTAGAGTACCCGACGCCACCGCGAGCAGCCTATTTTTTCCCTCGCTACTGTCGGTCCCGCAGGCCGCCAGCAGGGACGGTGCAGTGGGCGATGACAGCATACTGTGAAACGGGTTGTCGTGGTAGGTAAGCTGTCTCTATTTCGGGTCCTCCACACAAGCCACTCTACTCTTAGCAGCAAAGCCGCGCCCGCTGCCAGACGGCACAGCATGGTTTGACGGGAACGGTCCGTGGCCAGGCCGTGCCGTGGTTTCTACCCACGGTCCACTCTCCCTCCATTCACACCCCTGGTCCCCCTGTCCTAGGCACCAGGGAGCACGGGTGTCTCGATAAGTCTTACGCCTGGAACCGTTCGGTGCTACGCCCGGGGCTCGGGCTCTGGGGATATTCCACGGTGGATCGGCCAAGGGCACTGCCATGGGCCTGCCTCATCCTGGCATGGTCCCTGGTCCTGCACTCACTATGAGTACGCATGTACGTACATGCACGCTTGTACCCTCATCCCATCCCCCCCAATCTCCGACCATGACACTTATATCCGCCCTTCGAGTATGGGGGCTTGGCTCAGGCACAGCCTGCACATGTTCCCAGCATTACATGCTTGGAACTCTCTCTTACAGCTACCATCCCAGCCTTGGGACGGTTCTGGTTCTCGTTTAGGCCCACCACACACCACTACTTTTATCATCTACTTGCCTTTCGTTCCAGATTTGGAACATTTAGCTCCCATTTCCCCAAATTCCCTACTCTTGAGGCTTCGACTGTGCCTGGCCCTGCACTTTGCTAGCTAGGATATATACCTCTCCTCGCCTCGTCTCTCAGCATGTCTGCACCTACTGAGATAAGCGGCCGCCCCTTGCCCCAAACTACCCAGCAACCGCAGCATCAGCACCAGCATCAACCTAAAGGCACCACTGTTCAGCCGCCATCCACCACGATCAACAACAGCAACAAGTCTGGCAGGGAATTCCAGTTTTCCATCGGCCCAACGGCAAGAAAAAAGAATTCCAACTCCCGTCGTCGTCTTGAACGTAACCAAGACGTGCTGTCAAGCCAACACGCCTACTGCTCCCGCTCAGGGCAACGAACAACTACAGCCAGCCCGACGAGGATGGCTTCCTTGCCGTCATCCATCAGTGTTACGAGGACGAGGACCGGGCGCATCAGCAAAGCCAAGAAGGGTCTCAAAGTGCACAACTGTGAAAATTGTGGAAGAGTACATGTCCCCGTCCGGTTTAGCAGTAGACGAGGATATACTAATATACCACAGTCATACACTCGCGCAGAGCACCTGCGGTAGGTTGTCTACTCCTGGCTGTATAAGGGCCGGCCTGATCATTCTGCTAAAACTCTGTTGGCAGACGACACAAGAAAAATCACGCGGAAGAGGATACACTCGATTGCGGATTCCCTAACTGCGACAAGAGTTTCCACCGCATGGATCTCTTGCAACGGCATCAAGAGCGGCAGTAAGTAACCCGTAGCGCCGCTTGGGCGAAACGAGAAAAAAAAAAGGGAAAGCATACTAATCAGGCGTAGTCATGAGCCGGGGAAAATCTCGGCTCAAGGATCTGTATCCAGTCCAGAAGACAGTCCAGACCCGCCGCAAACCTCCAGGTCGGATAGCTTGGCTTCACAAACTACCACCACCACCGAAGTCCCTTTCCTACCCGCTGACCACACTTTCTACACGCCGCCACAGCCCATGACACCAATGCACGAGCCAGCGACGCTTCCAAGGTATACTACAAGTCAATTTCGTACTCCTCAGCTTCCTCAGATTCCTCGAACACCTCACGCTCCTACGTCCAATTTCAATCCTGTCATTCGTTCTTTCTTGAGTTCTGCGTCACCCAAGTGAGTTTTCTTATACAACAGCGTTGATTCGATTCCGATTTCACTCTTTCTTCCCTTCCTTATCACGGTGGATGGACCTTTTGGGCAGTGCTTGCTTACTGACGAAATCACTAGTCAGACAAAGTACCACAGCTCCCGTGTGGGCCAGCATTTGGCGGCCGTCTCCATGGCCGTCGAGGGCATGGTGCCTGGTCTGTGGAACGATTCATACAGCCAGTCGCCTAGCTACACCTCTTCTGACGGATACCCCTCGCCGATCCCCGGATCAAACGACTTCAGCACCATGATTCCGCATATGGCGTATTGCCCAGAACCCAGCAACCGCACACGCGCATCGTCCATCACGTCTTTTGTCGATCCGTCTTGGTCGTACGTGTCACACTCGCCCGTCTCCCCGACGTCTGCTATGGCCTACCCATGGGTGCCCAACGAGAAAGCGCCGAATGCGCCTGACGCACCAGCGTATATGATGAGCGCACTCTACCCCATGACGAGCATGCCTATGACTGGCTACGAAGCATTCAACCCGACGACGATGATGCAGAGAGATGAACAAGAGAACGTGATACTCTTTGGAGAGCAGCCATACGGTATGGATCCAACCGCACATACCTACCCGTTCGAGCAATATCTTGACTGTTACTGGAGATTCTTTCATCCCACTTACCCCGTCATCCATCGACCTACCTTTCGACGCCTGACGGCTTTGCCCATGCTCCATGCTGCGATGCTTGCCATTGGCGGCCAATTTTCCCGCGAATCGAGCGTCAGGCGAACGTCAAGGATGCTACACGATCGGTGCTTGAAGTTGCTGGAACGGGTGGGTTTGCTACTACGCGATTCGTGTGCAGGCCACGGCTAATGTTGAGCAGCGGGAACAGGATACAATTGTGGATTCCGAGCGATTGCAAGATAGCCAGGCGATTTTTTTGATCGAGGTCATGTCGCAGTTCCGAGGGCGCCGGTCTGCGAAGAGCTTGTCTAGCCGGTTCGTCAAGACGTATCAGAATGTAGGTTCCTGGGTCTCTTGCTGAACACAGATGCTTTTGCTAACGTATTCAGTCGTTTTGGAATTACAAGAATACTGCCTCGTCGATGGCAGCGCTCCTCTCTCCTCTCAACCATGGCGACGACGACACTACCGCGGATCAATGGAGCACTTGGGTTGAGCGCACCAGCTGGCAGCGCTTGCTCCAGGCATGCTACATCCTCGCGTCTCACCAAGCCCTCCTCCTTGCACGCGAGCCCACACCATCGCTCATTCAGGACACGGGCTATGAGCTCCCATTCCCCGCACCCTTGGCCCTTTGGGATGCGGAAACGAACAGCGAATGGTGTTGCGCTATCCAGCAATCCCCCCACTGGTTTCAGCACGTATATGAAGTTATTCCAGCGCTACTCACCAGGCCCCTCGATACCTTCCAATCGTCCATGGTCCTCGCAGCGCACTACAACCGATTCGACGCATACACGCCCTACGGGGCGATGCCTCCAGCCTTTGACTTGAGCGAGCATTTGGATCCATCCCCCGCTGTGTCGCGTCTGCACCTGACAGCCAAACTCGCACACGTCACGCCCCTGCGCGCACTCTTGGCTGTCGCAGGCGAGTCGTGGGTTTTCTCGGACAAGGTCAGCGTAGACGCGTATGCCGAGTTCAAGACGACGCTTCGGACGTGGATGGCGCAGCTTTGGGGCTCCGACGAGCAAACGCATGGGCGGTTTTCGCCCGTGGGACAGGCGTTGACGATCTCGGTGGAGATGCTGACAGCAGCCATGGAAGCACAAGACGGGGAAGCGCCAGAGCTTGGCACGGATGTGGGGGTGTATTTTGCGGCGTTGGTGGTGTGGGCTGTTGGCGTGGCGGTCACGGGCAGCTGTGCTGAGGACCCTGACACGGCACAGCCATGCTACTCCAGCCCATGCCCGTATTTGTCACAACCCGAACACACAGCCGTCGCCCTCTCGTTCCTTTCCACTGTCGTCCACGACTACACGGACACTACGGCCGTCGATGGCAGCACTACCGGCATGGCAAGGTGTCAAACAGGTTGCACGGCCTTGCTCCTCTGGGCGAAGTCACGCCTGTGCGGTCGTGGCTCGGGTGGGGAGGAGAGTTTAGGGGAGCTGTTGGACAGTGTGGGGACGACGATTGGGGGAATCGTGGACCGGGGATGGAGGAGCTGGCGTGGTGATTGGACATAGTGTGGACGGTTCTATGTCGGTGCATGTAACATGACGAGGAGAGAGATCATTACGAGTAGAGGTGGGTATAGACTAAGCCCAATTGGGAAAGAATTGGATGGGGCGCCCGAGGCAGGGGAATGGCCGCTTGTCAGCGGCGGCTTGCAGTTTCACCCTATTTACTGCCCCTATCTACTGCACTATCTACTACCTATTCACTATCTATTTACTACCTATTTATACCTATTTACTACCTATTTCTACCTATTTATACCTGTTTATACCTGCTTATACCTATTTACTACCTATTGATTCCCTATTTACCAACTATCTACTGCATGTGCATCCTATATAGCACGAGTACCTCGTCTACACCGTCCTCTCCTTCCCCCCAACGCCCACTCCGTCCATCGTCCCCTTTCCGAGCTACATCATGGCCGAAACACTGCCCCCCTTTGAACACACTCCCATGGACGACATTGCCCCCATCTGCGCAACAGCGCGGGCCAGTTTTCTCGCACACACGACGCGGCCGCTCGAGTACCGCATCACTCAGCTGCGCAAGCTGTACTGGGCGTTCAAGGACAACGAGGGACTCATGGTGGAGGCGTGCAAGCGCGACCTGGGCAAGCCGACGTTTGAAACGAACCTGACCGAGTGCTCGTGGTGCATGAACGACTGCGTGTGGATGGCCAACAACCTGACGCGCTTTGCCCGCGACGAGAAGCCCGCTGACATCCCACTGGCCAACCGCCTCATGGGCCCACGCATCCGCAAGGACCCGCTGGGCGCAGTGCTCATCATCGGCGCCTACAACTTCCCCTTCCAACTCACCATCGGGCCACTCATTGGCGCCATTGCCGCCGGCTGCACCGCCGTCATCAAGCCCTCGGAGTCGGCGCCCCACGCCGCCGCCGTCATGGAAAAGATCCTGCGCGTCGCCCTCGACCCGGCCTGCTACACCATTGTCCAGGGCGCTGTCCCGGAGACGACAGCGCTACTCGACGAGAAGTGGGACAAGATCTTCTACACGGGGTCGGAGACAGTTGCCAAGATCATTGCCAAAAAGGCCGCCGAGACGCTGACCCCGCTGGCCCTTGAGTTGGGCGGCCGCAACCCGGCCATCATCACCAAGCACGCCGACGTCCAGCTCGCCGCCAAGCGCCTGCTGTGGGCCAAGACCCTGAACGCCGGCCAGGTCTGCGTCAGTCAGAACTGCATCTTTATCGACCGCGACGTCGTCCCCGACTTCATCCGCGCCATCAAGGCCGCTCTAGCCGACTTCTACCCCGCCGGCGCCCGTGCCTCGCCCGACTATGGCCGCATCGTCAACACCCGCCAATTCCAGCGGCTTAAAAAGATGCTCGACGACAGCGCCGGCCAAATTGTCGTCGGCGGCACCATGGACGAGGCCGATCGCTTCATTGAGCCCACCGTCGTCCAGGTGTCCTCCATCACCGACAGCCTCGTCAGCGACGAGAGCTTCGGGCCCCTGATTCCCCTGCTCCCCGTCGACAACCTCGACGAAGCCATCAAGCTCGCGAACCAAGTGCACGACACCCCGCTCGGCACCTACGCCTTTGGCTCCAAGCCCGATCTCGAGCGCATCCTCGCCGAGACGCGCTCGGGCGGCGCCTCGCTCAACGACGGCTTCTTCCACGCCTCCATCCCCACGCTCGCCTTTGGCGGCGTCGGAACCTCGGGCCAGGGCGCCTACCGCGGCCAAGCCTCGTTCGACGTCTTCACGCACCGGCGGCCCATTACGACGACGCCTGCCTGGATCGAGGGCCTGCTTGACATGCGATACCCGCCCTTTACGGCCAAGAAGCAGAAGAGGTTCCTCGCAATTAATGCTGTCAAGCCGAATTTCGACCGGAATTGCCGCACCAAGGTCAGCTGGGGAGGCTGGTTGCTGGGTCTATTAGGCGTTAAAGGGGTTGCGGTTGCGCTTGGTATGTCTTTTTAACTTTTTCCGTTGTGCTGTGTTGGCGTCTTTTTTTTCTTTTTTTTTTCTTTTGGTGCGTGTGTGGATTGGACGGGCAATGGTGGTAGTTGTGCTGTGTTGGCGGTGCAAAGGGCGATTGGAATGAAATGTGACTAATTCGTCTGCAGTGGCGATGGGAGTGAGGTTCTATCTACAGGGGACGAGCAAGTCGTGAGTGCGTGCGTATGAAATCTCCGTGGTGTTGCCTGTTTCTGCGTGGTGCAGGTCGACTGACGTCGGTCGTCGTTGATGGTGTGTGTCATCGACTCAGGTCGCCTTTTTGCTCGATGGATTTATTTTTTTTTCGGTTGTCATGGGCAAATCCAGGGGCGCCGCGTAGTAGGCCATGATGCAGTGTAGAAAAAAGAAAGCGGAACGGATCGAGGAAGAAGTGTGTGAGTGAGTTTCTTTGACTCTGTGTTATTGTATTCTTCGACTATCGATCGCTGAGCTATAACGTCTTGGACGAATGAACATGTATATGATCAAACAAGGTCCTCTACACGCGCGCCGTTCTTGTTCCCGTACCACGACCCCACCTCCCCCTCCCCCGCTCCTTCGCCCTTCTGCAGGTGCCATCTCGATCTCGGAGCTGTGAAAGGGACTGGGTTTCCGTCGATGGTAGGGATCTGCGTGGCGGCGGTAGGTAGGATGGATCCAGCAAGGGATAGGTAGGTGTGCGGGTACGCAAAGAAGAGGGGAGGGCTGGACACGCCTTGTAGGCTGTAGTCCTGTTGTCGCTGCGCGTGCGGGGGTCTACTTGCGGAGGTGGCTGCAGGGCAGGGAAGAAGAAGAAGAGGAGGAGGAGGAGGAGCAACAAAGCGATGTGGCCAGGTCGTTGGGTGCCCCGCGCGACGATAGGTAGAGAGGTTGTAGGTACTCCTGTAGCACACACACACACGCTAGGGAATCGTCAAAACCAGCTCGCGTCGTCCCCTCTCTCCCAGCAAGGTCCGTTGTTGTACGCGCGGTGGCATATTGCGCGGCCGATCAAAGACGGGCCTCGAACTCATTCATCTCGCGCATCTTGAGGGCCCAGGTCAATTTGGCGGCCTCGGGGCCCTCCCCCCAAAACTTGCCGTGCAGGCCATGGACGCCAAACACGACGTCCTGCTCGTTGACAAAGTCGGTGCTCCACTTCCAGTGGAGCTCGCGCCAGGGCATGGGCCCGGCGCGGCGGAAGACGTAGTTGAGCAGGTCCTGCTCCATCATGCCGGTGGCGTAGCGGCCTCGGATCTGCATGACAGTCATTAGGTGGTGGAACATGGCGGTGTCGGGCGCGACGATGAAGAAGCCGGCGCTGAAGTAGGAGCTGGACAGCGGCGGCACGACGTGATCCAAGCCGCCGACGCCATGGACGCCGCCCATTTCCGAGCGGGCGGCGAAGAGCCAGTACGGAGGGAAGCCGCCTTCGTCGGGTGCGAGAAGGTTGCTGACGATGTTGTCTCGGATGACGGGGGCGAGGAAGCGGATGATGGGTTCGTCGAAGATGTCGTCGAGCGGATGCATGAGCAGGTAGTCCGAGTCCAGGTACAGGATGCGGTCGAACTGCGTTTGCTCGAAGACACGCAGCTTGGTGAATTGCTCCGACCATGAGCCGCCGACAGGCGTCATCCAGTGGGGCAGCTTGACGTCGTCGACGGGGATGACGGTGGCGCCAAACTTGCGCAGCGTTTCCCGCTTGTCCTCGGTCAGCTTGTTGCCGCAGAGCACAACAAAGGAGATGTCCGGGTTCGTGATGCGGGTGGGCTTGTCGTGCAGCAATTGGTAGGCGATGAGCTTGGTCAGGTTGAAGTAGTGCTCGCCGCCGGCTTGGCCCGTGAGGAAGGTCGCGATGGCAAGTTTGGGCCGCGGTCCTTGGGGTGGTGGTGGTGTGCCTTGAATGGGACGTTGGGCGGGGATGGGGTGGCGGATGAGCTTGGTTTGGTAGAGAACGAAGACGAGCATGGCCAAGGCAAACGCCAGCGCCCGCCACGACTTGAGCACGGCGCTGTTGGATGTCAATAACATCTTGGCGTCCTGGAGGAGAAGGGGGAGGAGGTGGGATAGCAATTGCGCCGAGGGGCGGACAATGGCAATGTAAGGTGTGTTGAATGGGCAAAAGTTGATTAATAAGGATTCTGGTCCACCCAAACTATAAACAACGATACACGTTTCACGCGGGTCCGTCGGCTCCGCCCTTACTAGGCTGATAAATGTGTTTAGGTTGGGGTAGGGTGGGTCGCATTAACCTAGGGACCCTCCCTAATGTGGATCCAGGGGAGCTTTGGGAGCTTTGGGCTCGGGGCACCGGATTGCAAGAAGTGTACATATGTATTCAATGATCGTGTATTAGCTACCGAGCTGTCTACCGCTACGATTCCCTATGTAGGGCTGCTGCCCAGTTTTCCTTTGCAGTTGCCATCTGCTTTATCCCGGCTGCAGCCTCCCATGAACAAACAGAGGTTGTAGAAACCTAATACGATCTATATAACAAGGTGGTTGGCACATACCGCTGTATCTCCCATGCGTTGGGTGGGTGGGTGGATATTGACGGGACTTGGAATGAAGCGATACCGCGCTTGTGCTACCGCGGCTGGAATGTGCCACAGTAAGGCCTTTCGTGGCTAACCTCCCCAAGGCAAAGAAGCTCGCGCTTGGTGGACTAGCTAAGGTTAAAATCAATGAATCCATCGGATCCATCTCGAATTTCGAGGCCATGCCGGGCACGCTACCCCGACTTTCCTGTACGCACGAGGTACTGCCGTACTACCAAAGTGGGAGCACGTACATTATGGAACAGACAGCACCTTGGTTGCATACATTCCCTGGTGTGGCCACGGGCCTCAAAGATGCAGAAAAGACCACGGGGGTGGGTCGAACCGGCAGAGGGAGATGAGATGTGGTAGCAAAGCACTAGGCCCTATACAGTGCTAGCCAATCCAAGCTGCCTTCCCCCCCCCCCCCCCCCCCCCCCCCCGCCCCCCCCCCCCCCCCCCCCCCCCCCCCCCCCCCCCCCCCCCC
>Ga0182211_1000103_pt1 | contig 23126 bp, 20 predicted proteins | sample G5R1MG_20_FD_129660 | JGI IMG/M metagenome (GOLD analysis project Ga0182211, IMG submission 129660) | Switchgrass phyllosphere microbial communities from Michigan, USA - G5R2_MAIN_03OCT2016_LD1 MG | ecosystem: Host-associated > Plants > Phyllosphere > Phylloplane/Leaf | place: USA: Michigan... | reverse complement strand
GGCATCAGCAATCCGGCACCGAGTTTGCCCGCACAAAGGAGGACCAGGCTGCCATCATGCGCGCCAAGCAAGCAGCTGGTACGTACCTCACTCACCCCGGCTCATTCTACTTGCTGGAGGCGTCTTGACCAACCATGCTCCGACGTTGAATGCGGAAAGCATCGTCTTGCTAATGCTCTCTCCACCACAGCGGAAGCGAAGAAGGCCGCCGCCAATGGTGCCGCCAAGAAGTAAGACCGTCGTCGTGCGCCAGACAGTGGCATGACCGCGAGAGGACGGCGCAGAACTAGATGACCTATGTGAAGGCGTTTGGATGTTTTGATGGAGAGCATTGCGTAGTTTACGATGGAGCTGGATTCGTCTGGGTAACGAAATACTAATCAGTGATTTTGCACATGCTGTGGTGTAGCCAGCTCGACTCCAGCGCCGTCTCGCCTTGGTTCTTCTTACTACCCTTAATCATCGACTGATTTACGACACGGGACGACTCTTTGCAACCAGTACGAATCGGTTGGACTCGGATCATTCGAGAGGAATGTACACATCACGCTCCCTAACCATCAAGCCCCCCACCATGGGCGATGGTGACCCATCCATCTTCCGGCAGGAGTCGGCGAAGGTGGGTTGCGTGACGGTGTGTCATTTTACATGAAATCGAACGTGACCATGTCGCCGATTTCTGCAGTGATAGATTCGGGTGTGTATTCCAGTATAGCCGCCATCCCGATCTCTGCGGCCCTGAGACCTCCGACTGTGACCTACAAGTATTGGTGAGATGCCATGAGTGCTTTTTTTTTCCAAATTGAATCCTCACGGTATGTGTCGATGCGCCAGCTGGCACGGTAGAATTGAGGCGCATGACATTTGTCGACTGGGCGGCAGTAAGGCAGGCCGCCATCGGTAGAGCTGCAATGTACTTCATTCTGAATAGGTATAAACAAATGCTACACGCAGGAGTTTGCGAAAGGAGGCGGACTTGCGCTGCAAGGACACAAAATGATACAAGTCGAAGAAAACCTGGGGTGAAGAAGTAAAATGGTACTGCGAGGGGCTCGGGTAGACAGAGGTGATAGGAATGGATCAAACAAGTGCGAAGCACCAGCAGTGAGGATATGATGAGGCAAAAATATCAGTACGAGAGCCAACTTTGTGCGGAACACTCTCTACATAAACTATGAAGGTAGTTTGGGTTCTTGTTGAGCGGCCGACAAGCCACGCACGGTGCGAGACATGGCGATCCATCTTTTGCTAAGCACACACTGCAACAAACGGGGAACGATTCATATTGTCCTCGGAATGTAGCAATACGAACTGGTCGGTAGTGGGTGCGGAGGTGATCCGAGGCCTCAACTGTAGGAGGTGAGTTCGAGGGTGTCGCGGCAGTGTGGCAGATTGGTCTCGTTTCGCACTTGGTGGCCCCAGAGAAGAAACTGGAGCAGCCCAGAGTCTTACCAAGGGCTAGGCAAGAGACCAGCCCACCCTCGTTATCTCAAGAGCGCGATATTGGAGTGTCTATATTCCAATGTGATGCGAGTTGCTAGGTACGATTTCATGATCGTAAGTCGCCGTAAACCGCGCCTCCAAAAGTCGTTGTCTTGTGCCGATAGTACTCATTGGTTCGGAGCTGTATCCCTGGAGATTTGTTGCTGTCCCGCGTGTAAGCCGGTATAATATCCAGCGTAGTACCACGACATCATGAGGTTTCTGAGATTATCGTCCTGAACTGCCAGACTTAGTATTTTTGTTTGGCTAGCAGCCTCTCCCTAACAGCGGCCGGCACAAGACCTTCGCTGTGGAAACATACCTGATCCGAGGAGAGTATGGGGCATGGATACCACATGATCTCCGATCTGTAGTGCTGATCTCGCGGTATTTGGGGGTTGACTCTGCTCTTGTTGACCGATTGTTGTTTCCTTGACGTTGTTAGATCGTGACAGATGGAAGTACTTCCACTGGGCTATATCAAACCTCCATGCTATCGGTATGTGTCGTACCGGTATCTACTTGCTCCGCAGCACTGTTCACCAATGCACTTCCCTGTGTCTCAGCGTCTTCTATCAAATTACCGTGATCCCTGAAAGCATGAGCACGATCACCACGAGATACAGCAATAGGCCATACCCTCGCAGTGCTTCAAGTTCCTCCTCGGTAAGAACGTCTTCAAGCCTCTTTCCCGACGTGTGGATGCTGTGGTACTTCTGCTCACGTGTCAGGAGATGAGCTAGGTTTCGACCGGCCTGCAGCCGGAACTTGTATTTGCACACCTTGTATTCAGCTACTGCATCGTTCCAAGAGTTGATCAGTACTGAATCATCCCAGGCATTCTGGTCGCTCATGTCGATCACTGGGGCCATGCTGAACGAGCCCAAGCAGACAAGGTGTCGTAGGCAGAAAGCGGCTCGGTTTGTTGATAGCGGTGGAGTATGGTAGACACTCTTGTTTGCCTTCACGTCCAGAATATTGTATGGTGTACATAGTATCGCCAGGCAGTAGTGAGCGAGTGGCCGGCCGCAGACCTTGGCGAGGCGAGGGTCCGCTAGCGCGTCTTCTTGCAAAAAGTAACTGACAAACGGGGTCAACTCGACCTTTTCGACCTCATTCCACCACCCACTTGCACACAATGGCTGCTGACGGCACCAAGGGCAAGAAGCGCAAGGGTACGCATTTGAGTGAGCATGATTGCCGCAGCTGCAGCCGTCTCTAACTTTTCTTCTCTACAGGCGCGCCAGCTTCGTCGCCCAAAGCCAAAAAAGCCAAGAATTCCAGCGACGATGCGCCCGCGCCTGCACGCGAAGCTGCCAACCCCATCAAAACCAAGAATGCCAAAGCCACAAAGGACGCTGGTAGCATGGCACCTGTACCGGCTGTCTCGGAGCCCAGGGTCGTCAAAGTAGCCGAAAAGTCTAAAAAGCAAGAGGGAAAGGCCAAGGTTACTGAGACGAAGGGCGCGTCTGTAGTGAAAGCATCACAAGAGAAGGTCAAGAAGGTGAAGGGGTCAAAGAATGGAAAGCATGCTGACGTGACGGTGCTCGAAGCAAAGGCGGCCCCTGCGCATGTAACAGTGACTAAGGGTGGCGCGCAAGTCGAGACAGAAAAGCTTGTCGCTGACATTGTTGCTGAGACAGACGAGGCCGAGGTCGGAGATGATGGCGAAGCAGGTGATCAAACTGCTGCCCTTCTAGCGGGCTTTGGGAGTGACGATGACTCCGAGGACCCTTCAGAAGACTTGGATTTCGACGAGGATATTGCTGTTCCCAAGCTCAACGCCAAACAACGTAAAGCGGTCGCGAAAGCCGAGCAAGCCGCAAAGCCAAACGAGCCTGGAGTAATCTATGTTGGGTATGTAGCTGCGTGCATGGTGATTCCGATGTCTGGCTGACACACTTCTTAGCCGCATACCTCGCGGTTTCTTTGAGAAACAAATGAGGCAATACTTTTCTCAATTTGGAAGAGTTAACCGTTTGCGTCTCTCTCGCAACAAGAAGACAGGTGCTTCCAAACACTTCGCTTTCGTCGAGTTCGCCTCCACCGAAGTAGCAGATATTGTTGCAAGAACCATGGACAACTACTTATTGTTTGGCCACATTCTCAAGTGCAGGCTCGTCCCTACGGATCAGGTTCATCCAGACCTCTTCAAGGGTGCTGGACAACGTTTCAAGGTAGATCCTCGCAACAAGAAGGCTGGGCTGGCCATGGAGAGAGGCGCTGGGCGAGCTCAGTGGGAGAAGCGTGTGGCCATAGAAAATAAGAGGAGGAAGGGGCGCAACCAAGAGCTAAAAGAAGAATTTGGCTATGAGTATACTGCCCCGGCTTTGAAGGCTGTTGAGGACGCCCCGAAGAAGAATGAGGCAAAACTTGACCTAGTCGTCACAGAAGAGACCAAAGTTGAGGCTGTGGCAAGGCCTAAGAAAACAAAAAAGGCCAAGGCTTAAGGTCTAGCGACAGTAATGATGGAGGATAGAATCGTTGTTTTAACAGAGCCTGTGCATAGTCTTGTGTTGCTTTTTACGTGCTGCACGGAACAGTGGGATATGGTCGTATATAAAGTGGGCAGGTCATGAAGTATACCATGTATGCATTCTGCGATTTACCATCGGTTCGTAGAGCATTTACCAAGTATTTGAAATGGAGCCATCTTTCAAAGCGTATACGGTGGCACAGGTCTCATCCCTTGAATTTTTTGCTACATTGGATGCGCTGCAAGGTTGTGCTGTAGGGGTGCCAGTATTCCTGGGCGCCTATGCAACCCTGCAGTGGCCTAGAAGTCTAAGATGCACACTTATAATCAAGGATCCCCGCACACGGGAGCCCTTCGCAGAAGAGGGGTGGACACATGGTGGGATGGCGTGAGATTACGTCTTCACATCGACATGCCGGTTTGTTGGTAGCGGGTTTCTAGACTTTGCCGTGTGAGCTGACCCAGTGGATGGATCGTAGCGGCAGATCCGGTACAAACTAGCCAGTTTGTGGGGTGATTTTATGCATGACGTTGTTGATTATACATATTATATAAGTTCTCGTCGGACCCCTGATAAAAGTAAGGATGACATCTAATCAACGGTATATTCCAAAGCCCTATATATATGCAGGGAAAGGATATTATACAAGCCACCTGATAGCCCCGAATCACGTACGATATGGCCACTCAAACACAGGCGCAGTCGACAGCTTTCACCGAGAATGACATGCCAAGGCCCAAGGTTGAAACACTCTCCACCGGGAAAGCCCCAACCCAGGAATTCACAGAACCAAGCGCTCTTGACGAATCCCTAAAACTCTCCTTACCACCGCCAAATTCCTCAACTTACTCCAGCGTACTCAATAGCACCAAAAACGGACAGGAGCCTCCTAAGAACCCGTGGCTGGCCCCACATACTACAGAGTACCAAAAACATGACTGGCACAACTCTAGTTTGGGCATGGATTCGAGGTCGGTGGCGGACCACTGGGGATTTCATAGCGCCACTGCTTCGCGGTCAGAGAGCCCGTGTGGTGCTAAGTAGAGGTTGAAGTGAAGAGGGCCGAGGATGTGAGGAACTGGTTGCAGCATCAAATAATGAAGGCGGACCGGCAAGCGATAAGTACAACGGAAGTAGAGTTCAATAGCGCACGTCGAATCACAGCCGACACGCGCGGAGCGCGAGAGTCTTACTTATTTCATATACTTGGAAAGTCCACATGGAATACCTGAATATGTGCCTGTGTTTCTAGCAGGGTTGATCATATAATGATCGAATAAGTTGAAAACTTGCGATCCTGAACCACGGCCTAATCGATTCGGTCGTGCTCCCACATCTACTTCCTGTACCACATCCGCGTGATCTGTGTGTGACGCATCTTCTTCTGCAGTTGAAAAATACCGTACATGAGCGCCTCAGCCGTGGGTGGGCACCCAGGTACATAGATATCCACTGGTACGATCCTGTCGCAACCTCTTGTGACGGAGTAGCTGTAGTGGTAGTATCCTCCTCCATTGGCGCAGCTTCCCATGGAAATTACCCACCGCGGATCGGGCATTTGATCGTAGACTTGACGCAACGCTGGTGCCATCTTGTTTGTAAGGGTGCCTGCCACAATCATAACGTCTGACTGTCGAGGGGAGGCACGGAAAATAATGCCGAGGCGATCCTGGTCATATCGTGGGGTCGATAGGTGCATCATCTCAACTGCACAGCAGGCAAGACCGAAGGTCATGGGCCACAGTGAGCTCTGACGCGCCCAGTTGGTCACTTGGTCAAGTGTGGTCCTATTCCCGCTCGTTAGCGGAGAGGCCCACATAGTGTTTTCCCATAGCCGAATCTCTGGTGTCTGTTTTAACCGGGGTTCGGACATACAGCGCATATTGCAGAGCCCCTTTCTTTCCCTCCTGGCTCGGCAATGGAACTTCCCGTCGCGCTTGCTTCATGGGCGGCGGTGTTGCAGGGTTCCCAGGAATGGTGGCGGGCGATTGCATGGTCGTGGCCTTATCCGAAGAGCTCGATGATATGGAGGCGGAGCATCCAGCACGGAACGACAGCAGGGCTGTGGCCGGTCTCACTGTAGTCAAAGTTAGGTGTGAGGGGGGATGCAGCTTTTCCGCTGGCGAGGACGAACCTCGCAAAGCCATTGAGGCTGCAGACCTAGTTGTCGACAGCATTCTGGCGATGGAGACAAAGAAAACGCGACGGCACAAGGAGTGGAGAGGAGAGGCGTGGAGTGGCGAACAGGCGGCACTACGTGAGGTCAGCGACGGTTCGGAGGCGCATGCCAAGGCGTCGATTAGCTAGGCAATTTCAGGGCCCCGCCATTGGCTGAAACGCTACCAGTGCTGCCCCCACCCAGCCTCGCCTGTCCGGAGTGAGGGCATATATACCCGTTAAACATATCGTCCAAGTATTGTCCAAGCTTCAACCGGATCAATCCAGGCAGATATGACAGGCAGGTAAGTCGTCTGGTGTGGGACATCGCATTCACTGTGCTGAGAGTGCCAGAGTGCCATCAGTTGCGTGTATCGGGGTTATTGGCAAGCACGTGAGTGGCACGCATGCTCCATATCCTGACATGGCACACTAGAGTACTGATACCGATTGCAGAACAACCCCTTACACGTATCGCTTTTCCCGGCAGAGGAACGAGCCCCACTGGAGTTTCAATTCTTGTTGTCATCATGTCTTGACATCTTCGAGGCTCGTTTACCACACAAGACGGCAGATCAGGACTTTGGACTTCTGCAGGCTGTCGACGAGAGATTGGCAATGTATGGTTGGCTGACCAACACTGGAGTCAAACTTGTCATCGTAGTGGACATGGAGGGAAGGCCTGCGACGGGCCTGGATAGCAAAACAGCGACAGCTGTCGGCCTACGAGACGCAGATATGAAGCCAGTAAGTACCTCGAGAAATCAGCCCCGCCATAATGTTAACCCTTGATCTAGGCATTTCGAGCACTGCAGACAGCGTACATCATGTTGCTGTAAGGAACAAAAAGGCCATCATTGTCCGTACAGTAACTCGAAGCTAATTCTAATTCAGTCGGAATCCATTCTACGACCCGGCAGAGCATTCGCCCGTAACAGCAAATGCTGAGCAAAGAATTGGCTCGACACAGATTACGAGCCGGAAATTCATTCACGAGGTCAAAAGAATTGCGTGTGCATGGTATCCTGGCGTGACCAGCATATGACTCAGCATTTGCTAGAATTATCTTACTATTACATGATATTAGGATGAATTGGTCGGCATATTTGTTTAGTCATCAGTCTTGCCATGCGACTATCTTCGGGATTTGTCGGATTGTTTCAATAGACTTTGACAAAAAAGCGACCTGCAATGAGCCATCTCATTACATGCTAGACCCAATCGGAGCCTAGTCCACTCCCAAGGCCGGATCGGCCGCAAGCTGGGGAACCTCGAATGAATGCCAGATTAACCCTCTTCTTGTGGGTCAATGCCTGTCAAATGCCATCCACCGGTGTAGCCATTACGAACCCTCTGGTTCTCTATCGAAGTCTTTTGGCTACCCAAAAGATCCGCCCCGATCCTGCTCAGCATCGTCTTGGTATGCATGACGTTCACCACTTTGTGCATAGCAAGGGCATACCCTGATACTAACCCGAGGTGCAGCATTACATCTGCAGAAGCTTTACGATCGACTGATTGACTACGAGCCAACCAAAGATTATTCGGAGCGGTTACAGCAACTCCACCGAGCAGTAAATGGGCATTCAGATAGGCCATTACTGTCTAACAGTTTATATGACAATCGCTTCGGGCGCCAAGGTGTCTGGAAATCACTGCTGGCTCGGAAGGAGAAAAGGGACTCAGTGGCGCTGACAAAAGTCCTCACTGATCATGAGCAAGCTATGCAACTCCAGAGTCCCAGGGGCTTTATGCTTCACGGCGAAGTAGGCACCGGCAAATCAATGCTCATCGATCTCTTCCAGGATTGTCTGCCGCATGCAAAGAAACAGCGTTGGCACTTCAATACCTTCATGCTGGATACCCTATCTCGTCTTGAAAAGCTGCGTATGTCTCGGTCGCTGATGACAGGGCCTTGTGCAGGCCCAGAAGAGTACTCACTGTTACTCGTTGCCAAAGACCTAATCGAAAGGTCGCCCATCTTATTCCTGGACGAGTTCCAGCTACCTGACCGCGCGGCTTCGAAGATATTGCCAAACCTCCTGACTTCGTTCTTCCAGCTCGGGGGCGTTCTCATCACCACCAGTAATCGCATGCCCGAGGAACTGGCCAAAGCTGCAGGGATGGAATTCGCACGGCCCGTAAATAAGTTGAACAAACTCGAATGGAGTATGGGGAAGAAGTCAAGCGGCAGAAGGGACGAAGGAGCAGGTCAGCTTGGTGAGTTCTCGGCATTCCTCGAGGTTCTGCGGGCGAGATGTGAGATTTGGGAGATGGAAGGAAAGAATGATTATAGAAAGCTTGAGAGGGAACAGGCGAGAATGAAGATAAATGTGCAGGCGCCGTTGCGCGACAACTTGTCTCCATCAGCGAAAACGAGTCGCATGGGTAGCGCAGACAACGCCGCTCATCAGCAGAACATGGACTCTAAAACCAACCCAACCGAGACAGGAAAAAGCTCATTGACAGTAGTGGTCCCAAAGTACTACCTCATTCAAGCCACCATGGCAAAAGAAATGGGAAATCTTACCGAGAGCTTAAACGTGCTCGTTGAGCGTGCAACTCGGCACACGTATCCTATCCCTTGGGAGCCAGCCTCACTGAGAGTTTACCGCCGCACAATCACCATATCTGCCCAATACAACGGAGTCGCCTTCTTCACCTTTGAAGAGCTCTGCGGCGCAACCCTTGGGCCCGCAGATTACATCACCCTTGCCTCCACATACCACACATTCATTCTAACCGATGTTCCCGTCATGTGCTTTCTCAACAAGAACGAAGCAAGACGGTTCATTACGCTGCTCGATGCCATGTATGAAGCACGGTGCCGGCTCCTCGTTGTCGCCGTCACGGGACCCGACGATCTATTCTTCCCTGAACCTCGTGCATCGTCACTAGATTATTCCGCTTCTACACCTGGAAAAAACACATTTGCAGAAGACGCAGTACACTCGGAAACTTTTTCGGAAATATACCAAGACCTAAACTCCCCATTCCGCCCCAACGCATCGTCGTATCACCTGGCCAGCACGCCTTCTCTAGCCGAAGATGCACTGGAAGACGGCCCTCCAAATCGGACGAGGCGAGAGGGTGCGTCGGACACAGATGAGCGGTCTGGAGGAACGATTCCGTCTTATAAAGCACCTAATTTTGCCGACATCCGGGGGCTGACGGGAGAAGACGAGGGGTTTGCGATCAAGCGGGCGGAGAGTCGGATATGGGAAATGTGTTCAGAGCGGTGGTGGGATCGTGGCTGTACGTCTGGATATACGTCTGAGGGTGAAGGAAGGGTGGATGTCAATGTACAGGAATGGTGGCGTCCGCTGCCGATGGAGTCGAGGCATTGGCAGAATAGCAGTGGATCCTTGACAGTGCCAAAAGACGAGCAGCTACCGCCCAATGTCAAGATTCTATCCAGGGATGAGCTGGAAAGGGATAGTCAGAGGGAAGTAGAGAACCTGTTTACGCATGGTGCGAGCCCGTTCAGAACGCATCCTGATGCGCCGCCCCAGTTTAGCTGGACGCATGCTTGGGGGATGATGAGGTGGGGAAAGAAGGCTGGGGCCTGGGGCTTGGGACCTGAGGGTTTGGGAAATAGGGTAAAGGCCGGGGGACATAATGAACAAGCAGGAGATAGGCAGGAAGACAGGGAGAAGAAGTGACGATAGGCGTCTCGGAGAGACGAGCATGGCAAAATCAGAAGCCCTCTTGGTACTGGGTGCTATTTGCAGTTTTGGTGATTCTACTCGAACCAAGGATCTAGTCATTGGATCCTGCCCTGGTTCACGACGAAAGCTTCCAGGGCACTGATGGCAGCCCACAGACGGTTTTCTGCCTCTCTAAACACGACACTCCTGGGTCCATAGAAAACGTCATCGGATACCTCTTCTGGGTGCCGCGGCAGACAATGCATAAACGACCATGATTCTTTTGCGCGCCCACGCGCAGCCAGGTCGGAAGTGATTTGGAAGCCTGAGAAGTCTTTGAGGCGCTTGGCAGTATCTTCCTCCTGGCCCATAGAGACCCAGGTGTCGGTGACGAGGATGTCAGCGTCTTTGCATGCCTCCTCCGGGACTGTGGTCTCGACGAGACGGCCGGGGTGGGGAGCCGTGGCTGCGGCGTGGTGGATGACATCCCTCATGGCGGTGGGGATCTCGTAGCCTGGGGGGGTGGCGACGGAAACGTCGACGCCGAGCTTGACGGCGCCGGTGGCCAGGTCGAAGAGGACGTTGTTGGCGTCGCCTATCCAGGCAATCTTGAGGCCCTGTAGGCCAAGGGACGAGGCGGATGACGAGGGATGCATCTCAGCAATGGTCAGAAAGTCGGCGATGGTCTGGAGGGGGTGGTAAAGGTCGGAGAGGGCGTTGAGAACGGGGACGGACGAGTGTTTGGCGAGGTCTGCGACGTCGGCGTGAGGGCCTACGCGGGCGACGATGGCCGCGGTCATGCTGGAGAGGACGCGCGAGGTGTCGTAGAGAGATTCGTTGACCTAGGGCGCGTGAGTGGGTATGGCGCAGGGTAGGCGGAGGGACAGTACGCCTAGCTGGATGTCATCCTTGCCTAGAAACATGGGGCAGCCGCCCAAGGCAGCAATGGCGCCCTCGGTTGACACGCGCGTGCGGGTGCTGCGCTTGCTAAACGTCATGGCCACCGTCTTACCGGCGAGCGCAGCGCGCAGGGCGTGCGGGACTTGACCGGTGCGCTTGACGTCGGCCTTGTGGTGCGCGGCGTTGCGGACAAGCGTGGTGAGCTCGGCGGGGGTGACGTCGGCAATGGAGAGGAGATGGCGGGGCGCGGCGGGCGTGGAGTAGCAACGGCGCAGGCTTCTCAGCGCAGCGGGCGAGGGCCGCGGGAGCGGCATGGCGGTGGAGGAGGCGGGGTGGGAGTGCCTGCTCTACATAGTACACAGTAGAGGGATTCGCAGTGACTCCCACCCTTCACCGCGCGCTGGTGGGTCCCGGCGGAATTTGTGCGGTGTGGGGCGGCGGCTCCGGGCTCCGCGTGCGCTAGTCTCGATTGGGTCGACTGGGTCCGGATCAGGTCCCGGCGGAACGTCCCGTCGTCACATGTGATGGACGGACGACCTTCTCCACCATCTTCATGACCTTGACGACCTTCCCCTCGCCCCGACCTGCCACCACGCCCATTACCCGTTAGGCACATCCGCTGCTGACGCCCACGGCCTCCCACGGCCGTCCGTCTATCGATCCCCACCTCTATCTACTCCTGTTACCCCCCGCCCCGCCCGCCATGGAGCCGTCCGCGGCGACGTGGGGCCCATCGCACACCACCGAGCAGACGCCCCTCCTGGCGCAGCACGACCGCGACGAACTCCCCACCGCTCCCACGACGCCTACGAGTCCCACCGTTCCCGCGAACCCCGCGACCCCTGCCGCTCGCTCACTGCTTCGCACCCTCAGCGGCGCCTCGGCCCGCGACCCTGCGCCGCTGTGGAAGCGGCGATGGCCCAGCATACTGGCCCTGGGCGGTCTGTGTCTCACTGCCGCGGCCATTCTGCTCGGATTTCTCGCTGCGGCAGGCATTGACGAGTATGCCATGCAGGCTGCCGTCTTCCGGCCTACCCGCCTGGCGCTCGACGACCTGACCGCGCACGGTGCCACCGTATTGGTCCAGGGTGACTTCGCCATGGATTCCTCGCGCGTGCCTCAGCAGAGTGTCCGCGCCCTCGGCCGCCTCGGTACCTGGCTCGCCCATGTCATCGAGACCGGGCCCGCCGACGTCGACTTGCTGCTGCCCGATTACGCCAACGCGCGCCTCGGCACCGCTCACGTACCGCGTCTCAGTCTTAATATCCGCAGCGATCACACCACCCACCTGTCCTTCGTCGCCACCCTGCAGCCGGGCGCGCCCGAAGGCATCCGTGGCGTCGCCCAGGACTGGTTGCACGCCCGGCTTGCCCACATCCGTATCACCGCCACCGCCGCAGTCCCCCTCCGCGCGGGCCTCATTAGCCTGGGACGCCAAATCATCGAGCACTCGGTGGTCTTGCACCGCGGCAGCGTGCCCGCGCTCCCCCACTATAATATCACCAAGATGAACCTACGTGAGGCCCGCCACGGGCACAAAGGCCTCGGGATCGACGCCTCGATTGTCGTCACCAACGACTGGCCCCTACACATGACACTACCTGCCGTGGCCGTGGACGTGCTCATAGATGGCTGCGTCCCTGCTGATGGGCATATCCTGGTTGGAATGGCCGAGACGGGCGCATTGCGCGTCGAGCCTAAATTGGACGTTAGCGTCGATGTGACGGCCACTGTTGCCAACCTCTCGGCACCCTTGACCCAGGTCTGCCCAGATTCTACCAAATCACCGCTCGACGCTTTCCTGGACGACTACGTCAAAGGCCAAGACGCCACCATCTATCTCAACTGCTGCCGATTCCCTGATCCAGAGACCCCTACCTGGGCTCGTAACCTGCTGCAAGGCATTACCGTGCCTGTTCCCTTTGCTGGTCGCGACATGGGCAACGCAATTAAGAACTTCTCACTCGCACATGTGCACTTTGCTCTGCCGAGTCCGTGGGCCGAGCCGGGAACCCCGGAAGCTTCACCAAAGATCTCGGCTGTTGTCCGCGTGGACATTGGGCTGCCACACGAAATGAATTTCCCGCTGCGTGTCGACCAGGTCAAAGCGGATGCCGACATTTTCTACCACAAAAAACTCCTTGGGAAGCTGAAGCTGGACAAGTGGCAAAAAGCAAATTCGACAACCGTCTCAGGCCATGGCTCGCACAGCCCTCTCCTGCTCGTGGAGTCAGACATCCGAGACGCCCCCATTGAGATCCAGGATGACGATCTCTTCACTGAGGTGGTGCAGGCTCTGATTTTCGGTGGCAATTCCGTGTTGATGGACCTCAAGGCCGCCGTTAGTGTCGGCGTAGAGACGCCTATGGGCAAACTCGCGATACGAGATATTCCGGCACAGGGAGTCGTACCAGTCAAACGTTCGTAACCAGTTCGTGATCCATGTTGGTTAGCCTACCGACGCAACTGCTAACCCCTCTGCCATGCAGCAATCCGTGGCGGTGGCAAAAACAACACGGGCGGCAACAGAGATGGCGAGATCGGTAGTATGAACTTGAAGATGGGCAATCTTTCGATTGTGGAAACTTCGCCAACGTCAATCACACTGCATGTGCATGTCAATTTTACGAACCCCACAAACTACTCTGCAACGGTACCCTACTTCGATATCGACATCTTAGTCAATGGCACCCATCTTGGTCACGCTATGGCCAGAGATGTAGAGGTTCGTCCCGGAAATAACACCAACGTTGTCGTGTCTGCTGTGTGGGATCCGTATTCGAACGGCGGTGCCAAGGGCAAGCAAGTCGGCGCAGAATTGCTCTCACAATACGTATCCGGTACATGTTCCGGGCCAAGCCGGATTATTGCTTTGTACTGACATGATCCGTTAGGCTTCAACACCTCCATCACCCTCCAGGCACATGATGGAACCATTCCTGCACAACCAGCCCTTGGCAAACTCCTTTCCCATTTCCCCATTACCCTCCCCGCCCCTCGTCTCTCCACGCCCAAGGAGCCGTCGTCCGGCAAGCCCCATGAGCCATCCAACCCCTCGGACGAACGAAGCCACTTCATCCACGATGCAACGATGCACCTTATTACGTCGACGGCCATATTCACTCTCGCATCGCCGTTGTCCGCGACAACTATGTACATTACCTCTCTCAATGCCACGGCCTTTTACGATGGTCAGCCGTCGGGCAAGATCCTGTACGACTTGCCCTTTGCCGTTCCACCTGGGCTAAGCGAGTCGCCCAGGCTGCCGGTGGCGTGGTCATTGGGGTCTGTGGGATATGGGGCGATTCGGAAGGCATTGGGGGGCACGTTAAAGCTGAGTGCATTTGCGGTTGTGGGAGTAAGGATTGGGGAGTGGAGGGAGAGTATTTGGTTTCAAGGCGGGCAGATTGGCGCCAATGTCAGATTGTAGGTAGGTGGTGTTTACGTATGTACGTTATCGGTGCACTCATCCACGGCATTATGCTGCTATGCAACGACATGGCAAGCGTGAGCCACTATGCCCATAGGTAGAGATGCCTTGATTGATCTGTGAACATGGGCGGGGGCGCGATTTACGGCCGCCAAGGCTCAGCGGAATGGGAACGGCTCGGCTTCGTCACACTGCACGGCTGGGAAAGACAACAGAGGAAGAAGGTCGCAGCAAGAAAACGAGTAAGGAAGCCGACCAGAAGACTACTATAGCTGCCATCGAGGCGGTGGGCCTTCGCTCCTCCCATGCGCCCATTGAGATCACTTGCCGGCGTTGTACTACTAAGTGGAGTCGCACTGTCGCAGAGCCGCGCACCCCGTCCTTTCGTCATCCATGGCATGGCCAGGGCCAACGTCTCTCTCTCTCTCTCTCTCTCTCTCTCTCTCTCTCTCTCCATCTCCCTCTTGTATGCAACACGGGATTGCTCCGCTGTCCCCGCACCCACCCCCCGTCTCCCTTTGCGGATGCCGTCATCCTCTCTGCCGCGCGACGTGTAGTAGCATGCTGTGGTAGGGCGATTCTCGGGTATGTCACTGCATGGCAGGGAGCGGATTCTCTATCCTCTCCTCCGTTGCGCGGCCGCTTCGCTAAGCTTGGTGTCCACAGATTTGTGCGTCCGCACATCCCCAGGTATTTTTGAATCGCCGATATAGGGCTCTTCTTTGGGCGTCTTGGATATTGCCTCCCGAGCGCGCCACGTCTCGTCTTCCCCGTGTGACCGATAGCGCGCACCATGGCTGCCCGACGTGGAAACCGCTTCCTCAAGCCCCTGCTCTATACAGCCGGCGCGGGAGCCCTTGGTATCTCGGCGCTCTACGTTACACTGCGCCCGCGCGACATCCCAGGCACAGAAGCAGCGGCTGTTCCCCCTCCTACCTACGGCGAGGGCGGCGTTTTCCGCCCACCAACGTTTCCGGTTGCCAAAAGCCGCGATGAGCAGCTTGCCGACTTGAGGCGCAGCGGTGGCATCATGGGCAAGGTCTCTGCGAGGGCGAGGCAGGCGTTAGCGGGTGGCTCGGCGGCGGCGGCGACTGAAGAGCAGGACAATGAGCCGTATGACCTTCTGGTCATTGGTGGTGGGGCAACAGGATCGGGTATTGCTCTCGATGCTGCTACCAGAGGCCTCAAGGTTGCGCTGGTTGAGCGGGATGATTTTAGCAGTGGCACGAGTAGCAAAAGCACCAAGCTGGTGCACGGCGGCGTGCGATACCTGGAGAAAGCAGTCTGGAACCTGGACTATAACCAGTCAGTACCATTGAAAAACCACCCTCTTACGACTATGACAAGAGCTAAGAGCCGCATCATAGATATGCCCTCGTAGTCGAAGCACTTCGTGAACGCCGCTACTTTCTGGACACGGCGCCGCATCTGTCCCAATGGCTGCCCATCATGATTCCCCTGCAAAAGTGGTGGCAAGCGCCCTACTTCTGGGTAGGCACGAAGTTTTACGACTTCCTCGCGGGCAAGGAAAATATTGAGAGCTCCTACTTTCTAACCAAGAGCAAGGCTTTAGATGCCTTCCCCATGCTGAAGAAGGAAGGCCTAGTCGGAGCATTGGTATACTATGGCAAGCTCTGGACCTTTTGTTGCCAGGATAGGGCTAATCATGGCAGATGGTGCACACAATGATTCCCGCATGAACGTTTCCCTTGCCATGACGGCTGCGCTGTACGGCGCGACCGTTGTGAGCCATATGGAAGTCACTGGCTTAGAGAAGGATGCCAATGGCAAGCTTTGCGGCGCACGTGTCAAGGACTGTATTCCTGAGATGAACGGTACGGAGGTAGAGGAATTCACCATCCGGGCAAAAGGGGTCATCAATGCCACCGGACCCTTTACCGACTCCATCCGCAAACTCGACGACCAAAGGGTAGAGGAGATTGTGGCCCCGAGCTCTGGAGTTCATGTCATTCTCCCTGGATACTACAGTCCCGCAAACATGGGTCTTATTGACCCCAATACCTCTGATGGACGTGTGATTTTCTTCCTGCCATGGCAGGGCAACACTATTGCAGGCACTACGGACACTGGCTGCGAGATCACCGAGAACCCTGTCGCTGGCGAAGATGAAATAGACTGGATCCTCAAAGAAGTGAAACGCTATTTACAGCCTGAGATTAACGTCAGACGAGGCGACGTCCTAGCCGCCTGGTCTGGCATCCGCCCCCTAGTCCGTGACCCCAAGGCCAGTAAAACTGAAGGTCTCGTCCGCAACCACCTTATCACCACCTCACCTTCAGGTCTCCTGACCTGCTCTGGCGGGAAATGGACCACCTACCGCCAAATGGCGGAAGAAACGGTCGACGAGGCTATACGGGAGTTTAGCCTCCAGACAAAATCCATCACTAATGCCACGCTCGTCAGCGGCACGCAAGTCAAAGACGAGGCACCCCTTGATGGAACCTGCCAAACGCACCGCGTGCGTCTGGTCGGTGCCCACGGGTTTTCCAAGACGCTCTTCATCAACCTGGTTCAACACTACGGCCTGGAAACCGATGTGGCTAAATACCTGTGCCAGGCATACGGTGACCGCGCGTGGACCGTCGCCGCCCTCTCTGCCCCTACGGAAGTCCGATTTCCCGTACGCGGCAAGAAGATTTCGGAACTGTATCCCTACATTGATGGCGAAGTGCGCTACTGTGTCCGTCACGAGTATGCGCAGTGTGCCACAGACGTCATTGCGCGCCGTATGCGCCTTGCCTTCCTCAACGCGCAGGCTGCCCTCGAAGCGTTGCCGGCCGTAATCGATATTATGGCAGAGGAGCTCAAGTGGGACAGCATACGTAAGGACAACGAGTGGAAGCACAGCGTCGCTTACCTCGGCTCCATGGGCCTGCCCAAGAGCAAGCTTGCCTTGACACGCAAAGACGTCGAAAGCGGACACGTAGGCAAATACACGGACGAGGACTATCAGCTCTATGCTAGACACGGTAAGTCTCCACAGTCTCGCTCCGATGCCAGGTCTTGCAGCGACCTATTTGCGTTTGGAATCCGGCTTAATGAGGTATTTGTAGATAAACCGGATGAGCTGCTCGAGAGCGATTCCAAGTATCCCCACGGGAGTAACCCCATGATCTCCGAGCATAGTCAGGCAAATAAATAGAGTTTGTTGTTGCGATTGGTGGAGGGGAATCAGAGACTTGGGTGTATTACTGGCCATATCTCCGTCATCCATGGTGTTGCATATGGTAGGTTACAGCTGTGGAGGGTCCCTGATAAGATCGACTTCAACCCATGCATGGAGTGTTGGTTGATTGATTCTATGGTATCCCACGACGAGCCGAGCGCTTTGTTACCAAGGAGAGGGTAGAGTCTACGTACATGGAGACGCTCTCTCTGTCTGCATGGCCGCGAGCATCATGGGAGCCACATTTAGTATCTACTAGAGCATGTAGGCGGCAAACTGTGGCGTATAGTGAGCTGGCTACGGGCCATGTGACGCGTCTCAGCCACACGAGGGCTGCCGCTGCTCTCGGCCGGTGAAAGCACTCCCGGGCTGGTCTCTCTTTGCTCCCAATGAATTCCTGCGGTGCACCATGACCCAATGAGCCTCTTCTCTTCTCTTATTCTTGGCCCCGTCGTCCGCCATGCCCGACGATTTTCTGGTGTTCGCTCCGTTGACGCGAGCACGAGCAACGACGAGGCGCACCCTCTGGCATGTGACGGTCTCGGCTCTGCGAGGAATCCGCCAGGGCAAACGGGCTCCTCCACCGTTGAATCTGGCGCGCCGCCTCCTCCCCCAACGGAAAGCCGACGTACAGGCCTGATTGAACAGTTCGGCACGTCTGCGCCCAACACCCAGCGACCGCGCGATGCTGTGTTCGACGACCGAGCGAGCGATGATGAAGTCCTGCCCAACTCAGCGGCTACGACACCACTGAACATGCCAGCCGACATGTCCTCGAACCCATCGCACAACCCCGCCGGCCCGTTCCGTCGCGTGAATGTGGACTCGTCGCTCCTCAGTGCGGCGACGACCCCCTCACTACACCGCCCGGCACCAAGCCCCGTCAACCAGCATGCAGGCGCCGTGGCAGACTCGCTCCCCCCCGACGACGGCATGGCTCATCTCCGTACACGGATCCACGAGATCCGAGACCTCAACGTGACGGATCAAGAGCGCGCCCGTATGATCCATGACTTGATGACCGAGCAATATCACAACATGCGACCTACATCACCAAGCAGCTTTGTATCGCACGACCGTCCCATAACACCGACCGATCGAGGATCCATCTTCTCTGATCTACCAGCGTCGTCACCCTATTCTTCCACGTCGGATGTCGATCCTGACAACCCATATGGCCTTCGCGAAGGTGACACCGAGCCGACATATCAGCCAAACACCGAGCCTGGTGCAGATCCCACCGAAGACGACGACGACGAGGTCGCTGATGGGGAGATGATCCTTGGCTGCCAGCACTATACACGAAATGTCAAAGTGCAGTGCTTTGAGTGTCGGCGTTGGTACACGTGTCGGCATTGTCACGATGCCGCCGAGGATCATAATTTGAACAGGAGGAGGACGCAAAACATGCTATGCATGGCTTGTGGGTCACCACAAAGAGCATCTGACCACTGCCGATTCTGTGAGACCGTGGCTGCCTGTTATTACTGCGATATTTGCAAGCTCTGGGACAACAGCAGCAAGAAGAAGATCTATCACTGTCCCGACTGTGGAATATGCAGAAAAGGCGAAGGCATAGGAAAGGACTTTTATCACTGCAAGGTACGTCGGACAGAACATCTGTTGGCGACCACTGACCGGAGAAGAACTGCAATGTCTGCATATCCATATCACACGCCACATCCCACAAATGCCTCCCACACGCTACCGAGTCTAATTGCCCAATCTGCGGGGACTATCTGTTTACCTCTTCTATCCCCGTTGTATCTATGCCATGCGGGCATTATCTTCACAAGGGCTGCTACAATCTGTATATGCAGACTGCATACAAATGTCCCCTATGCTCCAAGAGTGCCGTAAACATGGATTTGCAATGGCGCAAGCTGACCCAGGCCATCGAGAGTCAGCCCATGCCAGAAACATTTGCGAACACTCGAGCAGTCGTCAAGTGCAACGATTGTTCGGCAAAGTCGTCCGTCAAGTACCACTGGCTAGGCAATCAGTGTGGGTCGTGCGACTCTTACAACACCAACGAACTCCGCATCCTGAACGGTACCGAGAGCGAACAAGCTGCCAATGCTCTCTTGGATGTAGACATGGAAGTCGGTTCGCCGTCTCCTGCGAGTCCAGGCTCTCCCTCTTCACAAACGCCTTTACGCTCGCCTAGGTATTACTTCACACCGGATAAACCCGAGGAAACCTGGCTCCCAGGACAGCTGCCTTCATTTCCTTTCCAAATGCCACGACGACCTCGGATGCCGCAATTCCCCTCGCTCCCACAATTTCCACCCCTGCCAAACTTTCCCCAAATACCACCCTTTCCACAAATGCCCCAGCTGCCGCAGATGCCAGACGCTGCGCAACAGGTGGTGGAGCGATTTCGAAGATCATTTGATTCGTACCTCAATCCCACGGGAGGTATTCGAAGGGAGGATGTACCTTTCATCGATTTGAGCAGCGACGATCGTGGTGAGCGCCGGGCTACGGACGGAACTACCGTTCAGGAGCCCTCGCTTCCTCAGTATGTATTGGAGCGATTTACATCGTCATTGGCACGCTTCAGAAACGACCTCAACCCGGCTATGGAAGATATCCCTGCACTAGATCTCTCAGAAGACCATGACCCTGAGGGACTGCAGTTCTGGGGCCATGTCGGTGTCCACTTGGATCGATTCGTCGCGAGCAGCCACGACGAAGAATCCGACGAGAGCGGTAGCGATGAGAGCGAACATGAGGAGGAGGGTGACGAAGATGACGAATTAGACACGAGCAGCCGTAGTATGGAATGGGACCTGCCGGGCCATCGATAGGATACCGGCAAATGCTCGTGCAGAGGCGAGAAGTCGTGAGGATTTCCATGGACACACACATACACACACAGGGGCTTCTGGCCCATGAAGCCTCGATTCCTACCAAGAGGTCATGGCACATGAGATACTCGATGAAGTTGCAACGCGATGTGGTGACAACCAAACATGTATAAGATAAATCGCTATGAAGATAGACTAGCTCGATGATATGGTGGTCTGTGCGGCACCGCGCTAACGAAGCGACCTCAGAAATCGAAATTCGGGGCTTGCTCGTGTTGCTCGCACGTACTCCAAGCCGCCTTTCGCACCCCCCCATTGTCGACTAACCCCATAGCGAAATACGTTGTGAGTACACATCCTTCCCGTGGGAGGATTGGTGCCACCATCGCGATAGATGCAACGTGCATCAATACCCCCATCGCAAACCATGACAGTTCACATCGGCCGACCGCTAACGTTCGGTGGTAGAAAATGGCCCCTTCCGCAAAGACGTCTACCAAGAAGGCTGGTGGCAAAACTCAGCGCAGCGCCATCGCCGATGTTGTCGCCCGCGAATACACGATCCACCTCCACAAGCGCGTATGTTGATTCAGTTTTGTGAAGTCCATGGATGGTCTCGCAAAGTCTTGGGTGGTCGCTTGAGCTGTCATGGCACACTGGCTTCCGCGTCCAACCTTGGCAATGCAGGCATCGGGCGGAAGACTGAAGGCGGACATGAGGCTAATGCATGGGTATTCAGGTCCATGGCGTAGCTTTCAAGAAGAGGGCCCCAAGGGCCATCAAGGAGATCCGCGGTTTCGCCGAGAAGGCAATGGTAGGTGCAGCAATCCACGCCTGATGGCCAGCCTTGTTCCACCACGCTTTTGTCACGCTAACATGGCAATCTCAGGGCACCAAGGACGTCCGTCTCGATCCTCAGTTGAACAAGAAGGTCTGGGAGGCCGGCATCAAGGGCGTCCCATACCGCCTGCGTGTCCGCATCTCGCGCAAGCGTAACGACGAAGAGGGTGCCAAGGAGAAGTTGTACTCGTACGTACAGGCCGTCAACGTCAAGGATCCCAAGGGTCTACACACCCAGGTTGTCGAGGATGCTTAACGTTGGGTGAAGAAGTCCATGGCAAAACATGGGGGAGGTGTGGGGGGCTTGCATACAACAACGGTGTTCCGGCGGGTCGTGGCGTGACTACCACCTTTTAGTGAGAGCGAACGACTAGTGAAATGATGACTCCCTGACATCTGTTGCGCCCGCCAGGTTGAATCGTGTTCGAAATGCACAGCATACAGGACGGTTCAGTTATCATCCACATGGTTCTTGCACAACTTGATTCAATTGTCGGACCTTGGATATCGCTGTCAGTGGAATGCTGACGACGAGATGTCGGGCCTCTATCGACCTGGAAGTTTGCGGGACATGTCACAGGTTCTCTTGGGTATGAGAATTGCTCACGGGCGAACCAACGGGCGTTCCGGGTGGCCGGCGTATGACATGGTTGGCTTTCCTCACTTGATCAATCCGGCCTTTGGAAAGACTAATGGCTGGTACCGTCCATTCACCACAGCTGCAAGGCATGCCTTGCCAGGCGTACTTGCCTACATTGGTGTGACATTTTGGGCATTCAAGGCGACCTTCTAGCTTGCCCTGCTCAAGCTCGGGGCGCATCCAGGACAGAGGGTCCAAGAAATAGTGGGCACAGTTGCGGGATGCAGCGACAGAATGCAATTCTATGCTTGGACTCTGGCTACTAGAAGGCGAGGCGTGCAGTGTCAAGTACCGGGATGTTGCCAGCGGCCGTCTGGGATTGTGTAAGCGCTGATTCCCACGGGGATCGATGGCCGCTTCAGCAAATCCACTTACCTGCACTTGCGACATCTCAACTCGAAACCGGAGGCGTGGTCGGTCGTATGCTCGTCTTCGAAGCGGATCTTATCAGCCTCAGGCGCCTGTCCGCATGCTCGACGCAGCTCAATTTCTCGCTGGTATATCCAGCGTTGATAGGCTGGCGACTCTTCCACATTGTCAGGAGTCTGCATGTGTCCAAAGAGTTCCAGTTGCTTCATGAAGCCATGGTTGGGCTCGCATATGGAGCGGGCTTGCCGAAGGTGCGACAACGCTTCCGAGGGTGTGATTTGGTGCTTTTGCATCAAAAAGGCAATGACAACGGTAGCCGAGCGCGATTTGCCCATGGCGCTGGAGGAACAGGACCGTTGGCATGGTGTTTGCACGCGGTAAAGCGATGCCACTTGACTCGGATGTTGACGTACCAGTGCACGAGGACTCCACCGCCTCCATCCAGACCTTGCTGTATGAAGCGATTGGTGGCTGGCAAATGCTCCAACAGATTCTCGTCCTCGACATCGTCGACTTCGACTAGCATGTGCTGGAAAGGGCTGAACAGGCGCTGATCGAGTGGCGTGCGTAGGACGGACAGGACATGGGTGATGTTGGCTTGCTCGAGGGCCTCACGGCGTCGCAGAGTGAAGATGCTGCACGCGGGTCGTTAGTGAGTCCTTTGGTTTGACCGCGCGTGGCGGAAGAGAGAGCGAGGGGCGAAACGTACCCACCAATGTACAAGTCGAAATTACCAGGGACGCGGTCAATGAGCGCCATGGCGGGGGGGGGAAACGATGAAACAATCCCGGGGCTCGTTGGCCGGGAAGAACGGGGAGGGTGTCTCGCGCGCTTTGGATTTTCACCGAGGTTCCTGGTTCCTTTGGGGGTTGGGGTGGTCCACAACTGCACCACGTGATGGAGGGTCAATCGCAACGACGCCTGTTGGGCACAGTACAAGATGGGATCGTCACAGAGAACGTGTTTGGGTGTTTGGGTGTTGTGGGTGTGGCGGACTGCGGACTGCGGACTGCGGACTGCGAACTGCGTGTTGGGTGCCGAGGGCCGCGAGGGCTGCGTGCCGTGTACTGCGTGCCCTGTACTGTGTGTGCACTGCTGCATGCGTGGCTGCCTCGCTCCTGTCTGCTGTGTGCCCCCCTCCCCCCCCTTTCCCCTCCTCTTCCCCCCCCCCCCCCCCCCCCCCATGC
>Ga0182211_1000102_pt1 | contig 23129 bp, 20 predicted proteins | sample G5R1MG_20_FD_129660 | JGI IMG/M metagenome (GOLD analysis project Ga0182211, IMG submission 129660) | Switchgrass phyllosphere microbial communities from Michigan, USA - G5R2_MAIN_03OCT2016_LD1 MG | ecosystem: Host-associated > Plants > Phyllosphere > Phylloplane/Leaf | place: USA: Michigan... | reverse complement strand
TATTAGTATTACTAAAGTTTTCTACTATAGTAGATTTACTTAGGATAAAATAATCCTTTATTAAGATAAGGGGACTATTAGAAGTAATAGTATATATACTAGGTAGTAATAACTATAAATATAGTGTTATTGCTTCTATATATCCTAATACAGGATAGCTTTATTTACTACCGGGGGTATATATAGGGTTGATTGGCCTATACAATACGATTAACTTTCTACTTCATTTCCATCCAATAGTGACTGCATCAACATCGGCCCATGATCAGCTCCGGGTCCCGCAGCATTACAAAAGATGACCCCAGCACTGCCTCCTGCCTCTACCGCCCCGATAAGCCTCCATGGTGAAGGTGATAACAGTCCACTCCACTACCCAGGCGCCTCGGTCGGAGATGGCGGATAGTCATCCGAGGATGTCGCCAAGTCGTTGCAGCGTTCAGTCGGCCTTGTTTATCCGGCGCAGCAGGAGGCCACGTTTGCTGTCAGGAGGAGCAAGTGGGCAGTGCAATGAAGAGTTTTCTCCGTCGGTGCCATCGCCAGCCAGGCGAATGTTGTGAACTTTCACAGCCTGGATGCCAGTAGTGGGCTTGGCAACGCACGGTTTCAGAGGGGGAAATGCGGGCATGACGTCATTGACACAACCGCCAGCATCGCATTCCGCAGTGGATAAAGAAGAAATGATCGTGACAAAGGCAGAGTAGCAAGACAACGACTGGGTCGCTGGTGGTAAGCGTCACGGCTGGAATACAAGGCTGCAAGCTATCCACTGCGATGATAGCGATGGAGGGCGAGTGGAGCGGACTTCTTGGCGTTGGGGCAGTGCAGATAGCTAGTCTGGCGCCGAGAGACCGCCAAGTGCCAGCAACGCACGCACAGCAGCATTCACCTCATCGACATCGCCTTGACGCAGACGCCTCCTCTGCTCAAGTCTGTCTGCAATCGATTCCCCGTCCTCATCTCCGCAGGCAGAGGCGATCCGAGGCTTTTTTTCTGCAGCCAGCCCCCGACGTCATCCGCTAAGCCGCGCCCAAACAACTCAAGCATTCTCTTAGCTGCCCCGGCTTATCATCATATACAAGCCCGCCCACATCCGCTTGTGTGCTTGTGACTTGTCTTGCCTCCCACGATGAAAGTAAGTACCAAGCCCGCTTCCGGCTCTTGTCTTTCGCTCGCCTTGGCTACGCTTCCAGCTCGCTGGAGCTCCTCTGCTAGGCGCAGTAGCTTACTGCATATTCAACTACCCAGCCACACTCGGCGACGACGGGTCCATTCTTGTATTGCTTATTATGCATCGAGACCTCTAACCTGTGTACCCAGAACATCAAGCGCGAATTTCATCGTCTCGGTCGCAGCGGCACTGGCCCCCAGCAGCAGCAGCACACCATGCCCGCGCCATCCAATGGCCGCCTTTACAACGAGCAGACGCCGCTCATCGGCCGCACGCAGAACCATGAGGGCGAGTCGCGCCTGAAGACAATCCCCAAGCACATCGCGCATCTAACCTATGCGACGCTCGCCAGCAACTATGTCAACATCTTGCTCATCTTCGTGCCCATTGGCATCGTTGCTGGCATCTTGGGCTGGAACCCGACGGCTGTCTTTGTGCTTAACTTCATCGCCATCATCCCGCTCGCCGCGCTGCTGAGCTTTGCCACCGAAGAGTTGTCCGCCAAACTCGGCCAGACGCTCGGCGGCTTGATGAACGCGACTTTTGGCAATGCTGTCGAGCTCATCGTCTCCATTGTTGCTCTGCGTTCGGGCGAGATTCGCATCGTCCAGGCAAGCATGCTCGGCAGCATTCTATCCAACATCCTACTCGTGCTGGGCTGCTGCTTCCTTGCTGCCGGTATCCGCCAGCAGGAGAGCAGCTTCAATGGCACTGTCGCCTCCACCATGTCGTCTCTCATGGCCGTCGCCTCGGCCTCGCTCATCATCCCTGCCACCCTCTACGCCGTAATGCCCCACTCGGGTGGCCACTCAGGCGATGAGACGGACAGGAACATTCTGCTGCTCTCTCACGGCACCTCTATTATCCTGCTCGGCCTGTACATTCTCTACCTCTACTTCCAGCTCTACTCCCACCATCAGCTCTTCGCCGACGCCGAGAACCAAGAAGCCGGCAACGACGAGTCCGATGATGGCCAACTCCTCAGCCCCGTTGCAGCAGGCATTGCCCTTGTTGTCGTGACCTTACTTGTCGCCGTCTGCGCCGAATACCTTGTTGGAAGTATCGACTCCATCGTTGAGTCCGCACACATTTCAAAGACTTTTGTCGGACTCGTCCTCATCCCCATTGTGGGCAACGCCGCCGAACACGTCACCGCTGTCATAGTCGCATACAAGGGAAAGATGGACCTCGCCATCAACGTCGCCATTGGCTCATCGCTGCAAATTGCTCTGTTTGTCACGCCCTTCCTCGTGCTGCTCGGCTGGGCAATGGACCAGCCCATGACACTGCACTTCCAGGGCTTCGAAACTATGGTCTTCTTCATCTCTGTGCTCATAGTCAACTACCTAATTCAAGACGGCAAGAGCAATTACCTCGAGGGTGCCATGTGCATTGGCATCTACGCCATCATCGCGTTGGCATTCTTCATCTACCCTGACGATGCGGCGGGTGACATTACTGGTGAGGTGGTTAGGAGGTTCTTCACGTCCAGCTAGATTTGTTTGGCTGTCACGTTTTAGAATATGTTTCGTTGGCTCACGCCAATTTTTGTATACCCAGTCCCGCGTACCTCCGTCGCGCGAAGGCATCTCACATTCCCCGGGCGGCACCAGTTTCGCATGACCCATGTTCACAAATGTAGCCATTTCTGGCAATCTCATTTTCTATTATCCCACCAACCTGGTGTAGGGACTGGGTTTGTAACCTTAACTTCCTTGTTCGTGTCTAGCCTCCCTTTTGTTTATCTCCTTGTATAAGTAGCACTATCCATTAAGGGAAGCAAATCAAAGCTTTGCTCATCGCATTGAAGAGGTGATGTATTATGCATACCGTGACAGCGCAAATCCATAGAAATGCCATAGCCGCGGATAACATGGGCACGGCAAGGCTGCATGGCGCTCAAGGCTAAAAAGCTTGCATATTTGCTTGCCTGCTGGGCGGCTCTTGATAGTTCGTTTACTCGTATATCTTGCATGGACTAACACTGCTTTGCTTGATTTCGAATTCGCAAAGTTTGTGATTGATGTGTCAAGCGTATCTATTTAGGGGCGAGGGAAAGAAAGGGAGGCCGTAAATATTACCGACTCTGCCTCGAAAAGTCACTCAGGGCTGCCGCCCACACGAGATACCATGTCCTGCTCGCTCCTCCATCAATCCATGTTTCATCCCAGTACCCCTTTACTCCGTCGCGGAAGAAATTGTAGCTTGCTCTTGCGTCGATCAGGGCTAGGTTGGCGTACAATATGCCCCTCCAGCCACCGTCCACATTAGCTTTGCCGTCGGCGAAGAAGCGATCCCACTCCTCTTTGATGAAGCTGCGGGGCCGCAGATAGGCAGTTGGAGGGCTGATGGGTACCATGTGAATCCCGTGGATAAGGGAGGGCGCGTCGCCGAAGTATGCTAAGAATACGCATTAGCTCTGTACTGAATCGGAGGAAGGCAAACAGACAGCCCCGTCCCTTTGTGGGAGGCAAATGGTGTAGATTGCTGGGAATGAAATTCTATGTGGATGCTGTATCTTGGGGATGGAGGGCAGTGCCATGGTACGACGAAGCGCAAAGTGTGAAACAAAGGAAGAGAAATGCCAGAATGGGACGGCGTACTTGCGTAATCAACTTTATTCTCGAAGAGAATGCCGGTGACGGCATTCTGTATGAAAGGGGCAGGTTGGTTCGTGTTGTTGCTCTGCATATAAAAGTACGAATTGAATGACCGGGCTTGAATGGCGAGCATGAGATTACCTATTCCATGGTCAATTCTAGTTCTGAGGCGTTATCATGTGTTTGCGGAATACCTCTCTTCTCCATATTTATATCTCCAATCACCTTGCCCCACATTTTGATCGCAAAGCTTGCAAAGCCATCCTCGCTCGTACTTTCCTCATCCTTTCCATCTCCACTTTCAAAAAGACCCTTGGCCCAGCTATGCCCATGATACCAGTCAAAGCTGCGTGAGAAAGGGTAGTCGCGGCCATGATAGTCACTTTCAGCAAAGTCTTTGACTAGCATGTTTGTCCAAGCCTTATTGTCTCCTTGATTCAGCCATGGGGGGTCAAGGTAGCCAATAATTGCCGACACATAAACATGATAGCCAAAATGAAAATGGTGATCGTTGTAGTATGTGTTTCCAAAGTCAGCACTGGGATCGACAAAGCCAGCATTGGACACAACACCTTTCCAGCTATCGTCGTAGTAGAGAGGGTATTTTTGCTGATTCGCAATGTAGCGAGCCAATTCTTGCTTGAGCTTGTCCAGACCTGCTGTTACCAATGCGTCGTTTTGAAGTACATCTTTGATGACCCATACAATCGTTGCAAACTTGGCGAGTGACTTTCCAGCGTAGTACATGGAATCCGCAGGTGTCGGTTCGGTCATGGCGCGTCGAAGATCACGCTCAGCAATAGCAGCAATTAATGCTAGGACCTCAGGTGGATATCGAACCCGAGGCGTGGTACTTAGTGTAGGATTCCAGGGCCCAAAGTGCATAGCAGACGGCAGGTTTGACTCAACAAACGTGAGTTTGTCGGCCCATATAGCAGTTGCCATCCCTTTAGTAGTAGTTCGAAGTTGAAGTTTGGTCACTTGTCCTCTAAGACTTGGATCAAGGGAAAGAAGATGATGAGGTAGGGCAAACATCAGCAGTGGCGAAGTACCAACTTTTGTGTAATGAAACGTGTAGACACCTCGTGTGTCATTGACCACAGCACTAACCTTGGCTTCGCATGCAAATGTTGCAAAGGTCCGGTCATACATGGCTTCGCTCTCAGCTCCTAGGGGGCTTTTGGCGACCTGGATTGTGCCTTTGAATCCAGGCGACGCGAGTAGAGTATTTGAGTCAAGACGGATGAGTCTCATGCTATCGTAGTCTACACCGGGGACAGGGTTGATATAGATGAGCCAAGGTCTTCCTTCCATATCTTTGATGCGATACTTGGCTGAATTTCCCATTGGAAAAGGTCCAACGAAGTCGGCAAAGCCTTTACCACCAGTCTGAATCATGGGAGTGGCATTTCTGTAGCCAGCTGTGACAAATCCCATTCCTTGAACCACAGGGAATGTAATCTTCGAAGCGGAGGAATTAGACCACGTATTGAGGTTGATATTGACAGAGAAAGGTAGGTGGGTGTCCGTAGTGAGTGTGGTCTGACCATCAAGCTCTCTGGCTGAGAGTATGAGTGACTGCTTATGTGAAGGATTTATGTACATCTTTAGGTCCTCGGTCAGCAGTTTCGGTATTTTCATGAATGTCTGCACCTACATGTGTAGGATCGCCAGGTCCACAAGCGACGTCTTCCTCTTCAACATGCGCGACATTAATGCCATACGTTTGGAGCAAGCCGGGCTCTGCCCACCCCTTGCCCCACCATATCGAATAAGGATGTGTCCAAACTGGCATATTTTGGTTTCCCAAGAATGCGTTCGCGTAGAATTTGTTCGTGTGTAGCGTTCGCTTGTCATCGTCTTCAATCCCCTTCCTAGGCACTGGATGATGACGGCCGATGGGAACTTGGGGCAGGATATTGTCTTGCTGAATGGGTACGAATATGTTATCGGGTGGGAAATTATCGGCAGTTGATGTCGTACTATAGCCAAACGAAGTCAAGATGCCCTTTCTTGTGTCCCGCCATGATTCCTTCCACAAATCCTTCTTGTCAGTCGTGGCAGCGAACATTGGTCTGGAGAGCGTTTGGCCCATAGAAGTGATCAGTGAGCTTCGAGTAGATCGAGTAGGTTCCGGCAATTTCGTGAGTAGTGCGTGTGATTGAGACCTTTGCGGCCAGTTGAGGCCAAGAACGTGAGGCGTAGTAATAGGCTGAGGTCGTGTTATGGATATAGGTAATTCTAACGATGGCGTCAACGTTAATGCTGGGTTGTATGCAATGTTTGACGTATTTGTTTTTGGGCTCTGCCATTGCGAAGTCCCGACAGAAGTCTGGGAAGGGGCAACGGTTAGTTTGCTGGTAGAACGCGAGGTTTGCGCAATTGCGCGGTCAAACGTTGAAGTTCCGGTCACCACATTTACCTAGCGTACAAGGAGATCTTCAGAGAGACAATTTCTGATCAAATACCAAAAATCCCCAAGAGAATATGCGTGGAGATGAAAATCGAGAACTGGTGATTCTCTCAAGCGGTAAGAGAAGGTACAATCCACTACACTTGCGCCTCCTGAGTACGATGAGACTAGAAGCAACTCACCACAGATGACCAGTCAACTGACCAATTACCACTTGGAAAAGCAGATTCCGGCATTCCTATTTGCGGTATAGTTGTACTAGTGTATGTAGACTTGCTTAGTAAGTCTGTCTTGACTGTTTCAACAATAATGGCGGTCTTCCACTGCGCTTTTTCCGTCGCGGCCTTGAAAGGCGACGCTGTACTCCATGACCCAAGCCAGAAAACTAGAAGTAGCATCATTCTTCGATGATATTGTAGGTAAAGTGTGGAGCGAATAATCCTCATGATTTGCGAAATGGGTGGTTATGTTATATTTAAGTCATTGATGACCAGGATCGCAGTGGAACAGTTCTTCTGCGTGTATTGGGTCTCTATCATTCCATCAAGAGACAGGAAGCGAAAAGGAAAGACTCTTGGACATCAGATTCCATTGTCGCATCATTTGGACCTGTTTATCCATGGCCCAGACAGAAGGTGATCAGCGAGAGCTCTGAGACCGTCGAATGCGCCATGACAGTCGCCATCCGTGTGGCAGGACGCTCCATGCCAGTGGTACACACAATCTCAAAGACTTGTTAAATGCTGCAGCTGATGTGCCCAGTTGGAGCATGCAGATCCCAAGATCAAAGCATGCGTATCTTTCGAGGTTCCTCAACGTCAACTGTCGTACAAAAAACCCATCCCATTCTGGCAACCGAAATATCACACTTCCCTCATCACCAGGTGCACATGTTACACATCAGGCCATCAGCGACCTGTACCATTCATTTCGATTACCAGAAACCAGACTCTTGATTTTTCAAATACCTAAACACTTAAATAAGGGGTTTCCTCAGGGGCGCAATAACTCCTTGCTTTACAATGACCCTCGGCTTCGTAGCCTGCTGATGCGTCCTCTTTGTCGTCCATTCCTTACCCCGTGGTACCCTCAGACTCCTCTCATACTGCTCTTTAGTCTCAAAGGGAAATGGTAGCTGGCTCGCCATATACGTGACATTTGGCTTCACTCTTTTCTCGTTGATGATGACCTTGTCGAGTTTGCGATCCTTGCGTTTAGATGGATCAATGCCTTCTTTGCGGGTGATAGTCTTGGCACCGGGGTTGCGCTTTCGTTGCGCGGGGGTCAAGTCATCGCCGGCCCAAGCACCCCAGCCAGGGAGGTGGCTGATTGTCTCGGTGGACTCTTCTTCTGCAATTGTGGCCTTCTTCTCTTGGGCAAAATCTGCAGCAACGTTGTCTCCGGCAAACCCTTTGGCAGTGAGACTTTGATTGCGGCGAATGGTGTCCAGATCGAGGTCTGAGTCTTCAGCTTCCCGTTCTCCCGCATCATCATCGTCGTTTTGCCCACCTAATACAGTGGCCCAACCATCGTCATCGGCAACAGTGATGCGCTGTTGTAGGAACTCATCGACAGTAGATTCTTCTGCAGGTTTCGACTTGGAGTTTACGTTGAGCTTTGCTTTTGCCTTTGCTTTGAGTTTTGGCTTTGGTTGTACTTTCTCAAGCGACAACTGCTCGTCACCCTCAATGGGCAACCATTTAAGTTCATTCCCCCTTTTCCTTTCCTTCTTTCCTTTTGTCAAAAATGGATTCAGGACTTCTTGCACACACTCAGCAGGCGACGTCGCTGAAATTCCCTGCAGTGTGTGATTGCCGCTAGATAGGCCACCCGTAGCAGCCTTCTTGACAGTGCGCGTTGTCCCTGATGATGCATCACCAGTCCCTCCTTCTTCATTCCTCGCCCTTGCCGTCGCCCTATCTTCATCTTCAGATTCATGCTCCTCGAACTCGCCCCGTGTGATCTGTATCGCCGGTGTAGCCACCTGATTGCCGGGACCGTACTTGCGACGTCCAGCCCGGGTAGCATTTTCGTCCTCTTCACTCTGGCTTTCCTCGCCGGCGAGCTCGCGGCGTAACGCCTTTTCAGCTTCATCGTTCAATGCACGCTTCGACGCCTCTGCCTTCTGCATAAACGCCATCTGACCTAATTTCGATTGGTTTGTCGAGAATGGGTTCTGCTTGATTTTGCCAAGCGATCGCTGCAAGACTTCGTTGTCCGATTGATCATCATCGACATCTGAATCGTCGTCGTCGCTTGGCACATCTGAGCCTTCATCGTCATCATCACGAACAGTCTTGCCTTCAACGCGACGGCGAAGCTCCTCATTACGTCTCGCCATCTCCGTGACACCATTAAGAGCGTCCTGGTCCCAGTTTGCGCGACCGGTGGCCTTGATCCCTTTTGCCCATTTACTCTCACGATGTTTCGCGCCCATACGCTCCTCAGCTCTGCGACGATCGTTATACTCGCGCTCCTCTTCTGAGAGATCGATGCCATCAGCCTTAAGACTCGTCCGCTCTTTCTCGAGTAGTCGTTCACGTTCCTTGCGGTGTACACGGCGGTAGGATTTACTCTTAATCTTCTTGATGCGCTTTGCGCGTACTTCCTCGCGGAACAGTAGCTCCCGCTCTAACCGCAGCTGGGCGCGGCGCTTCATGACTTCCTCGATGGGTAACTTATTGGTTTGGAGTTGTTCCCATTTCAGGATGGCCTCCTCATCGTCCTTGCCGTTCGATAAGCCACTCTGCTGTAGAATGGACTGGATAGTACTCTCAAGGTCATTTGTAGGAGCGGATGTAGTGGTGGGTTGTAGTGTTCTTTCGCCCTTGGGCTCACTGGCGTCCTTGTGTTGCAGGGGGAAGGTGAGATGCTCAGCACGGCGATTTGCTTTGATAGTATCAGTCCAGCGCTCTAGAGTCTCATTGGCTTTCGCATTAGCCGCAGCTCTATCGAGTTTGTCTTGTTGTCGCTTCGGTAGTGGCGCGTCGAGCTTCCTTGCCATATCATTTCGTTTCGATGTCTTGTCATCGCTTAGCAACTTGAGCGCGCGTTTCTTCTCTTCATCAGCAAGCTTGGGCTTGAGACTGAGGAGATCGACCTTCCTCGAAACGCCAAATTCGTCCGGAACAGCCGATTCGCGGACCTCAACCTTTCGGCCTTTGCCCTTGGTCTCATCCTGTCCTGCTAGCGAGGAAATCAGGTCCTTAAGCTGCGCTTGGCGCTCTTCATCATCCTCTTCGTCATCATCAGATGGACAGTCAGAAGCACCATTTGTGCCAACATCCTCGTCTTCGCTCACCGACGAGTCACTGTCGTCAAAAGCTGACGAATTTTTCTTCCTTGCCTTTTCCCTTCGCTCTTCCGCCTCATCCTCCTCGTACTGATCCAACGCCGTGGCAAGATCAATAGCATGCTCGCCCAAATCATCATCTTCCTCACCATCTATACTATCGCCCTCATCCATGTCAACATCGCTTTCTAGCTCCATATCCCGCCTCGGCTTGCCCTTATTTGCCTTTTGCATTTTTGAACTACCCCGAAACGTGTACCCTTCGAACCTCTCCTCATCGCTCTCGCCAAATGCCTCGTCTGAGTCAATGTCTTCGTCATCGCCGTCTTCTACATGGCCCATCTGCCATGTGTTGCCATCTGAGTCACTTCCCTCGTCAAAACTCTCATTTCCACTGCGTCTCTTGCGTCGCTTCGGTTCTGCATCGTTGTCGCCGTCGTCGTCGTCGTCGTCGCCGCTGTCCTCTTCGTCATCATCACGTATCCGTTTGCGGCTGAGAGCGGGATCCGATTCGCCTAGCCTATGGCTGCGAATCTTGGTCTTCTCGGGGTATTCGTATTGTGCAATGGCAAAGGCATTAAGGGCCCGCCTTGCTGCCTTTTTAGGGTTCCGCGCAGTAGGCTTAGACGTCTTAGAAGATTTGCTGCCTTGTGAAGAGCTGCGTGCTACTCGTGGCGGCATGGTCGGCCCTGTTATCAGGTAGTGTCGAGTTGGTGGTTGACGTCCGAACTCTTGGCTCTGCTACTTTTTTTCGCGAGGCGTGGGCACGGACCCAGGCGGGCTGTAGGCGCTCACCTCCGTCCCAACTCCGCTTGCATCGCTTGTTCAGAGTCAGTAATCTGACAAGCCAGAAGCGGACAGCACGATTCGCTAGCCATGTTCAAAACCACTTGTCCGCTCCAAAGCACGCTGCGTCGCCTGCCGCTCTCACCCAAACAGGCGGGCAAGGAATATTACAAGGGCAACGGCGTCGGCTCCCTGGGCACAATCGACCGCTACGGCAACTTCTCGCCCGACTGGAGCAAGATACGCACCTATGTGTACCCAGTCCATGGCACAACAAATTCGGAGGTACAAAGCATGTAGCAGGCTCCGGCGAGGCGCATTAGGGCTAATTTGGTGTGAACTACAGTTGATGCCCTTTGTCGCCAACGATGTCAAGAAGACAACGAGAACCGATTCGGGGCTGAAGGATACCTACCCGAAGCGCTTCACGGGCCAGGACTATCTGAGGGCGTGGAAAATGGCGGGTGGACATGATACTGTGAATGCGGAGACAACGGATAGTTCGACGACAAATACACCTAGGCCGTTCGAGGAGAAGCCGGCGACCAAGTCATGACGGATATACCATCCAACGAAACTACTATGGAATTTTTAGTCTTATACAGTATGTGTGTGTAGAGAGACGACCTCGATGTCGTGTGGCGTTTGGGACAATCACAATCATGATCGAGATTCTGAAAGACGACTCCAATAAGCACAAGCACAGAAACATGGCCGGTATAGATGGCTGGAGCTTCGAAGGAAATAGTATACTTGGCACAGCTGTCTTGCGTGGGTATCACACGATTCCTCACCTGTCCCTCCTCACCCCGAAAAAGTAGTTCCCCCACTGCTCACCACCGGCAACCTCCCTCCACCCCAAGCCTGGCACATACAGGATTCCCAAACTCTTTATCCCGTCCGACCCGCCTCCCCAGCCAGGCTGTTTCGCAAACCAATTCTTCAACTCTAGCTCATTCACATATTTACTCCACTCATGCGTCCCCTTTGGCACAATCCCTAGCACATCCTCCGCCAAGACGTTCGTGACAAGCCAGCTCATCCATGTGCGCGCAATTGTGCTCATGATCAGCCAGCCTCCAGGCTTAACATGTGGCAGCACGTGTTCGAGAAACGGGCCCGGCGCGTTAACATGCTCAATGACCTCAAACAGCGTGACGATATCATACGCTTCTTCAGGTGAACTTGGTTGTGGCAATGCCTCAATTGACATATGCAGATAGGTCAACTGCCCCTCCTCCATTAGTCGAGGATCACGCCGTTTATGCCCTTCGGCTATCTTCAACACCTCAGGCGTCGGATCAATCGCCGTCACGGACGCTGTGGAGGGTAGTCGCGCAGCGGACTCAGCAAAAATTCCTCCGCCGCAGCCGATGTCGAGGTAGCGTAGCTTTTGTGTAGAGGGCGATACGTCGTTGAAGCGGCATTGCGAGATGAAGTCGTGGCGGAGCGGGTTCATAAGATGTAGCAGTCGTGACGGTCCGTGTGGATCCCACCAACTTGATGCGAGCCCATTAAAATGCGATACCTCGGTTGGATCGACAGTGGAATAGACGTTGTTGGAGTCGCGAATAGAGTTGTGGTAGTGGGAGGCACTGGATGTGAAGACGCGACGGGTTAAGGGTAATATTCGGAGTGTCGTATGAGATCCTCGGTTTGGTGCCGCTGGCGAGATGCACTTGTGTAGCGAGCATATTGCTCTGCTGGGTACATGTAGCCTCATTGTGCGATAATGAGTCTGCGGAGTAATGCCAGTCACGTCTAGAGGTTATCAAAACGTTTGAGCACAGACGCAGTTGATTGGGTAGCTAGGTGCCTACTTCAAGTTACCGCGACGGGTTTAGCAGGTAATTATCCTGAAGTACCTACTATCATTGGAGTATTTAAATAGTGGTCTAGGAACTTTCGAGGACCAACTTTGCAAGAGAGCAAACGATGGAGTGAATCCGATCATCACGCAATTATCTAATTCAACCTCCCCACAGGTGGGTACCGGGTATAAGCATTAATCCCTAAGTGCAAACTAGTCTACAATCTGGCCCGACAACACATTTTCTGCCATCCTAGCAATATCACGATATCGGGCTCGAAGAACGCACCCAATACCGGCTTGAGATCGCTTAGGCATGTGGCTTTAGGATCCTAGGCTGCGAAGAAAGCCCTGTCCACCCAGACCTCGTGCTCACCAAAACTGCAGTGCGAAACCGTCTCAACAACCATTACTCCAACCTTACCAGGCGACGCGGAGATTGATGGGCCCAGAACCGTACAGGCAGTCCCTGTGAGGCCACGGTTTGCTCCGCTAAATATCTCATGGGCAAGCGGGACACGGATGTCTACTCCAATGCTATACCACGTTGACAAATAGAATAGCTTTCTCTTAGCTCGTACATAGTGTATGCCTTTAGTAGCCCTATAAGTTACAATCCAGCTTCCCTTCGCCTGCACTCGCTGAGGCCTCTTAAAATCTGTTAGAAGTAACAACCCCGACCCCGCCATGGTTGCTTCCAGTATCCCATGAACAGGTTAGCTGTTTATCCCTGGTGGGTATATATAGAGCCCTTTTGATAGAGTATAGGAATCTACTTTTTGACTTCTTATTCCTCTACACTTTCAGGACATTCACCACCAATACTCTGTACATAGACGCCTATTCCTAGTTAGCATGTAGACATTTAGGCAGAACTAGTTATAACTAACGTTTAGCAAATTTAACATCTCCGGGATCTAGAAAGGGTTTCATCAGCTCTTCAGCCTGACTTTCCCCACAATCCTTTCCAGGAAGAGGAGGTAAGTGTTCTGACGCAATAGCCTGCATAATATCAGCGGATTATCCACGTCTTTATAGCGAGAATCACGAACCTTGGTTTGTCGGCACGCCACGACAACCTCTCGTAGCCTGTCTCGTCTCATCTGAGTAGTTCTAGTAATTATTAGTACACGGTAGACGCGTAAATTGCATATCCTGTATACTTGATGCCTAGTGCGAGATTCGCCATCCTAACGCAAGCGTTCCGACCCGCTGCACCCGGACTTGTATCCATTGGCGTAGCGCTGGCGAATGAAGCCAAAGCGGCTAGAGACCAAAGCTCAATCTTCATTTTGTGTATGTATATGCGTAGAGAACGGAGTGTAGGTACAGTGGGTAGAACAAGACCGATAGTAGAGATTTGGTTCGAAGTGCAATGTCTGCTAGTCAAGGAGGCCCTCTGGTAGTGGCTTTATAGGTAGAGGAGGGACTACGATATTTATAATTAGATATATAGTCAGCCTGGGTATTGCACGGCCTCTGTTACTAACAGTGTTTCAAACACAAAGAATATCTATAGGAACCCACTTGTTACTATATAAAGGCAACAAAGCGCCATTTTGTTAATAGTCTAGACCTTTGCGGACTATTGCAAGTTCTTCGTATTAAAGTCTAGAGCGACACTATAGGCTAAAGCCCTTATAGTTATCAGTAAGAAATTGGACACTGGAATCTAGTTACAATGATTGCCGGCTTCTGTAGGCAACCAACTCCGAACGTCTGCTTCGCTCACTTTGGCCAGGTCTAGGCATAGCTGGGATTAGGTCCCAATTTCTTAACCCCGGGATAGGTATATACATAGTAGGATTCATATCCCAAGCACCTTATTAGGGCAAGAGAGTGGGCCAATCCTGGTGTATATTGGAATGAACTCAGCCACCGTTGCAATTAGCTTGCTACGCTTATCAAATGGATAAGTAGCACTGATGGAAATGGTGAAACTTCGAGGCCAGATCTATTATACATCCATGTGAAGCTAATTTTATAAAAGGCACTACTGAGGCATTGAGATGTTCGGTGGTACTTATAAGAGCTGCATTGCCACTATAGCATTCCCAACATATATGATTATCAAGGGGGTCTAATGCCAGGACTTGCTGGGTTCAGCCTAGTTAAATAATGTAACTGCGGAGTGCAGCGTAGTTCCTGTGGCCCAGTCCATCCAATTCCCTTAATAGATTCTTGTTGCTAATGCTCTGCCATTCTGCTATAATAGTGTGTTTGGAAAGAAGTGAAGAGATAAGGTTCGAGTTGCACGGGCCGCTTCTAGTGTCGAGCGCTCAGTAGGGTACATGGTACTCAAGGGCAATTATTGTACCCTAGTCACTCAGAAATCGGAAATCACATCCGTGCACGCAAGAATTAAATGCTTTTCAACAAATCTTTCAAATGTATAATTTTCAATGAAACTAGCAGGATTGTAAACTTAAGGGGCTATTACCTTGTGCAAAAATAAGAAGAAGATTCCTATAGACGGGGAGAAAGTTGTGCTATGCATACAGTCAATACGTAAATTGGTGGCTCAACGACGAGTCTCCTGACATCCCGCATGCAGGCTAAAGTACCTTCCTTTACTTCTAAATTGTATACGAACTTAGTGTGCACTAGAAACTGCATGTTGCCTGCTCAGGGGCTACTAGGTAAACCCGTATCTGCAGATGCACAAAATCTGGGCTCCTCGGGCTTTTTTTCTTCGGAACAAGCGGTTAGCGTGGGGTCTTGATACCTACATTCCTTGCCATTCGCGCCAAGCAGAAAAATTCGTCGCGCTATTATGATACATACATAGTGGGGATTCTCTCTACTATTTATACTGTGTCTCCACATTTCCCATCATCTGCACATCGGCAGCCTCGGACGCACGCCATGTGGAAAACTCTCCGCCTCGACAGTGACGGAAATCCTCCGTTATGGCCGATGCCAAAGAAAATGTATTGCAGCTATATACCTACCATGGTTGGGTTCCTCGTCTGCTTTGCATCGACGACTACCGTCCCCGCTCAAACGCAACTGGTATCTGAATTCCATGTCTCCCATCGCGTGGCTTTGTTTCCCTTCACCTTTTTTACACTGGGACTTGCGTAAGTCTGCCTGCATGACATGACCTTCGATTGATCCGTGTTGACGTTTTTTTTTTCTCCGTAGATTCGGACCGCTTCTTGCCGCTCCTATAAGCGAGAATTACGGTCGCAGACCCGTATACCTGCTCTGCTTGCTCGCCTTTACCCTGTTCACGCTAGGGGCTGGTCTTTCAAAGAGCTTTGCGTCGTTAGTCTTGTGTCGATTCTTTTGTGGGGCGTTTGGGGGCGCTCTGCTGGTCGTAGGCTTTGGTTTCCTGGCAGATGTCTGGACGCCGAGACAGTTGCCTGTCGCACTTTCTGTCTTCAATATGGTCCCATTCTGTGGTCCTGCTGCTGGGTATGTCTGAGGTCTGTTCCATGCGTACGTTGTAAACTTGTCCTGATAACTAGCTAGACAACTTGTTTCGAGCTACATTGTCGTGCACAAACCATGGTCATGGACCCAGTGGCCAACCCTTCTTCTAGCAGCTTTTACTTACGTCACAATATTACCAATGCCGGAGACCTATCATGCGGCAGTTAACCCAGTCCAGACTGTGGACGAAGATGAGCCAAAACAATTTGGACAGCAAATCAAGTCTTTTCTAGCAGCTGTCCCCTTTGTACGACCTCTGCACATGTTGATCCATGAGCCCGTCGTCTGCCTCTTTTCCCTTTGTAAGAACTCCCCGCACAAGTTGGAAAGCATTAACCGAGATTCAGATATTGCATTCAACTTTGCTGTTGTCTATTGCTTCTCTGCATCTATACCATTTGTATTCAAAAAGCACTATGGATTCAGATTACAATCCCAAGGCCTTGTCTTCATATCCTTGATTATCGGGTAAGATGCAATCTTTCGCACTTGTGCAATCTACCAGAATCGCTGATGATTCTTAGATATTTGATTTCAGGGCCAACAATGATAATTCCGTTTGTGAAACAAATGCGTAAAGCCCGGGACACGGAGTCTGCAAGCTCAAGCCTGGACACACTCGAGAGCGGGGCCCAGCCAGAAAAGCTGCTCTGGCCTGCGTTGTTTGGTGCTGTGGCCCTCCCTCTTAGCTTTTTTTGGTTTGGATGGTCAGCAGATGCACACGTCCATTGGGCTTGTCCCGTTATAGCTCTTGGCTTATATTCGTGGGGAAATAACCTACTTTACGTGAGGCCGCGATTTTACCATGTTCAAAATTTCCAGTGCTGACCTGAGCTTTCAATATAGAATGCCGCCCAGCTATACCTCCTGAAAACATATGGATCTCGCTTCGGCGCGAGTGCTACTGCCGCTAATAACCTGCTTCGATACATCTGGGCCGCTATACTGCCTCTGTTTATGACTACAAGTGAGTCGCGTCGCGTGTATTCATGCCCGCAGTATCACTGATTCAGTATTATCATAGTGTATTCCAATCTTGGAACCGGTTGGGCTTCAAGCCTGCTAGGGTTTATCCTAATCCTGTTCATGCCAATTCCTTGGGCTTTGCGTTACTTTGGACCCAAACTGAGATCTCATAGCATATATTTGCGGACGGAAGAACAGTCACAAGGCTGAAAAACTGCTATAATGGTAGACGCTTTGGCGAAGGCTAAAAGACACAGAGGCTTCACATGAAGGGCAAACGGGTAGACCTAGTTTGGAAATAGTTATGCGTATATAAGACTATAGAGTGGTTTGGAGAGAGATTATGTGCTTGCGAGGTGCCTTAAAATCATACTTTCTTTTGAGTCAAGTCAACGAACCCTGACTAGGAGGAAATTTGTGGAAATAATTGGGGCTTGAGTTGATCAACAAAGCACCGAAAGATAGCTAGCCATATCAAATGTTCAACTTACAATTACTGGTTACTCTGGTACAAGAATAGACTAGGAAATCTTCTACTGCACATACCCTTCCCAGACACAAAATATTGAACCCACTACGACCGTCTCATCGGGCTCCTAAATCCCACGCCCCCAAAGCTGCTGCCCCCCTTCTTCGGTGTCGTAAGCACGATGCCCATCTCCGACGAGTCTTTACCCACTCCCACGGCACTCCCACTGTCTCTCGCATGCCCCCCAATCGCCTTGCCCCCACTCCCCGGCGCCTTGAATTTGACCCGGTTTCCCGTGGTGTAAACATCATTCAACATCTGCTCCAACACGCCTGCATCCACATATTCTTCATACTTCCGCCATAGCTTGAGCGCTGTTGTTGCATCCTCAATGCTGTCATGTGTATCCTGCTGGATACTTTCTTTGAGCACACACCACGCCAGGAACTTAAGATTAAGTTTCCGCTTGAAGTCAGGCTTGAAAAAGAGATTCGAAGTATCGACGACTTGACTCTTGGGCACGTGGATATTGATCGTGCGGAAGTCATTGGCGAGGGAATGACCGACAAAAATGCAGCCGAGGTTGAGCAAGAGCCAGAGTTTCTTGTATGCGTGTTTGAGACTGACAGGTGCGTAGGGCGAGGTCTCACGGTTAAGATCGCCGGGTGAAATTCCGGACCATTCGGTAAGGTAATCGATGACTTGCTCTGTCACGGCAATGTAATCGTCTATAAAAGGGAGGCCGGCGTGTTCGCCGGAGCCACGGCACACAGACACACGTGCGAGGCCTTTGCGGTCAGGACGGATAGTATGACGCGTGCCATCAGCTTTCATTTCTATCTCTTCGGCTTGCAGTCTGATAAATTCAGCATCAATGGCTACAGGATAGCCGGGACGTGGTGCTTCGACAGTGGCCTGAAGGAGCTTAAACTTGTCCTCTGGAGGCGTAGGATTGGAAGACCACCACCGATACAGAATTGATGTGTCAAGATTTTGCTTCCATGAGTCGTCGATTTTGTTTCTTGCAGCCTTGAGTTGGTAGTTAAGAACTGAGGGTAGCTTCCAGCTGGGTTCAAAGCGCAAGGCCTCTTCCTTGGGTATTGGTCTTACCAAAAAGTCGTTGAAAAGATGCCACTTATCTCCAGAGTCTGGTTCGCGGGACGAAGGCGCCGTGTTGATGGTGGCGACGAGGTGAGGTTTTTGATGTTCTCCACTGTTGATGTCCGCCACGACCCCAACAAGCTCATACACCTTGATATCGAACACACCGCGCTGCAAATGTAATTTGAGGTCCTGGCCCTCAAAGCAATAAAACTGGCCCTGATCTACAATGATCCCGATTTCTTGCGGTAGCCAATTTGGTATAGCCCACAGTAATTTTGCTTCGTGACTCTGAATGGCTGCATTGAGTATCAAAACACCCGGCACCGATTGAATGGTCTTCCTTTGCACCATCTGCTGATAGCGATTGCATTTTGTGCACCATCCTCGCGTCTGATCCTGCCGCTCTACACTAGCCTTGAGAATTTGGGAGAATGTTGGTCGTGGTATACGCGTGTTCTTCATGACATGTTTTGCTGGGTACACAAGCTCATTGACGAAATTCTTGCCTCCCCGAATGGTCTCATTGGCGCACTGGGCGCATCTCATACTCGCCCTTGCTTGTGTTTCAAGCACTTGGTCCATCGCTGATGGTCCAGAATAACCCGGCAGCATCTGCCTGAATTCTTCGGACACTTTTTCAAGTAGAAAGCGGTTAAGATTCTGGATCATGCTCGTGAGCGCGACATTCGGCGCGAACTCCTCAAGCAGGTTCAGTGATACTGCATTGGACAAGCCACTGAATGTCTTTAGGAAGTTGGATGCTTGACAATTCAAGCCAGCAGCCTTTTCGAGCATGTCTATTAGGAATCCCAGTTCGCATAAGAGACAAGACTCGAAAAGGCAAGGTGATGCTGTATGCTGCAGTGCAAGGTTGCGGATAAGAGGAGTGAAACGGAACAGCTGCAGTAGCGGGTTTGCATACGAGTTCGTAATGTGTGTTTCAAGACCTGAGTATGAAGTTTGATTATAGTAACTGAATACACATTAGCAAAATGAAAATAGTAGTTAGTGATTAGGGACATACGCAAAGTCAAAATCGTCCACACCGAACTTGCTGTACTTGATCTCTACGTTCCCATACATTGCAGGAACGTCCTTCCGGGTCATATCGTCCAGATGCAGATCAGTCAGAGTCTCCATGGTTTCAGCTGCTCTCAAATCCATTTCAATGAACGACTGCGAGGTTCGGTTCTTTTCACTCAAGAACTTTGGTGCAGACAAAGACTCCAGGACGCGGTCGCCAAGTCGAGTGACCTCTACCTGATTTCTTCGCTTCGTTCGCGGATTCTTAGCGAAGAATCCAATCTCTGTGCGCGTCATGCCATTTAATATGGTGCTATCGATTTTGAGTGGGGGGGCTCCAACTTCGAAGACCATATGACTTGGCCAGCTGGAGAGCAGCTGTTCCTTGTAATACGGCATACCGACTGTGTTGAGAGGTCTGTAGGTCATAAGACGACGAAACTTGAAAGTCCAGGGCACTTACGTGTCCAAACTCCAATCCATGGATGGCGGGGGTATAGGGTGATCTGCAGTCTCAGTTGGATTGCTGTACTCTGGAAAATGCACCTTCGAGGGGGATCCCCAGAGGCGAATATGAGAGTTTGAGTCTGCCAGGGCAAACGCTTCACCAGAAGGAGCCATTTCGAAGCCGGTCAGATATGATTCATATAAGTTTATTTGCCGGGGAATGGCGGCATCGGGGTTCATGAGATCGATGACGTGCAACTGGCCGTTTTGAGAGGCTATAAAAGCAGTTGTCGACATACGGGGATGCATCCTAACAAAGGCTGCGCCGGTATGAAATGGTATTGGTGGGAGTTGCTTCAAAGTCTTTAGAGAGAAGACGTTGGTGAAAGGATCGAGCATATAGGCGTATTGTTGTCGAGGAGACCAACCACACGTGGCAAGAAAGTCACCTTTTGCATCCATGTCACTGATGCTACCAGTATGCCCTTCGAATATTTTGATTACGGACAGGGAGGCCGAGTCGAGGATATGGATGCCGCCGGTTTGGGTGGCAGCGCAAAGATATTGGCCGGCACGCTTCATGATAGTGTACTGGGCATCGGCAGGAACCTGGAGCATGTCAGACTTTGCCAGGCTGCACTATAACCCATGCTTACAGCATCTGTGATGATGCCCTTATCTACATCTACCTTGTACATTTGCTCCTGGCATCCTGCGACCAGTATCTCACGTGTGCCTTTGGAAGTGAAATTCATGCATTTGAGATCCTTGAAGTCGACACTCCTATGCGCGAGCAATCAGCAGCTGCGGGACAGGGTTCATGGATCACTGGTATACGACATACGTCAAATGCCATTGTGTAAGCCCACGACGGTGGGAGTAATGAACGCTTTGTTTGGATATCGAAAGGATCCCTTTATCCGTGAACAGGAATTGCTTTACAGGCCCGTCGGCAGCCGCATGCCCGCGATACGACGTATATCGCTCGAGGTGAGGCCCGTAAAAGGATGTAACTCGGCCCTACCAACGGGCGTCAGCAAGCAGGTATTGAGCATGATCGAGGAGGTACGTCTCACGTGGTTGTTGCCTGTCCATAATAGCTCTTGGGATGTGTCGAAAGCGAATGTCGAGACGGGGACGGCAGGGAGATGCGGTCCTGGAGAGGGCAACTGAGCGATGGCTAGCTGGACATGGTCAGCCACTGCGTATTGATTGCTCGCTCTGCCTTCACGATGCTACGCGTGCGGCAGCGTGTTGGCGAAGATGTACCTCGTCCCAATCCGCCTCCATACTGAGCACGTATTCTCCGATTCACTGCATCTACGAGACAGCTCCGACATGCCTTGCGCCTCGTGTTCGTTGGTCGCGGCGCAAGTGCTGGAGCGTGAAGCGTGGGGTGTGGCTCGAGCTATCCGCGGTACCGCGGTGATGCAGGGTTGGGATGTGGGGCAGACAAAGCGCGCTTGAGACCCCCAGGCTCCAGGTTCATGCGAATCTCAAGCACACGCCTCGACTCGTGCACGAGAGACTGCGCGTCTTTGTTGCATATCACGAGTATGACGAAAAGGCACGAAGAACACGTTACGGGATTCACGATTATTCTTTGTTCTTTGTTTTTCATAACAGCCAAGTCATAGATGGACTGAATCCCGGTGCGTACGGGACTAGCCACGTACGACACTCTCTATGTATGCTATTTGCTGTACGTAGTCTTACCTGACGATGAGGATCCCGGACTAATGCCCTTTTTATGGTATATCAACGCTTTTCAAGCAAACTATGAGATGGACCGAGTGGATTCAATCTCAAATCGCCCTTTCAGAGCGCTCCAAACGCCGTGGTGATGCATAGTTGCAATGCGTTCAAAGGAAGCGATCGCATGACATTCGAATCGTGGTGCTTTCAAAGGGCCTACCGGAAGTCAGCATGGATTCTACTTGTGCAAAGTTGACGAGCTTTGCGCATCCAATCTTATATATGCAGATGTTGTTCACACGATTGCTGTGCACCTAGTCTGGAATTGGCCCGAGGGCAACGTAAGCCAAGAACTCCGACCAAGAACAATGGCACTTCCACACACACATACCGATAATACCATCGCAGCTTCCCAAGTGCCGTTTAGAAGCGCTTGCGGTTTACAGGAGCAGGGTCAGGGCGCTCCTCGTCGTGGTCCGCATCCGCTTTGTGATCGTAGCGCATGCGTTTGTGCGTCTCAGTCATGCCTTTGCCGGAGCCGGTGAAGCCAACTGCATCCTGTTAGTTTGCGCCGTGTGGACATGCCGAGTGGAAGAAGACGCACCTCTGCTGCCAGCATCGGTACTGGTACGGAACATGGAGTCCTTCTTTGTGATGCCTTTCTTGCTGGCCTTGGCTTGGAAGTCATTCCAGGCACTGGCCCTTTTCTTCAGGATGCCCTTATTGGGCACTCGACTCGCGGGCTTTGCTTCAACATCGTCGGCGGCAGCGCCATTTTTCAGGCTCTGTGCATTGGGATTGACGCTAGCAGGTCCTGAAATGACGTGCGGGGTCGATGTAACCGACACGGCAGGCTGAGGGGCAGCTGTAGTCTCCGACTCGCGCTTGCGCTTGCTTGGCAGAGGACGGACGGCAGTGCGATCCACGGTAAGCGTGTCGTCATACTCGATGAAGCGCACGAGATACTTGGGAGCGGAAACAGAGCCGAGAATGCTCTGGATCTTGGCCTTGTACCAGGCCTTGTCGGTCCACTGTGCCTCGCACATATCGCCGGTGCTGAAGACGACATGCTTCTCCGGTTCCTGCTTTTCCACGGCTTTCCTGAGCAGGGGGTGCTTCTCGGGATCGAATTTGGGCGCATCGGCTTCGGGTGGCTGGGGCAGCTGCGACTCGAGGGCAGCGAGTTCAGATCGCAGTCGGTTGAGAATGGCGTCTTGTGTCGCTATGTAGCCCTGCATCTCCGGGCGCATAATCTCAAACTCCTTGTTGCCCGTGGCCTCATACATCTGGTCCAGTTCGGTGAGCTGTTTGACCCATTCTGTGCGCGTAGCCTCCTCGTTGGCAATGGCCTGTTTCTTTTGATTGATGGCGAGTTTTGTCTGCTTCTGCTGGTCGGCCATGGTATCGAGACGGACGCGTGGGCGAAACCGGTGGCGGCGAGGTGGAAAGTCGAGCTACGGCCAGGCGGGAGGCAATGGCGAATCCTTGGCGCGGTGGACCCTAGGGCTAGGACTAGGTACTGTGGACTGTGGACGAGATGTACTGATAGCGCTCGTGAGGCTTGGACAATGGACGCGGTGTGCATCACCTACAAGTCCCTCACAACACGATAGATGGGTAGACGATCTGCTCGGCTCCTACCGTGTTGGACACATGTCACGTGGCCCCTGGCCAGCCCACGTGATCGCGGTCGCTCACCACGTCGAGGCCAGATCGATGTATGCTGGTGGGCTGTGCATCCAAGACATCCGTTTGCAAGCACTCACATAGTAGTAGGTAGTGAGCAGTGAGTAGTGAGTCGCAAGTACTATGCATTATAGATCGACACGGACGGAAGCAAAGCCCATCTATTCGGCATCACAGTGCCTCGACAAGAGAACGAAGCGTGGTGGGCGATCTTCCAGGGACTTCTTTGATTGCT
>Ga0182211_1000101_pt1 | contig 23371 bp, 20 predicted proteins | sample G5R1MG_20_FD_129660 | JGI IMG/M metagenome (GOLD analysis project Ga0182211, IMG submission 129660) | Switchgrass phyllosphere microbial communities from Michigan, USA - G5R2_MAIN_03OCT2016_LD1 MG | ecosystem: Host-associated > Plants > Phyllosphere > Phylloplane/Leaf | place: USA: Michigan... | reverse complement strand
ATATAAGTTGTGGTAGCTCCAGGATGCAACAATCGTCTCGCTACCTGCTGTGAGAAGCTGGACGTCAGATGCTGTTTGGCGCCCGCCACTCTCAGATACTCCTTGATGTCAAGAATAGCGCCAAGACTTTGGTCCCAGTTGATGACGAAGTCGAACAAGTTGTCAACTCTCGCTCTTCCCAGTCGTCCAAGGGCCATTTCTTGCCACGAAGACAATTCAGTGGGTAAAATGGTACTCTGCTCGCACTTGAGACATTCCAGTACCAGCTCAGCGAGCGGACAGAAGCCATCTCGAATCCATACTCTCAGTTGTGGGACGACAGAGAGCTGCGAGTACCAGTCGACCTTGAGATAATGACTGGCGATGAACGAGTCTAACAGCTTATTCATTGCATGTGCAAACGCCTTCTGTGCGATCTCGCCGCCAAGTCCAACCCCCTCTAGCCCTCGCAACAGCGTAGTCATCCGCTGACGAACTTGGTAAGTATTCTCTGAAGACAGGCTAGGCTGCACGCCGTCATGCCGATTGTATATGCGGAACAGTCTGCATCCTGCATCATACAGAACATAGCTCAATGTCTTTGTGTACCTCTGCAATGGCAGACAATGGGCAAACACTGCATGCGTGTCTCGTTGAAACTTCCAGCTTGCAGCATCTGCCGCATTTTCTTTGGCGATCTGAGTAGGTCTACTGGGTCGAAGTGTCGTACTGCCCGCTCCCTGATGAAGGATGGGCAGCAAATGCTCGGTAAAAGACTGTAGGTACAGGCTCTGTGCCTGTTCGAGAATGCGCTGGGTCTCTTCCAGCGTGTCCCACGCTGCTCGCAACTCGACTTCCTCGCCCAAGAGTTCCTCCAGGCCCGGCCGGAAGTTGCCTGCAAAATGCAACCTACACTCGTTCGTGTACCAGTCCACCAAGCCTTGCTCGTTGCTCTCGTCGCTCTTGCCTTCACCAACCAGCAAATAGCCCAGCGCTTCTTCCGTCTCTCGCGTCTTGTGCAGTCCCGGGGCGAAGCTAACACCTTTGGGCAAGCTCAGGAATCGCGTTGCGCAACTCCACGCATGACTCCGCCGGACTGCTCGATGCTGGCTCTGTTCGTGGGCTTCGGCATTGCGCGTGGCATGCGGGCCCCCGAACGAGGCCCCAGGCGCAGCGTATCCCAGATCTGGTGTCGCAACCGGGGTTGGTGTCGTGTGAGAGAGCGAGAGCACGGGGAAGACGGACGCAAAGACTAGGGTAGCGTGGTCCATGGTGGGTGTTGCGGAGTCGTGCTGGTGGAGAGGCGGGGGCAGGGGCGTGGTGGGAGGAGATGAAGCGATCGATTCACGGGACTAGCGACTGAGAGACAAGAAGCATGGCTGAGCGACCCCAGTGCTTCATTGGCTCAGGCTTGGGCAATGGTGGCGTTGCGCTTCCGTTGTCTCACTGTTTGTATGTTTGTCCGTCGCGACGCACAGACGCTTTAGAAGTGGTGTCTGCGTGAACGCGAACTTGAACGATGCCATCATCAAGCATTCATCTATGAAGCCAATCCTCATGATTTATGGAATGCAATCTTTCCGACTAAATACCATGGCGATCCTGCCGAACTCCCGGGCTCAAGCCGTCTACCAAAACATGGCACGAGGATATCTCTCCTAAACGCCATCCACCCCATAAACGCCGAAGGATTCTCGACGGTCATGCCATCGTCACGGCCTCAGCACACCATGCCGGCGCCTGAACGCCTCCACCCGCTCTTCGTAAAACAGTATCTCCCGTACTCTGAGCTTCGGTCCTTTGTGCGAGTCGTGTAAACATGAGTCATCGTCGCTTTCGCCGTCTGCTTCGTCACTCGCTTCGCTCTCGGTTTCTTCTCCACCAGCTGCAGCCACGACACCATCGTCCAGATTGTCTTCATCTTCGTCTTCTGTAGCGTCGCTCTCCTCGTCGGACAGCATGGGGTCATGCGCTAAATAACTAGAGCCGCTACCACCACCACCACCGTCAGCGTGTATGCCGTCATGCCGTAGGTCATAATTGGACGGTCGATTCTCCAGTATCTCGAAGCACTTGCTCGACAAGCCCATATAGCAGAGTTCGATTTCCGGTCGTAAATGTACAATATCAAGGATCTGGTATGCGAGTTCTCGCGGGTCAATATTACTGCCGTGTGCATGATCGGCAATGTAAGGAATATAAAGGGAGCGAATGTGGGGGATGAGGGGAAGACGCTGTAAAAAGTGATGCTACTAATCGTTAGCAGTGTTCCCCAAGCAGGGCGAGTGCAGCCTACCCAGTCCTTGTAGTCAATTGACACGGCGAGTTCTCGTAAGTTGTTCATGCGTCCACTGGTGATGAACGTCAAGATCTCGCGGTTCAGCATCCATCTTCGCCATCTCGAGCTTGTAGTTGTATGGCCATCGGCTCCCTTCTCACCACTATCGATCATTAACTTCTTTAAGCTCGCGCGGTGCCTTCGCATCGGGCCTCGGTATATGGCGTCCACTGTTACCGTTGACGAGTACGACCGGCCCTCCTGCAGGAATAGGACTTCCAGACTATTGGGTGCAAGTGTTTCTTTCAAAAAGGAGATTAGCGATGGCGATACAGTGTTCGTATGAATTCGTTTAAGATTGAGCTGGTACTCGGATTTGAGAGTATAGGAAGCCTTGAACGCCTTTGATGCGGAGGGTGATCCCGGGTAAGCTGATCGAGGTGTATAGGTCCGTCGCAAGACTTTCCACAATTGCTCATGATTGCTGCAGTGCAGCAGAGTCAGAGTGGACAAAATTGACCAGTCGAATGCTCGGCGCAGAACCGATACCGATAGGGGGACACGTTCCAGCTCAAGAACCTCCAGCTTCAGCTTCCCGGTGAGCAAAGGCTCCGCAGGGTCGCGACGACTATTTTGTGCGCCTACAGGTTCTCCATGAGGCGGAAGCGAGCCAGCAAGTTTTGATGGCATCCCATCGGCTTTGGAAGCCTGCTTGACTTGCTCGCCGTCATTTGTGTATTGCTCACCAACAAGGCTGATACCTTCGGCTACCGAGGAGTCCTCCATTGGATTTCCAAAGTGATCGACATCGGGCTCGGCATCGCGTTCGTGTAACGTGAGCGAGGCAATCGATGGCAAAACATTGGATACTGTGGCTTTGACGGGCGAAGCCTCGGGATGCCGCCCTGCGCTGCTGGTTCCGGACTTTTGGGGTTGCGACTCTTCCGAATGGCGCATGTTGTGAATGCGCCCTACCAGGATACCTAGGACTCCTCCCAGTCGTTTCTCACCAATCGAGCTCGATGCAGTTGCTACCGTGCTGTAGTCAACTTGCTGCAGACCATCACCCTCCCACACTGTCACCCAGTCGCGCTGCTGTGCATGAGGTGCTATGCCGACTCGCAGTTCTCGGAGTTTCTTGTGCGATCGTGCAACCAAGACGCTCATCTCGTCGAGGTAGGGGAGCTCGTCAATATCCAGAACACTGAGGCTCTTCAGTGCGGGGATGGCCGAGAAGGTGGGGTGTTCGACACGATCCAGCGCGGTCACACTGCTCGGGATATACGATGGCATAACGACCATGGGCGTGTGAACGGTGCCCAGACCGCTTGGGATGATGTTGTTGGGCGGCGGAGGGAGGTTGTGGTTGTTGAGAATCATGGGGGGCGCGGGCGGAGGCACAGGCGCATCAATGGTGTTATCGTGGAAGCGACACCATAGGCGCTCGAGGCGACATTCCTCACCGTCACTGCGATGCGCCAGACTGGACAGGGCCAGCCACACATCGCGCAGGACGCCCGTGGGCATGTCCCACACAAATGTCTCGAGGTTGACCATACGTGCAATGGCTAGGGCAACGAGGGTACCCAGCATCTTGCCGCCTTCTTTGGTTATCATGTACTCTTGCACCCACGCCTGCGGGCCGTTGCCGAGGGAGAACTTTTTGGTGAATTGGCCATAATAATTGCCAAAGCGCCGGCGGGGCACGGGATAGAGGGGTGGTAGCTCGCTGACGTGGGCATAGGGCGCACTGGTCGCCGGGGGCGCAGGGGGAGAGCGACCTTGGTAACGCAGGCGTGTCTGGTGGGGGAAGCAGTCGTCGCCCATGACCAGCGTGGCCAGGCCGTAGGTGAGGGCATCGACGCCGGCGCGGGGCTCCGTGTGGGTGCTATCGTCGGGCCAGACAATGTCGAAGCGCGAGTAGATGCATGGGATCGTGAGGCGGTGCAGGGCTGAATGGCAGAGGCACAGCGACGTCAGGTCGTTTGTGTGGGGCAGCTGCTGGATGATTTCCTTGAGAATGTCGACGGGCAGGTCCAGCAGCTTCAGCGGGCCCGTCGCGGTTGAGGATGCCGTCGGCCTGGGGGTGGCTGTGGCTGTGGCTGTGGCTGTCGCAGTCTCACCCAGCCGTGGCACGCCCAGGGCTGCCATGGCGGGCGCGTCGTCCAGCAGCGAGGGCGACAGCGAGGGCGAGGGCGAGGCGGATGGCGAGGGGAGGCGCGGAGGCTCCTCGCCGGCAGGCAACGGCGACGCGGTCCGAGGCGTGACGGGCGGCATCACCGGGAGCGCGGCCATGGTGGTGTCGCAGGGCGAGGGGCGGGAGGCATGTGATGCGGGCGATGTCGATGTCAGTGTCGATGTCGATGGCGGTCTGCAGGCATGTACTTGGACAGTAGGTAGTAGGTGGGTGGGTAGTAGACCAAGGTAACTCTACGTGCACATGCAACGCTCTTGACGCCGCGACGCCTCGACGCATGCAACCAATCGACCGCAAGGGATGCGCGTGATGGGCCGCACACGATCGTCCCTGCACCACCACGGCTTCCCCACTCCGGCTTGCGGCCGCCGCCGCCTCATGTTCCCGTTCGGGACGAACACGTGATGTCCTATCGTATATCCCATCGACGTACCCAGATACGCTCCCCAATCACTCTCTCTCTCACGTCTCTCTCTCACGTCTCTCTCTCACGTCTCTCTCTCACGTCTCTCTCTCACGTCTCTCTCTCACGTCTCTCTCTCTCTCACGTACGGCCCACGGGCAGCGACGTCTGCCCACGCTCCGGATCCGTCATCTTGATGATCTTGACGTCCGCCGTCTGGTTGACGTTGCTCATCGACTGGGGCGTGATGAAGATGAACTGCCGCCCGACAGCGCGTCGCGCAGCCTGGATGATCATGTGCATGCTCCTCTCACGGTTGACGCTGTCCATGAAGACGTCAAATTCATCCAGGCACCGGATGGGCGATCCCATGGCGTCCCACAGCGACAGCAACAGGCACACGGTCGAGTACGACTTCTCCCCTCCAGAGAGCGTCTTGGTTTGCCGGCCATCGCTGCTCCGCTCCATACTGTCGGGTTGCACCTCGTCTCGTCAGCAGCGTCCGTCTCGGGTTGCACACGATAGCCTACATGAATATCCAGAAGCCGCTTCTTGTGGTCGATGCTCAGCGTCCCGCGGAACTTTCGTTCGCTCAACAGGTAGGTGAACGTCACGCGAGCTCGCACCGTAATCCCTGCCCGGAACTGCAGCCACCGGTTGTGCCGTGTCATCAGGGTATTGATGAGATGCTGTTCCATGTTAGCCTCGCAGCATCTTGCCATAGCCACGCACCCGACGCACCCTGCGCAGATCGCAAATGTCCTCATACTGCTGCGCGGCATCTTTGTGCATCCGCTTAGCCTCGTTCGCCTTGGACAAGAGTTCGTCTTGTGATCCGCCAAGTTGTGCCTCGGCTTGCTCCCTCGTCCTGATAAGCCTCTGTAATATTTCCGTGAGTTCATCCGAAGACTTGCCCCCGGGAACTGCCACCCGCTCCCGACACGTCTTCTGTGCCTCGTGAATGGCCGCTTCAATCTTCAGTTGCACTTCGTCCCGATTCTGTTCCCAAACCCGCTTGTTCTCCTCCGCTGCGGCAAGCATGGCTATCATCTTATTCTTCTGCTTGAGTTCATCTTCGCGTGTGCCTTGGAGTTTTCTGACGGTTGCCTGTGCCTTGCTGAGCTTGAACTCGCAGTCTTTCACATGGACCTGTGCCTCTTCCACCTTCTTCTTATTGACCTGAGCTTCCTTGTTGCGCACGTCTTTCTGTACGACCAAATCCTCAAAAATGCCCTCAGCGCGATGCAACTCTTCTCGAGCACCAGCCAGTTCTTCTTCGAGTGTCTCAATGGCCGCTGCGTCCGGTGTAGCTTCGCTCAACTCTGCCTCAAGTCGTTCCTGGTCATCTTGGGCGCGTTGGAGCGTCAGCTTAAGCCTCCTCTTTTCTGTCCGGTGGTTCTCTTCGCGATTTCTGCAAGCCTTGACTTGATGCTGCAGTCTGCTTGATACTTGCTCAAGATCGCGCAATTCTCGCTGGATCTGCTCCAGTCGCATCTCTTCTCCCCTTATCTGATCTTCTTTGTCGACTTGCATACGTAGATTGAACCGATACTCGTCAATGGGAGAGTCGTTGATTCCTCCGTTTCCAGTGTAATTGATCACACGACCCTTGCGCTTATCGCCGTCTGCAAAGGTGAAGCACATCTTGACGTTCCTGGTTCCCGAGCTACGGGAGTGCATGAACCTGGTGCCTTCGGCGCGGCTCTCGATGAGGACGGTCTGCTCGATTGCCTGATTGATGATAAATTGGTTGCGAACCAGATGATCTTCAATCTTGAGGGCTTTCATCCACGTTAGCAGATTGGGATCCTCTGGTTCGTTGCGCGACGTGTCGATAGGATTTCGATTGCCAATAAAGATGGGGGATTGCCATTTGTGCTCTCCCATAAGACGAGACAGTATGGTCTGATCAGCCTTGCTTGTGACGACAAAACCATTGAGTGATGCACCAAATTGTTTCTCGAGAATGTAACCCCACTCTGGACTGAGTAGCTTGACGTGACGTCCCATCGGACCTAACGGCTTCTCACGAAATCTCGGTTCGTGCGCAATAGCTCGCAATAGCCGGTCCAAAGCTTGTGGGTTCTGATATGAATCGATCCAGTTTCGCTGGCCTCCTCTCAAGTCATTGATTCTGCTCCGAATACGCCGCTCATCATCTCGTACTTTATCAACTTTTTGATCCGCTTTGAACTTCTCATCCTGTGCCGTTTTTAATTGTTCATGTAATGTTGGGAGCGCATCATCATGGGTCAAATGTGCCATCTTCGCCCTTTCAAGCGATTCTTTTGCAGCCTCGAGTTCTTGGACTTTTTCTGCAAAGAGACCGTTATCAGCTTCAGCCTGTCGCTGTCGATGCTGCTCAATATCTGTCTCGCATTTCTTGACATCTTTCGATTTCAGCGTGATGTCGGACCCGGCTTTTCGTTCGTCGGCTTGTAGGGCCCTTAACTTTTCTCTGATTTCTTTAAATTTTGCTGCCGCCTCCTGCTCCGCTTCCTTTGCAGCTTCTATCTCCGGGAAGAGGTCAGTAACAGCCTGTTGGGCGGCAGCGTAAGCCTGATCAGCGCGTTCATAACGTTCCGAGGCCTCTTCCGTGGCCTCGGTCCGTTTTCGGATTAAAGCATCGATACGCGTGATTTCATCCATAGATTCCTGGAGTAAAGTTTCGTTTTCTTGTACCTCTGCCCACGCTGCTTGCTGGGCAATCATCGTTTCATGTGCACGCATTCTCTCCAAATCCTGCGCCCGTCTGGCCTGCTTCTCCATAGTCTCCATGCGTTCTCTTAGCGCCTTCAAAGAATCCTTCTTCAACTCCGCTTTAGTGTTCATGACTTCCAAGGACTGTTCGATTTGCTGGTAGTCACGACTCAGGTTCTCGAGTTGGGTGCCTTGAAGGAAGAACTTGTACTTATCCTTTGGGGTGGAATTATTCAGAAATGATCGTGCCATATCCTGCGTGAGAACGTTCATGGGATTATCGAGCTGCATAGAGAAGGCGTCGAGAATGTCTTCCAGCTCCGCTTTCTTTGTTGAAACAACTTTACCATTCTGGTCCCTAAGCTTGAAACCAGAAGTGCCAGACCTGTTGAAGTGGCGCTCCACAAGCACCGATTTTCCATAGAGCGAGGGCTTGTATGCTAGTGGTCCCTGGTTCTTGATGCGGACCGTCACGATGGAATGGTCTTTCCCTTCCTTTATCAGACTTTTCAGGTTCTGGGCACGGTTGGTTGCCGTGGCTTTCCCGCCCAAGCATATAGTAAGAGCCGTGAGAACGGCGCTCTTACCGCTGCCGTTATGGCCAATGATGAAGTTGATCAACGGGCCCATCGTTACTGTCAAATGCTCGTGGCACATGAAGTTGATGCATTGAATTTCTTCGATGATACCGGAATCGGTCGCGATGTTCTGCTTATTTGCCGTTGCCTGGAAGTCCTTCTGGACCTGTTGGGTTGCCCATGCCACCTGTTCACGGTCGTGGGTATGCTCATTGCCATTGTTCGGGGCATCACTATCGCTTGATGAGTTCGCGGCTTCTTCTTCTGAGGATTGATCGCTCTCCGTGGGCGTACGTCGTAGTCGCTTGTTCTATTGCTCGTCAGCAAAGTTCGCTGGGCGTAGCATTACTCACTCACGCGGGCTGTTCTGCTGGCTGTGTTAGCATCGTTTGTGAAGGCGCGGTGGCGTTTTGCAGACATGACCGCGACCAGACTCGCAGATGTGCATATAAGCGTACTATGCAGATTACTACTGACTGCTGATGCAGGTGAAATTTACGCGTGGAGTCGACTTGACGCGCGCTCCTGGCCCCGCTAGTTGACGAGCCCCAAGGCGACACGCTAGTTAACTAGAACACAAGTCCCGGTGGATGGTTTTGAGAACATCAACTCCCCTTGTGGTACCTAAAGGCGCATACTGCTTGGAGCCAGTCATAATAAGACGAACTAGAAAGATTCAATTCAAGGTGTATTGCGACCACATGTGCTGAAAGCACGGAGATACTTCGTTGTCAGATATCAGACGATGGGTCACGTGAAGACGCGTCAGAACATCATTTGCGTAGCGTGCCGGGGGGTTGGATTGTGCAGTATTTTGCATCGTTGGAGGGGTATATAATAGAATCAAGCTCTAGATATTATCATATACGCTACGCAAAAACACGATGAATCCAGGGTTGATTACGCAAAAAGATCCTTTCATGTCTAACAATCATAAATCTACATGACAACCTGAGCAGTATCAGCACATGGATATAGAATGAGTTTAAAAGCACAACACCTACACAGTCACTATCTTTCGGCGGCGCGCCGACGCCCATCTCATCGAAAGTCTTTGGTCCCTTGCCTGGTGTCGACGATGCCGATGATGGTGTAGCCGGTTTGGTTTGTTGTGCTGGCGTCGATGGTTTACTGGCTTGCGGTTGCTGATGCTGTAAGTTCTGCACTCTGTTCGGCTTTGGCATAGAGTCGTAACCGGATTGATTTGATGAAGGATGGCCGCTGCTATGACTATGGATAGATGGAGAGGGCCGGTCCATCCGTGAGGAAGTTCTGCTTTCTTGACCAGGCTGTGCAGTGGAAAGTCGTGTATGCTGTCGGGAATCGAGAGGCGCAACGTAGCCAATATCGGGTAAGGTAGGTTGTTTCTTCAGCGGCTGCTTTTGAAGTTTGGACCTTCCTGAATCCGGCGTATTATAGCCAATGTCCGGAGGCTGCGTTGTAGATGGCCGATTCTGTAGTTCAGGTCGCTGTGCGCTGGGCCCGCCAGGCTGTCGGTAATTGCCCGGTCCACCTGGCGGGAAAGGTGCACCACGTCCACCGCTGGGCATGCGTCCTCCTCGTCCAGGACCCATACTATCAACGCTGCTATGAGGGCGAAGAGGCAGTGGCCCCATATCAGAGCCCTGTCCTGGTCGAGGGCTGCCACGTCCATATGAGTCTTTAGGCGGAAATATGTTGGGGTTTATGTTGAAAGCTGATGACGCAGTCGATGAGGGAGGACGCGCACTCGAGGCTCGTAACTCAGGAGCGAACCCGCCAGCCATGGCCGGCCGTTGTTGGGCCAGTCGCGGGGGACCGCTGTCCATTGGGTAGGGGGCCGCCGAACCTGGACGATCATAAGGTGCTGACGACATGGCCGAATTACCGAAATTGGGAGGTTGGTCAGACATAGGGTAGGGGGTTATTGAATCTCCTCGAGGTGGAAACCGGCCACCTGCAGACATACCAGGCGATGTTTCCGACCCGTACTCCGAAGGGCTGGTATCATTGATGGATGGTAACATAGGCGCTTGAGGTTTCTGCAATCTTGCTGGTCGCTGTCCACGCATTGAGCCATGCTTAGACTTGATCATGCCAATTGCAACGTTTTCGTGATCCTTCTTCGATAGAGTGCGTGACAGCTTCGAGATACTCTCGATACGTGCAGTCGCATCCTGGTTCCCGTTCTTCTCAGCCTTCTCGTACCACTCCAATGCCTTTTCAATATTGACTGGGGTGTACATGCCGATCTCGTTGAAATAGCCCATGGCAAACTCGGCGGTGGGTAGTCCTGCGAAAGCTGCTCGCTGTGCGTACTGATATGCCAACTCCTCGTTTTTCGCAAATTCGCCCTCATGACCACACAAAAACCACTTGCTTATGGCCATGTCTGCCTCCGGCTCGCCCTGTCGAGATGCAAGGGAATTATAATGCAGCGAGAGCGTGGGATTGAACTCACAGCCTAAACTGCAGAGTTCATACGCGGACCCCATCTTGAGCTGGGCTTTGGCGAAGCCAAGGTAAGCAGCCTTTTCGATATTCTGTTTTGCAGCTTTCTCGTCGTAGGGTAGGAAGGCCTCTGGGACGCTGATTTGAGGTAGCTCACGCGCCTGAAGCATGCCCAGCACGTATGCACCCTGTGGCGCATTCTCGTCTGCAGTGGCCGCTGCTTGTTTGATGAGCTGAATGCCTCTTGGAAAGTCCTGCGGTTGGCCATGCTGGCCAAGCAGAGTCATCATGCCTAGGCGGTAGTTGGACGCCGAATCGCCTTGCTCTGCGCCAGCCTTGTAATTCTGCAAAGCCTTGATGGGGTCATTTGACTGCTCGAACTGCATGCCCATGCGATACTCAGCCCGCGCATAGCCCTTGGCTGCGGCGCGGGAGTAGCAGCGGAACGCCTCTTTCTTGTCCGCGCGCATGCCGAACTTGCCAAACTCCAGCCACATGCCCCGCATGAACGTGGCCTTGGGGTGGTGCTGATCGGCAAGGAAGGTGACCACGTTCATCGCATCGACACGCAGTTGGTGCTCGACCTGGGGGGTCGCTGGGCGTGCACCCTGGATCTCTGCGATGCGCTGCTCGTGCAACTGTGCGGCATCCACGTACTGCAGCGCATCTTGTGCCCAGGCCAGCTGCATTTCAGGGTCGTTTGAATTGAGCACGGGTAGGCGCGCATTCTCCAAGACAGCCTCCTTCTCATCATCCGAAGGCGGGACGTTGGCCGGCTTGTTGGGTAGCTGGGGAAAGGGCGAGAAGTTGGGCGAGTCGTGGTGCTGGGCGAACTGATTGTAGTCGTGCGACGGACCCTGGTGCTGCACCGGCTGGGGCTGGACATTGGGCGGCTGGCGAAAGGCAGAGGAAATGCTGGTGTGGCGCGTCGGATGCTGCTCCTGGGGCGCTGCCAGTTCGTGTGAGTAGCTCGACTGTCGCGGCGGGAAGCCTTGCGGGTGTGAGTGCTGGTGGTAGTAGCCCTGGGCGGAAGACATGGTGTCGTGGATGCCGCGAGGGCTGTTGGCCTCGAGCTCGAGATGGGCGAGATTGTCTTGCATATTCTCGGGCACTTCGGGCATAATGCTATGGCACAAGGGCCTACGTCAGCTGCATAGCCAGCGCGCACGACCTTGTGTAGGGCGCCTGGGACGAACCGTTGTGGCGCCGGCGAGATGACTTCGGGCGAGGGGCCAGGCATATAGTAGTCATCGAAGCCTGCATCGATCAAGGCATACCGTCAGTCGAGGCTGAAGGCGCGCTGCCATCCAGCATGGATCCTTACCGCCTGGCACAAAGGTCGCCCCCAACTGTGGGGGGTAACTCATCGTCGCGCTGGAGAGCGTGTGCACGACCGTGGGTGTTTTGGTGCGGTGCAAACCTACAGGACGCAAAGAACCCGACGTTAGTCTGTGTTTACGGAAAGCCGTCTTCACGCGCGGATCAAGAATAGGGCCACGAGCGTACCTTGACCGCTGGTGGGGTGCCCAGCCCCAAGCCGTCACTATACGAAGTAGGTAGAGGTGCCAGCCAGGTTGCCGGCAAACACCCGCACGCTACTGAGCCACCGCTTCCCCAGGGCGTCCTGGACGTGGGCTGTCTGTCGTATGCGATCCGAATGTGCTGCCACGAGACACGGATGTGTGGTTGTCGTTTGCTACGGCAACAGAAGCTGGGGTGAAGGAGCTAGTTAAGCAGCAGGTGCCGGCGGTAGCCACGAGAGCTTTTCCCACGAGAACTTTGCGCCGTGCGCCCATAACGCCGCGTTGGATACACTACACTACGTGCACGGTTTACGTCATCTCGTGCTGAGAGGCTGCGTACATACATATACAAACGCGGTGGAAGTGAGGGGGTCTGGCCATTGTACACGAGGGCCATCACGTCTGGAATATGGAGCAGACAACAACCCCGCAACGCCCCGGCCGAGAAGGAGGGCGAGTGTTACCACGCATTTTGTATGTCTCTGTACAAAACCAGCGCTGTGCACCATGCCAAGGGGGTGCGAGTGTCAGCACAAGGGCCGCAGCCCGACTACGTCGCCCCAGGCCAACTTCTAGTGGACCATGACATCCGCGCCTTGCTGCTGTCCAGCATCGGACTTGGGCTGGGCTGGCTTCGCACCATCGGCGGCGGCTGGCTCCCCCTCATCCATCTCCATGTCCTCGTCGCCGCCTTCGCCCTCTTCGCCCTCCTCCTCGTCGTCATCGCCCTCGGAGTCTTCGATGTCGATCTCTTCGCTGCCCGCCTCAGACTCGGCCTCGTCGTCGTTGGTGGGACCAGCAGTGTCTTCGGCGCCGCCCATGGCCGCATCTTCTCCCTCGACAGCAGCACCTTCGGCCTCTTCTCCCTCCTCCTCCTCTTCCTCCTCCTCAATACCGTACTGGTCGCCGTCTGCGGTCAGGTCGGCCTCGGGCTGCTCAGGAGGGAATTCAGGGGGCGCAGACTCATCCGAGTCCCTATCCGAATTAGCTTGCAGCTATCACGCCTGCGTCCAAATGCACGCATACCACTTGATGGCAAAGCGTGTCACGCGCGGCTTCTCTGCTAGAATCTGCCGTTGGACCTTCTCGATGACAGGCTTGGTGGGAGGATCTAGCGCCAGCGCCTCGTCTGTGTACTCATTGTTGACGTAGTAGCCGACACGTACAAACTCGCGGTTCTCGTAGCTGCAGCTCAGCAGAATAACGGTCACACCGATAATTTCGCTGTTTGGGATGCGCGATAGGTCCGGAGGGTCGGCGCGAAAGACGAACTTGTTGATGCCGATTGGCAGAGGACCGACAAGGACGGAATCGAGCTCCTGGTCATACTCGTTTCTGGCTTGTGTTGGTGTCCAAATGGGCAGATCGAATAGACCAGGGCGGGGTGGTGGGGTACTTACGATGTGGCCGAACCAACATACGTCAACTTCCATTCCAGATCTACCTTCCATTAGCTGCCGTAGTAGCGATGGCTGCAATTCACCGACCCTTCTGGAGCTGCTCCAGACACTCAAAGGTGATCTCAAACTCATAGGCCTCGTCGAACCGCGCGGGGTTGTTCTTGACCTCGACACCAAGCAGAGAGACGACAGACATTCTGGGCCTTTCGGGAGGGGGGCGGGGGGGGGAGTGGAACGAAGATGGAGGGGTGGGTACTAAGGTAAGGGGGAAATCGATTGCTCGGCTTTGGTGGTGAAAGGAAACAGGTGCAAAAGATGTGTTTGTTATGGGAGCGGTGAGGACGTGCGTTAGGTAGATAAATCGCGGCGGCAACTATCGATTCACCTAGCCCTTAGCTGTCGCGTCGCGTTCTTCTCACGGGCAGCACGTGCCCAGGCGTTGCACGACACGTTTTGGCATGTCGACTGTGTAGTGTCATCGTGGACCGTTCATTTCCATCTGGCCATGGCACGCCTCTGCCTGCGCTACCACAAATCGAAAGCACATTGGAGTCGACAGAGTGGCCGCTCCTCGCCGGGACCATGGGAAGCCGGGCATGCTACTTCCCAGGCGTCGGTCGGTACGTGCCAATGAAATAGGAGGGCGCCAAAATCGTCACCTGTCATTATGCCGCCTCCTTCATCCTCACCTTCACCCCATCCGCAGGACAGCCTGTCAAACTCAGCGCATGTCGAACAAATCCCTTGCCTCCTTGACTCGCAGCTTCCCATGTGTTTCCAACCCCCTCAATGAGCTCGAACCGCTGCGCAAGACGCACAATTACATAGCCGGCCTCGGTCAATGCAAACTGTTGGCCAATGCAGATCCTTGGACCGCCATTGAAAGGAAGATACTCCCATCCGGTCTTTCGTCCATCCCAGCGATCAGGCTTGAATGCATCCGCATCGGCGCCCCAGAGGTCCTTGCGTCGATGCATGACGTACACACTGTAGTCCACCTGTTCACCCTTCCGTATATACACAGGCGCCGTACCGTCTGGTCCACCACCGGTGGGAATAGTCGTATCTTTAAGCGCACGGCGGCCATTTCCAGGCACTACGGGATAGAGACGCAGAGTCTCATTCAGCACCCACTGGAGATATTTACAGCTCTTCAAACTCGAGAACGTGAGGTTTCTAGGATCGCTGTAGGTTCCGAATTCCTCAAGCACGACCTGGCGCAGCTTGGCGTATATTTCGGGATGCTGCGTGAAGAGCATAAAGACATAGGAAAGAAGAGAGGCCGTCGTGTCGCGACCGGCGAGGAGAATGTTCATCATGTGCGAGCGAAGCTCGACGGGGTTCCGTGTTGATTCAACGAGCGCGTCGAGGAAAATGTACTTGTTCTTGCCATTTGCCAACTGCAGACTTGATACCTTCTCCTTTGCTAGCGCAAGCTGAACGTAGTGGTCAATGAAATCATGGCAGAGCTTGCAGTGTTCTCTGAAGGTTTTGTCGAAGATGATCCATGACCCCGCGCGAACTCTTGCAGCCCGAGCAATGGTATTCTGGGCTTTATCGAAGGAAACGGCAAAATCACCCTCGTTAACAGCCATCGGGGCTTTGCTGGAAACATAGTCGGGTAAAACTGCCAGCTGGGAATCGACACTTTCCCCGAACAGAAACTCGGTTGCTGAGTCGATAGTCAAGCGGAAGAAGAGGGGCTTCAAGTCAACGACGTTGGTCCAGCCATGCTTGCTGACTGATATCACACGCATCATGTTCTGGACATGTTCCTCCTCTAGGTCCAAGTCGCTAACCTGGTCCCGAGCAAATTGTGGGCGAAGTAACGCTCTTGCATGCTCCCAATCTTTTCCGTCCGATGAGAACTATCAAAATCAGTGATTTGCCTCTGATCAATGGCAGATGGCCTTCAGGGGCCACTTACAATACCATGTCCAAGAAGCGGACTGAAGTTCCCAATACGTCTCTCACCCAGCCCAAAGTCCTTGAACTGGGTTGCGAGTATCGCCTGGATGTTCCTCGGCTCGACTGTGAAGTGGACAACGGTGCCCATCGATCTATGCGAGGTAGTCGTGATATTCTTGTTATACTCGGTACGGTGCTTCAGATATTGAGGGATGCGGAATTCTTTATCAGCCTGAATGAGTTTCCATATGTTCAAGATCCCGAAAGCATCATTTTTTCCTATCCGGTAGGATGGCTGACATCCAAGTCGGCGAGCGGCAGTAGCATGGCGGCGTGAGACAATTAGTGAGAGGGCAATTCGGTATATGATGAAGGACGCAAAAGCCCACAAGCCGAGAAGAATGGATCTATGCATACTCAAATCAAATTGCTTCTGTTGATAGTTTGTGAAGGAAGATGAAATGGTTAGACTTATAAAGTACGGACGGTGCTGAAAGGAAATAGCTCTTGTTGATGACCCCATCATCTGTGGTACTGGGTGACACACGCCGATGGGACCTGAGCCGGCTGTATTGACGATCAAAGCCTAGAAAGTATAACCTGCCCAAGCCAGAGGTTACATGGTGACAGTACAGTCAGACACGGTTACTATATCCGAACTAAGAACCGAAGACCATTCCATTCCGCCCGTAAGCCTTTATCTATACTGTTTATCCTTTCCTGATTCATCAGCCGCAGTTGCAGCAAGTTGTAGCGTAAGTTTGCACGTTGAGAAGACAGCGATTAGCTGATGAGTTCTCTTGCTTTGGGCTGTCACTTGTTCACGACATGTCGCTAACCTCTTAGTAGGGCGTTGGCTACGAAGACAAAAGCTTCAGCGCCCACCAGCTGCGAAAGTGGGTGGCTTATCGAGGCCTTTCAATGGAACTTCATTGCATAGAGGCTCCACTACTTAGGGCCAAATGCAGCTATGTGAGAATCTATCTATTGCATCGGGGCAAAGCGATACCTGCAAGGTTCGCGATTCGCTCGAAAACGGAATTGGGTGGTTGCTAATGCGTGCGAGCAAATCCGATCACATCCCAGTCAACCTATCGGATGAGGACTGTGGCAACAACTTATCCATGGACAATCCGCGCGCAGAACTTCCAACGCCATAGAATCACCGCGTATGGGATAACTTAGAGAGGCGCACGCTTAGTTCGGCTGAGTCTGACTGAAATGCGTTTTATTCCCCATAAGCGTGAGCAATTTATTTACGACTTTGACTCTATAGATAGATTAATTCATTTCGTATCAATGCATTGACAAGAGGCATGGATGCTCGGGACCATTCCGCACACAAGCAGTCAACATCGCTTAGAAACGGCTTTTATCAAGGACACACAATCAACATTGTGATGCAGCAACTTTGTGCTCTGTTTCGCCGTTTGTCTTCTGACTATATAAACGCCCGGAGCCATAATTCTAACATGGACGCCGACTGTGAGAAAATTGAACGTAGCGCTCACGCCGCATCTGCAGTGCATGTATAACTCACCACTTATTCCCTTCAGAATAGACAGTTGATTGTTGGAATACCTTACCCACTGGGGAGCCGTCCGTCTGACCGAATAGCAGTGAGACCATAGTGAGCCCTAACATGGTTGGGGCTTTCCAGCCGCACCGTCACAGCCACCTGATTATAGCATCCTAAAACGGCACCAAATTCAAAGATACAATGGATGTTATTCTGTTGAGGATATGATCGCTTACAACACTGGACACCTATGCTCGAGAGCACTCGATACCTTTCCATGAGCGGGACCTGTTTGATAGATAGTTGTATACCTATCGGAAGAAGACAGTTCCGCTCTCAAGTAAGCCATCCTGAGACTAGGCCGGTATCAGTCGCCAAGGCAGTTCGATCAGCCATCCTTGAACGATCGATGCGAGACTGTGGTGGAGGTACATCTGGGGTTAGAAAGCATGTCAGGTGGAGATTTCAACCAGCATCTTGTAACCGCAAACTATGGGGTCCGTAACCGTAAGTTTTGCTCACATGTAGCGTACAAGATGCTAGTGTGGCTGTTTTTAGCACATGCGACGACAGGATTAATGTGTGGATGGGCTGTGAGAGATATCGCCACTTGTGTTTCAATATAGTACTGTCAAGACATCTTGTTTCTTCTTGGCCTTTATCGTTGTAGAGTACATACATGTCCCTGGCCGTAACGCACATAGGAGGCTGAAGTCCTGCACAAGACGCTCGACTGGTCCCTTACCTTACCCCAAATGAACATTCAATGAGTCCGGCTTCTGTTCATGATTCAAGTGTTTTTTTTTTGGTTTGCTAGCAAAATGGCATAGAAAATCCAAATATAAGTTATGTCCCTAGAATGCGGTCTAAACTCGGGTAGCAGAGGCCTTAGCCAGTGAATGTTGCAAAAATATTCCATGCGCAATGTGGATGAATTGTTAAAGCGGTATATCTACGTTATATCCGAACCAAGCCAATTTACTTGACCAATATTGGCGCGGCTTTGCCAGCCTTCTCTGCGGCCATGTTCGAAAGCTTCTGCAGCTTTTCTGCACGTAATTGACGAAAGTATCGGAAGAGCAGGATAAAAGAAAGTTCGATCCTGTATTCATATTAGCAGTTATCTCTATTGAGCGAGAATGCGATATACCTCTCCTTGGTCATCATAAGGAAACCTTGAACAAGCAAGCCTTTCAGAATCTGAGGTCCAATACCCTTGAACAAGCCCATAGGACCTTCGTGTTCGACAATGTAGTACATAACCTCAGTAAAGGATTTAAAAGGTTTTCCGTTTCTGGCGGGAGGTGGTTTCGACTGAAGACCAACCTTTGCCACAATGAGCGGCTGCGTAGCAATCGTTGCGAGGATTTTGGACATGGATCCGAGTACTGCGCGTTGTTAGTAGCGACCTAGACCACAAATCAAAGTCGGAGGGGCATACAAAAGGCCTCCATTGGATTGAGTGTCTTCTTTCCGGGGTACATGCCGTCCTTTAATCGTTGATAAGCACCATAGGTGATAGACGGGTTGATGACGAGGACTAGACTAGCTCTCAGTCCTCGCCATAGCCCTGTCCAGCCATCCTCGCCGTTGATAACGTCCATGCCGGTTTCAATTAGTCCCTTCCGTTCCGGCTTGCTCATGGTCTGTTGGCGGGTGGTCACGACAGCTACTGGGATAGTGAAGAGCTGCGCCAGCGCACCGGCTACGGCGCCCAAGGAGAGTTCGACCGCAGTGCCGGGTGGTGCTGTGACAGAGCGATTGGTAATGTATAGACCGCGAACAAACGTGTACCAGTAGAAGTAGGCAAAGTTAGTGGACGCAACCCCCAATAACGAGCCCGCCATGCCCGCATACAAGCCGGCGACGCCCTCGTTGGCGACGACTTTCCTGATCGCGTCCATTGCGCTATTGTAGTGTTCATGGTCGGCTGGATTGGGGTATTTCGAGGTTGGGGATTGCTTCACCTGGACTTGCAGCCGCGTCTTGATGCTGAGACAAGGTCAGTATAGGCTTCAGAAGCATCACTTTGATCGAAACATGGCGACGCACAGGTCCAGCGGATAGACAAGAGTATTCGCAATGACGGCTCCTGCCGCGCCTGCGACGGCACTGCCCCAAGGCGGCAGGGCCTCGACCTTGGACTGGCCGGTCATTGTGGTGGTCGGGCGAGGCTGCGCGACGAATGATGGTGGAACCGCGAGTAGGATTTGGTGTGAGGCGTGGTTTCGACTATCTCATCCCTAGTAGTCGACAGCACAGCATCGATGTCAGCGAGGGCTGGCAAAGTTCAACGATTTTCCAGTGACTAGACGCAAAGACGGGCAGATAGGGAGCGTTAACGGTAGTATGCTCTTTGCCGCGATAGCGCAAAGGCTGACCTCTTCCGAGGTCCAGAGGCCGAGGTCCGTTACAGTTTCGCGTGCGCGTTGCCAAGATGACCGCACGCTGGGATCTGACGCTGGTTAGTTACTGGATCATCTCGTGAGCTTCGCCAAACACCCTGCAAATGCGCCAAACGGGCTCTTATGGGGAGGAGAAATTGGCTCCCATCTGGCAACCGTTTGCTGTTCGCGCTGCAACTGCCATGGCCGATCTGGCAAGCACGTGCACTCGGTAGTAGTTAGCTCCTGAGCTGTTGACAGGGCGCTTCAACTCTACACCAACATCCAATCATCGTCAGCTATCGACTCCGACGCGCTCATCTCAATTGCTTCGCGCATTGATCAGCTGTTTTTACAGTTTCCATGGCGGGCAGATCGAGGTTGGAGCGACTTGAAGCCTGCAAAACTGCTGCTATTGTATGTGGTGTTGAGAGCAGCTTCCGGACGGCAATTCCATGTGCCTCCTTTGCCACCGGCGCTTCACACTGACAAATGGCGTAGAGCTATCGCTCACGACTGCAACATGCCGCAACCAGAGATGAAGCACTTGACTTGGCGCTCGAGGCTGCAGAAAACTTGATGCAAGGGATTGAGCTTTCTTCGACGTTAGAGGAAAAGACGCAGTTTAGGGTGCAAACCGCCGACATCATGGATGTGGCGGCTCGCATCAAGAACTCCACGAGTTGGACGCCGTCAGGTACACAAGTGCAAGCAGGTACGAAAAATGGGCAAATCGGCCAATGGGCAGAAGACGTTGCCATTACTAGAGGCCCCGAGGCTGCTGCCTTCAAACGAGCGACCTCTCCGTCAGGTTCGTCTCGGCACAATCTTTCCTCCGCCACTACGCCAGTGGAAAACACTTGCATACCACCATGTAACCCTCCGACTTCTCTCAGGACAAATGCGCCAAACGCTGGAAGTTTCTCTGAATCAGCCTCATCCATGAAAAGCGGTGATACTCCACCTGTACTTGTAGATCTTTTGGATGGCCGTAAAGCCTCTTCGTCTCGAAACGCCACCATTCCCATGGGCGCCAAGACATCGATATTGCGGTCTCCAGCGTCGGAGACTCGGAAAATCGTTGAGAAGGCAGAAGTGAGTTCTACGTCACCTTCGATCGCCCCATTCTCTCAGATTCATAGACTAGTCGAGCCAAGGTCAACTAGGAAGCGCTCTAAAAAGGAGGACATCATCCTGCTGAAGGCTTCTGTGGTCAACGGCTTCAAGTGTCCTCCATGGGATAAACCACCCTCTAGCGATGAGTTTCTAGCAAATGAAGGGATTGAGTTATTTTCGTAGGTCGATACTACATGGCAAAATAGCCAATCTAACAGCTGCAGTGACATTCGTGTGCTTAGTCTATCGCCTTACCAGCAGCAATTCTTTCAGGGATGGGTTCGTGCTAAGGAGGCCATTCCACCACCTTCCTTGCTCCCTGGTGATCGCAGCGGCATTGGCCCATCGATGAGTAGTCCGCACTCGATTGATCTTGTTCAAGACGCCGCATCCGACTGTTCAGTCGTAGCGAGCTTATGTGCTGGAGTCGCACGAGCTGAACGTGGTCATGATCAGGTCTGTGATTACTATTGCTGTTATATGCAACGCTGATGAAAGAAGATTCTGTCAAACATACTCTATCCGTTCGATAAGCAACTTGGCCGGCCTGTGCTAACTTCGAATGGGAAGTATATCATTCGACTCAACTTTAACGGTTGTTGGCGAAAAGTCGTCATAGACGACCGGCTACCAGTTTCAAATACTCATAGGATACTGCATGTTATTGATCGTCGCAACCCAGCATTACTTTGGCCTCCATTACTTGAGAAAGCATATCTCAAAATTCGGGGAGGATATGACTTCCCTGGTAGCAATTCTTGCAGCGACTTGTGGACATTGACAGGTTGGATTCCTGAACAAGTGTTTCTGCAAGAGTAAGCAGCCTCCCCTATGAGTTTTTTATATCGTACAGTAAGCTTATTGTTTACAGGACAGACACAGTCCCGGACCAACTATGGAGTCGCATCTACAAGGCTTTCTTGTATGGCGATGTCCTTATCACTGCAGGTACTGGTAGAATGTCCTCCAGACAGGAACGTGAACTTGGTCTCGAGGGACAGCACAGTTATGCCGTCTTGGACATGAAAGAAACCGACCTTGATCGATTGTTACTCATCAAGAATCCTTGGTTAGAGGGCAAGGAATGGTGTGGCCCTCGCCCGTCGGCTGCTGTTTCAATGAACTCCTCCACACAAAGTGATGATACGAAGAACAGAGTTGAAAGTTACCACAGGGATAGTGTTCTAACACAAGATCGACCGCACCCGACAACATTTTGGGTAGGACTTGAACAGGTTATCCGACACTTTGAAAGCCTGTACTTGAACTGGAACCCGGGTCTTTTTCGTCACCGCGAAGATATTCACTTTGAGTGGAATGTAGATTCGAAATCGCCTGATGGCTGCATTATAAAACATCCACAATTCGCATTTGCCTCCAAGGCTGCTGGTACTGTTTGGTTTATTTTAAGTCGTCACTTCCGGGACAATCTAGTGGACGCCAAGGAAGAGTCAGATACATTTAATGACGGCAGTCTTCAATCTGAGAGTCTAGTGAATGCTTCTGGAGAACCACCCAAAGGCTATATGGGTATTTACATCTGCAACGGGCACGGAGAACGCCTATATATTAAAGATACATACCTTGAGTCTAGCGACTACGTCACAACTCCTCAGTGTCTCCTCCGATGGGATGATGCAGACGCGAACACAAACTACACTATCGTAATCGATCAGGACGGTCTCCCTTCGTCACTCTATAGTTTTTCCCTATCTACATTTTCCAACTCAGCAATGACTCTAGAGTTAGCGGCGCCGAGATATCCCATGCAGAGGCTTGAGGAAGGAGCCTGGACAAGGCAATCTGCTGGCGGAGGCACAGGCTCTTCAAGATATTTCGAAAACCCACAGTACTCGCTGGAGGTTCGCCACCACGGGTCACTTGCCATGCTACTGACCAGCACGAATCACGAGCACCCACTTCACGTTAAACTAGCACTGGGACACGGTAAGCGCATCTATCGGCTCCAGAGCCGTGATGTACTTGCAGACTCTGGCAACCATCGCAGTGGTTGTGTGTTCGCGGAGATCAAGGACCTTCAACCTGGCCTCTATACGGTCATCTGTTCGCTCTTTGAAGCAGGGCAAACGGGCGACTATGCTCTTCGGGTCGACAGTACGAGCGATGTAGTACTCAAAAAGATTCCTCGAGACGGAGCAGGCTTGCTCTCGATGAAGCTCTCGCCCGCTTGCTTTGGTGCAAACATACACAAAGTGGCAGCGCCGCTACTACCGCATCGGCTGGCATCCTACACCATTATTGCACGATTTCTCCGAGCCACCAGCCCACGTTCGCTGGACTTGGGCAAGCTTGCACGCAGTCCACTTCGCCTTAGCGTTGAAATGGGCCGGGGCCCGGAGCGCAAGTTCATTATCGCTAGCGAGCGTGGCGAGTACGCCGACTCGGCAACGGTGCGGTCCGAAAGCGTCAATATCGAACCAGCGCTAAGCAGTCAAGGGGATCTATGGCTCGTTCTGGATCGACTCTCAGGGCCTGGGGGGCCGATTGAAGAGTGGTACGACGTGGAAATCTACACCGACGTACCTCAGGCTTGCTCGGTTGGTGTCTGGCGGGAGTGGGACGGATGGTAGATGTAGAGGTCAGTCTGCCAGGTCGGAGGATGAATGGAATGGAATGGTATCCACGTTAAGCAGGCCATGTGTGCATGGCGATGGCTGGTGTTTCTACCATCGTAGTACGTAGTAAGCGGGCCAGTAGGGGTGAAACTACTATGGTATGATAGGGAATCGGGATGCTGGAAACGAGATCCAATCACGGGCAGCACGATGCGGCGGAGGCCATCTCATACGGGCAGAGCAGCAGCATGTACCTACTAGGTATGTATGTACCGTATTGACTGGCAAATAACGGACGGAGTCTAGTAGGGATTAAACAGGCTAGCAAGGGTTTACACCAATTGTAGGGCTTGAAAAGCTTGGAGAGAGACTCGTCTATT
>Ga0182211_1000100_pt1 | contig 23451 bp, 18 predicted proteins | sample G5R1MG_20_FD_129660 | JGI IMG/M metagenome (GOLD analysis project Ga0182211, IMG submission 129660) | Switchgrass phyllosphere microbial communities from Michigan, USA - G5R2_MAIN_03OCT2016_LD1 MG | ecosystem: Host-associated > Plants > Phyllosphere > Phylloplane/Leaf | place: USA: Michigan... | reverse complement strand
CTAGTGCCTCCGGATTCGCGCCGTTCTCGATGAGCGAGACGCAGTACGAGAGCTGTTGGCGGTCGAGATGGGTGTTCTGGAGGGCGGGGGACGGGTTAGGGCAAGGCTGTGCTATGGACAAGGAGAGGTGGGGGCTTCACGGACGAGTAACGTTGCGATTTCGTGGAGGATGTCGATGACTTCGCGGGCGGCCTTCCTCCGGGCGTCTGCGGGGTTGGGTGTGGCGGGCATGGCTGCGGAGACGTGGCTTATTGGGTTGCGTTGCGGTTCAAGGTGTGATGTTAATGGAGTGGCCTGTTGTTGGCGCGTTAGTTTACATGGGAAACATTACGAAGGAGGGTTTCGATGAGAAGGGCGATTTCATGGGTACCTTGCGCATTTTGGAAGCGAGTTGTGGATGATCGAGGCGAGAGTATAGGCATCCAACCTCACTCGTCACCTGTTCCGCTGTAGCGCATGTACGACATGGATGGTTTGGTGCCTTGTCTGTTCAATCGCAAGGGGAAGCATCTCGAGTGAGGTTATGATGCTCGCTGGCCGTTAGGTCACGGAACCCACTAACCCCACACGTGCTCTGGAAATTCACCTTTCAACCTACCCAGTCTCCAACGTCTTGCACAGCACCCGTCCTCGGCCCAGACGGCAGCCAAAAACAATGGTTTACTACTTTTCGTCCAACACAGTTACCCCGTCAGCCTTCATCTACGTCGGCAAGGACAAGGTTGAAAGTACGTCCCGGCACTTCGATTGCGCGCATAGGAATCTTGAAGGACAGGGAAGAAGCTACACATCCTGCGCATGTACTGACTGCCGGTTGGCACAGATGAAGAGCTCATTAAATTCGGCTGGGATGAAGATGTGTGGTTCCACGTCGACAACCTCTCTTCGGCGCACATCTACGTTCGGCTACCAGAGGGCGAGAACTGGGAGAACATGAACAAGGATTTGATGATTGATTGTGCACAGCTGACCAAGGCGAACAGCATCGAGGGTATGTGCCATGCCATGGCGCTGTGTGTAAATTCATCCTGATGTAGTAATAAGGGAACAAGAAAGATAACGTCACAGTGGTGTACACGCCCTGGTCCAATCTGAAGAAAGATGGCAGTATGGCGGTGGGTCAAGTCGGATTCAAAGATCAGAGAAAGGTTCGTGTCATCATGACCTCGTTGATGCATCGCATTGGGATAACATAGGCCTTTTTCCCGCGCGGTATCTTGACTGACTCTTCATCAGGTTAAGCGCGTACATGTTGAGCAGCGAGAAAACCCCATTGTAAACAGGCTCAACAAAACCAAGGTTGAGAAGTTCCCCGATTTGAAAGAGGAAAAGGAAGCCAGACAGCGCGAGTTGAGGAAAAGGGACCGCGATACCCTTCAAGCCAAGGTGAGTGATTGTCCATATCCATTCAGGTTGCATTTCACCTCCGCATCAGCCGGCTTTACCCCTGGTGGCTGGGTGGCTGCGACTCACCATATTCGCCTTCCTTGCTCCTCTGTAGTCAACAAGGGGCCGCTACGCGTTGGCTAGCTGGCTGCCTGTGGGGACAGTCGTACCCGGCATACGGCCCGCTACATCTTACTTGTACAATTTTTGACCAGAACACAGCGAAAAGAAGAGGCACGCATAGCTAAGGAGCGCAAGGAGCTTGCCTGGCGGAGAGACCATGCATACGACGATGTCATGACCGAAGAGAACATTGAGGAAAACACCAACGAGAATCGCGACGAGAACTTCCTCGACGACTTCATGTAGCCTCCACTCCTGCTAGCCTGCCAGGGATATTATGGGATGGCTGGTCACAAGCCGTCGATCGAAGCAGTCGTAGACCCGCAGATCATCAGGGGTCGCGGATGGTTGTAGAGGGCAGGCACATCCCCATGCTCTCGTTCAACATACGGATGTTATGATTGAATGTGTCGTAAGCAGTGACCTTGATCTCTACCTCGTCTCTCGTGCTAGGATATGTCAGCAATTAAATGAGCAACTTCAGGGATTGCAACGCATACGAGGCTCTATGCCTGGATCTGCCGCGGCCGCCTTGGCTTTGTTGCCACCAAACAATCAGCAGATTCTTCAGAATCTTGTGTTCTAGGCCCCTCTCTTTCGTCGCATACTGCAGAAACTCAATCGTCTGCTGTATCTTCTGGGGCTCGAGATCGGTAGCGGAGCCCCTGCGGAAGGCCAATCGGAGCCGGTCGCGCAGCGTATATCGTGCGGGTTTTGAGAATTGAATGGCTCTCAGGCCATGTCGGTACAGGTTTCGGTACGCGTGGATTACGGCCGTATTGGACATTGTCGCGCTTCCCGAGAGTTGTTGTTGTGCCCGATGACAGGATTACCAACGGAAAAAGGTTGGGCCGGCCGAACGCGCCTAACCGCCGCCTCTACGTCGCCGCGTCCTGAGCGACTCCTCCTTCACTTCACTTGATAACTCATCGCCCCGCCTGCCTCTCTTGCGGCACGGGGCTTCTGTAGGCATATGTTAGGATCTTTGACCGCTTACACTCTACTATAGATGCACTGTCAACCGTACTAAAAACTAACGCCACAGTCTCAAATCTAGTCCCCGGCTGCATTGCGGTACTCAGACTACGGCCTCTTTCGTTCCGGTCCCCTATAGGATTCATGGTTATTTTCAACCAACTGTATAATGACGAGGGTAAACAAAACGCGCGCACAACACGCGCCGCAGCGTAGTGTCGCTTTTGATGAGCAGCGAGCTGCTCATCCGAAGAAGAAGCCTTATAAGATTGTCCTCGAGGCCGTCACACAGGAGAAAAAGAAGCTCCACTCAATTGTCTGTTGTCGATCCGTCGCTTTCCGCCGCCGACTAATCTCAATGTAGCTTACCTATGCCTCTAATGCGCCCACAGGCTTTGGGTTCATTCCTGCTGGCCACCCGGAAGTCACAGAATGGTGCAAAGAGCAGTGCCGGCAGCGCAACCTCGATGTACACATTGTTTCGGTCAGTGATCCGCTCATGTGCATTCAAGCACCACTTAACAGACGATCAGGCGAAACCCAAGAGCAAATTGCATGCAGATCCCGAGAAGCTATCGCATCATGTCCACAGAGTGGGTCACCACTTCCCCCTCGAGATTGTGCAGCTTGCCTGCAGCAAATTCGGATATACGTACGATGAGGCACATGGCCTGAGAAAGGCGAAGACTAGTAACAGGATCAACTGGATTGCGCAGAGTATGGAGAAGTACTCAACACGACAACAGGCCCTTCACGGACGACCGAGTACCGAGAAGGAGACCAAGGACTATATCCATGGTGCTGTGCGAGAGATGTTCCCTAAAATACCCGAAGCAGATCTTTCTTCCATTGTTAATCATGCGTTCCAAAAGGTACATGGGCTCTATTCAGATGGCGATTACAGTGCTTACATGACACAGGGAACCAACAGGGTTGGTAACGCAAAGGAACTTTCTCTGGCGCGCAGGGTGCAACTCGCCGTTGTTGCTCACATTCGTCACACCTACACTGATTACGACAAGCTGCTCAAGACTGATGGCTGGATGACAGCAAGGTCACAGGTGGAACACGTTTCCCTCACGAAACTCAAGGAATGGCGAGATGAGGCTGACGAGCAGAGCAACGAGCTTGAGGAAACTTTTCGTGAGGTCATCGTGCTTGACGACGATGAGTCCAGCGGCGATGAATCGCTCTCCTTCACTGACGAGCGCGAGCAGAGCATGGAAATTTTTTCCAATCGTGCTACTGCACGAGATCTCCAACCCGAACGATATATTGACCATCCACCCGTTGACCTTCTACACGACACGAGGCGAGCGCCCAGACGCACAATAGCCCTTCAGAAGCCGCCGCCGCCTCCCCCAAGAACGACCTACCCAGGACCCTCAAGTCTTCAGCCCCCTTTCGAAGTTACTCGACCACGTGCTCATCCTGTTGATTCCCATCCTTCATCCCACGTTGACCCATACCGTTTCGCACACAGTCGACCCTCTGATCCGTACGTAGGGGTGCTTAACCTGAGTGCATTATTGCTAATTCTTGTAGCCGCAGCCGATCGAAACCAATCGTATCTCAGCCCAGTCCTCGAACTGCTCCCATCATGCGTGAGATCGACGGGCGATTGTATGAAGTGAGTCACTACAGGGCTAAGCTACGAAAGCCCTGTGTATCGGTGGCGTTTCTCGTTGTCTCCATCAGCTAACTTGTCTAGCTGCAACCAATCGAAGAGCCTGAAGACAAAGTCAGGGAAGCTTGTTATCAGTCGTCTCATCATTCCTCGTTGCACTATGCGCAAGATCGATACCCACCATACCCTGTGCGACGAACCTCCTTGGACAGGCCATCGGCACATTCTAGACGCCCTGCAGAACATGAAGTTATTTTGCCTACCGTCGAGCGTGAGCAGATTGATCTTACATCGCCTCGGCGTGTTGATGGAAGTCATCAGCGATCGCCAGGATATAATCGCTTGCTAAGGCCACCCCCTCAGATACACTCCCCGAAGAGCAGAGCATTCCCACCGCTGTTTGATAGTAAGCCTATGTCTTCCGAACAAGGCAATAAGCGTGTAAGGCCCGTTCATCGTAACGAGGAGCCACATCACTATGCTTATCAGGATAACGTATCTCATATGTTTCCTCGTCAAGCAGTGGATACTCGAGAACCACCCCCTCCGCAATTCGTTGATCTGACGACTAGTCCCTATCGGCCTCTGACAGATAGAGTTCATGTGCCGCCCCATCCTCGTATGTTGGCGTTTGAGCAGAATGGCCACTCGTATGTCCCTACATCAGCTCGCCCACCGCTACCGCGCGAGGCGAGCGGTTCATACTATAGGGTTCCCGTTGATGCTCCATCTCATGCTTATATGCCTGAAACTAGGATGTATGAGAGTCGAGCTCCTCCCCCAGCTCATGAATCTATCCCGCGAAGGGATATTCGACAGCACTCTTACGCCGAAGATAATGGCAGTCGATACTTGAGAAATGGAGTAAAGTATGGTGGATAAGATATGCTACACTTGCTACACGTACGCTGGAAAGCATTCCCTGGATTCATCGCGAATGATACCCTTTTCCTACGCCTGTCACAAATCCCGAGCATTCGTTCTCGCTGTTTTGCTTTCAAGTCATTTAGCATTTCTGGCATTTCCTGTCGCACTGGCTTGGCATAGCATGGGTTGGATTTTTGGTATTCCTTGCACGCTCGTGGTATAGCGCCGGCTCATATGTACAGAAGAGGGGGCCTTTTTAAAAAAAACGTCGCATGTATCGGATTGAGGAACTGGTCTCAACATGAGGACCTTGACGATAGTGAAAACGAAGCATAATGATGTGTACATGTATAAAATCCAAGACCTGTGCATATTTGCCCAAGAACTTGCCTAAAATTGATAGATCCACACGAGCGGAAAAGCACGTACACATAGTCCATTAATGAGTCTCAGGGTAAGAAGAGCATTAAATATCGCGTGATCTACTACGCCTGACGTTTTGGTGGAATGAACACTGGTAACGAAAAGAAACAGCAATGCATGCTTGCGGATGAATAATAATATACAGATAGTCCTTTGCTTCGCAGCCAGACAACCAGGAATTTACTCCTGTGCCTTGCGTCTTATTCCGGGCGCCAGTATTCATGGACGTCGTTCTTTTGCTTCCATTCTGGTTGTCGTTAGCTATAGCATAGGTCCCACAGGCGGGGCGAAATGCGATGAGGAGCACGTACTCATAAAGTAGCAGGCAAATGGGAACAGGAGTGTATCCACTGCACCCCATGCGACGAGGATGGAAAAGTCGACACCAAGTCTGGAGTGGAGGCCAAATAAGATGGAGCGGCTGCCCTCGACGACTGCGGATATATCTGTTAGTACTTTTGTACTTCATACATATATGTGTGTGTAGTGTGAAACGGAAAAAAAAACAGGATAGGGCGAGGGGCAAAGAATGACGTACTCGAGTGCAGCGGCCATGCATAGCCCCACCTATAAAACGCAGGAGCTTTTTCGATGTTGTAGAAGCTCGTGCTCACGTTGGTGATAACCCAGAAGATTAAGAAGAGACCCATCCATGGCTGCCCAACAATCATCGCCATGTTCTCGCACGCCAGACCCAGCGCAATCATGCCGAAGAAGTTGAGCATCCAGTAGACCAGGAATGTAGCATGGCCGTACGATATGGGGTTGCCAAAGGCGATGTCGGTGACTTGGGTCTCCGAGGTGATGGGGTTGGTTGTTGTGAAGTTTATCTGGAAGGCCATGGCGACGAAGGAGTAGGCGAGTGAGAGCAGGAAGTAGGAAGATATGGTGGCGAGCCAGCGCCAGATAATGAGCTGGGGGAACTTGAGAGGCGGGTGGTTGGTGGTCTGGAGATATTGCACGTGGATGGGCATGTAAAAGGAGAAGCTGAAGAAGGAGATGATGATGAGATCTGAGGACTTGTCAGATGTGGGTTGAGATGGGATGGTGAGGGCAAGTGGCAGGAATGCTTACAGATGAGTCCGATGGAGACGGCTGGGGTACTGGTATGAGGGTAAAAGGGCCTTAGATTGAACTCGGAGAATCCGATGGCAGGGCTGAGCGCTTGTGGGGCATTTTGCATGTTGGAAAGAGTTGCGGGGTTACTAGCGTTCTGTAAGACCATGCTCGTCCATTGCTTTCCTACCATGGTTTGCGCCTCGGTCTGAAACTTGGAGATAGTGGGGGCAATAAAATTAAACCAATTCGTATCGTCCCGCGAACCTTGGTAGACGAGCTGACAAGCCCCCCGTGGATCGTATGAAGCATTACCATGGGTGACAGCGGAGTACAGCATGGCCGTGGCATTCGGGTTGACGATGATAGCAGCCCAGGCCTTGAAGTCATAGACCGCTTGTCGAACCCGCAGTGGGTCATTGTTGTATTCTGAGGCGGATCTGATGTCCCATCCAAGCGTGGGCATGTCCTGATTTAGTGTCTTTTGTACGAGTTCTGTGATTGTCGGTCCAACGAATGGCCGAGTGCCCGCCTGATCGTACGGTGCGACACCATCGAAATCCACAACGAGAATTGCCAGATGGTGCAGCCGATTCTGGACGTCCAGGAAGACGCCCCAGTATATTGACAACACAGCCAGGATAAAAGCCATCAAGAAGGCCGTTGTGACCGTCCACTTTGCGAACGCGCGGTTCCTGACTTGCCGCAGTCCCGGGTGCCAGAACCCAACAGCCTGAGGTTCATCGTCTCCATCGTATTTCCCCTCTCTGCTCTCTGCCCCACTAGGCCGGGAATTTCCATTTGATGTTGGGCTGTCTGGGTGTTTGTCCTTTTTCTCTTCTTGAATCTTTGCCGGGGAGCGGAAGGCGCGTCGGACGCGCTCGATAGTGGTGGTGTCTTCTGCCATTTTACGCCACGGATATTCCAAAGGATGCGCTCGACTCGATCCAACGGGTCAATCGCTGAAGATCCATGGAGGGAGGGATAAACGCAAATTATACATACGCGTCCTTGGTAATTAGCGTGGGGTCTTTACGAGGTGAGGTATATTAGCGGCTCTGATCGGTTGATGGCCGTGCGCGGCATCGTCGTCGATGACGCACTACACAATGGGGAAACATAAAGAGATCTTCTAATAGCTCGGCAGGTATGGCAATTGTTCTGGCCGTTGTTGGGGATGCGGGCTAGATCGAGGTCCATTTTCAATTGACTACTGTGACAGATCGGGCGATGAGACTGTTGCATTGCCATGAGACAGAATCGGGGGACTGAAATGGTTCCAACCTGACTCGATGACCAAATACACTAGGCAACCGTGAACTGCAATTTCATCGCGCAAAATCTATGAAACGGATAGGGTATCGTAAAGTGCAAAAAGAAACGCCTTCCGCTGTTCGACCTTCATCATCATCGTATCCACCAAGTGCCATTCCATCATCCATTCAAAGATCAGGATCTTCACCAACGGAGGGAGTTGGCTGTGGCAAACAGTCCCTCAGCTGTATCATTCTGTTACGACAGTGCACGACGAAGATGGCGATGGCCAATGAGTTCCACACATCGAAGCCGTCTTTGCCAAAATCGAACATGGCAATCAGTCGCAGATGCGGAATCTCATTCTCCTCTGTCGGCGGGGCATAGCTAGCGAAAGCCATGACAGTGTGTGATGCTGTGACTCCGTAAAGGGTTGGAACATCGGGTCCTATGGGTGACGTTTGGTTTCCAGTCGTTTCCCTCTGCAGAGCATTGGACCATTGGTCGTGGAGGGCACCAAGTTTACAGATCATATCGCGTTCTGCGACAGACGTATCCACGTTGGTGGCAAATGCGACTGTCTCAAAGAGTGGAAGCTCGGCCCAGACGGTGTTGACACCGCCGTCTTTCATAGCCCAAGCCGTGTACTTCTCTACAGAACGCTTGATTTGATAGGCCGGCGTACGCACTCGTGCTCGGGTGTGCCAGGCATCGCGAACGCGACCTCCGAGGTCGATGAGGTTGCTTAGAGCTCGCTGAGCTGATGCATTGTTAGTGGAGTAATCTTGGAACTACGAAGGTAATACACAAACCGTGATAGTACGAGCCCTGAACCGGTCTGACGAACGCTTTGTCAATATTGGCTGTGAACAGATTTTCAGGCAAGGTCGCGAAATCGACGAGCCAGTCGACAGGCAGGAGAGGCTCGATACCACGCATTGCAAGTTTCTGGAACAGAAATACAGCGTCCTCAGACCAACCAGCCTCTTTCAGTTCGCGAGCCTGCTTGGCACGTCTGTTACGCTCTTCTTCGAGGTCAATCGACTTGGATTGCTCCATGTACCTCCCATCGTCCACCACTATGGTATCCTCGTTCGCGTTCCATTCATCCTCTGATGATCCGAACTTTTCGTAATTAGGAGAGACAGGAGATTCAGGAACCAGGGTGTCGCCCTCCATGTCTTCATGTAGTTGTAGGGCGGAAGTAGAAGGCGAAGGTGGTAGCATTGTCGCGTCGATCTCGCTTCCAGGGCTCGATGTGCGTGAATTCCATGCTTGAATGTAGGGCTTGCGGCGCTCTAAAACCGCCTTTGGAGTAGCGACTTGGCCTTTGCGATACTTCTTTGCGTGGTCGGGAATGCTGGGAACTGTGCAACTATAGGGCTTCTCTCGTCGCTGAGGTTTGTGTGGACTGTAATATCGCCACAGATCACGGACACGACTGAGTAACGCCATGGTTGTTCGGAGGTGGTAGAGCAGAGGCTGTGAGATTTGTTCTGTTGTTGTGCGACCCAAAGAGCTTCTTGGCCGTAGTTTGGGGTGACTGGCGGTGAGGGTGAAGGTGAGGGAGATGGTAAGGATGCCGATGAAGGGATAAGATTGGGCTTCGCCTTCTATTTAGCAGCAGTGAGTGTCTTGAACGCACACCTTAGGATTCTTGCATTGTCCAGGCCCTAAGACAGTGGCGTTATTTGTGAAGTCATTGTTGCTTGCTCCTTGTTCGATAGGCGCAGGGCCCTGGCCTGGCAGGGGCAAGTGGCTGGCACGCTACTGCTGTATTGGCTAGGACAGGTGGAGCCTTGATCTTATCTGATCATCTTCTCCCCTCCAGAATTTCCCCGCCAGGCGCGTCGAATTTGACTCTCACGCCTCCTTCCTACTCAGGACCTTGACGTCCGAAACATGGCCGTCATGGAACAAGACACACAAGTAGCCGCGCTGCGGAGCATCCTGATATCCGAAAAGGAGCCCCTCGCGCGCCGATTTCGCGCGCTTTTCTCGCTGAAGCATCTCGCCTCCCTGCAGCCTCCAACTTTTCAATCGGTTCCTGCCATCGAGGCAATTGCTGCTGCCTTTGGCTCGCCGTCTGCTCTTCTCAAGCACGAGCTGGCCTACTGCCTTGGCCAATCACGGCACGATGCTGCTATCGCGCCATTGAGAGGCGTACTAGAGGACAAGAACGAAGACTCCATGTGCAGACACGAGGCTGCCGAGGCGCTTGCTGCACTAGGAGATAAAGGCAGTCTAGGTCTGTTGAAAGAGCTCAGAGATGATGTGAAGGAAGTCGACGTCGTCAGGGAGACGTGCGACATTGCTGTCGACCGCATTGAGTGGGAGCATGGCCTGCAAAAGGACCAAGAAAAATTGAAGAAAAGGTAGGATTTTCCCAGAAGTCCCAAACCGCATGTTAATAGGTTGCAGCGACTTTACATCCATTGACCCTGCGCCCCCACTACCTCAAAGTACCGAGAAACCATCGATCATAGAACTGGAAAAGACCCTGCTAGACACTTCACTACCACTGTTTCAGCGCTATCGGGCCATGTTTGCATTGCGCGACCTATCCTCGCCCCCAGACCTTCCCACTGCAGTACCCGCGATCCACGCTCTCGCACGCGGCTTCACCGATCCATCTGCTCTCTTCCGTCATGAAATTGCCTTTGTCTTCGGACAGCTTTCTCACCCTGCCTCGATTCCCAGCCTGACAGAGGCACTCGGCAACCCAAACGAGGCGAGCATGGTCCGACACGAAGCTGCAGAAGCGCTGGGAAGCCTGGGAGACGAGGATGGCGTGGAAGATACGCTGCGCAAGTTTCTGGACGACCCAGAGCAAGTTGTACGAGACAGCGTGATTGTTGCACTAGACATGGCTGAATTCGAGAAGAACGGAGAGGTCGAGTATGCGATTGTGCCGCAAACACCGGCTGTTGCGGCCTAATCTAGCCGAGAGGGATGCATGCAGATGGCGTTTTGGTTAGATAGGTGATGTATCGAAAGGACGTGTGATTTTCAGACTCAGTTGTTCAGATTCCACCTGTAGATTTTTTGTTAGCAGAGGATGGTGTGTTGTGAATGTATGAGCGTACTTGTGACCGCAGTCGCACTCATAAAAAACCGTGGTGCCTTCATCTGCACTCCGTAATTGTTGAGTGTAATAGCGGACCTGCTCTCTCCCACACTTTTCACATGGGTGGTCGATGACGCTGGTAGTCTGGATGTCTCCCTCGCCAATGGTCTGCACTTCGGATCGCTTTGCCCGCAGAGCTGATGGGAACGCGGTTGGCTTCGATTGCGTCACAACTGTCTTGGATGAAGTGTCTAGTATCTGCTAGTCAGTGTCTCGGCCGGCCAGCTCTCGTGCGATTGTCCATCGTTTTCCACTTGCTTACCCTGACAACATGCGCCGCAGACTGTGCAGGTCAAAACAGCATTTCTTTTGCCAGCACTGCCGTCCAGTAGGTTACCGCAGTCCGTGCAGAAGACGAGGGAGCCGATCACAGACATGATAGTGCGTTGTCTTGTTGGCAGGTGATTCTATTCTCGCGGTTTCCTGGAATGCAGAGTCGCGAGAAAAAAGTGACGAGGACTGCGCGACCACCATTGCGGAGAGGCATTCCCGCGGCTAACTACATAATCACTAGTGGAACCGCTAGGCGGAAGTAGCAGGCGGTCAGGCGCGACAGAATTATCCAGGCCAGGCCGTCAGCGCGGCGAACGGTTTGTAGTTGTGCGGAGCCTGTGGAAGCAACGACACCGAAAGATTGCAGTGAATCGTCTAACCGGGGAGGAATCACGTGCACAATAATGCCCTATTCGACTCCAGCATAGCTACCCTCATCCTCGCACTCCACTCCCGCCAAACACCCCTTCTATCGCTCCGCGCTCTTCTCCACGCTCCGCTATCTGCACCCTTCACGGCCACATCATGGCAAACGTCGTAAATGGAGGCTGGCATAATGTCAACGGGAGTGGGCTATCTCATAGACGCCCGCCAACCGTGGATGAAGCCCTGCCATACTCGCCTTTTACCTCGATTATCCCCTTCTCATCGGGTAAGTCTCTCGCCGTCACCTACGCTTCTTACTCTGCATGCCATCTCTCACCTGCCTCTGGTCGCAAGCTGATGGCTGCTAGATATTATTCCCTTCCCATCCGCTGAACCGCCAACTCCGCCCTCGACCCTAACGTTAGGCCAAAGGAATGATGCGAGGAAGGCAGTCTCAATCCTAAACGACGAAATCAGAGGCCAATCTACCGCGCAACATCTCCACGAGACCCTGAGGCAGCTTCGCGATTTACTCAACCGTGATAAGCTGCCGGAGTAGTGAGCCTGCCCAACTTTAGCAACAGCCACTGGAGACAGGGCTGACGAGACTTAGCAAATTCAAGCCGATGCAGCAAACTGCGACACCTCTACCGGACATTCCGCCACAAGATACGAAGGGCTCGGCTCCAGGCTGCATCCCTCAGCTGAGTCCATTTGCAAGTATGCTTCTAAAGCAAACAGATGTGAGCTTTACTTGTATGTTGTTTTGCCCTCCTAATGTGTGTCTCACTGACGAAGATAGCGTTCGCCACGAAACCATCTGAACATGCTCGCAAAGTTCAGGCGCCTATCAAACATGCAGCTCCGCCCCCGCCGTCTCGCACAACACCCCACTCTCAACCCGCGACTCCGAATAAGAAAGCTTTCTCGCATCATCCGCCTTCCAGTGACCCCTCATCTGTTCCCAGTAGCGGTACCTCTGCTCGACCGGTGGGCCTAGCCGTGGTGATCAAGCCAAAAGCTGTTCCCCGTGATGACTATACACGCTACGATGCCATCAGCACGTCCGAGAGTCTGTCGCAAAAAAAGCAAGATGAGCATCGGAAAAAGGGAGGGGATACAGCGCTGCGACCACATGAACGGGAGATTGCCGATAGAAAGATTGGGGAGTTAGAAAACCTAGTAACGACGCTGGAAGACGACAGGGACGACATTGACGGTTCAACTCATTTCATAGCGGTCACATCACCCGAGGGTGAATTTCAGGTACTGAATAATCGATCCATGGACTCCCTCACCTCAAGTGTTTCCAATGTTGTCAACCTAGGCCGCCTGCCATCCCTCCCCGCTGGCTTCATAATGCAAATACAGTCGCTTACGCATCCGACAATTATTTCCGTTATCAAGAATGGCCTCTTTTCACTGGATGGCGAGAGACTGGAAATCTCTGAAGGCCTCAAAACTACTGATGCTGCACTTAAAGCCGCCAGACTCTTGCTGGATACAATGATAGAAGGCCGTGATGATTACCGGCTGCGGCGGGAGGAGATGATTGACGTCACGATAGATTTGATCAAGCAGATCAAGGATGCTTGTATCATTCCCATTGCCCAGGCCCGAAAATCTGGAAAATCCCAAGTGCTATTCCGTACGGCTTACGACCTCAGAATCGAATTGCAGGCTGTTCTCCGCCTTTGTGGCAACATCCTCGGCCGTTTCGCGACACTCATTGGAAAGTATAATTTACCGGATCGGGCACGCAACACTCTAGAATACCTGAGTCTGGAGCTTCTCGTCGAACAAAACAGTGACTCCGAAAAGGACTCCGTTTTTGGCATCACGAGGTTCGAGCGTTTTAGGCAACGTGCCATGGATGTGCTTGCACAGATATTTGCTCAGCACACAGAGCAGAGACAATCTATCCTCAACGGCATTATGAGTAACTTGGAGAAGTTGCCGCATAAAAAGGCGAGTGCTAGACAATTCCAGTCAGTACACGAGGTACCCATTATGACAATTTCCGCGTTGTTCATGCGGTTTGTGCACGTTTCTGCAACAAACCGAGAGGTATCGGCCCCTCCAACTGGTTTCAATAGAAGCGAAGAGACCCCCGAAGACGAAACCTGCGACTATGAACCGGGAACGGTATTGAAACGACCCAATAAGTGCACTGCAGGCAGTGGAGCAGTGCAAATAGCACGTGACCTTGCGACAAAGGCTACTGAAACTGCCAACCAGATTTCCATGTCTCTTGTGGGCCGAGCAATAGGCGTTTCAAAGACCGGTGACAAGCCTTTCCGAAACCTACTTGACCTTTTTGTGGAAGATTTCTGTAACGTTTTCGGGTCCCCGGAGTGGCCTGCAGCGGTCATGCTTCTTCAGAGCATGCTCGGCAACATGCAAGGCTTACTCCAGAACACTCATTCGAGTGTCATCGACAAAGATATGGCCCTTGCAACCATGGCCAGGATCGGATGCGGTATCATTGATTTTAAACAAAGTTTAAGAGAGTCCAAGCGGAAATTGGATATCTCTCAGTCCAAGCTATCCTCGAAACTGGACCGTCTCGTGGATGACGCAATTAGTGAGGATATCAGAGAGAGAGTGAATGATGTCGACTTGTTTGCGTTTGATGGTCCGTACAGGATGGTCATCGAGTCTTTAAGTGACTATTTGGACCTAAGAACAAGTCCTGATGACCCGCATCTGCGATCCGTCAGCGGCTGCCATATTAGTTCATGGTTGTCCTCTGTCACAAATACATTTCCCCAGCAAGACGAAGACAAGCATCCTCAACTTATCAAAGATGTCCAGAAGAACTTGGAGTCTATGATCATGGATTCCAAATGGCTTGCACGAAAATAGTGAGTAACGTGTTCTGATTGCGATACATGTTGTATCTGACTGTTCTGCTTAGCAAATTTGAGTCGGTATCCGAAAGCCAGAGCAGGCTTGCCGCAGGTATCATTACACTGCAGAGCATAGTTTGCAAATATCTCCCGCATATCGTCAACCACATGGTGAACTTCACGAGAGATAAAGACTTCCCGAGGTTACGCACGAAGGGATTCACGGGACTGGAGCAACTCATTGAAAAGAATCCTCGCGTCATCAACGAGCAGACCATAGTGGGTATGCTTCCCTCACTGACCGACAGTTCCCCCTTGGTTCGCGACAGCACACTCAAACTTATATCAAAGTGTTTGGAATTGGATCCGTTGCTTGAACGCTATGTCCTCCCCGCAGTGCTTGAGATGACTACTGACGATAAGCCTGCCCCGAAGAAGAGAGCTATCAAGCTCCTCAAAGAAATGTATCTTGGCCCAACCGCCAAAGACAAGAAGCTTAGAATTGCGGCAGCTTTACTTCTTCCTTCGCAGGATGATGAAAAATCGATTGCCGAGCTGAGCCGTAACGCCCTTGAGGAAATCTGGTTTACAACGGCTGATCCCAATGCTACCACAGACGACAGTAGGATCAAGCTTCATCGCGTGGAAAGGGCTTACTTAATGGTCGACATAATTGAACACGTTCGCCGGCAATATTCCACGGCTTTTCTTGAGGCATTTGAGAAATTCCTCGTGTATGCGTTATCACCAGAGGCAAGAAACCTCACGGCGAATATACAACTTTGCAAGGATCTTGTTGCCGATCTCATTGACGGAGTTATCAGTCCTGAGTCTCAGTCGAACAAGGGTTCGCAAACTCGTATTATGTTTGCTCTGAGCCTTTTCGCCAAAGCAAAGGCCTCACTGTTTACGATCGAGCAAGTCCAACTCTTGAAGCTCTACGTCAAGGATGTCAGTTCAAGTGACGAAATACTCTTGGTTCAGCCGACTGTTAATATTCTCCGGTATACACTTCTATCTCTGCCTGCTACACAGCACGCTTTCGCAGATGAAATACGGATGAATCTGTTGCGCAACATCTCGAAATTCGCCAAATATGCCGCTCAACATCCCAACATGAAAGGTACATTAGAAGATGTCGTGCATTGCTTATGGACAATCAGTACAATGCCGTCGCTAGGCGTAGACAAGATTGCCGGAGCCGTAGCTTCTATACTGTGCCAGCTAAGACTACGCCAAACACTGGCCAGTGATCTGAGCCCAGCATCAATTCAAAAGACAACATCGTACTTGCTTCTTGTTGGCACTTTTGGCAAGGTATGTAATTTTAATCAATATGCTGACCTTTTTTGGGGAAAAGTAAATCTGGATGCGCGAAAGCAAGTCAACAACAAGACCGTCAATGAGAAGCAGATGGAAATTTTCCTGAAGGGCAAGTCGCCACCATCACGCCTCCTCTTGGACACCGTTCGGCCTTTCACAATGCAGGCCTGGAGTCCGATCATTCGTGAACATGCTTTGTGGGGTGTAGGGAGCATCTGTCAGCAATCGCCAGAGCTCTTCATGCGTGCAGAGGTCGAGAAGGTGGTCAAACTTGTCTTCATCAATGAAGATACCGAGAACCTCAAACGCATCGCACTGTCTTTCTTCAACGACTACTTCTCATTTGCAGAGCGCCGGTCTGAAACTGGCGCACAAATTGCGACTGGCAAAGGAGCCGTGACCGGTTCTGCGCGCTTGGAGACGTCATTTGTCGCTAATGAAAATGACTCTGCTACCCTACACCTCGCTCAAAACTTCTTGCCCGACTTTGTTAACACTGCATTGAAATCCGCAGATGAACTAGCTATGCTCGCTACCAGTGTCGTTTCTAGTATCAGTCGACAAGGGTTGGTTCATCCAAAAGAATGTGGTGCTGCTCTGGTTGCATTAGCCACGTCCAAAAATAAAAGAATCGCGGAAACAGCTGCCAAGGAACACAAACGGATTCATGAGAAGCAGGAGTCTTATCTCGAAAAGGAATACATGCAAGCAATTCGCATGACTTTCAACTACCAGCGCGACGTCTTCAACGATCCCCATGGTATGCTAGAAGCAACGTTCAGTGCCAAGTTGGTCAAATTATTCGACGCGTTAAAAGCTGGTGCAAGAGCAACATTCCGCAAGTTTGTTACGAACTTTTGCAAACAAGTGGACTTTGACTTCTCAAAACTCGAAGTTGATGGATCTGTGCCGGAACCTCTCCTCTTCGCTTGTTTCTGCCTGGAGAACCTAGCCATAATGGACTTTCAGTCGATGGATGTGCTTGCAGTATTTCTCAACGCACTCGAGGCAATTGTGTTCAAGACCACTGGTCCAGCTGTGGCCCTTGCTATCGAAACTGAGATGCCAAAAAAACGTGTGTCGTCACAGCAGCCAGTGGTGCAGGATTCATACCATGAATATACTCAGGACCCAAATGACTACACTATGGCAGCTTTACCCATTTCAGAGTCTGCACCTCCATTAAGACAGCTCAACGCCACCGCTATCAGCGACGCACGCCTTCGGAAAATCACTGTTGCATGTATGATGCTGCACATGGTCTGGGAAACACGCAACTTTGTGCGCCGCTGCTACAACTTGCAAAAACTGCCAGGCCGTATTCCTCATAAAGACCTTACCAAAGAAGCTAAACGTAATAACCTCGTCTCCGGCAAAGAACTCTGGGAGCGCCTCTCAACAATCATGAGTGCCCTGAATTCCCACGACGCCATGATGAAACAATGCTATGACTTTGCCGACCTCCTGGAAGTTGATCGTGAGGCTAAAATTGATGACGAAGACATGAATGATATTGGGCTCGGTGTGGGGTATGAGACACCAGCCGAGGGTGAGGATGATGGTGGCACTGGCTTATCGGTTCCGGTCAGTAGTGGAAAGGGAAGGAAGAGGAAGGGCAGCGCGAGTTTGCACAACACACCCAAAAAGGCGAGAGGTAGACCTCCCGCTGCGAAGGGCAAGAAAAGGCATAGCAGAACGCCGGACGATGATGGTGACTCGGACTAGGAGCCGTGATATGCCAAAGTCTGGTAGAGAGAAAAAGATACCGAACTGCAATGACCCGCGTTAAAACGTGAAAACGTTGTGAATAATGGGGTGAAATATTCAATTGACAAGCACAAATGCGTGTTGTGATTCTTCCTCATGCATGCATTGGAGTTATGGCGAGCTTTCCTACTGGGAGACACCCTTAGCATTCGTGATGAGAAGGGCTTGCGGCGTTTCTCGAAGGACGCGGTGCTGAGAAGGAATGAATGGGAACCTTCGGCCCTGTGATGATGCACCGGATCAATTTATAATGCTTTATTCGATGCATAGATTATGTGGTATTTGAGACCAGTGATCCATACTGAATAACTGTCTTTACACTACAGGGGGCTTTTATTTCGGTCTAGTGGCTTGCAAGACTTCCCGATGCCAGCGACCGAAGTCTTTGACAGATAAGATCAGACGGACGATTAGACCTGAAGTCTTTAAGCATTGCGATTCTGTTCTGCGCGCAGTCCATTTATCGTTATTACGACGTAGTCTGCTTTGATAGTGTTTACGTGTAGATAAAGTACGCACGTTAACTTTCTCATTCATAGCGACGTACATGCAATACCCGACACCACGTCACAAAAAAGCCGATCGAGCAAGCGTGGTGAAAAGAAACAGTGCGGTGAAGGAATCCAGACATGCATATGCCCATACACATGCACAAAAGCATTGTACAAACTCAGCTCCTGTCCTCAAAGTTGAGCCTGCCGCTTTCTCAAAGCAGACACGTTTCCAATCTCTCGCTGGCGTTGCTGGAGTCCCAGGGGTTTTTCCTAATCGAGAGAGGAATGTTGTGGTACTAGAGTTCCCGCTCGTAAGGCTGACTTGCTTGCCGTTGATGCTTACATGAACCACTGCAAATAGGTGCCGTACGCTCGGTAAGTTGGTTTCCTTCAACGCTCACCCGGCGACGTGCTGGAACGGGCCGATGGAACGCGCGTGATTTTCTAAGTAGCCTAGGGCATGTCATGGTCCCAGGTACGCATTCCACATTGCGCTTTCGCTTTTATCAGTCACCTTAGTGATGCATTAGGGATTTTTTCTTTGGATACTTGAGAGATGAAAGGGTAGGAAGATATTTCCGGTGGGGCTGGAAAGATAGGGACTGGTTCGTGTGATGAGGCGATACCTTTCTTAGTGAGTCCATTCAAGCACGTTTCATTCGTCATCGCAATTTCTTTGACCGTGGCTTGTTCACCATGGCAAATTGGTTAAATGACAAATTGTTATCATGGGAAATTGATAATTGGCTCATATTAAAAATGCAAAGAAAAACAATTTGATTCTAGTTGTAAAGCCCATGATTCGCTCTAGCGACGGGTCTCTCCTCTCTATGATGCTCTTCCGACAATCACATGTTGCTTGTGAAGAAGTCCAGTCCTGCTGCTCCGATATTTAGATCTTCACCAGCTCCAGATGCTCTGTCGAATCCAAGCCATCTTCCTCGAAATCGCTTTCGTCACTGCTGTATTCCAGATGCGCAGCCTCAATTGCCGTTTGAACAACGAGGTTCTTGGCCATTGGCTGCAAATTCCCACCTTTTGTAGCCTGCACCTCAAACCCCTCAGTGAGCGAAAGTGTCCTTGTGGAATCGGATCTGAGAGTTGAATTGTTCTCTTCAAAGTCCAGGTTTAACGTCAGAAACGACTCCGTTAGACCCATTTCGTCCACTTCCACTCCCTTGATTTTTTCAAGCTTTTCGCATAGCTCTCCGTGACAGGTTGAGCTGTTTCTGATTTCACTGGAATCCTTCCACATTGTGTTCATTCGCGACGATGGTGGCGAGTCTTCGTTGTGTACTCGTATGGGAGGAGTGGGTAGTGCACTCGGAAGGTCCTTCGATGCGGCGTTGGGTAGTGCCATGGAAGGCTCTCGCGAGGTCATGGATGGCCTTGGTGCCGACCTTGGAGCTGATGAAGACGAACGTGATTGTGTTCGGGATGGTGGCGAAGTGGCGGGGTGCGATGGCGGCTCAGATTGTAGGCCAAGCAGATGAACGGCATCGCTTGACGCTTTGTCACGAATGTATCGGCGCTCCGAGTCTGTAAGACCGGGAAGTGAATCACCAATATTAATGCGGCGGACATCAGTTGGTGAGCCCTATTCAGTCCGTGAGTGGTGAACCTGTCATCCTTGTGACAATCTAGCCACTCACAATCTCAAGCGGACGCTTCCTTTCACGATCTGTACAACATAGCACCGTTCGTCGGAGTTTAATAATAGTAGCTTTGAAAGCCATGGTGTTGACAGCTTTCGATAAGATAGGGCGTGAAGGGAAATACGTGTAATCGCTAAATGCAAAGGGGTATATGTAGGGCCAGGCGAGCAGGCAGAATTATCAAAGAGAAGGACAGACACAGGGTATGATAGAGATCAAAAACGCTAAATGAACGAAATTGTGCTAAAGAGTGAAGGCCGCGGGGTTTGATGGATCACGAACGTGATAGTGGTCCAGCAGGGGAGTCGTTGGAGGTCCAAAGCTGGAGAGACTTATAAAAGACTAGGTATCGAGAAACTGGTTTCCGAAGCGACTCAATTTGCAAAAGTTTCCCGCGTGGATGGGATCTCCCTTGCTGCGTGAAGTCATTGTTAAATATCACATTCCATCAATCATTGAGCGTGGACCGTGGCCCGTGGAATGCATGTCTTTTCTCAAGTGATAACCTTCAACGACGATGAAACGCGAAAGGCAGCTCCTTGGAAGCAACATTCTTACAGGCCATCAGAAAGACGATTTCAATAGCTGAGTATCATACCATCCTATTTCCTCAGATTTGCGATTGTTGGTTTGAACGTGAAATTCACAATCTAGAGTGTTGGAAATGGTCGCGTCCGTAATACGTACTACCGTCCTTGCGTTGGTGTCGCATTCTTGCGGCTACCGGTACAGGCCGCCCGCGTGTTTTGGGCAGCACCGTGACCGATCCACCTTGCCGATAATAATGTTTCGAATTTCACAGCCTTCGATATGATAATCTCGCCAAATTAATTAGAATAAAGGGTGTACCCGTAGTACTGACTCTTGTGCCTTGTTCCCAACGTCAGTCACGTGAACACGCGGGCGTGTCTGTACCCTCGTGCTACCGTCGCACAGTAGTACCCTTTCGTTGACAAAGTAGGGGACAGCCAGAAGATAGCCATGGAAACATTTATAAGGTATCACCACTAACATTTCTGTAAGGACGTTGTATTGATACGGCCAGAGTGTCATCCTATACCTGAGTTGATTGAGATCATTACCAAAGCCGGCGGATCGCACTAAACTGCCAGCATCCGTAGGGTGAAACAATCTGCGCAAAACTCGATTTGGCCTGTGCAACTAAACTGCCTCCTGCAGTGTTACTCATTTTGGGTAGTCCTTGACGTGGTAGCTCTTGAGCTTGACAAATTGGTCGAACCCGAATTTGCTTAGAGTTTGTCCCTTCCCTGAATCCTTCCAACCTACCCATGCCAGATCCTAAACGAATCAGTAACCTCTCAAACGGTCGTCATCGAAAACAACTTACAGGTGCGGGATAATCACACCGATTGACAAAGACTGTGCCTGCTTCAATATCGTCAATGAGATCGTGGCCCTTGCTGACATCCTTGGTCCAGATGCTTGCTGTGAGCCCGAATTGACTGTCGTTCATGAGTTTGATGGCCTCTGCATCATCTTTCACTTTCATGACGGGGATGATGGGGCCAAATGTTTCCTCAGTCATGACATCCATCTCATGGGTGACATCTGTCAGCAATGTTGGCGCGACAAAGTTGCCATCCGTAGGTGGATTCTGGAACGTCGAGTTCTCAGGGGTAGCGTCTCTCGCACCCTTCGCCAAAGCATCTTTAACTTGTCCATGTATCGCATCTACTGATCGTTTAGACACCACAGGACCAACGTGGGTGTTCTTGTCAAAAGGATCGCCAAGCCTGTAGCCTTTAAGTACTCCCTGGATGGCAGTTACCAATTCATCGTGAATCTTCTCATCCACGTATATCCTTTCAACGCTGCAGCAACTTTGGCCGGAGTTGAAAATGGCACCGTCAACGAGTTCTTCTGCTGCCCACTTGACGTCCACATCAGAGCGTACATACGCGGGATCCTTGCCTCCGAGCTCGAGACCCACGCGCAGAGGAACGCGATCGTTGGCTGCGGTCTGCACCGCAAGGCCATTGGCCACGGAACCTGTGAAACAGACCAATTGGATCTTTGGTGATCGCACAATGGTTTCAATCTGTGTCATAGATCCGCTGTGGAAGATCTGAAGCACACCATCAGGGAGTCCAGCTTCCTTGAAGATCTGTTGGACATGCTCTGCACTGGTTGGTGTTTGTGGAGATGGCTTCAGAATGACCGAGTTTCCGGCAAGTAGTGCGGGTACTAGCGAATTGATGAGGGTCAAGTATGGATACTGTAGCGCATTAGCGTCTCAGCCAGCGAGTGCAGTCTGCAGGCACACGGACATTCCAGGGAAAGAGGATTAACACTGGTCCAAGTGGTACTTTCTTGACATAGCGCTTGAAGCCCTTCTCAACTTCACCGGGAGTATCTTTGAGAGTCTCATCACTGATCTTGAGCAGATACTCGCCGCGCATGACTGCTGTGGCAATCTCCTTCGGTGTATACGTAATGGGACGACCCATCTGCTCTGTGATTTCCTTTCCAAGAGCATCCTGGCGCTCTTTGAGCAACTTCAGTGCTTTCCCAATAATTCTCTGCCTCTCAGCGAGTGATGTACGTCGATAAGATCCGAACGCAGTCGTAGCTGTCTCAGGTAAAGACTGCAGATCAGCATCCGAGAGGCCGTTGCGTGTGAGAAGAGGCTTGTTGGTGATGGGGGATATGGTTGTGATCTTCTCCAGCGACATGGTGTTGAAGGCTGAAATATCGTGGCGCGTGTGTAATTTGGTTGATGGCCGGCCAGTTGTGAGGTGAGGCGTCCCACTCGGCGCTCCCGGACACGAATGACGTACATTTATACTAGTGCTAAATAGGCATAGCTTATGAATGAAACTAGTCAAGTGGAACTCCGGTCTAGGTCAGCAGCTTTAGGAACAACAGACAACAATTTTCGATTCTCGAAACTCGTCTGTCGATATATAACTGCATGGATAGGTATGTAAGACGAAGATAGCATTGGAGAGGTTGAAAACTAGTTCCAGCTTAACAGTGCGGACGCGCGAAATCCCAATCAATTGTGTGCTGATGCTATCAGGTTTCAACTATTCCCAAAGCTTATGTATTGTAACTGGAGTACGAAGCCTAGCATCCGTTGTCATGATCTTTCCAATGGACCAACCTAGTACATATTGCGGCAGGGTGTGTGTGGCACCTTGGCACATGAAACTTGGCAGCTGCAGGTAAGCGGTCTTGATGTTCCATCTTGTGGAAGCGGTGATATTCCATGTCCTCTGTGTGAGGTCATTACGCAGAGCTGTTGCGTAGACATCCTCTGGTTGTGTAAGATCTGCACTAGCAACAACGCTCAGGATATCCTGTCAAGGATGCAAAGATCTCATACGGGCATAATTCATATAGGAGCATGACTAATACTTTATGTATGGATGTACTTGATTCACATCGAGGTGGCTTAGATTGGCATGTTCAGACTCGTGGTTCTAGGCACAATCCTGACATGAGATAGCAAGGACATGCAGATGATCAGCAGTCTAGCAGCGACTGACGGGCGGGCCATCTGGGGTGCAGGATGACCAGCAGCTGCGGCAAGTCGAGGATCAAGGGTGCACTACGTACGGCACAGGAGTTCAACTGGCAGGGGATCTGTAGAGCAGAGTCCAGCCATGAGTGGAATACGCTACCACCTGCGGATTCGCCATATCGGTAACAACGGGCGTGGGCTGCCAATCAATCCCCGGATTCCAGTGATCGCTTAGAAACGGGCGTCTGAGTAGTACGTGGGTCTCGGTACACACGGGTACTTGTTGAGTGGCATCGGTACGCCACCGTTCTTAGAGTTCCCGCATATCGACTGGGATGGCACCGATCACCAATATCGTTTTTGATTGCCAGTCTAGCCTGCGACTAGGGGTCTTGGAGTACG
>Ga0182211_1000099_pt1 | contig 23524 bp, 19 predicted proteins | sample G5R1MG_20_FD_129660 | JGI IMG/M metagenome (GOLD analysis project Ga0182211, IMG submission 129660) | Switchgrass phyllosphere microbial communities from Michigan, USA - G5R2_MAIN_03OCT2016_LD1 MG | ecosystem: Host-associated > Plants > Phyllosphere > Phylloplane/Leaf | place: USA: Michigan... | reverse complement strand
CAGATTTGCGGGCTGGCGATCTATTGAACTACCTCCGCAACGAGCTTCGCGATCGCGAGGGCCGCGAAGGAAGCGCGGCCCAACGCTTGACCAAAGCCGCTCCAGCAGCACCCGCCCCCACAGCCGCGAAATCCAACGTCGACGTACTGATTGCCCAACATCGTAGCAAGAAAAGCAACAAATGGTCCATTGTAGAAGCTGCACAGACTCGGTCCGCCGAACTTCTATCAGACTTCCGATCTGCACCCATTGCCGCCATTGAGTCGAAGGAGGAGGCTATGGCGTTGATCAAGGAGACACGACTGAGCGATCCAGACTCGTGGCGCCATGCCATCCAGAAGATGCCTATTGCCGAGCGGAAGTATTTACAAGAGCTGCATGACCTGCTACTCAAGTATAGGCTGCAATGGGCCGAGACAAGGAACGAAGAGCGAAGGAGTAGAGCAGATGGAGGAAGGGCTTTCGTGTATAACTTCAGAACTGGAGGCTGTTTGCTTTATGATCTCGAGAGCTGAAGAACAACGCCCATAGATCACAAATGGTTATCGCAAAATTATTATCCGTCTATACAATCATGTAGAAAATCCAGCTTTTTTAGATGCCCCGTCTTCCTTTTCATTTATTTCACCAAAAATATACTCTGCATATCCAGACGTCTATGCCAGAATTGCTCTTCAAGCGGACCGCTTCGGAAGAGAGAGGGGAAATCAGGAGACCGCTGGCTTCGCATAGGAAACACAGAAGTAACGAATTCATGTCACTACGTAGCTGCAAAATCATAGTGAAAGCATTGTTGTATCCTCTAATAATGATACTAGGTTCTGCGAGCCATCCTGGAGAGTATCTGTCGACAAAGGTTGCTATATCGTTCTTACCTTACACCCCAACGAGCCTGCCAGATACTAGATTGGGCCCAGTGCCTTGGCCCCTCTCACTGTAAATAGTCTGCCGATGGAGTCTACTGAGGGTACACTCATTTGGTGCTACCACCCGTTTTCCTTTGTCCTTGGGCTTCTAGCCATAGCAAAGGTACCTACTAGCTTGACAGAATTGTGTTTTCTGGAGTTGTGTACATGAGGACTAGGAAAACAAGGTTTTGTTGCGTGCGATGTAAGATAATATCCTGTTTGTTAGTGCAGGAGGGGACATAGACAAAGTTTGTTAACGAAGCACAAGACGAATCAAAGAGCCGGGCTTGTTGGTATCTACCACCTGCTTAGTTGTATCTCTTTCACGGACTCGTATATATGGAAAAGAAATATTATAGGAAATGCCATCTGGGCTATGGAATGGAATAATAGTGAAAGTGCTATTTATACCGTCTACCCAATCCTTCATGCTCTGCATACACCCCATCACGTCCTTCTGAAATAAATGCAACTATCCACAACCCCCCGTTTACTCCTCAGCGGATAGTGACTCCTTCGCCTTGCTCGCCTCAAACGCCGTCTTGGCCGTCTGCACGAGCGTCGAAAACTCATCCGTGCTCTGACACATGCCCCTAAAGATGCCGTCCTGTTTGCTCACCAACTCGTATGGGTGGCCAAACTCCTTCACCTCGCCTTTATCCAGCACAAGGACCTTATCGTAATCGATAATCGTCTGTAAGCGATGTGCAATGGTGATTGTCGTGTTCTTAATCAATCGAATGGTGTCTTGAATCTTAGCATCGGTAGCGTAGTCGATGCTTGCAGTGGCTTCGTCCATGAGCAAGACCTTGGGAGCTTTGAGCAACGCGCGGGCCAGGCAAAGGAGTTGCCGCTGGCCCTGAGAGAGATTGGATCCGGATTCCGATACTGGGTAAGATAGGTTACGGAAGGGATTCTTATTGTCTGTAGCCATAGCGGCTTCTGCGGCTTGGATGTCATCGTCATTCGCGATTTGGCCGTTGGGCATGACGATGATAGTGTCGTTCTGGGTTTCGCCGCGCTCCCAGTCGCGGTTGGCGAGGATGGAGCCGGGATTCGTGGTTGCGACGAAGGATGTAGAATTGACGTCAGCGGTGACTGCGCCGGTATTCGGATTAGGTATTTCGATGGGAAGGGGAGTGCTGGTGGTGCCAATGGGTGTGACGGCACCCGATGCAGGGCGGGAGGTAGTGGAAATGAGGTGGACTTCACGAAGGGCGGTGTAAATTTCCTCGTCCGTGAAGATGCCGAAGGGGTCAAGGTTACTTCGAATTGTGCCTGTAAAGAGAGTCGGATCTTGAGCAAGTTAGTGTTGAGTTTCCATGGCATTAGTGAAATGACTTACCTTGCGGTACCATGACAATTTTTTCCCGCAGATCTTGCAGACCAATCGATCCAACATCGACATCATCAACAAGGATCTTGCCTTGCTCAGCCTCGAGGGCGCGGAACAGTGCGAGTGCCATTGAGCTTTTGCCTGCACCTGTTCTACCGACGACACCCACCTTTTCACCTGATAGGATTTTGAAAGTCACGTTCTTGAGGACAAGATCGAAATCTGGTCTATACCGTGTGCTGTATCCAACGAATTCGACTGATCCTTTGCTCGGCCAGTTAGACGGGGGCCTGTTACCCTGGATAACAGATGCGGCCTCCTGATCCACATCAAGATACTCTTTGACACGCTCTACAGAGTTCATGTTCTGCTCGTTAGCAGAATACAACCGAACAAACCATAGCACGTTCTCAGTAAATGTAACAGCGTAGGTGAGAGCAAGACCTGCAGCACCCGCATCAATCTTTCCAACACTAAGAACGACGAAAGCTCCAGAGAAGAACCCCACCATCGCACCAACAACATCTACACGGAGGGCGAGCCATCTGTTTGCTGCCCAGAGGTAAATGAAAGGACGATGCTGAGTATTGATTTTGGTCAAATTCTCGCGAATGAATCGTCTCTCGTCGCCATAGGCACGAATCGTGGTCATGCCTGAGAGAGTTTCGCCGAATTGCTGGTACAAAGGGCTTCGATGAACCGATTCTAGCCGCTTTAGATCACGGGAGGAATTAATGTAGAAGCGACCGATGAGGAAGTAGAGTACCGAAATAACAGAAGCAGCAAATAAGAATGCAGGTGTAATGACCGAGATGAGCGCAACAATTGTGATAATGGACGCGGCGCAATGCACGACACCGACGGCTACGGGTGCGACTTCTTGATCCACTGCCTCTATGTCCTTTGAGAACCTGTTCATCAGCTGGCCCAGAGGCGTCTGGTCGAAGAAACGGAACTTGGCATGCGTGACCTTTTGAATCAAGCTCTCGTGTACGCGACGAGACGCGGCAAGTGATCCACCAAAGAGGAAGCCCTCTTGAAAGAACGTGATGAGCATGAAAACCAGTCCAAGTACTGCATACACGCTGAGGAAGTACATGGAGTCGACATCTGCATTTGAACTGTGGAAAGTTGATTGCAGTGAGTTGTACGAGAAGGACTGATCTTGAGGCAGTGCCGAGAAAGGAAAGTTCCAGCTGCATGTGCCACGGTGCATGCAAGTTCCCATGCCGCTTATGGTAGATATGTGCGTAATTGGTGAGCGGTTGTGATTTTCTGAAATGGTGTATCCCCGCTCTGCATAGGCGTTGGCCCATGTTCGAATCCAGAGGTTGGTAGAGACAGAAGAGATCTGAGCGGCAAGGAAAGCGATTATAGCCCCTACCCAATAGTACCAAGGGCCCATAGCCTTGAGGTACATAATGATGATGCTCAACTTGACTCCCCCTTCGGCCTTGGTCTCTTCTTGACTGTTGCTGGTTGGCATTTTTTTCTTGTCTATCGTCCCATCTATAACACCGTTGCTAGTGACGTTTGCGTGTTCGGCTTCAACGTGCCCTTCTACATTTACGAAATCGTCCAATGGAGCTTGTGAGGGCGCCTGAGATGCACCCTGTGATACGGGACGGGATTTCGTGAGATCCTCGGTAAGCTTGCCTGACTGAATGACTTCTGTAGCTGATCCTTGAACGACGACCTTTCCGTTATCCAGCACAGCAACAAAGTCAGCGTGTGGTAGACATAAGCTCACATTGTGCGTGACAAGGATACAAGTTCGGTTTGCCATGAGCTGACCATACAGGGCGTAATCGAAGATCCATTTGGCAGTGTGAGAATCGACAGCGCTCAGAACATCGTCGAGCAGAACATGTCGTGCTTTACTGTAGAGCGCTCGTGCTAGGGAGATGCGCTGTTTCTGGCCTCCAGACAGCGTGACGCCCTTTTCACCTACGATCGTCTCGTCACCTGCATCTAGTATTTCCAAGTCGCGCTTGAGTGAGCAGGCTTCGATCACATCCTCATAACGCTTCTGGTTCCAATCACTCGCGAAGATAATGTTATCTTTGACTGTGCCGTTGACCAACCAGGCTTGTTGGGCGCAGTATGCCACAGTCTCCGTGAGTCCTGTATGGGGGTCTGCTACCGCGTCTTCTCGGCTTCCCCCTCCAGGCAGGTAAACATCGCCTTTCAGCTTTGTCATTTCGCCCAGCAATCCCATCAGCAAAGAGGTCTTGCCCGACCCGGTTGGCCCGACCACGACATTCAACTTTCCGACACTGAATTTGATATTGAGATCCTGGAGCTTGAACGCATCCGCGGAGGACTTATCCTTCATGTCGGTCCCGCCCCAGCTGAAGGTGCAGTTCTCAAATCCAATAATGGGCTGCCCTTGCCCATCTTTTTGGCGCGTGATGAGTTGCGAGTACTTATCGGTTTCTGGTTCATTCAAATATTCCTCGATCCGGTCGACCGATACTTTGGACTCCTGAACGTGGGCAACCATGTCTGCGAGCTGATCGAGAGGAATTCGTAAAATTTGGAATAGCGAGAGCGCCGTGAAAGCGACAGATGGAATGAGGGCCTTATGTTCAACATTTGTGTAGACTAGAAAGGAAAGAAATGTGATGAGGACGGGGGAGCCCGACCATATCGTAGCTGCCGTCGCCCAAAGTATGTATCTCCGACGTAAATGCTTCAACTCTACATGCCGCTTCTCGTTGACTAAGCCGATGAAGCGCTGTTCCCAAGCGAAGAATTTGATGATACGAATATTGGTGAGGACCTCGTTGGTAGTATGGATACGCGCGTCGGTTGCCGCGGAAATGAGTATCTGGATCTTGGAGAATTGACTTGCAACATACATGTTGATTGGTAGAAGAATGATCATCATGCCAATGCCTGCAATTGAGCTGTACCCGAGAATGCGGTACAGCAGGACTACCGCAACAACGACTTGTACGGGGGTATTTGCCCATAGGAAATGCAAATAGGCACAAATCTCACTGACTTTGAATGCGTCGACAGCCATAAGATTGATGATGGTACCGGTGGTAACTTGTGCCTCAGACGATGGGCTCGAATTTTCCTTTTTTTGGCAGGTCTCATTTGCCTTTTTCTTCTTCTTGCCGAACGAGATAATGCGCCTCCAACCCTTGGCCTTGTCTTCTTCCTCCTTTCCTTCCTCCCCCAAAATTTTGTCAGAACCTGCAGCTGCTTTACGCTTGAGGGCCTTGGCATAAATTTCTCCAATAATGACAGCGCGTAGCCGTATGCAAATCTTCCGACCTATCCATAATGCTTGTCCATCAGCGAGAGCGGAAAGACAACCAGAGATGAAGAGCAAGACGACGTAGAACCATGCGGCATTTGCAGGGGTGAGATGCGGTTTCTCAATGTATTCCAGAATTGATTTAAGGAGTAGGGTAGGAGCGAAGGTAAGGAAACCAGAAATGGCAGCCCATCCAGCTTGGATAATGAGTCCTCGCCTGAAATGCTTAAGCAGGTGGATCGCCAAGCTCGAGGTCTTTTTGGTCTGCCGGTAGTTTGCAATGACAGTGGCAGCCTTGTCTCTTGCTGCAAGATTCCACACATCGGAGAGTTCGTATGTCTTCTGGTAGCCCGTCCAAACGATGGAGTCAACCCAGCCAAACGTGGCCAATGAGAAGACACTGGCAATAGGCTCCCGGGTGGGCAGGATATCTCCCTCGTATTCCAGTTCTACCGCCTTGTTGCCTTTCCGAGAGCACAACGAAATGGTGAAAAGCAACGAAACAAGGACAAAGTCGCCAATCATGAGTTTCTGGTGTAGATTGGATTGCGGGTGTATGATGGCTGAGCGAAATAGTAGAAGGCTAAAAACCCATTGGAAGCCGTAGATGAAGGCTATATGGTACCATAGTTTTGGGAAGGAGAATTTGCTCGTGCTTGAGAAGAGTAACCTGAGCGAGGCCAAGGTGGCAATATAGGCCCAGACGGCGACATTTGCAATGGCTGCCAGTTTTGCAAGGCTGCCCCAGGCATTTGTCACCAAGATGGCGATGTGTAGACCTAGTTGGGCAAGCACCGCGGCCTCTTCCAGAATCACCACCGTGACCTCTCCACGTGGCTTGACTACGGCGACCGTAGACTTGGTATTGACCGTGTAAAGCGCAGGATCCTCGTTGCGCTCGCGTTCATCCTCGCTGCCATCGCTGGCGTCGCCATCGTGGTGTGGGCTGCTAAAGGACCAGACACGTCGTGGGTGTTGGAGGGCGCTGTAGGCATGGTAGTGTTTCGAAGCAGAGGCGGCGAAGTAGAGCTGTATAAGTAGATAGCCGACGGAGCTACCACAAACAATGAGGGGGAGCAAGGTCTGGAGATAACTGCAGAGTTGTTAGCCCAGATACCTTCCCCAGGACGTGAGCCAAGTCGCGTAGGCCACGCACTCGAGTTGGAAGCACCGCGAAAAGTCATCGCTGCCCCATAGCGGGCGCTTGCAATGGGCAAACATGATGCGCCCAGGGCGAGACGTCTTCGATGGTGTTTATACAAGCTCCGTCCGACAGCGCAACGAGTTTTCTGGGCGCAGTTGGACGCGCATTGGGGTTGCTTGAGGGGGCAAGCGCGACGGTGGTGCGTTGAAAGAGTACCCAAACAGGGCGAAATGTGTTGAGCGTCCTTCTTCACGCTTAGTCTCTGGATGGCGCCGAGCCAAATGCCTAGGATGCTGTCGGTTGTGAGTCAACCGTGCTCTTGGATCGAGTCGTACCCGTGTTGGGGCGCCCGTGATGTAATCAAAGATTGGCCCGATAGGTATGGCCGAGGCCCGCACGGACGATCTGATAATAGCCCGTGCCGCCAGCGCACGCGGGTGGAACGATGCCTCCTCATCGATGAGGCTGTGCATCGCCCATAAATCAATCCGGCCTGGTGAGTATGTGGATTACTACCAACGCATGTTCACAGAATGCAGGTCGTGCCTCGCTTGTGCAGCCGAGTCCCGCAGACCTCACGGCACACGTGCATATGGCCTCTCATACCCATCACCTCAATTCCCGATGCCCATCAACACAGTTTGTCAGCCAACTGTGGCAGTCAAGGAGCAGGACGAAAGTTCGAACATGTAGCAGTCCATGGCCGTCGCGTTAAAAACAAACAAGGCCTCTGGACCGGTTTCACTTTCGATATATACAGTGCTTGACGAGAAGAGGCCCAATCTACTGTCGTGCCTTGACTACCGGTGTCCACGGCTGATACTTGCTCTTGACTCTGTTCATCGTGAGATGGTGTCCATCATAGAAAGGACGCTTCACATACGTGCTGTATGGCTTGTAGCCCGAACGACTCCACGTCAGGGTTGGCCGATGCTCCTTTGGCTCCCATACTCGGGCTTGGCGCTGTAGGAGTGGATCCTCGGCTGGAGATTTGTCGACTGAGTAAGAAATCCACGCGTGCCTGTTGCGACCCAGATTAGTCGCCGCAGCGCCCTTGGAGAGGTTCGGCTACGTACCATCCAGGCTCAATCTGGGAGGGCTCAAACGCATGGTCCTTGTAGTCCACCCAGCGAGTTCTCACTCCAACACCATCAACTCCTGCAGTCCTAGAGGTAGCGAGGAATCAACTCACAGGGGAGCTCCTCCTCCAAATTCTCAAAGTACTTGTTGCCGTACTTGTCCTGGCCAATCAAAGTTCCGGCTTTGGTATCACCTAGACTCCGTCAGCACCCCAATATGACCATTTTGAAGCTTCAATAGTATACCGATGTTCTGTTTCCGCGCGATAGGTTACGTCAGCCGAGTCCGTTAAGAGCAAAAGGGCGAAGGTGGGGATGCGGTCGTACCGCCATCTGGTGGGCATAATCCTGTCTTCTTGTTAGCGCTGCGAAAACAACGAGCCATTCGGATATTAACTACCTTCAAGCCAATCCTGCGCAGATTGCGCAGTGTTCTCATAAGCGTCGACATGGCTGCGGTTGCTTTAGTCCACGCTGGATGTTGTCAGAGGTCGCAGCGCGCGCGATTGAACGATGCCAAGCGGGGATGCCGCCAGTCCCGCTATGATCTAGCGTCAACTATCCTTGTCCCGAATCTTGAAGGCTTTCTTTGCAGGAACATGGGACGTCACCTGTCGGCTCAACATCAACATGATCTTACGAAGCCTTCTAAGAATACAAGTGCCCAGAGTCACGGTGAGAAGTGGCTTCCAGATACCGAGAAGGTCCGTCAATATGGTACGGCGACACTCTTCTTCGAGCGCGCCAATGGCTTCAGCGACACCACAAAGTCAGGTGTCCATGCTGGCGACCATCACCACGGATCTGGATAAGATTGCTCCAAGATTCGAGATACAGCCAGACCAAATAGAAATAATCCAGTCGCCTGCTGAATTCTACGAAAAACTCAAGGTGTGTTTTATTGTTCTACCGTAGTCCTCTTTTCATCACTCACAACTCACATTCGCTCATCATAAAACATTTCAATTATTTATTTCCGTTCCTTTCAAATCGAGTTTTGACCACAAGTCTTACTCAGATTACCTTCCAAAATCCCTTTAGTGATTAAAAATTGACAGTTTCTGCATTCCCCATCCTATCCTCGTTTTGTCCAGCTCTGCCACTTCACCCAAGTCAGGCGATCTTGACAACGAGGTGAGCAAATCGCGTCCACATTATGTACCAACCAAACTAATGCCTCTCCAGTCCAAAATTTCCAAAGCGCAGCACCGAATATACCTCTCGACCCTCTACATTGGTAAGACCGAACACGAATTAATCGCCACTATCCGTACCGCCCTCCAGAACAATCCCCATCTGCACGTCTCCTTCCTCACCGACGCCCTACGTGGCACCAGAGAGACGCCCGAACCATCCAGCGCCTCACTTCTCACGCCGCTCATCTCCGAATTCGGCCCAGAGAGAGTCGAAGTACGTATGTACCACACGCCCAACCTTACCGGCCTGCGCAAAAAGTACATTCCAAAACGCATCAACGAAGGCTGGGGCTTGCAGCATATGAAACTATACGGTGCGGATGACGAGATCATAATTTCCGGGGCAAATCTGAGTTCAGACTACTTCACCAACCGCCAAGACCGGTATCACTTGTTCCGCTCAAAGGAACTGACAGCCTACTTTGCCAAGATCCACGATGGGATTGCGAAGTTGAGTTTTGACCTACAGCCTTCAGACGCCGAGGGAAGCGGGGGATACAGCATGGCATGGCCTTCTTCTAACCCGGCGCCATCGCCCTTGATCTCACCCCCTGGCTTCAAAAAAGCAGCAGCACAACATCTGAGCCACTTACTCACACCCGCAAGTTCACCTTCCCCTCCCACCTCTACCAAAACTCCGAGTGCCACTACCACCACCACCACCACCACCACAACAACAACAATCTACCCCATACTCTCCTTCGTCCCCCTCCTCCCTACTTCCACCGAACTCCCCGCGCTCACCAAGATCCTCACCTCCCTCTCCACCCCGCCCCTCCACCCCAGCACCTGGACTTTCACTGCCGGCTACTTCAACATGACTCCGTCGTTCCGACGCCTCCTCCTCCAAACGCGCCCCGCCTCGGGCACCGTGCTCACCGCCCACCCGCACGCCAACGGCTTCTACGGCTCCCGCGGCATCAGCGGCATGTTGCCCGCGGCCTACACTCATCTAGCCAAGCAGTTTGTACGCAGGGTGCGCCGCGAGGGGCTAGCCGGGAGCGTGAGGCTGCAGGAATGGAAGCGCGGAATCGTGGGCGCACCCCATGGCTGGACGTATCATGCCAAAGGGCTGTGGATTAGTTTTCCAACATGGGACACGCCCTCGTCTGATTCGCCTACGACTACCTCTACTTCTACGGCTCCTCCAAGCCTCACCGTCATCGGCTCCAGCAACTACACTAAGCGCAGCTACGAGCTCGATCTCGAAGCCAACGTTGTTATCGCTACGTCAGACCCCGGGCTGCGTCGCAGACTGGGCGCCGAGGTGGCGTGGCTCGCGGCGCATGCGCACACAGTTGAGGAGGCCGAGTTTGACAGGCCGGAGCGGCGCGTTGGCTGGAGCGTGCGGCTGAGTATGTGGGTAGTGCGTGTCTTGGGTGGCGCTTTGTAGGTAGGGTAAGTAGACACACGGGCAGAATGGAAGGGGATGGTTGAGTCGGTGCACCTTGGTACGATAACATGGAAATATTGTCAGAGGGGGTGTTGCGGTGCAAGGAGTGCCAAACTATAAGACCATTGGCTTAATAAGAGAGAGGGGGGTATCTAGATATCAGAATCCTTAAATTAAAAAAAAGAAATTAAAAGCAAAAAGTGGAAATATGGTCAAAACAGACCCAGAAAGATCCGAAAACCAGGTCACCAGCTCGCGCCATGTTTTGCTCCCCCCTCAATTACCCTGTTTGATTTCGAAAGATAGCCTCGGAAATTCGCCACAAGCTTCAGCTATCTGAACGAATACCCGTTAAAAAAAATCTGATTTGCCTTATTTCAGCTGACTGTCAAGATTCGGCCCAACAATTCCTGGACGCACGCCAGACGACGAGTCCGCGATCGCCCACTACCCGACCCATGGTTTTCCAGAAGCCATCATCTGCAAAGTCCATATCGTCCAGATTGAGATGGCGTTTATAGCTCCAGACTTCTTCCAAAAAAAGCTCTTCCTTCTGGCCGGCTCTCTGATACCGATTGAGAAAGTATGCCGACCGTGGCGAAATCAGGTATACGGCGCCTTGATCGCCCTGCGGAGGATTCCGTGTTCGACACGGGGGAAGAATATTCTTCACTTTCTCAAGCATGTGTTCACCGGGCATGCCCATGAGATCGACCGTGGTAAGGTTCTCGTTTTTCCCGTTGAGCAGCCATGTCGGAGGACTGTATGTTTTCCACCAAAACGCGTGAGAGACGTTCTCCCTCGTCTTTGCAATGTGCATCTGTACAGGAACAATGCCACCTTGATGGTAGACTCCCATGAGCACACCGAGTGCGAGGTTGAATATAAGCCATAATGCCATCCAAGCCTTGGTGAAGCGCGGACTTGGTAGCCGAAGTGATGATAGTATGAGGGGTATGGCTGGTAAGAGAAATCGGGCCTCCTGATGGGGGAAGACGCTCAACAGGGTGATTCCTGAGAGTGCTGAACTTAGGATCTGGTTGAGGTGCGCTCGGCGCAAGAAGAACAGGAGTGGGAACGCAGGTCCAAGTAACTGCGGAAGATTTGCCACGACGTGTTGGTATCGCGGATGTATGCCATGTTGGGCAAGGTTTGCTGAAACCGAGTTGTATCGGAAGTTGTTGTACGGAGTGACGACGGCGCCGTGAAAGACTTTTGTCAAGGTGAATTCGCCTTGGGTGTAAAATGCAGTGTCAACGCTAACAGCAATCAAGGCAGTGAAGAAGGCGGTGAGGGCGAGGAAGATCAAGGAGAATGGTCTGCCTATGTCAGCCAAGTCTGGTCGTCGAGGAGCGGCATGAGGCACTTGCTTGCGCTGAAAGTGCGGCAGGAGGCTGAAGGCAGGCAGCAGGAGGAAGGCTGGGAATGTAATGCGATTGAAGACTCCCACGATAGCCATAAAGCCGAGAATAGACGAGGCGAGAAGGCTGGTACGTTTCTGCACGGCCTGTTAGCTGCAGGGGGCGGGTTGGGTTGGAAGGCAATTCCAAAGCAGAGGCAGGTACCTTGTCTTCGACGATGCGCTGAATCAAGACCAAACTCCACAGCACCAGCAGCGTCTCGATGCTGTTGGAGAAGGTGTGAGTCTGGAAAGTCCAGGTAACGTACGAAGAGGCGACGAGGAGGACGGCAACGCGTCGGGCGCGCGGTGAGGCGACCAGCTCGTGGATGGCCCAGTCCTCCATGACGACGCTCAGCGTGAGCATCAGCAGGCGCAGGGTCCAGTAGACGACTGAGGGCGAGACATCATAGCCAAAGCCCTCCCATAGCCAGCGCAGGATGTACATGGGCCAGCCGTAGACGAGCCAGAGCGGGAAGGTGCTGCGGATGGGGGAGGCCGAGGTGAACTCCCATGTCTCGTGGACGGGGTAGGAGAAGACGCGGCCTATGGGAACAGCATCAGTGATGGGGTCGGGCGAAGCAGGTCATGTGTGGCGGGCCGTACCTGCGATGACCTCGGGGCCCTGGAAGTTCTCGTCGGGGTGCAGGTAGCTGGGCGACAGGGCAAAGTAGACGCGCACGAGAATCAGCAGGAAGTAGCCTCTCCTCCACATGGCGGCAGCCGGCGAGATGCTGCGTTGACGGGGGTGGAGGGGCCACGCAGGCGCATTGTTGTCGTGCAGGGCTGTGGTATGCTGTCTCGCAAACACGGTGCAGTTGCTAGTGCTGGCCGACGTCACAGATGGCTGTGCCACGCAGAGGGAGGACCGGGTCGGATCGATAAAAAGAGAAGACAGGGTGCTATTTATTCAATCAGTGTCTATGTAATACGGATAGTGTATGTACTTGGCGATACGATACTCGCTGCTTTCGTTCGTCGCCAGTCCATGGCTGCAAGCGACTGGTCGACGTCGACGTGTCGGATTCGGAGAGTCGGCGATTCGGAGTCTAGTGTCCACGTGACCCAGGTCCATGCCCAAGGATAGCCGTTGGGCGGGGCGTGGCCTGCGCTTTGCCTCTGCGAGCTGCAGCCTGCTGGTACCTCTCGCACTCACCCCACCCATCCGCCCACACGCAAACGTGCATTCACCGCCCACGCCTCTACAAACACCCCGTGTGCCGCCGCCGCCGCTTGTATCCTCTTCTTCTAAAGCTCACACCACCCAGCCCTACCTCGTTCGCCGCGGCCGACAGCTGTTGCCGTCGCAACTGCTCACCCCATCGTATCCTCACCTCATACGCTATCCACACCATGGCTTCCACTGCCGACGCCACCGCTCCCGGCATGGTCAAGATCACCACCTCGGATGGCGCCACCATGTCGGTTGCCCGCCCTGTTGCCGAACGCTCCATTCTCATCAAGAACTTGCTTGAGGACTTGGGCGGCGACAACGAGGAGGCCATTCCCATCCCCAACGTGCGTCTCCCTTTGTGCCGTGCCTCGGCCAACTATGGGCGCCCAAGAAATAGCTGACAAATCCCAGGTCAACGAGGCCGTCATGAAGAAAGTCCTCGAGTGGTGCGAGCATCATAAGAACGACCCGCCCGCCTCGCAGGACGATGACTCGGACTCGCGCAAGAAGTCTACCGACATTGAGGAGTGGGACCAGAAGTTCATGCAGGTTGACCAGGAAATGCTCTTCGAGATCATCCTTGTATGTCATCATCTCATGGCCCTAGACCAGAACTAACATCGTGTCAGGCTGCCAACTACCTCGATATCAAGGCCCTCCTCGACGTCGGCTGCAAGACGGTCGCCAACATGATCAAGGGCAAGTCCCCCGACGAGATCCGCAAGACCTTCAACATCCAGAACGACTTCACCCCCGAGGAGGAGGAGCAGATTCGCCGTGAGAACGAGTGGGCCGAGGACCGCTAAGCGACGCCCTCTCGCAGCATTGACACGGCTACTCTCTCTCTCTCTCTTCCTCTAGTCCACACAATTCTTGTTTGTGCAGGTACCAGCCTCGAGCGGATTTTCTTCACATGGCCCATGGGCCCCTTCACCGGCGTCGTGGAGTCTGCTTTTTTTTCCTTGGTTGATGAGGCGGTTATGGCCATTACGGTGGATATGATGGAAATAACAAGGTTGCATACGGCCCGCCATCGTCACGAAGGATGATACTCCCTAGCGTGCAATAGACACTCGGTCTCGTTGCAAACTACATGACACGAACTCCAAAAAGTCAGTCCATTGTCATGTCTGTGGATTGCCTTTGATGAATGATAAGCGTAAAACAATGCCTCACATTCAACCACGGTCTGTTTTCCATGCTTACAAATCCAGCCCACGTCCATGCATTAGGTACTAGAAACGCATATTTCTCTCTTCCCATCTATCTACCACCCTCTCTTCGCAAGCTTCTCCTCCTCGCCCATGGTCCCACAATTGATGCCCACCATGGCCTCGCCAAGATCCATGCTCACCTCCATCAGCACCTTGGGATCCTGATAATGCGTAACTGCCTGAACAATCGCCTTGGCCCGCTTGGCCGCATCGCCGCTCTTAAAGATGCCACTGCCGACAAACACGCCATCACAGCCCAGCTGCATCATCAGCGCCGCATCAGCGGGCGTCGCGACGCCGCCGGCGGCAAAATTGACGACGGGCAGACGGCCCAGCTCGGCGGTGCGGCGCAGCAGGGCGAAATCGACCTGCAGCTCCTTGGCGTAGACGCGTAGCTCCGGCTCGCTCATGCCCTTTGCGCGCGCGATTTCCGCGTTGACGGTGCGCATGTGGCGCACCGCTTCGATGACGTCGCCGGTGCCGGCTTCGCCCTTGGTGCGGATCATGGCGGCGCCTTCGCTGATGCGGCGCAGGGCCTCGCCCAGGCCGCGGCACCCGCACACAAAGGGGATGCGGAACCCGTGCTTGGCGACGTGGTGCGTTGCGTCGGCCGGCGTGAGCACTTCGGATTCGTCAATGTAGTCTACGCCCAGGGCTTCGAGGATCTGTTTGGCCCGCGAACCAAGGGTTGCTCATGTTGGTTAAAGGAATCGCCATGTATAAATCTGGGTGTATGTAGAGAAGGGAAGGGAGTTGGAAGTGGCGCTAGGTAGGGGGTATCTCCTCTGCGTACCTGGCATTCGACAAAGTGGCCGATTCTCGCCTTGGCCATGACGGGGATGGTGACGGTGTCCATGATGTCTCGGATCATCTTGGGGTCGCTCATGCGGGCCACGCCGCCTTGGGCGCGGATGTCGGCAGGCACACGCTCGAGGGCCATGACGGCCGACGCGCCGGCTTCTTCTGCTATGCGTGCCTGGTGATGGCGGTTGGTGATGATGCATTGGAGGGTGGGTAGGTGGGTTGTCGTACCTGCTCAGCGTTGACAACATCCATGATGACGCCTCCCTTCAACATTCGTGCCAGTCCGGCCTTGACGGCGAAGTTGTTCTCGCCATCTTGTGCGCCGTGGCCATTGGTGGTGGGGAGTTCGGTGGCCATGCTGCTGTGCGGTGTAGAGGGAGATGAAGGGAGGTGAGGTGCGTTGACGAGGACCCAGGACAATATATAGTTCCAGACCAGAAGTCCCAAGAGCAATGAGTAACAGCACGGCCAGGCAGCTAACTCGGGTGTGGAGAAGAGGGTCGGTAGTCAGAGGTAAGAGAAGTGGGTACGCAGATAGTGAAACCGGGGATCGATCGATCACGAGCGTGAGTCAAGCCCTGAATTGTCTCTTGATGTGCCGGCAGCATCGCGCTGGGAAATAATTTTTTTTGTCCGTCGCAGAGTTCTCTATCATTATTCCGCCGCTGGTACTGCTTAGCTCTAGAGGGGCTGCCGCTCTATTTGCCCCGCCTTATTCCGCAGCGTTCTGGACCCCCACCCCAGCTGCGCGCCCTTGGACACACTCATAGGAATAGTAGCGGTATTCGTAAGCCTGCCAATCACGCGCACAATGGATGCAGGTAAGAGCCGTGAATTGCCGGCGTGCAGGGCGAGGACGTGTACCTGAATGCAGGGTCCTGGTCTTCCCTGCGATGCGAGGTGATAACTAGGTACCTAGGTCGTTGCTGATGCTCACGGTAGTAAACGCTAGACGCCAAACGCAAGACAACTCGAGCGCTTTGCTCCTGTACAATCAATTACAAATGCAGTGACGTATGCGATGCCGATACCAAGTCTCCTGTAAATGCCACGCGTAACAAATGCTCAAGCACACCGTCCTACAGGCATGCCGCCCATCCACCGCTGTGCCAAAGCTCAGTAGGGTGCTGTTTCGCGCTTCAGCCATGCCAGGGTAAGCGGGTCGTTTTCGAAGAAGCTGCTTGTCTTGTCAAAGACCTCTTGGTGGTACTCGTTGAGGAAGTGCTTCTCTTCCTCCGTGAGGAGGCTCATGTCGACCAGGTTCCGGCAGTGAGGCGTCATCGTTACATGCTCAAACCCAAGAAAGGGCTTGTCGCCAAACTTGTGTTTGGTTTCTACTTCCTTGACCATGATCATATTCTCGATCCTGATGCCGAACGTGCCGTCTTCATAGTAGCCAGGCTCGTCGGAGACAACATGACCGACAGCCATTGGGACCTCAGAGTACTGTACTCGGGTACCGATGCCTATGGGGCCTTCGTGCACATTCAAGAAGGACCCAACGCCGTGCCCCGTACCGTGTCGGTAGTCGAGACCTTCAGCCCAGAGAAACTGGCGAGCCAACGCGTCGAGTGCGAAGCCCGTGGTGCCCTTTGGGAATTTGACACGCTCCAAAGCCATGTTGCCCTTCAAGACCAGCGTGTAAGCTTTTCGCTCCATGTCTGTCGGTTCGGTAAAGTGCCAGGTGCGCGTCGTGTCTGTGGTGCCGTCTCGGTACTGGGCGCCCGAGTCACAAAGATAGATTGCCTTGGGATCGATCACGGCACACCCACCCTTCTCGGGCTTGTAGTGAATCACGGCCGCATTGGGACCGGTAGACGAGATGGTGTCGAAGGATAGGCCCATGAACTTGTCGTGCTTCTTGCGAATTGCCTCGAGCTTATCTGCGCCATCAACTTCGTCTAGCTCAGCCTTTTGGTGGAGTAGCTGGTCCTCTAGCCAGGCAAAATATTCAGTCAAGGCGGCGCCATCACGGATATGACACTGTCGCATGCCTTCGAGTTCGACATCGTTCTTGACAGCTTTGGCATCGCCAACAGGACTGCGCACTTCCTCAACCTTGCCCTCGCCACCAAGGGCCTTGTTCAGAGCCCATGATGCTCGCGTCGATGTCAAAAACTTGTTGGCTGCCTCCGTCGTCTCGGTTGCCGCGAACGCTTCTTTGCTCAGGGTTGTGAGCTCTTCAAAAATGGCGTCGTATGGGCGAATAGTAACTTTGTCGCTGAGGTGCTTTTGAACATCCTCGGGAAGCTTGTGATCGTCGACGTAGAGAGTGGCGGTCGATGGCGTCACCACAGCGTACGAAAAGAAGACGGGATTGTACGGGATGCTTTGCGCTGTTAGTCTCCCTCTCCAACACTAGAAGACAGTACAGACTCGTTGCCACGGAGGTTGAATAGCCATGCTATCTCGTCCAGCATAGACACGACGAAGCCAAGACTCTTTTTCTTCTCCAGCTCCTTTCGCAAATCCTCAATCTTATCCTCGAAGCTCTTACCCGAGAACTCGATAGGCTGTACCATGACCTTTTCGTGTGGACGAGACGGCCGGTCCTTCCAAATCTTATCAATCAGGTTGTCGTCGACAGCTCGGTACTCGCCCCCCTTCTTCTTGATCTTGTCACCGAGCTTGCGAGCATCGGCTGCCGTGACCACGCGTGGGTCTACGGCCACGACCTTGGCCTCGCTGACCTGGTCTACCGTCCATTCTTGTATGGTGGGGACGTCCTGGATGCCTTGCTTGAGCAGCTCCCAGTTGCCATCGAGCTGCTTCTCGGCCTGGTTGAAATAGCGCCCGTCGGTGGCGAGGGCAGCCTTGTCGAGTGTGATGACGGCGTATCCCGCAGAGCCCGTGAAGCCGCTGATGTATTCTACAACACTTGAAGGTTAGTAGCGGATGGTGGGGTTGGAGGGACACTTGGAGGGACACTGACCTCGGCGGCCATCACAGGGCGCAATGTACTCGCTCTGATGGCTGTCTTCGGACGGGACCACTGCGTCTGGTCAGCGAATTGGGTGCCCGTTCCCGGTCGGCAGCAACCGTACTGTAGATGTCGACATTGCGCTCCCTCATGAGCGTGCGGAGGGCCGCAAGCCGCTCGGTTGTGTCCACTTTGGCCATGTCAAGAGCACGCAGCAAGGGCGACGAATGCAAGGCTCTAGCAACGGGAATGCTAGCTTGGGCGGCTGCATAGGCTGTCACTATCGCGTGTGGGCGCCGCAGACAGCGCGCAACCAACATGAGGTGGGGGGGGGGGTCCTTTTGGGTTGCAATCGCGCCTATTGGAGTAGCAGTCCCTAAACCAACCATAGTAGGTAGTGCGGTCGGTACTTCACACACCCCGCCAACAGCGACAGCCCCATGTCCCAGTGCCCACCACCGCCCTGCCAAGCGCCATCCACGTTCCATTCGAGTGTCCAGGACGATGCAATCGCGTCGTGGCAAAGCGCAATCGTTGTCAGCAAACACGCTCAAGAGCATCTTATGACGCCAACAACAACAACAACAACAACAACACCACCACCACCACCACCACCACCACGCACGCAATAACTACCCTGGCCAGCCAATCGAACACCCTCGACTCGCACGTTTCGCCAACGACCATGTCAAGCACCTAGCTACAGCCTCATTGAATCTGGAAGGCAATCTTCAATGTGAGTGGTGTTTCTGTTTTTCTTTCAATTCGTTTGCTCCAACGTTCCCCTCCCGCCGTCGGCTGCCACTTTGATTTCTAGGCTCCAAAGTGATGTAGGGTCGGTCACAGTACTACAAATCACACCCGTTTTGCACTAGACTCAGCTCTCACTTATGTCAAACTACGACGGGTGTCTACCTCTCTGCATTGATCGCAGGCTCATTCGTACAGTCTACTGTTCTCCATGGCTGCTACCGTAGCGCAACCGCCTCAGACATTTCCTCTGGATTTTGGCGACATCGAACGCCTGGTCAAGTCACTCTACGAGCCAGGCCAAGCCAAGAAGATCTCGCAAACAGAAGCCACGCTTCGTGTCCTGCAACGCTCTCCGCAGGGATGGGAGATTGCCGATGCATTACTCAAGAGTGGCGATGAGCAAGTTCGGTTCTTCGGAGCGCTCACGCTGACCGTCAAGCTAAACGCCGATTCGTGAGCTGCCCTTTCATTGACGGTGCTGGGCATCCGTTTAATCAGGGCACAGGGCAGAACTGACGGAAGAAAATTCTCAGCAGCTACTAACAACGCTCATCGTAGGTCCCTCTACAAATCTGCCGTCGAATTCAGCTAACATCGAAATGCAGCATCATCTGGTCTCACGACCCACATCATCTTCAGCGACACGCAAAGTGAACTCGACACTAGCACAGTACTTCACTAAACCCATATGTTGCTGGACACAATGTCTCCATAGCCTGGCAGCCTCGTTCACTGTCCAGCATCCAGTCTTAGATGATAGCCTGCACAGTTTCCCATCCATGTTGGACATCCTTCCTCACCTTGCGGATGCGCAACTGCTTATTCTGTTGGATTTTACCCGAAATCTGGCCGAGGAGGGCAAAAAGCTGCCTAAACTCCCTGAGTAGTGTGCCCATCTTGTTGACATGGTATCATTGCTAACGGCTGAAAAGAGGAAACCCACATGAACGCATAATAGCCAACGTTGAGAGCGTAGAGATAGTACTGCACGTTTCATTTGGCAGAGGCATCAAGTACCTGTCAAAGCCAACCACCGATTCTGACTACTCGGAATCCGTACAGCTCGGAGAGAAGTTATGTATCGCTGCTCTACAATGTTTCATGGTATGCATAATTTCATTTGCTACCCTGCAACGCTAACCGTCCAGGGTTGGATCTTCTATGCTCAAACTGAATTCTCAGAATCCTCTGGCAAGCTGCAAAACCTCCGTTCCGTTAGCGAGCTTGCTTTGACTTGCTTGGAATACCATGTTGAAGATACCATGGTGCTAATTGCGGAGGTTTTGGAGAACTACCCGGCCTTCTTCGAGTCAGAACACCGAGATATGCTGTGGGCAGTCATTTCGGGCCCTTGGGGGCTGGAGGTTTTGAAGAGCTCTGATGCCGAGACAGTCTCCTTAGCTAGGATCATCGTCGCGTATGCGCAACTTCTGCTGGACACAAAAGCTATATACAAAGAGCCAGACAACGCACATCATCAACAGGTACTTTGTAAGTCAATATAAATGATCACACTATCAAATTAATGGAGCCTGCTGATAACATGGGTAGCCTTTCTGCACGATCTCCTGAAATACCCCGAACCTGTTGGTGGCGAGGATGAAGTCGCACCTGTTGTGCTGGACTTCTGGAGCGGCTATATCAGCGCTATCGCCGAAGAGTCTTTCGAATTTGTCTCCGGACAAGAGTTACCAACTTGGATGCACAATGCAAAAGCCCACGTCTTCCAAGCTGTTTCGGAGCTGGTGCAGAAAATTATTTATCCTGCTTCCGAAGTTACAAGTACCTGGGACTCCGACTCTAAAAGGACATTTAAGGTGTTTCGTGTTGATGTACAAGACATCTTACTCGAGGCATTTGACTCTTTGCGCGAGGTGCTGACTGATCAGTTCATTGATCTTACTCTCCGCGGACTGGAGCAGAACAGATGGCTGGAGCTCGAGGCTGGGCTATTCGGGACCATTGCAATTTCGGAGACTTTCACACTACAGGACGACACTCGTCTGACCCGTTTATTCGAACAGCCGCTCTTCTCCACGATATCCACAAACAATAGCATTCCCGGTATCACACGAAGAAGTGCGGTAGAGGTCGTCGCAGCGTTGGATCAATTCTTCCTTCGAAATCCTCGCTTCCTCCCACAGGTCCTGCCATTCCTTCTCACAGCCCTAGCTCAGCCTGCAACTGCACATAGTGCTGCGAAGTCGTTCGCTTCGCTCTGCTCCGAGTGCCGAAAGTCGTTGACTGAAGAGCTTGCATCATTCTTCCAAATGTATGAGCAATTCTTGACCTATCAAACTGCGGAGGAGTTCACAAAGAGTATGGTACTTAAGGGTATTGCTGCCATAGTTCAGACCCTGGACAGTGAAGAAAAACGGCTAGAAGGCGTCCGCCAGATCTTCCGGTACATCACGCAAGATGCCATGCAGGCGATCAATCTCACCAAAGAGGGCAAAGACCCGGAAAAGGGGCAAGTATTCGCGCTCACTACCCTCAGGTGTCTAGCAAGTGTTGGAAAAGCGCTGCAAGCCACAGATGAGGAAGTTATTGATCTGGAGTCTGACGCAAAGACATCTACGTTCTGGCTTCAGGGCCCAGGCAAGGAAATCCAGAACCAGATTATCAACCTCATCAACTATCTCACTCAAGTGTTCCCGGCCAATGACGAAATCATTGAGGCAGCTTGCAATGTCTTGCGTGCCGGCTTCAGAGAGTCGACGGCGGGACCCTTTGTTCTTCCTCCTGGCACTACAATTGATTTCATTTTGAAAACAGCTCTTCAGACGCCGAGGTTACCCTTCGTACTGGAGACCGCTTGTTGTTGGGTTTCTTCTAACAAACACCATCCGCCAGAAGACTTCACAGCTCAGTCACATCGTCTACTTCAACACGTTTTAAGTATTATGCAGGCACTACAACATCCAAGAAATGACCCGGAAATCTCGGTTGGCTGCATTGAGCTCATCCAGCACTTCTTTAATACGGATCCCAAGATCCTGGCGCAAGTTGCTCCGGACCATCTGGCAGGCATGTTCAACTTCACGATTGAATCAATTGACTCGCCAGAGGTGCTACCGAAACGCGCCTCAGCCAAGCTCTGGAAAGATGTGTTCGAGCTGGTGGGCAACACGCATAATCCGCATCAAAGTACGGCTCAAGACATTGTCGCCCATTTCGGACAAACAGTCACATTTTCTCTTATGACAAATATATGCGGAGAGGTGGACTTCACTAGCTTGGAATTCATTGTAGCACCACTGCGGGCCATGGTCAAGTCGGATAAGAACGCCAGGACATACATCTCAAACTCGATTTCGGGACAGCCACTTTTGCATCGTTTCCAGCAAGATCAGGCAGTGCAGGACATGGTTAGGAAGTTTATTGAGAGCCTATCAAGGTAGGATGTGTGATGATTTCACATGGCGGCATGGCGACTAACTGCATGTACAGGAACGCAAAAAATTCGAATACCTTCAAGGAAACTGTGAAAACATTCTGGCAGAGCTGCAAGCAGTTACAGATGCAGCTTCAACCACAGACAATACACGGTGGAGGCAGCTTTGCTCAAGGCAGTTCATGAATAATTGATGGCTGGACACTTGCTACTCAAAGCGCTGCCATCTATTAGCACTGGAGTGAGTATCTAGAACTCAGCGAATGCAGCCAACGCAAAGGTCAACCCAAAAGACAACTTGAACGCAACGTTATCCCTCACCAACGACTTGACGTTGGTCGATCGGAAGCGGCGCTGGAAATACGAGTAGGGTATGATGTGGATTCCACGCGACTCAATAAACTGCTCATACGTTAGCCCGACTTGCATCTTCCCTCTTCGCATCCCCGACAATGATGGCAATATGCAGGTTTTGCATAGCCTACAAGACAAGGTCCAATATCACATTAAACTATTCCCCTATGCTCACATTCAGAACTTACCTGCAAAAAAAAGATGCCAAGCCCAATCAGGATCGCTAAAGGCCTACTGAAGACGCTGATTCCCAGCCCGCCTACTACCCCCAGAATGCTTCCCATACTGACTTGTCGTATCGCCCTTGGATTGATAGAACCCGATTGCGTAATGATGGGCGTTTGAGCCTCAGACGTATAACCATTGGTCAAGTCCTGTGTGATTTTGGTCAAAGGGTCTGGGCCATCACAACGTATGCGTTGCGCGTGCCGGGACTGGTAAACGAGGAGAGGGGAAGCAAGGATAAGTGGTGTGCTGGCCATGAGACCGCAGCGAAGACCGGGGAGGATAAAAGCCATGGCTTTTTCTTGGGGGGCGGAGAAGAATAGGTGGCGATGTTGTTGTTGGTACCGGAGGTACCCGCTCAGCTCTTTTTCTAGGCTCCGTTCACTTCTCACGGGCCTCGCTGTTGCTGTCCGAACAGTCTGGATGACAGGCCGTATAGGTGTCTTTTTCCGCAGGCAAGTGGCAAGTCCTTTATACATGGATGTTGATGCGTTGATCCAGGAGCTGGGGCTGGCAATGGGAGAAGAGGTCGCGCACGGTGATGTCATTGGTCTGTTCGAGAGTTTTTTTGCTAATTCAAATGCGGGATAGCGTGAATCCGACATGAGGGAAGCTTCGACCTCGCAGAACGTGTCGCGTCGTTGTTAGGACACCGTGATGGCCATTGCTACTGCTCACCACTCCTCTGGGCTCCCTTGATGGTGTCTGATACTGCTTTCCGCGTAACAGATCGCGTCTAGGGTCCGATACTTGCCGAAAAGAGGCCACAATGGGGCAGCGCAATGTTTTCCTCGCACTCGCAAACCTCCTGATCCCAGTCGCGATTCTGGTCTTCGCGACGGGCTTTTTCCCATATAAACCGTTTATGCCAGGACTTGCGCAGTATCAGGATATACAGCAATACACGCAAGATAATACGATGCAGGAACAGCCCGGGGCCCCATTTGACAAGCTGGTCTTCAT
>Ga0182211_1000098_pt1 | contig 23588 bp, 21 predicted proteins | sample G5R1MG_20_FD_129660 | JGI IMG/M metagenome (GOLD analysis project Ga0182211, IMG submission 129660) | Switchgrass phyllosphere microbial communities from Michigan, USA - G5R2_MAIN_03OCT2016_LD1 MG | ecosystem: Host-associated > Plants > Phyllosphere > Phylloplane/Leaf | place: USA: Michigan... | reverse complement strand
CATCCGCGTGGTATCGGCCTACGGAACGGAGTTTGTCGTGTACCCCGATATGCAGCTATCTCAACGCCTTCTGGTGTGTTTCATAAGCACCCCAAACACAAGAGCATTGATCTCGGTCATCAGGTCTCGGATTCTTGGGTTTTCCAGTAGAATGGTGTGCTTTGAGATGGTGTTGCAGACTATCCCCCTTAAGCTTATCTGGTCTTCGGTCGTCGATTCATAAACATGAGCGATTGCCTCCGGGAAATCTGGTCGGTCCCAGGCGATTGAACAAGCCTCTCTGAATTTACCTGTGGAGATTTTCTTGAGCCCAGAGATCTCGTACATGTCAGCAAGCTGGAACATCTTCGAATGTATGAGAAAATGGCCAGTTTCGCAGTTGATTGCAGGGGAAGGCGCGGAACCGAAATCGAAACTAGTGCACTTGCATTTACAATGGTATTCGCAATAATAGTGCTTGCAGAGTTTACCCGCTGCATGATCCAATATATTGGCTGTAGATGCGCTCATGTTATTCTCACCATCAAAACGGGCATGCGAAGCACCCTCTGCTAGTAAAGGCGGCTGGTAATCGGCTTCGTACAGATACTGGATCAGCAATTTAACAATTGCAGGTTCTACCATGGATAAATCTATGCTGCTCTGCTGTGATTCCTACCGAAATCGGATCGTCAGTAGTTGCACGAGAGACGAACAAAAACATGCGATTCAGGAACCTACCCTGCCACCAAACATAAGAGCTTTAAAAAACACCTTGGAGCGTGCACACACTAGAACCTTGTGTACATTGTACAAATCGCTACCACAGACAATAGTCATGTCTGTCAGGTCGCCATTGGATCGGAAACTGTCAGTTTATTTCAGCATGGTCACCAGCAGCATGAGGCCGGTGTATACCTTCTGAAGCTGGCAAGTAGCTCTTGGTAAGCTATACTATCCGTGGTGGTTTCTGGCATTATCAATTTGGCCACAAGAGATCGGGGCGATTTGGGAGGATAATTTCGTCGTTGAGAGGATGAGCCGCCTTTTCATGTCAGCGAAAGGACAAATAACAAATTACGGGCCACCTTCACCCGTGATCAAACCAGCACATGACACATCCATCCCTCATTATCAAAAAGAAGACTGTAATGCACACCTCTCACCAGGCCGGAACTAGCACGCAGGATTAATCGCTGGTGTACATACCTTTACAAAATCTAGAAGAGAAAAGAAAATCAAGCACTCTATACCCTCTAAGTCTCTAAAACCCTCAGTCCAAGTTCCCACCCCACCCTCCTGACTTCCTCCTCCTCACTCCACCTCCACATTTCAACCATACTCTGCACACGCTCCCGCACATACCCTTCCATAAGTCCCAGACCTGCGCTTCCCTCCGCCGCACACGCCTCCTCCACCAGAACCTTCGCAACCCTCAACACGATCCCCCACTCCTTTCCTATCTCCAGGTTCCCCTCCCACAAATAAGTCGCCGCAAGAAGCATATTGCGCGCCAGCGCCCGCTTAAGCACTGCGCAGTCTCCCTCGAGCGCCGCCCCCGGCCAGAGCGCGAGATACGTTCTCACATGCTGGAATACGACGATGCCACCGTCACTCCCGGATACATAGTGGTCGTGCTGCGCGGCGATCACTGTGAGTAGCTGACGCGAGAAGAGCTGGCACTTGGCTTTGGTGTCTGCCTGCCGGTCTGTCGCGCTCGGTACCGGGAAGTCGAGCAGCATAAGCTGCCAGGGTAAGGTTTCAGGAAGTACAACGGGATGCCGATGGGGATCGGCGAGCCATTCAGGAGTGCGGATCGAGGATACTTGCGCTATTAGGCTAGCTACGAGGCTTCTGCCGTGGGTGGGCCACCAGGGTTTTGCGAGGTATGTAACTGGGAGGAGAGGGGGTAGGAGGCCGCTCGAGAGCGTGGGAAATGTGGGGAGGTCGTTGTAGAGGATGGTATGAAGAAGTTGGCGGAGTTGGGAGTGTGCGAATTCGGGGGTTATGCCGCCGTTGTTGGGCTGGGGTAGGGCGGTGTTGGAGTAGAGGCGGGCGGTTAGCGCGATTAGATCGTAGGAGCGGAAGGTTTGAGTTGCGGAGACTGATTTGGTGTAAAAGATACTGTATATCTGAGTATCAGGTTGCGAGGAAAGTGTTGGGTCGGATTTTAGTCGTTTGTTGAGCGCGGCGATGGGGGGAGGCGGGGCGAGGGTGAAGATGGCGTAGGCTACGAGACTTTTGAGGATCGAGAGTGGGAGGACGTCGATCTTGTTGCTGTCTTTATCTGCCAGTAGTGATCGGAGAAGAATCAGGTCTGTCCGGTGGGGAACAGTTGGTATATCAAGATCTTGTTGCGCTGTCTCATCGATTCCATGCTTGCGCAAGAATATCGACAACCATCTTGTAGTCTGCTGCTTTGACTTTTGGAATAACGGGAAGATGATTCGATTCAAATAAGCCTTCAAATATTTCGCATCGCTGTCTACACCCCGGATGTGTGATACTAAGGTGTGTAGCATAGGCGAGGATATAGAAACCGGTTCATCAATGGTTGAGCGAATGTCGGGCGGCTCGACGCTGGCTTCCGCATTCTCCCAATCGCGCTCATGTAGTGGTTCACGCTCATTCAGGTTCCCGGCTTCTTTTGTTATTGATTCGAGAATTTCCAGAATAGTCTCGGTATGAATAGCTTCATAGTGGCCCAGCATCTCAAGAAGGGTATTGGCTATACTGAGACGTACGTCGACATGCGTTGCGATGGTGGCAAGACTCCTGAGTGTATCAATGGCGAAATTTTGCTCTACAATTTCTGTACCCTGTAGCAGTTGAACAAGCATTTTGATAGTAGTGACCTTCACATGCGGCCCTTTGCGAAATACGTTATTTTCATCGTCTCCTGCTGTGGCTGATGACTTGACACCAATGTCATTTGTCCCCGTCGTGTCCATATGATCCTGGGAGATTTCGGTGACGCAGCTTACTAGTTTTCTGTAGCACTCGGCTGCATCTGCAGCAGAAAGGCTGCGTAAGAACCTGATCTTCACCAATTCTCGGTGCCATGGACTCGACACCGGGCGGCTGATGATCGCGTCGACTGCTAGTTGAATCGCGAGACTGGGATTGTCGCTTTCTCCCAGTCGAACAATCAGCAACATGGCTATACTTTGAAGCTCATGCGTGCTATAATTTCCCAGGGGATCGGATGTCGTTTCTACGGCGTCCAGGGCGCACATCACGCTACGAGCCAGGCGGTAGAGCAAATCTGGAGGCGTGTTTCCGAGATGACCCCGGATGTTCTTGACTGCATCAAGAACACGCAGTTCATCGTGGCTTATAAAATTATCGTCAAGACATATGGCAGGGTAGCGAGGATTTTCAGTCGACGGATAAGGTGCTCGAAGAAGGCGGTCCTCCTTGTCAGCAAATTTTGCATCAATATAAAGTAAAGCCGATAGAACTTCGGTCTCGCTCATTTTGCGATCTTTATTCCACAGGGGTCGACTCGGGGGTCCTAGCTCTTTGTACGCATAATCCGCCAGCGAAAGCATGTAGCTGATATCTGCAAACCTGGATGTCTGCCCAACGGTAACAGAAACATCGATATATCGTGGCTTCCCGGATTCTATTTCCAGGATTTCTGCGTACTCAAATGCGAGGGGATCCCAGCACACAAGACTCGTTGAGCCGTTTGATTTTTGTAGTTCAGCCCAGGGCTCGACTGTGAAGTTGTCCTTGGGAAGCCATTCAGTCAGGTATTCGGGGATGGTGTCTTTCCAGTAACGAATAATGTCTAAGCTGTAAATACGACCGCGACTCAGCGGACCTGTTGCAAAGTCCCACACCTCCTTTACTCGAGCCTGCTTCACAGCCTTGGTACAAGACTCTGGAATGTATAGCTTGAGTGCGTATTCATAGCTGTCCACGAAGACTCCTATGAGCTTGCGAGACTCATCGTCGGTAGGAATGATTTGGAAAGCAAATTCCGGGTCCATAAATAATGCTGCTCGCACGCGAGAAGACAGGTATGGGGCATCCTTTTCAAGATTCTCCACCTCCAGAATCCAGCACGAAGTGAGATATTGAATAGGTAGCCCACGAGGTAAACACTCTGGTATGCTATTCATAGCAGGGTGTGTGGCGGCTCGTATTTTGCGCCACAATTCATCCCTCCCTTTGGCGAGTCGATCGAAGAATCGCAAAGTAGGTGCTGTCGCCACTTCAAGCCTTAGCTCCGTTCCTACCCACAAGCAATCGAGTAAACCCGTGAGGCGATTTGCCTCCAGCTTCTTGCAAACCTCGGAGTTAGCTCTTTCTTCGAGCATAATGAGCATTTGTACCGTTCCTTCCCAGACACTGTCGTACAACTCATCGCTAGATGCTTTGAGCGTCTCCGAAAGTTTCTTTGTAAGCGTGATGCGTTGTTCTACTACTTGCTGGAACAAATCTTGTACGCCTCGCCAATTCGAACTTGAAAACGATGGCTGCATCATGGCGGAGCAAGCAGTCCCGAACATGTCCACTAATATCGCATTGGCCTTCTCGACACGACTGCGCAGTGCAGACACGGTGAATGAGCTGTCGATAGACTCAGGTATACCGGCGAGGATTTGTGCAGTCTCCCTGGGAAATGACTGAGGATACAATTCTTCTAAGACAAGTGGATCATTCAAGAATCTCTGTGCCCACTTGAGATTATGATTGTAGCACTCCAGAGAGCCGCTGGCGATCGCAGCAAAGAGAGCTGCCTTGGCGTAGTGTGCACGCTGCTCTGGCCGGGATGCAGACTTCGCGCTTTTCCTCTTGACTTCTGTGTACTTGTCCGCACAATTAAGTGCCGTGTGGTGGTCTCTTTTCATTTTGAGTAGATGGATGTGCCATATTTCTGAATCACGGATAGCCACGTGATGGGCTATCCCAAGGCGCAGAATCGAGTCGGGTTCATTGCATTCAAGGAATGCATAATTGCCACGAACCTTTCGCACGCGATCGAAGAGCTCTAGAGCTTGGGTGTGGTCTAATTTGACGAGAAGACTTTGACTCAAACTTCCCTTGACTTGGCTCAGGTCGGTATCTAGGTCGATGTTCAGGTTCGTAGACACATGTATGCAGAATCGCATCAAAGCATAGCGTCGCGATGGTACTATTCTAGAGAGGAAGCTACCCCAGCCGGTAAGTTCATCTAGACACGAAGTCCCGTACTCAGGATGGTCAAACAGCGTCCTTAATTGCGTTTCAAACAAACCGGGCTGGCGTGCCCAGCAACAAGCTATGAGGTGAAGGACGTGACCTACTGTGCTGTTGATCAGCTTGCCAGCCAAGGGGTGATTCTCAAAGTACTGCAAAGTCAAGTCCACTACTTCCACTATCTGAATCCAATTTATCCGTTTTCGTACGGCACGACTGAGAAGAGGCTGGATAAGATCATTGACAACAAAGGTTTCGTCCACCTTGCAGGATTTTGTCAGACCCAATGCCCGCAAACAGGTCATCGCAAACTTCATTGAAGCCGAAACCCCAAGTTCTGACGGGATTGTAGTACGGTATCGGTTGGCCAAAACCCTCAAGTGCTCCTTGTTTACAGCGTCTGTACTTTGTCCGGTGATGGATAGTATCTGTTTTTGTCCTAGCTCTTCCGGGTGATGTTCTAACAAATCGTGCTCCTTTGTGTGCTTCCAAATCTCTTCCAAGTTCCCGGCGAGAGCTATGAAAATCAGATCCGGAGTGCATGCTGAAAGCAAATGTCCGTAGTGATTCGCTAGAGGCCTCTTATCCGTAGTCTGGTGCTTCGCATCGGGGAATGTACGCGGATGTAGGCCTTTGAAGAGGTCTGTGATGTATTGTCGCTTTTCATTCATGTCGTTTCCCCTTGCGCAATGACCGAGCGCTTTGCATATTATTCTGACTTGTAGGACTGACAGATCTGTGAGAATCTCTAGAATACCAGAAGTACCGCCCAAGCCTTCCCACGTGGCTTTCCATTTCCATGACTGGAGATTCTTGCAAAGCTGTTTGACGGCAAATTGTCGGACGAGGATTGATTGCCTTTGTACGAGTGACCTTCGCATGACCGTAAACGACTTCGCGACCCCTAGCCATGGTGCGAATGTGGCTGGCGGGTTGGAGTTGCTGTATATTGCATCTAGTAGCTGTGTTGTGATGACGTCGTCGGAGGCTTGGGTCGCGAGTTCATTGTAGTAATCGCAGAGCTGGGCTGGAGTTGAAGTGCGAATGCGCTTGGTGTTGAGAAGTACGGTCATCATGTCACGAATGATGCTGCGTTTCAGCAGAGAATATGCCAGGCAAAATACTCTTGGGTGTCACATCTTCTTATACCTATCTAGGTCTTAAGTGGCCTCTAGTCACCAGTCCAGGCTGCAATTAGACAACACGCCATGCGATCAAAGGGCGGTAGGCGCCCTCGCAAAGATTGCTTGTGTACTCCAAGTAGCAAGCACCCTTTGTTCTAAAACCCTGCCTCGGTCCTCAAGTGAGGAATGCAATCGCGATGCACCATGCAATGACGTCTACTTATTCTACTGGACCTTTTGAACAATGACGCTAATGGGCCCACATGCCAGAAGCCCTATTGTGACGCAACATAGATGTACGAGCATGGTCGTCAAGAATTGGTCTTTGTGACCGGTACATAGCTCATATTATTCGGGTATAAAACCATGCTTCAAATGCGACCTGCCACTGGACTACAATGAACACCAGGTCGCGTCCAACAGCATTAATTCAGGGTATAAGTGGACAGTGAAGCGAATGGGCACGTCACATCTGCGGGCAGACTCTGCAAATTCGGACTTGAATAATGCCACATGTTACGCACCTCGTGGGCCGCTACTAGGGCCCTTGTTGACTAGGCCTGAGAAGAACGATCTGAGCTTTTCGTTGCTCACCATGGTTGTATCCTGTGCGTTTGTGTCTGTTGATTCAGGGTCATTGGCTCGCGTTGCCTCACGATCCTATTCATAAATTAGTATAGATACTCGAGTCATGGTAAAATCACACAAATCACGAGCGGAATGCGTTTCAAGACAATGCAGGGACGATTCGTGGTGACGGCGTACCTGTAATCTCTTGACCATGTCATCGGCATTCACTTGGATTCCTCCCATATTGAACTGCACCGGTCCAATGTGATCTTCAACGATGCCGGATGCATCATCGGCCCATGTGCGCATTGTGGATGGGTCATGCTCCTTGCGTGCAGCTTTTAGAGCAGCCTCCTTGTCGTCATCTTGGCGTAAATTCTCCAGAACAGCAACTTGCTCTGCAAGAAATTCCTGTCCATCTAAGCTGGAAATCTCGATAGAGTTGGTTTGCTTTGTCAACCCTACGAGTGGGAAGTCGGATTCCGGGTTGCGAATGGTGTCTTCGTAGATAGATGTGGCAGATGGACCGTTCTCTTCCTCTTCTTCTTCTTCTACTACAGGCGCCGGGTCCTGTACTGTTTGCGCTGCTGCTTCTTGTTCCGAGGGCGGCAACGCCTGGCCATTCGTCGGTCGCATGTTCCGTGGAATGTCGATATCGACGCTCCATTTCTGGCTGATACCTTCCACATCGAAGCCATCTCGCAAAATTCGGATCTTGGCCCATGAGTCCCAGTTGGGCGGCACTAACACGCGGTCACGATCTGTTACGTTGTGTCGCAATTGTTCTTGTTTCAGCAGAGACTTGATGCCCAGTGTCGAGTGTATCAAGGGCCGGAGAGAGCCCGGGGCGGTGGGCATTGTGTACACCAGGCTCGACCCATGCTTGAGCAGTATCGTGCGTAGATATTGCAGGATAAAGTCAAACTCGTGTTCCTTCCAGCCCCGCTCCTTTTCCAACGACTCGATTTTGTCGGCGTTTTGGCAGACGATGCAGAGGGGCAGCCCGAGCGGCTCGTCCCACTCACCCGGTCCCATGGGGATCTTCACACCCTCAATGGCACTGCCCTCTGAGAGCAGACTGCGCCCCTTGTCCTGCAGCATCTGAATGTTCTCTTCCAGGACCACCTTGGAAGCATCGTCGAGCGAGAGGACCAACGAGCGCAGCACGCGTATCCAGTCGCGGAGCTGGCGTATCCACAGCCATGGGTGGTTCCAGTCGAGCAGGATGACGATGAGCATGTGCGGCAGGGTGCGCGGATGGAGGTAGGGTTTGATCAGCGGCGTAAATGCGGGCGAAGGGGCTGCGAGGAGGTATAGCGAGAGGCGGGCAAGCGTGTCTGTGCTGATCAGCAGGGCCGTGGGTGGCGTAGGGGCAGCTTCGCACCCTCATGGTCTGAATCAAGTACGTCCTGATACGTGTAGCCTAGCGCAAACTGGTTGGCAATGGGCGGCCGGCGGCTGCGGTCGGGCGGCCGGTGGGGGTTGTCTGTCGACACAGACTCAAGGAATTCGCGCTGCGTCTCGGGCGTGCCCCCTGTGGATGAGTGAGTGGTCAGCGAGTAGAACGGGGCGTGCCTTCTCATTTGCGACGACCTACCCAGCACCAGTAGGCTCTTCTCCGGCAGCCGTTTGCCGCTGGACATGGTGTCGAGCATGGGCTTCCATATCTCCTCGCGGTCGTCCGCCTGGCTGCCCGGCCGCATCGCCACGTTGGGCCGGCGGCGCGCACTCATTGCGGAGGCGGTGCGGAGGTGCGGCAACGGGGACCCGGCTCAGGCACGGGACGTCATGCCACGGGGAGTAGATAGGGCAGCAGATGTGCTGCAGCCGAGAAAGAATGGCAAGCGTGAATGGAAAGAGTGGATGATGGGCGGCGTGGTGAGGCGGCGTGGCGATGCATGTGTTTACTTCCTCATAGCGGCTCGTTGGCCGTGCTGGACGGGTGCTGCGGCGGCTGGACCCTGCCAAGGCCGAGCTACAAAAGAAATGAAGGTCGCTGCCGACGCCAACACGCGCCCACCCCACCCTCACGGCGTTATGAATTCGGTGCGCGCCATCCAGCAGCTCAACAAGCGCGAGCTTGAGGCTGGCATCACTCCCGATGGCTCGTGGCACTCCGACTACCGCGACACGGCCTTCATCTACATCGGCGGCCTGCCCTTTGAGCTCTCCGAGGGTGACGTAATCACCATCTTCTCACAGTACGGCGAGCCCGTGTGGATCAAGCTGGCACGGGACAAGGAAACGGGCAAGTCACGGGGCTTTGCTTGGATTAAGTACGAGGACCAGCGCAGCTGCGACCTGGCCGTCGATAACCTCGGGGGCGCCAACATCATGGACCGTGTCCTTCGCGTCGACCACGCACGCTACAAGCCGAGGGACGACGAGGACATGAAGGACAACACCATGGGCGAGTTGTCTCTTGATCCAGGTCACGAGTCAGACGGTGCCAGACGCAAGCGAGGGAAGACGGAAAGCGAAAGCGACGACGACTACAGGCCTATGTTGCCTGAAGAGATTGAGCTAGAGCGATTGCTGGCAAGGCTCGATGAGGAGGACCCCATGCGCGACTCCTTGGTCAAGCGCCAGCAGGACAAGGTCGACGAGGCATTAAGGAAACTGAAGAAGCAGCAGCGGAAAGAGAAAGAGCGCGCGCGGAGGAAGGATACACACCGCCACAGAGATGGTTCTCGCGACCGAGAGCGGCGTAAAATAAGGGACGCTGGAGAAGCGAGAAGTAGCCGACATTCACGGCGCAGAGACGACCGCAGCAGGAGCCGTGACAAGCACTCTTCCGACAAGCAGCGCCGGCGGGCGTCGCGATCGCGAGATGGTTCAGACGAGGACCGCCGAAGAAAGCGAGCCAGGTCACGAGAGCGAAGGGAGGATTCGAGGAGTAGGCTTTATCGCTCTCGGTCCGCAGCCTCTCCATTACCATATCGCGCTCGCTCGCCGCGATGAAGACTATAAACTTGACTGCCGTCTTCTAAGGCATTTGTAGCACCGTGTCTCCGTAAAGACGAAATCTGACAAGAGCAATCCATCATATCTTCTGCTCACTACCTACATTCTAGAGAACCACTCCGGACTTGGACTCGGAGAACGATGGCTGACCCTTCAATCAACATATCGTGTCACCAAGGATCAAGGGCGGCACTCCAGCTCGACCCACATATCTTCTTGGCGTTAAAGAGATTACGCATTCAATAGCGAAATTACAACAGCCGCCTCGAGCGACGCCCGTCACGCATGTCCTCACTTCTCCTTTGCAACATGCTCGATTTGGATCCGTAATTTACTCGCTTACACGCGATGACATGTTCAACTGGATATGTTACCACTCTTGGGTTGGCATTCGCACCTCACGCCGCTCGTCCTTCAGACCAAGGTGATAACATGTGTTTCCATGCACTCAATCGTCTCGACAAGAATTCTCCTATACTCATTCTTTGGACCGAGTGTCGACGGTCCGTGCTCCCGCCACAACGAAAACGAACCGGCCAAAGCAATGGACACGAGCCCAAGACGCTTATACTGGCCAGCCATCTCTGATTCCGTTACCAGGAGCATCATAAGGCCGAGTAAGACATAGTTCGTCCCATGACAGAAGCGCTCATGGTCAAACAGCGGCACCGCATATATGCGTTGTACCCGCTGGGAGTCAGCAGATTGCAACTCTTCCGTCCTCGCGCCGTCCTCGTCATATACGTTATATCCATGCTCGCTTGTAGATTGGCCAGTCCTCGTGGTGGTCCTGCGACCGGAAGGCTACGCCGGGAGGGATGCACACTCGGCGGATCACAACGCCCGGGAAGCCAGGCAGCATGGCACCTCGATAGGACCAGTGGGTCTGCACGAAGCAGCCCTGAGATGCGTTGTGCGCTTTAGAAGCTGCGATTGTGACGATGGCGGTCTCGTAGATGTCGGCCATGCGAGATGCCTGTGTACGCCAGTCTTGGAGACTGTTTTGGACAATGCAAAGGCTATCGATCCACAGATAGGAAATTGCCAGTTTTCGACATACCGTGATGGCGTCTTGGTATGAAATGGGTAGTTGGTCAAGGGATATGCCCTGCGTGGTATGCTTGTTCAGATTGTGTGTCGTGGTTTTGAGAATGGCTGCACCGGTCCCCCAACAATGGCTTAACGCTGCGTAGCGCTGCGGTCGCATATCTTCTCCAAGTTTTACACCGCTGTCTTGTATATGAAGGAATCTAATGTCTTGCATTACCTCACTGGAGCGACTTGTCAGTGGTCGAGGACAGTCAGCGTGCGTCGAGCAGCATTCGTGAAGCCACTGCAATACAGTCTTGAGCGATTTTTCCGACGAAGTCGTCAGTGGTAGTATCTTCATTACATCGTGCTTCTCCAGCGACAAAACCTCGCCTCCATCCTCGCCTGCACATATTTTAGTGGCTCCGCAGTCACCGCGACCGTCTTGCTTACTGACACAGTCCTCCCGGCCATCGGGCACACACACGCATTCAAACATGAGGCCCTTCGCACGCGTGCCGTCCCGCATGAACAGCGCTTGGACAAGGCCATCTCTGCTCACGCGTACCAGCAAAATATCAATCCAGTGCAATTCGATCCAGCAAACGCATGCTTTTACGAATCAAGCGAAGTCGCAATCGTCAGAGAGTATTTGGCCTGTAGTGATATTGACGAGGTTTGCCAGGGGCTTTACTTCGATATGTTGCTGGTCAGTGAAATCCTTGCACTGCCAACACCTATGCTCGACAGAAGGAAGATGTAGTCTTTGTATGGCCATGGTGGCTCTGAAGATTTGCCCATCGGAGCCGCCCACGGGTGGAAATGCCGTGTTTACTCAGCGGTTCTCAGACAAGGACACTATCCGGTATTTGACTCGTCTGGGATCCTTATTCTTAGCAATAAATCCCGAAATTATATCGGCAACGCAACCTCCCAGGTTGCAGGCTTTGCCTTGGCTGATGTATGGATTCATCAAAGCTAGCTACGTACGTGACTGAATCAAGAAAGACTTATCATTATGACCAAGTGAGGTCTGCTACCCTATTTCAAAAAGTATGAAAGCCATAGTAGTTGGCAGAAGTATCATGCGCCTTTCATGAGCAAAGCCCCATGGATCCCTGCCCATTCTCTTTTGATAGTTTCGACCTCTTGGCTGCGCTATTCTGTATTCAAAGTAATCCGGTACTTCTCGAAGACGAGTGCTATAACCTCCAAATACTTTCATACGGCCTCTATACAGTCATGATAACCGTAGGCGCCCTCAAAACTGCCTGGATTAAGTGTTTGTGGATGTCCTACCAATGGACAGGACGTCACGTCCTATGAAGCCATCCCAGCAACGCGACTCGATTATGACGGAGGAGAATAGCACCAAAAACAACGATACCGATTGGAACAAAAGTAAGGCTATACGATTATTAGCCATGTGATAGTAGTAGCTCAGTGGAATGTCGTACCTCTCCTTCCACCAGAACCTTCCGCTCCGATTTTCCACAGTGTTCACGTATTTTCTCTGAATTCGTTTCATATCCTCCATCGCCTCACCTACGTCTTCATATCCCATCCTCCAGAGCTTGCTTATAACCGCTCCTAGAATTAATCCACTCGTATCTGGGAATTCGCCCGCCCTGAACAGGTCTTCAATGTCCTCATCGCTTTTATCGTGGTATGGTTGTCTTGTTGTCTCAATCTCGTATAGCATCGAGCCTAGCGCGAACATCTCAGTCTGTATTGAAGGATTCTGACCTGGCATGTCCGGATGCTCCGAGTGCGGGCTAGGTAGCACTGTGGGCTTGGAACCATCAATGGATGCCCCAGCGAAATCAGATAACTTTGCATTCTCAGACCAGTCTAGCAGGACATTGTGTGGGCCGATGTCGACCTGGAAAACGTGGCGCGAGTGTGCGTGGTGGAGTGCTTGCGAAATCTGGGTAGCCCATCGTAGAACGTCTTTAGCGGGAGGTCGCGCTCCAACATCCCGGAGATCCCAGAGGCGCTTGCGGATAGGATACTGGAGGCGCTCAAGGACAGTCTTGCCATTGTATTCATAGAGGTACTTGGTAATGTAGGGGTGGGGGCCCAGACGATTGTATATGGTACGTTCAACCACAAGTTCCTCTTTGTTTCTATCGAAACCACCAGGCACCTTGACAACAGCAGAATCGTCGAGTTCGAGGACTAGGCTAGAGATGCCGCCAGAAATGATGTTGAGATCACATAGGGGGGCCTTCAGGAGGTGGTGTACCTCCATTGTGCGTCTTGACAAGTTACCTGAGTGAGAGTGTAAGAACGTAGGAACAGGTTGCCACGCCGCGTCTGATCACAAGGCACTAGGCAGGGGTAGTCAAACCAGGTGGATACCCCATGTTGACTTGTAGCAGGGCTAGGATCAAGCAGTCTAGTGAGGGCTTACGCCAATCACAAGCTGACGTTTGCCCTGCGGGGGCCGACAGCCAGGCAGCCATCTGGGGAACCGGTGGGATCTTGGCACACGTGACTTTGCTGTTTGTCTCTCAATACAACATATATATATCGGCCTCCCCCAATAACCACCTATCTTCTTCCTCTTCCACAAACTCCGTGTCTTCACCCATCATGTGTACCTACCAGGTATTCTCCCTCATTTACACTGGATGCACCGCACGCCCCAAGCATGTCGTCACCACCAGGTTCTACATCAAGTGTACAAGGCCACGGAACAGCAGCACCTATGTCCACTGCTCCGACGAGTATGCACAACGAACCAATATCGTCCTCGGATCTTCTAGAACAGGTGGAGACTGTCCGGTATGCTTAAATCCGAGCTTGACCGTCCACATTGTGAGTTCAAGTCCTCTTCTATTTGGTTGAATAATGAGAGTTAGTAATCTAACGCTCCACACAGAGATACCTGAACTAGTCTATTGTATCAGGTGTTAAAGATGGAAGAAAGGCTTATCTGGTGCATTGGGAGAAACGGCGTGGGACTTGGCTGTTGATGACTGCCTTTTGGGAGGACTACATTTGTTGATGAGTGAGTTCCAGTAATGATGATAGTCTTTTGAATGGAGCAAATCATCCAGTCCTATTAACTCCCTGCCAACGAATTCAACTTAGCTGACTCCGGGGTCACGCAAAAATGGGGTATATAGGTGCCTAAATCACTGATACCAACCTCGCGTCTCTATCAAGTTACCCTCACAGGACATGCAAGAAGGACCGGGACTTACACAAGTCTTACTGGACTATATCAAACTAGCAGGAAATATCCCCATTTATTGCGCAAGGCTCGGCGATCCTACTATAATCAGCAGGTGAGTATTGACGTGGCGGATGTATTGGGCATTTTCGGTCATAGTCCGCAATATTTCGACATTTGCGGGCCGTTTTGCAGCCGACCGGTGAGCTTGCGGCGTATTTGTCTGTCAAGGGCTGGTGCGGGATTATCAGTAAATCCTATATTTGGCTTCACAAAGGAACGAACATCAAGGCAAAATATTATCATGCAGCATGCCTAACAAGTACACTAAAACGGTAACATCTCTGACCAGCCCCATCAACTTTTGCTTTTTCCATAACCGCTCCGGAATTCTCTGTTCTCCTTATTGCCTCTCCATATTATCTCTCCTAGTCGAGTGATAGGCGGCTCAAGTAGATTCTAAGAGAAGGACGGATTATGGCCTCCACCCCATGTCTCAAATTTCTCTTAAATTTGTTCACCCAAGACAAGAAGAACGAGCCTCTTATCATGTCGAGCGTGGCAATCCCCACTCCTCTTTCGAACCTATGAATGCCACTATCAGCGCCGTGCAGCACCAGCAGATCCGAAGTAATCCAACGAGTAATCCGGAACATCCCAATGAGTAGTATCGCGTAATGCCACAGTCATACCACCGACCTAAATCCAACCCCTACTCCAAGTAGCAATCGCAGCCGTCTATCCCGAACACTCCTCAGGCGCTCTTACCGCCAAAAGCAGCATCACGACCGGCACAGCCTCCTTCCGCACAGCTAGCACGTCGTAGAACTTTACCGAGAGAAGTAAAGGGAACCACGCCAGCACCATGGAACCCACAGATACGAGTTCAGAGCCAGACGCAAGCACCCAAGACGCTGCATAGACCTAGCTCTTCCCGCGCGTCCCCGGCAGATCATGCATGCACAAGCGCTACAATCATACCAAGACTTGCCGCCTGCAAACCCCGCCATGCACGTATTACTTGGCAACGGCACATCCTACTCTTTCATCTCCAGCAACAAAGACTACAGGTGCACCAGCCAGCCAGCCATGCGTGTGGTAACATCACCGGCCAGCCAGGCTGAATCTATAGGAAATCAAAATAACCTTCTTTCGTCCTGCAGACTCAGGATGTAGCGCTAAAGAGTACTAAATGTAGAAGTAAGCTCTCGCTTAACCATACAAGCCGCCCCCACCTAACCACCCACCTAGGTAAGCCCTAGCATCACACGCCATGCTACATTTGTCGCGCTTATCTCTACTGATCCTGCTGTAGCCTTGCTTGAAGGTTTATATTGTATTTATTTTCCCTCTTCAGCATCAAAAGTCGGTTCGATGGTGTAGTTGGTTATCACGTTCGCCTCACATGTCTTCGTACGTTGAAACGCGAAAGGTCCCGAGTTCGAGCCTCGGTTGAATCATGTCCATTGCTTTTTGGCTCCGGGTGTATCCTGCTCTTCTTTTGAGCATTGGGTAGTTCTTTTGGCTCGAGGGTGGGTTTGTCACTTGTCGAGTACAGGGAGGAGAAACAACTTGGGAGATGTTTAGTTATTCAGAATTAAGTGTAGACACAGAGAAACTAGTATTGAACAACATTTGCAAAGAAGCATGTTATTAGGATAGATAGGAAATACATGTACTCTGTTATGTCCTTGAAAGAAAACACGTGTACTGCTATGCTATGTTCAACTTCGCCCATACACATGTAAATGCCCAGACCCCAGGGTTCCTTCAACACAATTGCCTATCATGTAACAACAGACTTCTTCTTCCTTGATCCGCCCTTCACGCCTCGCTTCCCCTTCCCCTCGTCTCCTGCCTTCTCAAGCAAACTCTCCCCATTCCACTTATCAACTCCATTCTCCCCATGTCCCTCTCCAGCCACGACACTGCTCACCGGCCGCCCTACACCCAATCTAATCCCCTTGTTGCCAAAGCGCCCTGCCAAGCTTTTGCCGCTGCGCTGGCTGTCAAAGCTACCAGGTCGCTTCGGTGTCGTTGGTTGGCTTGACTCTGTGCCTGCGACTTCATCACTGGACCACCAGCCTTCTGGGCGGGAAGTCGAGGTGAGGTTTGTAGCGTGGGATTCGCCGACAGAGGCATTGGGCGAGGTCCCTGTGTTTCCGGAAACACGGGATGTGGGTGGCGGGGACATGATGCTGCGACGTGGTGGGGAGTTCACACTTTTGGTTCGGGCTTCATAGCTCGAGAGATGCGGAATTCGGGATACGCTTAGAGGACTGCTCTGGATAACGGAGATGTCCTCAAGCAGGGTTCCGTCCATGGATAGTGGGCGGCGAGAGCCGGTTGAAACTTTGCGGGAGCGCAGGGCAACCGGACTTGATGCGCTCTCATCGGCATCGTCGTCATCGTCGGCGGAGGGAACATGATCAGGTGTGAGAAGTCCGCGGTAACGGCCGGGTGAGCGCCAACGCTTATCTTTTTGGCCTTCAAGCAAGTTCGACCCGTTCGTGAGTGTATGTTTGTCCAAGGCATCGAAGATATGTGGAAAGACGAGGGTATCGACAGATTCGCCCCACAGAAAGTCAAGATGCTCGTAGTGCGGGATTTCTCTCGCAATAGTATGGCTCGGCAGCTCCTTGAGCATGACATTGATGTCGACCAGACCGTCCGCACCTCCGTAGATCAATACAATCGGCGTCTTGATATTCCGAGTAGGAAACTTGGCAACCTTATAGTACTTTGAGCGGTTCGACAGCGGACTAGGGGCATCGTCATCATACATCTGAAACGTGCCGTTGCGAATAATCTGGAACCAGTGCACCACACTCTTTGTGGAGCTGTATGAATACAAGTGCGGATAGGCTGCAAGTTTCTGCAGGGGAGAAATGTTGACGGCGGTCCAGCCAAAGAGAAAACGCAGGCAAGTGTCGATGATGCGGACGAAGATGGGCGGGTATAGAATGGACTGCCACATGGTTGTCGAGGGGAGGATGGCTTTGCGGCCAAAAGCCAGGTAGAGGACATCTGGAGACGCCTTGACAAAGGAGTCGACAATGCCTGAGGCGACCCCCTTGGGCGACATAGCCGGAGCTAGTGCGATGAAGACATCGACCTTCTCATTGAGAGTGGGATGGATGGACAGGGTGGCAAACGCCTGTGCAGTGCCCTGTGAGAAGCCAATATACGACAGGCTCGACTGGTGGGTCGTCTCGAGTATGTAGGCAATCGAATCTGGGATGTCGTGGAAGGCGAACTGGTCCATGCTGAAGTTCCAGAAGGCGCTGGACGTCGGTGCCGCATGAATACTTTTCTTGGAGTACTTGTTGCCGCGGTTGTTGCCAAGCCAGACATCGTAGCCGCGCTCGACCAGCTCGAAGGGCAGGCTGCGCTCGCGCTCGGTAAGACAGACCCAGACCTCACTGTTCATCATCAGGCCGTGGTGGAGGTAGACGACCTTTTTCCTAACGCCGTGATCGCCGCTGCTGTTGACGCGCACCTGCTCCTCGCCGTGCCGCCAACCCAGGCGGTGCAGGCCCAGCAGGTAGCCATCACCCGTCTGCACAATGTGCTCCTCGCAGTAGTAGCCGTACAGCTCACACAGCTCGGTGAAGTCGGAGGCGTTGGCGATGGCGCTCCATACGCCCTTTTGCTTCTGGCGGGCACGCTTGGACGAAGGCGACGAGAGGTGGTTGAACAGGCTGCGCGTCAGGCGGTAGCAGAGGTTGATGATGGGCGTAGGCAGGGCGAGGGTGATGAGGGCAATGATGGACTCGAGGCCGATGAGGCACACAGAGAGGAACAGGGCCAGGTACTCGCGAAGGTGGAGCCGCGAGAGAAATGGAATGTGCAGCGCCATGGGATGCCTGCCGCTGTCGTGTGTCGTTGTACGCGGGCCCTCGCACGGCGGGATGAGGTAGGGAGGGACGAAGAAGAGTGAAGCCAGCCCCGTTGCCGTACACCTTCTACTTACAACAGCGACCTCAGTCGGTTGGGACAGATTCAAGCTCCCAAGCCCAACACGGCGTCATGCTTCCCCTCCCATTGCAGCCGGTGGACAAATGGCGTTGGGCAACCCGCCGGCACGTCCACAGCTCTTCGTATGCATGCGTGCGGGCAGCTCTGCAGCCTTGACATGTGATTGCGCGCGACAAATCTTGCTGACGTAATCCTCCAATCCCAGCACCCTCCAAGCCTGAAGCGCGCGCATAGCCATAGCCACAGCCATCGCCACCCCGCCACTCCTCACAATGCCGCAATCATGTAAAGACATCCGTACGTCCTGCTCCAACACACCTCCCGTCCCCGACACACCCTAACTCCAGACCCTAGGCGCCGCTCTCGCATTCTGCCTCCAGAACAGCGACTGCATCATGATCGAGCGCCACACGCCCGGCGAATGTCTCCGTCCGCCGCTCAAATACACGCTGCCCACGCAGTGTCAGCAGCTTCAAAAGGGCTACGCAGAGTGTAAAAAGGGAATGATTGACATGCGCAAGCGCTTTCGTGGCAACAGGCCCATTGCCGTGCAGGGACAGCTGGAGACAGGCGCATTTGGCCAAGGCCGCGCCGAGGAGGACGAAAAGGCCGGCACCATTGAGGAGAAGGGGTATATGCTTTATGCGGGGAGACCGTATAAGAATTCCCAAGGGACGGTTGGGGAGGAGAACGGAGCGGGAAGTGGAAATGGAGAAGGGGAGCGCAGTCGGTGATACAGTCTGGATGGCATGGAGGAAATGTCTTGATACCACGGACGGTGAGCGACTGTGTCTCACGAATGAGGTCTATGTACTACTTGCGTCCATCGGCATTTTCAAGCGATACCTGCGCATGATTTGCAGTACGGTCAACCCGTCTCCACGCTGCACAATTTGCAAGTCGAACGACGCCACCCCCTTCACTCCCTCCACGGCCAGCACCGATACGACCCCCTCCCCTTATCCATATAGCAAGCATCGCTGCAGCAATCACCCGGCCGCCGGACACATTCACCTACCAAGACGCCAAGTCAGATGCAATCCCAGGACAAGCCAACTCAGCATGAAACCTCGCTAGGAAGAAACATACCGCCATCCATAATGCACTCACTCTTCCCCTCAGTTTCAAATATGGCTTCCGTCTGAATATTTGCAGAATGTCTGGCAGGCTCGATGCCAGTATGCCCAGGGCGTGTCCAGTTGGCGGCAGATGCAGGTGCGGCTGCAGTGATGGAAGCGCTAGTGAGAAGAGTGAGGAAAAGGATGGACTTCATGGTTCTTGGGGGCTGGTATATGGGATGGGTTGTAGAATGGTCTGGTACGGGTTTTCGATTCTGTGCCAAATGTGCTGTTATATTTATCTGATAATTTTGTGCTTGATCGAGCGGTTTGCTGAGTCGGGTGGGTACGAACGGGAGTTTGTCTCCAGTGCAACATTACACATGCTATGGAGGTAACCACCGCCATTCTGACTTCCTCACTGCGATGTGGATTGGCAGCTGTGATTGCTTCGTCGCGGGCGTTGCGGCTGCCGTGTACGAAAGGCTGATTACCATAGGTTGGTACGGGCGTTACGAGGATCCGTTGTGTTGATCTTGGGCGCACTTGAAGGTGCTGGTGTTCCACTTGACGAAACTGGAGAACAAACTCCTCTCGGCGAGTTATGACGGGCTAGACTTGATTCCTCGATGCGCTGTAGATACTCCTTGCGGATAACAGTGCAGGTGAGGATTAGTCGCAGCAACCAGGAGGCAGACTGTACTGTACTGATACAAATACCTCTCTCTATGAGCATAGCGCAGTCAGCTCAGGGATGACAACATAGTTGGGTCGTAGAATATACCAGGCTACATTCAATGTGAAGTTACAATAGCCTAGCATCGGTGAAGATATTGATAACGGGGTTTCCTATACGGCTCCAGCATCCAAATATAACATATTCTACCCAAGAACACTTTTTTTCCCTGCCAAGAATACCTTACCTAGCACGTAGCATACGTCGACAGTATTGTTTCCCTGGAGCTATTAGCACCGTGCGTGAACCCGAAGCCCGCAACCTAAACACATACGGGCAATCAAAGCATTCGTCCCACCCCGGTTTACCCCGCTGCCAATACCGCCGCAGCACAGCCCTCGCTTTCAACATGCTGCTCGTTCCCAGGGAACGACTAAGATCTCCAAGCGCTGCTTCAACCCAATTCCGAGAGCCTTCGCCACGGTATGCCGATTCAACGCCCGCCACGACCAGGGGCCAGGTGGAGAATTTAGCGATGCGTGATTTTTCAACGCTTTTTCGAAGCGTGTGGAGCAGGCGGTCGCCGAATTGGGAGCGCATGGTGTTCATCTCAGCGGTGTTGGGCAGGATGGCGAGCGACTGTAGGGATAGGATGCAATAGAGTGCAACAGCCATGTGGTACATCGCGCCGACCAGAAGCCACTCTTCGTAGAAACCATCCTGCTGAGCCCATTCTTCGGGTAGAAATGCGATTATGCGTTTGAGCAGGTTGTCAGCTTCGGGGATGTGGTCTGCATTGAGCTTGCCGCAGGTCCTCATTGACGCAGATGCTTTTCCGCGAATGGCGTTGATGCGAAGCACGGCGGTGTACATAGCAGACGGGCAGAGAGTATACGGAAACATGAGACTATAGAATGCAGTGCAGTCTGCGGTAATCTCCCCGGGGCTTTCATGGAGGCTACTTATAATTTGGTCCGACGGGGGACTGCAAGTATTTGCCATTGCGGCAACGCTGTGTTTCTTTAGCTCCTATAGAACTATAGTTTCGATTGTTTTGTTGCTTACAGAGCATATATAACCAGCGTCGATGTGAGGTATGGCGATTGCTCCAATAAACTCTTTGGACCTCCGCGCATGGCAATAATATGCTCCATGGCCCTTGCGTGAGATCGCCAGTCTATGAATAGTTGACTCGACACATGTAGCAACCATTAGTATCACGCACAACAGGATTATACCGGCTCACTTACTTCTACGCTCATGTACATGAGAATACTTGCAATCGTGGCGTCCTTGTATCTGGTCTTATCCTGACCAATATAGTGGCTCAAAGATCGGATAGCAGCACCTTGATAATGATATGCCTTTGATTTGTTGGACATGGCAACTTGCTTGTTAGTTCCAGCAGGAAGAGAGTGGATGTAGTGGTTCAAGGACAGGCAGACCATTGTGTAATGCACGGTAGGCGGTAAAAGATGAAGTGCATGTAATGGAAACGAAACTATTGCTGGATTAGGTGCGAGTTCTGCCATGGCCACGGCTTCTGGATGCATTCGAGCGTTATCTAGCCAAATTAGGACACGTCTCACATGGTGATGGCGTACGTAGTCGCAGCTTACAATACTGAATCGCTTGTATCGCATCAGAGGTTTCATTTGATAGCATATTATAATTTGGCAGATCTTCTGATTGCATGAACTTGAGGATCTTCTCCAGTCTCCTCATGGGTTGCTTCTCGGTACGTAATAATTTTGCAGCTTCGTCGTAGAGCCTTTTCGCTACAATCTCTTCAATCCTGGCTCTCCCACCCATTTGAAGGCCAGGAATTTCATCGCAGACGGTTTTTGCTTGTTTTGAGACGGCTTCTTGTATAGAGGTATTACACCGATCACCAGTCGGGCGAAACGAGCGGCCTCGAACTGTGGTGCTGATATTGGATGGCCAATACACTAACCCATCCGTCCCATTATCGTCATCATCACTTTCAAACCACCGGGATTTAGCGGCAGGGTAGGGCCGCTGACTAGGCGGGGGGTATCGGTGAGATAAGGTATCCAAAACCTTATCAGACACCAAATCATTGGGAACCGGCGGAACCATGTAGGATTTGGTTGCACTTGCCTTCTTTCCCCGCCTGCATGTTACCATGCCGTTCGGGATCCACTGCAATGGCTTTCTAACACCCGTATGCATTAGCCAACAATCATGCTAGTGAGTTTGTCTACCAAGACGTGCCGTAGATTCCATATTTAGGACCCTAGAAGGCTGCCAGTATCCCCGAATGAAAGGACATGACTCTCACTTTTTATCATAGCCAGGGCAGTCCTTGTTTGCTTTCTGACACTTCCTGCAATGAGGAAGTGTATAGTCACATACTAGGCGCCGCTTAAGACACTCCCAGCATTGACGGTCTGCTTTCCTTTCTTCCTTTTCAGGTTCTTCCATGGCTGCTCAAGAAACTCCAAATTGTATCGGACGCGTGGGCGTGGCTCGAAATGAACGTCACTGCTGACTTGGAGGTCTGTTTGTGTGGAAATGGGTCAGCGAGAGAGACAGTTTCTACCTCTTTATTCAATACAAGGGTTACAAAGCTGTCAAGGTAACAGCAGTCTCATGTCGTGCGGCCATTCATGACCAATGGAAGGGTGAAGTTGGCCGTCAGTTCTCGTGCATGTGTGTCTTGGCCATTTTTCTTTCCGTAAGCAGCCTAGTGAGGTGGCTTGGTCATCGGGGTGCTGCGCCCGAAGCTGACGTTAAAATATGAGACTTTGTTGGAGGATGCTATTCGTCGAGGTGTTTTTGTGGTGGCAAAGTTGCATCAAGAACGATGTGAGAAGCAGACAATGACGTCACCTTTGGTTATCCTCTTCTTGTGACAACCATTATGCTGTTATTCGAAATACGGGCTGCATTGTTGGAAGATTGGCTACTCCTGATCAAAAGTATACTCAGATGAAGGTATTCGTTCAGAGATCAGTGCGTGATTATTAGGTTGTTATTAATCTACAGTAATGACGCCTCTCCTTTGATACGGCGAATTAACAATATAGCCAATTGGCATAACCAATTCAGAGTAATTGTATACAGCCACTGTGATCCTAGTGTCTGGTCCTCCTACAGTACCATCATCGTTACCAGAACCCAAGAGCGCCCAACGCCTGTCATAAAACTATGCATACTGTACGACGAAGTCTCGATAGCACCACCACACGGCACAGCGACCCCCCGCGATCACAAACCCCCTGACCAACATGCCGCTATGCAGCCTCACCATTTCCCCAACCCGTCCTCGCCACCATCGTACGCGTTCATCGCGACCATCGCCGTGCGATTCTGATTCGCAGCTTCGCTACCATCTACCAGTTACCACACGAGAAGCAGGCATCCGTCCAGCTACCCTGGTACACGACGAGTCGTACGACGCCAGAGGTTGACGTGGTGCACTCCCCTTTTTGGAAACCGACTGCGAACAAGCGGGGCGATGCATTGCATGCGTGGGCCGACAGGGAAAAAAAAAAAAGAGCAGCGCAGCGCTCATTGGAGAATTGGGGCTCCCGACGGACGACAACGGCACATCGCCAGCCGCCAGAGGAGCGAGAATTATGCGGCTCATGCTCGAATCGGCAAAGTGGGCAAGTGAAAGCGTTCACGAATCTACGTGATGTGCATGATAGATGCTCTGGTGTTGGGCTACGCCGCGATGGTGAGGGGTGGTTGTCCATTTTTTTTCCTCCCTGGCGGTAAGCGCGGCGAATCTGATACATGTCGCGATAGCTGCAGATAGAGTGTGGCCGAGGAAGCGCCGTCAGGGATGCGGGGTGAGGTCACGGTACCTAGGTAGGCTG
>Ga0182211_1000096_pt1 | contig 23866 bp, 23 predicted proteins | sample G5R1MG_20_FD_129660 | JGI IMG/M metagenome (GOLD analysis project Ga0182211, IMG submission 129660) | Switchgrass phyllosphere microbial communities from Michigan, USA - G5R2_MAIN_03OCT2016_LD1 MG | ecosystem: Host-associated > Plants > Phyllosphere > Phylloplane/Leaf | place: USA: Michigan... | reverse complement strand
CGGGAGCGACAATTGAAGCGCGCCGAGAATATGACGCTCTGGGCAAGAGCCTGTGGATCTACTGGGTTGTGCGGGATGAGGGTGGAAACGAGGTGGAAAAACGCCCTTTGCGCGAGGTGACATGGATTTTTGCGCAAGAGGAGGGGTGGGATTTGAAGGTCAGTGGGTATGTGTGCAGGCCCACCAAAGAGGGCGGAGAGGAGGAGCTACAGGCCGAGTTTGGAGAAGGGCTGGAAGTTAACACTTCCGAGATGAAGCAATCCCCGGCTACCTTCCGCTAGAGTTGGTGTAGGGGAGCAGGAGCAGTGGAAGGGGGAATACCAGCCCTAATCACACCTTCTGCGTTGCTTCGCCCGAATTCGCTGTGCCTTGATCCTGCATTTTATCTCCTTGCTATAAAGCTTTTCTCAGGCTGAATGCAATATGCATGCCAGGGACGTGGCTTCGATTAGAGGATATATGGCATTATCCACAGGGCACAATACGTTGTCTTTTTTTTCATATACTCCATTGAACCGTACCGCGTGATTACTCACTCGCTCCCAAACGCCCGAACCCGCTCCGTATCCAGCAACTCCCCCTCCTTCATCCTCCCCACCTCAACCACCTCCCCGCCCCGCATCTCATACCGCACCAAACACGGCACCGCGTCGACAGCCCACGTCGTGCGGTACACATTATCCATCTTCCTCCACCTAGCGCGGAATCAGCATCAGCATCAGCAGCCCCACGCTCCACTTCCTCCCAAACCCCGCGAAAAAAACGTGCCCCGGCAGTGAGATACAATGGAAAGAAGACGAAATGAAAGAATGAAAGAAAGAAAGAGAGAGAGAGAATGAGAGAGAGAAATACTGACTCGTCCCTCTGCCCAACGTGTACATATCGCACAGACTCGCTTTCGTCTCCGCTGAACACGGCCTCGAGTACGGGGAGCGCGGCACGCACGTCGGGGCACCATGGCTTGTTTGTGGCTGGGTCGTTTGATGCGAGGAAGAGGAGCAGGAGTTTGGGGTTGGGATGCGAGGTAGATGTGGATGTGCGTGGGGGTGGTTGCAGGGGGAGATGTTGCGGGGATGCGGGGAGGGTATAGGGTGTGTGGATTGGCATTTTGGCTGGGAGTGGATGAGGGGAGTGATGGCGAGGGTGTGGTCGTCGTGGTTGTGGTGGTGGTCGTCGTCTTTAGGGAGGGCTTTTAGTTCGGTGTGGTCCAAAGTGGAAGTGGGGCAAGATGGGCACGACACAATAACAGAGATGGTAACGAGCCGTCATGACTTCGCTCTCTCAAGTCGTGGGAATTTTGCAGTCGGTGATGCCCTTTGGCGTGTAATTGACATGTCAAAAATCCATCCCCAAGCCCCTATACAAAAGGGGGATGGAGAAGCTTTCCTCCACGGTATTTATTTACTCCACCAAATCGACCCAGGAAGCATGCCAATCAATCAACGCTCGCCCAAAAACCCCCTCAAGGCATTGGCGACTTGCTGGTCATTTACTCCCTGCGCTTGCATCTGTGCCCTCGGCTGCTGCAACATCATGCCCATCAACTCACTCCCGACACTCCCAGGTATCGCAGTCTCTGGCGTCGCGCTAACAGAAGCGTATGGTGACTGATATGCCACGGGCGTATTGCCAACTGCATTCGCAAGCCCCGGGTTGGCATGCATATCTGTAGTCGCAGAGCCCAACGGCCTCGCACCGCTAATACCTGTAGCCATCTGACCGGGATTTGACTCACCCATTCCCTTTGCCGCCGTCGCCTTTTCTCTGTCCCTCTTCTTTTGCTGTACCAGCGTGCCCTTGACGCCTCGTAAATACTTGACCGCTGCGTCGACCAACTCCTTCTTCTCGGGTGAGTTCTTGAGCGCTTCAAGCATGGCACGCACCTGTGTCTCGCTCTTGATGTGCGGGCACGTACGCCCGTGTCCGTAATGCGCTAGCCCGCAGAGCCCGCAGTGTTCGACGCCGGCAGCTTTGAGCTCGCAGGCGCCGCTAGGGTGCTCCTTGCGGCATGCAATACAGAGGTACGAAGTGGTGCTGTGGTAATTTGGGTCGAGGGGGTTGCGCATAGGGAGCGTGGCGCGGATGAAGGGTTTCACTGCGGTGTGTTGAGACTTGTGTACTTTTAATGACGATACATGCGGTGATGGTGCGTGTTGCGCTATCCTTGGAGGATATGGACCATGCGGTGGTGGGCGGAATGCGCGCATATCTTGCTGTCGTGGTTGCCCTGACGCACCACCTTGTGGCGGTGCAGCCTGCACATGATTGTTGTGGGCAGAGGCACTTGGCTGGTGACGCTCGTCGAGGTTCTTGGTATTCTTCTCAGCATCGCCTTCCATCCCGCTCGCCTCGCTGTCTTCGTCACTCGAGGCCTGGAAGTCTGTATCGCTTTCCAGATTGTCTTTTGTCTGGCGCTTTCTGCCTGTCTCGGTTGGCGAGGGTAGCATGAGGTGGTCTTCAAGTGGATCATCATCATCGTCATGCCCTGATGCTGTGCTCTTGAGATCAGCCCGTTGATTTACATAGTCCACGACCTGGTTCTGTTAGCGGAATCACATAAATGGGGAGATGAGCATACAGCCTTGGCTCTCCTACCACGACCCATAGCCTCTGCTCGCGCTAGTGCTTCTGCGGCCGCCGCTGCTTGTCGTTCCTTGAGAATCTTATCCCAAACGCCAGGGTCGGGCGCAGTCTCTTCGTCAACCGTGTCAAAGTCATCTTGCAAACCGCCCTTGTCTTGCGCCCAAATGCGCGCGAAACTGAACTGCGATTCTGCCGACGTATCCTCGCCAGTTTTGGTAGTTTCAATCTGGCTGCGGTCGAGGAGCTTTTCGATAGAGGCGTCGTCATAGCGGATATCATGGTCAGCATCATCTTCCTTGAAGAGTTCGGCTGCACCGAATTTGAGAATTGACTCCACATCATGATCTTCAATGTCATCTGTATCAAGCTGCTCCACCACAACATGATCGAGGGCCATCTTCTTCCTGCCCATTTGCATCATCTTCTCCTCAACTGATGCTCGAGTGGTTAGCTGGAGACACAACACCTTCTTCTTCTGTCCAATACGATGAGCTCTTGAAATCGCCTGCAAATCTTGATGTGGATTCCAATCGGGGTCCAAAATTATGACGGTATCAGCTGTCGCAAGGTTGATACCCACACCACCAGCTCGCGTTGATAGCAGAAAGGCAAAGAGTGGTGAATCAGGCGCGTTGAATTGATCGATACGCTTTTGCTTCTCCAAGGAGCCCATAGTACCATCAAGGCGCTGATAGGATAGCTGCATGCCATCCAAAAAGTCTTCAATGATATTGAGCATGTCGAGGAATTGACTAAAGATAAGAACGCGATGGCCGCGCTCTTGGAGCTTTGGCAGCAAGAGCTCAAGAAGACTGAGCTTAGCCGAAGCTTCTACCAAATTGCGATGAGACACGGCGGCAATATCGGTCCGCTCTTCGATTTCACGACTGTAGACAAAGGGATGACAGAGACACTTGCGTAGCTGCATGAGGATATTGCTCAAGTTAGCACGCTCCTGCTGCTTCAGCGACTGTGCCGACGTAAAGAGAGCCTTCAAGAGCTCGGGGCTCTTGGAGAGGATGGACTTGTAGAGCTGCTTTTGCAAGTGGCTCATAGATATTGGCAGGATGACTTGTCCAAGTGGCGGTAGAAATGACAACACCTGGGCTTTTGTGCGACGAAGGATGAAAGGACGGATCTGGTCGTGAAGCTCCTTGATGTTTTCCGATGTCATCTCCGCATACTTCTCTTCCAACGCGGCCGCATTGATTGTGTCATCGAGGAAGTGTAGCAAGTTGAAGAGTTCCCTCGCGTTGTTCTGCAGAGGAGTACCTGTGAGCAGTAACCTAAAAGGCGAGCGCACCGCAGTCAAAGCGGTATATAACTGACTCTTGTCGTTCTTTAGTCGTTGGCCCTCATCCACGATCATGCCCGTCCAGTTCACATTCTTGAAGAACAGCCTGCTGCTGTCATCTGCAGCCGCTTCGTAGGAGGTAACGACAATGTGGCAGCGCAGCTCCTTTGTACCTTCAGGGTACATCTCATACTTGTGGGCCATGTCTCGTGCCTGTGCTGATCCAAAATATGCAACGACGCGAAGTGAAGGCGCCCATTGTTTGATCTCTCGTCGCCAGTTCGCACAAGTCGAGTTGGGAACGACAACCAAGAAGGGGAAACAGGTATGTTCTTGGATGAGTGTCGCCAGAAATGCAATGACCTGGATGGTCTTTCCTAAACCCATCTCATCGGCCAAGATGCCATTTTTCTGGCTATACCATTGGTAATAGATCCAGTTAAGACCCTCAATTTGGTACTTCATGAGCTCACCACCAACAAGGTTTTCGGGCTGCTTCTCCCGCTCAAGTTTGGCGAATGGCGTATTGCGAGTCTTCTCTAGTCGGATCTTGAGCGGGCCCTGTTTGGGATATCGGATGTAGCGGCCGGCAACCCAATCGTTGTAGGCAGTGACAAAATCGAGCCATCGTTCGCCATCTTCAGCCGTGGGGACCTTTTCCCAAACGGAATCCTCATAGCCCAGGCCCTTGTACTTGATCAAGGCCTTGTCCACCTCCTTGATACGCGCCTTGTCAATCTCCTCACTGCGGACCTCGACATAGCTGGTGTACCGGATATCCAGAATTATGTCAATGCGCAGGTACTCTTCCGGAATGGCGTCTTCTGTGCGCATTTTTGGTCCGTCCTCGCGCTTAAAAAAGGCTTTTCGCATGGCTGGGGCAGTCACACCCCATGTCCAGGCCCCAGAAAACCATGCTGCGCGGAAGTAGGACTGGTTTTCCCACTTGAGCAGATACTGCTTGTCGTCTTCGCTGACTAAGTCGCAGGGAGTTCCTGGTTGGTACGTCTCTACATCCGAGGGCCTCCAGGCGATGATTCCTCCAACCTTTTGTTCATGCGTTTCGTCGCACTCTTTGCAGAGCCATTTGGTGGAGTACTCTCGAAATCGCTCATCAGCCATTTCTACGTCGTCGCGATTGACGTCCATGGCATACTGAGAGATGGGCGGCAAGTGGTGGTAATGCCAAGCTCGAGAGCATTTGGTGCAGCGGAAGAGAACGTTGTGGAAGTTGTTGATTAGTGCGGAAGGAACATTAACAATTGGATCTTGCCCATCATTTTCTTCCCGAGCCTTCATCTCTTGCTGTGTCGTCTTACGACGTCGGAAAGGCTGGCATGACGCGCCGGGACGCGAGCAATCCTGGCACTTGGCCAAATCTGGAGCTGTGCCATCTTTCGTCTTGTAGAAGTTGATGCACCGCTTGCACTGCAGCACAAAGTTCTCATCGCCGACCTTGGTGACAAGGTGATCACGAGTGGAACGATTGCCCAAGCAATTCTTGTGGTAGGCAAGAGAACAGCCTTGACAGTAGACAAGCGGCGCAACACTAGGGCCATCGTAGCACACCTCGCAGCCTTCGGCATGGCGCGATCGGAACAGGTCGCTGCGGGGCAGAGTGGCAAAGATTTCGCGAGTGGCAGTCAGCTTCAGCGTTGTCACTCGGGGCTCGGAGTCGGAGCGGAAGACGTCGTTCATGCTGGGATCCTGCATGTTGTTGGTGGCACGCGTGGATCGATCAGACTGGCGCATGCCTGTTCGTAGCACTTTGCCAGGCCGTGCAGACCGTCTACGGCGCTTGCGCTTGTGGCCAGGCAGTACATCTGATCGAAGAATGTCCGAGGCACTGGATTCTTGCGAGCTGTCTCCGCTCTCTTCATCGTCATCGAAGACCTGCACTGGCATGGGCTGCCGGGTGGATCGGCGAGTGGGCTCTTGCGGCACTTTGCGCTTCTTTGGACGGCCACGTCGTCGTGTGATGCCCTCGTCGGAGTTATTGTCGTCGCTAGTAGATAGCTCGATGAGCTCACTGCGCCGGCTGTACCTCGAGGAGCGACCGTTGTTGGCCCCGCGCTTGGCCAACGGGCGGGTGCGACGACGGCGGGAGCCGGGTTCATCCGAGTCGAGCTCCTCGTCTGACGAGGAAGAAGAAATCGCAACGGTAGAGATGTCAACAAAGTCACCTCCCCTCGCCCGGGTAGTGCCTCGGCGGAGCCTCATGTCGTCCTTGTCTGCGCTTTGTGACGTCTCGTTAGGGTCGTCGGACTGGAAGCGTTGCAGCGCCTCTGGGCCGCCCGGTATCTCGAGCAGGTCCTCAAAGGAGATCTGAGGCGAGTAGTCAGAGAAGAGCGATGTGGAAAGTGGAGAGGTGTAATATATATATAGCCAGCACCTCACAGGCTACTGATGTCTCGCGGCCCTAGCCTCTCTCACCTACTCGCCCTTCTGACGTACCTGCTTGATCATGTCCCCCGCCAGTCTCACCTCGTATCTCATCTCCCCCAGCTTCCCATATTGGCGGACAATTGACTCGACCTCATCTCCTGGCTCGTAGTACTCGTACTCATGCCTATTGTGGACGGGCGACACGCGCACATAGGCCAGTTTCCGCTTCTGAGGCGGCTTATTGATAGGTGTGAAGGCTGTCGGGACTGACGCTTTTCGTGGAGTCGATGCTGTATAAGCGGCCGCGCTTGGTTCGCGCCTTGGTTTCTTCTGGAACGCAGCCATGAGCTGCGCTCCATCTTCGTCCGAACTCATGATGAAGCGAAGGTGCAATTGATCGGTATGTAGACCGGGGTGATGCGCGGGCGCACCCGATTGTTTTTACTGCATGGACGTGTGGCACATCGCGACGCGAGGTGGAAGTAAAAGACCGTCGCAATGCTCGCCCTTGATTGGGTCGCAAGCGTATCAGAACTGGTGTTATATAGTGAGGAGGGTGAAAGAGACGCACGCGCGACGATTGGTGGGACTGACGGTCGTTGGCAATGGTACTAGCGAAGCCGTGCTGGAATCGTAAGACGCGCTTCCCGTGACAGCGCGATGGCGCTAATAAGCGAGAGGCGCCTTACGTCACGCTAGACGCATAAGGCGCCTACTATGTATGTATATTGACGTGTCTTGTAAACTCTACCAACCACCAACCGCGGAGTCGAAGTCGACATAGACTGTGTATAATGTATAAAAGGGTCGTTATAGGTGCAGGAATTTGGGGTGGATTCTGCACGGCGACAGAGTCTGACCGCCGTCGATAATTTGATCATTATCCTAAAACCATCCTCTCAGAATACAACACATAGCCTTGTGTAGATGTTGTGCTGTATCGTCCCTGTTATCGACCAAGAACTAAAATACATTCCTTAAGGTAAGACAGCTATTGACAAGGCCTAGAACAGACGCTCCTGGGGCACGGGTGCCTCCCCAGCCTTCGGCTTCCTTATCATCTCATAGCACAGCAGCGACGCTGCCACACTCACATTTAAACTATCAACGCCAATATCGGTGACAGATCGGCTGTTTTTTATGCCAACAGTGTAATGTGCCATAGCCCTCAGACTCGCTTTTAGACCCGTTGCCTCGCAGCCCATCATCAATATTGTTGGATGTTGAGCCACAGGATAATGATCGGCAGTCAGCTGTTCTCTTTTCTTGTTCTTGATCTTGGCGTAGACAATCCTGCCAGCCCCTGTGTATACTGCGTCTGAGGTCAAGGGCTTGACATTGGACTCGGACTTGACACTGGGCTCGGCCTGTACGGCGTCACTGGCATATATCCTCCAGCCCTGATCGCTGCTTGCCTTCAAAAATTCGTGAGCCGACGCAACCTTGAAAATCGGAATCGCTTCGGCGGCACCAGCCGCAGCCTTAAGCGCAATGTGGCTCCATGGGGCAGTGTTGTAGGCGAAGGTTACAATAGCGTTGACTCCGAGGAAATAAGCAGAACGTGCAATGGCCCCGAGGTTGCCTTCATCGAGCTGGTATAGATTAGTTGTGATGCTCGCAGAGAGAAAGGGAAGCGTACCACTCCATCAACGTAGAGAATCAATGGAAACCTCCACTTCTCCGAGTTGTACTGGTATTTATCGTTCTTGCCATTGACTAGCAAGTCTTCAGCGCTCTGTGTACCCAGCGAAACACAGAAGTACTGATCTTCGCGATGTGGGTATAGGAGCGAGGTGATTGGGGGGATAGGAAGAGGTGATGATTCTAGCACGACGCCATTGTGTGGCCGACCCCGGCTCGCCTTATCCATCGCCTGAATGTATTCGTCCCCGACTTCGTGGGTGATCCCAAACAGTTTGCGTTCTCGAACCACGTCCATGAAATCATTCTTGGCTCCTCTTTTCGAGTGAACATAGAGCCTGTACAGTTTGCGTCGGTTGCCCTTAATGGCAGCGAGTACGCTAGCAGTACCGTAAATAAACTCGGAAGCAGCAGTCGTGAAGGGCAACGATTCGGGACCAACATCCACATAGCTGGTAGCGATTTTGAAACGTTGTGTCTCGGCAGGTTGCATCGACGGCGACATCCTCATCGTCTTCGTCGTCATCGCCCTCTTCTTCTTCGCAGTGTACCCTTCTCTAGGGGCATCTGAGTATACCCCTGGTCTTCTATACCCCTCTTTAAACTCTTTCTTGTCTCTCCATGCTTTCCATTTGGCATGTCCTTTTTCGCCACCTTGAGCTGGATGTGGCCTCCAATGTCTCGACGCACTCTCTGACCTTTCAACCGTTTCTCTGCTTGGCCATGTGCCTCTTTCCGTTGGCCGTCCAGCGCTCCTTGACGACGAACCGGAAGTCGTAGTTTCCCGTTGCTTCGCATATATCTTATTGCGAGTCCCGAATTGCTCCCCCCGTGGCTCAGGTCTTTTGTTTAGAATTGTGGCTCTATCGCTCTGCCTCGTACGTGTGCGTGTGGGTGGGGGAAAATCGCCTGGAGGAAACACGTCCGAGGCACGACGTCTACCTTGCTCGATGGCTTGGGTTATGGATTTGTAGCGGCAGAAGGTACGGGGGAGGAGCGCATGCTGCGTGCGTAATAGAGTACCTCCAGCGAGGAGGACGTACACCATTGCCGTGTGGCCGGGCGAATTTGGTGACTGGATTGGGTCAAGAGCTGCATTTGGGTGGAGTTGGAAATGACGAAAACTCTTGACAACTTCAGCCCTACGGGGGTCTGTTAGCGTGCCCACGCGCGGTTTCACGTGATGGGAACTCTGTAGCTCACAGTTCCTATGTCTTGTAGACAGTCTTGTATTACTCATCAAGGAGATTGGGGTACCGCATGCGCATCAGCTGGTGCAACGAGCCGGCTCAAGGTGGATGAATGCCTTGTTTTGCATTTTACCACGGAGAGGCTCTGGGACAACGCTCGCAACGGCCCGGGTCCAAGAAACAGGAGTATCTGGGTCCTGGGTGCTTCGACACATCAATTTGTGTGCAACATGGCCGCATATAGTAGGTAACAAGGTACTACTATGTATATGTATATACCTCGGTGGCCTGGGGGAAGTGGGTCTGCGGAGCCGAGGTGCTCCTTAGGGGGAGGATGGCCGGAACCTTGTATCGTCGTGCCTGTTGTAGCCGGCGCCGCATGACTGTCGACATCTCACGTCCCTGTGTCGCTTGTCGCTCTCCACGAACGCCAAACTTGCCCAGTCTCCTATGTCTGCTCATAAACGCACACCATGAACGTCACATACGGCACCAAGGGTACATCAAAGAAGACGAAGCTGCTCTGGAAGCATGCTTCGCCGCAATCGACTCCCATGTACAACTTCCTGGAGAGCGTAAACCAGTCGTATGGCCTGAGTCTGGCGAATTATCCAGAATTGCAACAATGGAGCGTAGAGAACATCAACGAGTTTTGGCAAAGCACTTGGGAGGCTGTTGGCATTCGACATGAAGGAAACTACACCATGGTTGGACACACCGTTTCTTCGCCCGCGGGACACTGACGGTGAACAGGCCGTGGACAACAACGCGCCCATGTTCCCTCGGCCTGCCTTCTTTCCAGGCGTCACGCTCAATTTTGCCCAAAATCTACTCTTTCCCACCCAGGAGGTCCACCCTGACTCGCCCGCCGTCATCGCCGCGACAGAGACAACACGAGAGGTCGTGACATGGGCGGAGTTGAGAGATCGCGTCAAGCAGTGCCAGGCAGGTATGCTAGCACTAGGACTCAAGGACGGCGATCGAGTTGCAGGCTATGTTGCGAACCATACATACGCACTAGTCGCCATGCTTGCGGCCACGTCGCTGGGTGGCATATGGACGGCGGTCAGTCCAGATACGGGTGTTCACGCTGTACTCGAACGCCTGCGGCAGATTGAGCCCGCCATTCTTTTTGCGGATAACGCCGCCTTCTACAATGGGCGGAGTCATCCTGTTCTGCCAAAGGTAGGCGAAATCGCACGCGACTTGCCGTCCTTGCACGCTGTCGTCATCCTCCCGACGGTCAGGTCAGTCGCTGTTGATCTAGATCCTGCTTGCCTGGTATCTGGGACCGTTTACGACTACGCGGCATTCACAGCCTTGAACAACACGTCAGAGCTTACCTTCAAGCAACTTCCACCGGACCAGCCACTCTACATTCTCTATTCGAGCGGAACTACCGGCGCACCCAAATGCATCGTCCATGGCGCTATTGGTACGTTGCTTCAACACAAGAAGGAGCATATCCTGCACTGTTCGATTCAACCCGGCTCGCGTCTGTTCTACTTTACAACTTGCACCTGGATGATGTGGCATTGGCTCGTGTCAGGACTCGCATCTGGTGCTACGCTAGTACTCTACGACGGCTCCCCTTTTCGTTATCTTGACAAGGCGACTCCTTCAACGTCTGTTGCGGACGATCTTGCCATGCATCGCCTCATTGATGAATTCAATATCACACATTTCGGCACCTCTGCCAAGTACCTTTCCATCCTGGAGCAGAAGTCTGTCAATCCCAAGGCCGCTGGTCTTCGATTAGGGGAGCTCGAAGCCGTATACTCCACAGGATCGCCCCTCGCCCCATCAACATTTCTGTACGTCTACTCGTCATTCCCAGAGACCATCAACCTTGGAAGCATCACCGGTGGTACTGATATCATCTCACTATTTGGTGCTCCGAATCCTCTTCTCCCTGTCTACGAAGGTGAGATCCAGGGTCCTGGTCTTGGTATGGCGATTGCAGCATGGGACTACACCGGCGCGGAGATCTCCTCCACGGGTGAGGCTGGTGATTTAGTCTGCACGCGGCCATTTATATGCCAGCCAGTCACATTCTGGGGACATGATGGAGCGGAAAAGTACAGAAGGTCGTACTTTGCCACGTTCAAGAACGAAAAGGGCCAACCTATTTGGCACCATGGCGATTTCGTGCGTTTCGATCCCGATACGGGCGGTTTATGGATGCTGGGGCGGAGTGATGGCATTCTCAAGCCTGCTGGTATTCGCTTCGGATCGGCTGAAATCTACAACGTGGTACTCGAGCATTTTCCAGAACAGGTTGCAGATGCCTTGTGCATTGGCCGACGGAGACAAATTGACATGGACGAAACGGTTATTTTGTTCCTGAAGATGGCGGAAGGACATCAGATTTCATCTGATCTTGTCAGTAAGATCAAGGCCACCATCAAAAATGCACTTAGTGCACGCCACGTTCCAGCTGTAATTGACGAGTGTCCTGAAATCCCAATCACAACGAATGGAAAGAAGTATGTATCCCTGACTCCATGACTTGGATCTTGTCGCTAACAGTAAATAGGGTAGAAGGTGCAGTTAAACAAATCTTGTGCGGATTAAATGTGAAGACCAGTGCTAGTGTTGCCAACGTCGAGTGTCTCGATTGGTATCGAGAGTGGGCGAGGACGCATTAGAAGTGCCCAGCATTCTGTTGATAGCCCCCTTGATTGCACTGATCGGCACCTAGATTAACGAGGAGACACGAAAAATCATGGGAACGAACACTGAGTGGAGGTGGCTACCCTTCGACTGTGAATATCTAACTGGTGCATGCCTCCAAATTGCATGATTCCCCTTGCTTGGACAGACGTACTTGTGCGTTTCTAGAACGACTCAGAGAGCATCTCATCCACCTTTGTAGATAATGCCTCCATTACATTGGTCCCAGCCTCGAAGATCGCTTTAACGACACCCATCGTTCCCTCGGGGTAGCGAACAAGCACGGCAATCGCTCCGCCCTGCTTTCCAACGCCGTCGCCCGTCCAACCGCGCATCACGACGAAAACGTCTTCAGCGCCAATATCGTGCTCGGTATTCTGAATGTGATTATGCGCGAGGAAGGCAATATTCTCTGTAGGCGCACGTCAGTTCTTCCCATCTCTGCGTCTCACCCAAAAAAAATAATCATAGGGGGTTCTGAAGACTCACGGCAGAGCACGGCCATCATACGCTCAAGCCTGAGGGCAATATCACGGACGTCGGACTCATTATCCGTATCCGCAACTTCGTGAACTTCACTACGGAAGGGACGCAGCAGCTCGTGTATGCGCAGCTCAATCGCGTTGGCGGGTGGGCCGGTTGCCATGGCGATTACAATAGTGAGTGACGCCGGTGGTATGTGATAGATGGGAAGGAGGGTTTAGATTGGAAAGGCAGACGATATTGTGCTAGCATGTGAGGGGATTGTGGTGAAGCAAGTGCGTGTGTTCACCTTCATATTTGCAATTTCACGCCAAGAGCTTCACGTATGAGATCTTCGAACCCACATTACCGCGGTAGAATCTCGGTTTATATATCCATTGATGTATGAGATGAGATCTCACTGTGCCTGTGTTTAGCCCTTCGCTGGTATTTGGCTTGAGCATGCAGCAAAACCAAATTCATTTTCTTGACGCTAGCCACAGCATCGCGATTAAGTACATTATCTGGTGAAGCGCTCTTCGCGGTAGTGTGAAAGAAAAGATATCGGGAATGCGCTGTTTGAGCTGCCCCTTTGGCTCCGACGCATGTTTGGATTGAGCCATACACGGGCCGGTATCGTAACCGTATTGGCTATATGGTGCTAGGGTTTCATTACGATTTATAACAGACGCAAAGCACGACAGAAGAGCAGAGTGCGGGGGGTTTTCTTAGACTGGGATCAGATGCATGATCCACGTGCCAAAAGTTCTCATGGAACGGGTTGGTTCTTGGGTCCCGTTTATTTTTCATGGCTTCGGTCGAACGATTCTATTCTCTAGGCACACGCTCTTTCACGTGGGCATGTTGTTGGCCGAGCTATGCCTATAGGGTGGAGTTAAGATCCAGGAACACTGGTTCATGAACTCCTGCTTGCTGGTCATTGTGGTATGTGCGGCATCAGCCATCTCCAGAAATGGGAAAGGACAAGGAAAAAGAGGGGTTACCTTCCTAAAGTGATGAAGGCAACACTTTCCGCTGGTGGTTTCATCTCGCACCACTCGTTCTTTCATTAAGAGCAAACCATGGTCAGCAATGTTTCTGGTGCATCAGCAAAGGATATGAATTTGGCACCTAAAAACCTAGCATGCAGTAGCTTCCTTCACAAATGATATAAAATACCCTCCCTTCCTCCCTTGGACTCATATTCCCTTTCATACAATCACCACAACTTCCACTTCATACAACCACCACAACTTCCACTTCATACAACCACCACAACTTCCACAACAACCACCACAACTTCCACGACAACCACCACAACTTCCACGACAACAACGACCCAAAATCAAAATGCGCATCCCACTCACCATCCTCCTCTGCCTCGCCACTCATGGCATGGCAAAACACAAGGAAAAAGAAAAGCATCTTGGATGCAGCATTGTCGAATCGGACGATGGCAACCCGCAGTTTGTCCATTGTTACTCGCGCTGGGTATGTTTGCCGTTCTTTAACTCTATCTTCCCTTGCCTGTCTCTAGGTATAGTACAGGGACTAACATGAAATGCAATCATAGCATGTCGGAAATCCTACATTGCCAGTAAGGTGGTTCAATGGGACGAAGGTCTAGGCGAAGACAGTGGGCGGGGGTGTTCTTCATCGGCGATGAAGAAACGAGCACAGAACAGGAAGCGGATGATCGGCATCTCCAAAATGAAGTCACAAGCGTCTGAAGTCTAGATTGAGAAGAAACTGAGAGCAATCTGGGCAATTGAAGAAGCTTTAATCAAGGAGCGTGACTTGAACGCCGTCAGTCCAGATGTTCCTGCTAGGGGTGCCTTCATCATCGCTGCCGGTTGGGAATTGGGCACTACTACGTCTTTTGCTTAGTTTTTGGGGGTTAAGATATAAAGTCGCGCGATTTTAGAAGGTCTGAATAGATGCGTTTGCCTTACAGTCACAGATTGGTGAAGACGGGAAGTGCTCCACTTCAATATTGCAGTGTCGGTGGCGATGTAGTGAATGGTTGAAGTCTGGCATGTGGAATTGCTAAGCAAGGCTAACTTACTCGTATTTGCATGAAAAGAAATGCACACAAGCCTTCTTACTGGATTGGGTCCGCTTGGATCCTGGTCACTGGATATTTTGTCGTTGTGGAGGGGTGAGATCACACGTCATGGCAACAAAAAAGACGCGACCTTATCGATAAACGACTAATCATTGACCCGTGGCGCACAGACCGCGATCTAGAAAAGTATAGCAACATCCAATGTCCTTCGTTACTTGTGCGCTAAAAAAGACATTGATGAGACCATCCAAGGCCCTTTACGCTCCCATTGTGAGACAGACCTTGACGAAAAAGCGAACATCTGCTCCCATACAAACTGCTCCGTATCTGGCTCGTGTTGCGGCAATGGACCTCTCCACAGGGGCAACTAATCGAGTGGGTATGTCAGGTGAAAGTGACTGAGCGAGTAAGGCTTACATCCCGTCCAGCAAGGCTCCCTACACCATGACACGCATGCCACGCCCCCAGACTTCATCCAAAGAGAGCACTGGCGATATCAAAGCATGCGAAGAGCCGAACTTGAAAGCGACCCCAATGTCTTCGACCTGAGTCAACGCGACAACTTCACAGAGGAGCACAAACATCTGTGGACACCCGCGGGCGTCATTCCTGCGTCGCGAATTGAATCTGCCTGCCAAGCGTACGCAGGAGGAATCCCCCTCTCGACTCCGGTAGCAGATGCCCCCATCTTTGAGCACCGGGAATTCCCAGGGTTGCAGGTCATCTCGGGGCTTCTGCCCGCCGAGACGCAATTGCTCTTCACTTCGTGTCTGATGCACAGAGATCTCGCCGACCCCGGGCACAAGATCAACATGCAGGCCGACTACAACGTGCCGTACCCTCCCCAGCCCACAGCCGAGCCCCTTCGCTTCGACAGCAGTTTTTTCCTCCGCGAGAGAGCCTCTGCAGAAGACTCGCTCACACCCAAAGTACCCGACAAGCACAAGCCTCTCAACACCGAGCAATTTCTCTACACCAAGCTGCGCTGGCTCACGCTCGGCGAGCAGTACGACTGGCCAACCCGCAGCTACTCCAAGCACGCGACGCCCTTCCCATCCGACCTCTCGGCGCTCGTGACCGGTCTCTTCCCGCACATCCGCCCCGAGTCGGGCGTCGTCCTCCTGTACTCTGCCAAAGACTTCATGCCCGTCCACCGCGACGTCAGCGAGATGTGCCAGACGAGTCTGGCCAGCTTTAGCGTCGGCTGCGACGGCATCTTCATCATGGCGCGCGGCCACGACAAGGGAACAGGCGACGACGCGCCCAGGACGGTGGCTATCCGAGTCCATAGCGGCGACTGCGTGCATCTGTCGGGCCAGGCGAGGTGGGCGTGGCATGCCATGGCGCGAACGATCCCTAGTACGTGCCCTCCGCATCTGGCGAGCTGGCCGGTCGGGACTCCCGGCGCGACTCCCGCCGAGGAGAAGGCGTACAAGAAGTGGAGAGGATACATGGGCACAAAGCGGATCAATGTGAGCTGTCGCCAGGTGTGGGACTGACAAGGTGGCGAAGCCCGCGAGGGGCTTTCACGAGGGCGGGCTGCTTGGGGATTCTTGCCAAGTCGGAGACGAGAGTGTCTTCCCATGGGCCCGTTACATCAAATCCAGCGTTGATCCGGATCTTTCGAAAAAGCACCACCATGCCACGGCCTCCAGTGGGTACCTCGTACGATTCGCGCCGTCACACAAGGTTGTTCTTCTCTACAAAAGCCCTTCAAGTATGCCGACCTGATAACCATGTACCGTACTTTACACCCCTTGTCATTACAACATGTAGCAGGGCGCTAGACAAGACTCACCCACTTTCCCTCCCAACACTCGCAAGCTGCTGCAACCGCCACCACCACCAATACCCCTAAAGATCCACTACCTCAAACCTCACCAACAGCGTACACCTAGTCTCGTGCCCGCCCAAGTCCAGCATGCGAATGAAGCTCCAGTCAGGAACGGCATACAGGAGCCGAACCGCCGCAACAGCAAAGATGGGGTTGCGCGCAAAGCTGTCATCGCTCTTGATGAGCAGGCGTAGGAAAACAAGCTCGTTGTCGTCGTACTCCCACTCGAGCACGTCTTTCCAGACCGGGTCGGTCGGGGGCGAATTGTCCTTGTGCAGGAAGCCGGTGAGCTGGTGCGGTTTGTAGGCGGCGGTTTTGCGCTTGGGCGGCATGTTGTTCATGTCGTGTGCGTGGACGAGCGTGCAGGTCAGATAGGGCTTGAGGTCGTCGTGGTTGCGGTCCGGGGGGAGGGGAATGTCTGTAGCGCCCGCGACGTGAAGGCGGAGCCGCTTGCGTCGTCCTGTGTTGAGTTTGCCGTCGCCCCCAGCTCGTAGTGCGGGGGGCTTGAGCACGTAGCCTCCGGAGCCTGCAAAGAGAGCTTCGTTGATTTGCGACGCTGCGCCAAAGGTTTGCCAGTTGAGCGCGCAGATTTGGGCGCCAATGGCCCAGAATGGCACGGGTTGGAGGTTCTTTGAGGAGATGCGGGTACCCTTGGGGTATACGCGCATCAAGTGGTGTGCATTGTGCCGGGCAATCTTGGTGCTGTTGGCGGGAAGATGCGCCTTCAATCCCGACTCGGAAACATTGATGAGCTGGTGATGAGGCGCATTCTCAAGATCGGCCTCGAACCACGAGTTGTTGACAGGCTTGACCGACTGCGCATAAACCCCCAACTCTGCCAGTTCCGGAACCAGGAGGCCTGGATTGGTGTGTTTCTTTTTCTGGGCGTACGCCTGACGAGCTTGCTTGTCCGTCTCCTCCTCGTCGGAGCTGGAGTCACTGTCGCTACTCTGCTGCTCATTCGGCAAATGGTATTCAACGATGACAGCGACCTTGTTTCCAAGCTCGGCGAGAGTAACATGCTGACGTTGGCTGGCGTTTTCCTGCTCGTTCGTCCCCTTTTCGCGGATTGCCTTGCTGAGTAGTCGGCTACCCCATACCTCCTGCATGATGTGGGCCAGACGTCGTTGACCCCGCGCATCACAATGGTTCTCGAGCGAGATCATAATCGGCGTTGCGTTCTTCGCGTCGGCAGCTTCTTTGTCGATGACATCACGAATTGTCTCACAGACGGCGCGAAAGGGTATGTGTGACGTAAGAGTCCATCCGTGGGTTACTTTCGGCTCGTCTCGGTTGTCATCGTTGTCCCAGGCATCGATCTCGACGCATCGCGAGCCTGTCCGAAGAGCAATCTCGTACGCAGAAGCGCGGGACTCGCCGTACAGCTGATGAGCCATCAAGTACGTGTTGTGAGATGAGCTGATGAAGTATTCCGGAAGCGGATGATTTCTATTGATGACATCCGGTGGAACGTTGATATGGGACTTGGAGACCAGCTCTCTCAAAGCCGACGGCGCCTGCGGGACGTCGACTCCTGCTTCTGCTTCCCCAAGAACCCTCTCTTCCACGAGAAATCGTCTGAGGGCTTGGCTGACACGCAGCTCGTCCTTTGTGATGTGCGATTGGCGCGATGCATGGCCGCCACCCGCTACTGTATCCGCATCAATTGCCTCGCCCTTGTCTTCATCATTGATTTTCGATTTTTTAGTAAATGGTCTCAGCTTCGAGATTTCCGAAACGAGCCCTGCCATCGTGTGCGACTCTTGCGCAATTTATGGAATGGTCGATGCTGGGTGAGATCGACGGAGGGGAAAGGTAGGCTCGGCTGGCTGGTGCTGGTGGGGTACCAGTTACCTTCCTCAGCTGGGGCTAGGGAATTGGGTCGAGGCCTGCGAACACGGGAGGAACGTTCGACTTGGGCAAGAGTAGCGATAGATGGATTGCGTTGTGCGCTGCGGCTTTGAAACGAGCGCCCTTGGTATGACGGTAGTTACAGGGAGAGGATTCGCCTTTCACTACGGCTAGTGCATCGGCGAGACACTATGCCGATTGCGGACTATACTTGCAATAACTATCGCCAATCGCTCCAACAGCCACTCGTGCAAACACCAGCCATTGGTAAACGTGTCAGCCACGCGATCGCCAGTGCGGTCCAACTCATTTCAAAGAATAATGCGTGCCTTGAGGAGTTGATGAGCCGTGACATAGTGATGAGGACCGTCAGGAGCAAAATGTCTCTTCACCACAGGATAGGGGGCAGTCGTGAGTTGAAAGAGGTATTAATTATTACTGTCCAGTGACAGACGCATCTTTTGGGCGGCTGACAGAGCTAAGCTGTCTTTCCTATAAAGCTATCCTCAATATCAAGGGCCGCAAGAAAGTCAAAAGCAAAGCAACCCATTTTCTCATGTACTGTGCGCGGTGGCACAGTCGTGGTATCGTTCTTGGCCAAGATGTCCGAAGGCCGTGGTCACAAACTAATAGATCTGCTTCACCCCGAACCCAGATATCACATTCGCAAACCTAAACTCGACCCTGCAGAACAGGGTTCTGGTCGCCCAAAGTGGTGTTATAATCCTCCGTACCTGGAGCAGCCCCGGTGGGATTGATAAGACCCGTGGAAGTAACACCAGTGGTGCTGTCAAGTCCGGCAGACGTACCGTTGGCGGTGCTGTTGAACGCGTTGTCGACCTGGGTGCCGAAAACCTGGCCCATCTGGTCGTGGGACGCGCCGAGACCTTGCTGGCCACCAACAGCACCAGTGGGTCCACCATAACCACCTTGACGACCGTGAGGCTTACGGGTAACCTTACCAGCCGGAGGAAGGCTCGTAGATTCCTTGGCTGAGCCAATAGAGAAGACAGGACTCTCCCACTTGTCACCCTTGGCGGCGAGATCCTTATATTCGGTGGCCTTGGTCGAGATACCACCAGGAAGAGAGATATTCTTGAAGATGGAATCATGCTGAGTGACAGCGACATTGACCTTGGTGTCATCAGCCTTCTCTTTGGCATGCTCGGCCTTCTTTTTGCCCTGCATGACGCGGTTCTGAACGGCAGACGCGTACCGCTGATACATATTCTGCAGATGCTCAGGGTCTGGATTGCGCTTTGCCTCTTCAGCGGCACGGTCTGCCTCAACCTTGATGTCATATAGGATGCCGTCGAGCTGGTTGGCAGAGTCCTTAATCTGCTTTTCAAGTACCTTCTGTATAATGGGGCGCATAACCTTAAGCAGGAGAGGCTTGAACATGTTGAAGAGAAGCTTGTGGTTGCTCTTCTTCACCTTGATTTGCAAGTTCTTGATGTCGGACTCCACTTTCGTGACCTTGAAGAAGTGGGTCTGAGCATGGTTCTCACGAGCCTTGTCGGCAGTCTCCATCTCGACCTTGAAGCTAAAGCCAGACCCGCCCATGAACACGTCCATGACTCCCTTGTCGGTAATGGATGGGAAGCCCTGCTTGCGCTTGATGTAGTAAGAGACATCCCGCAAGTCCATCTGGACACCCGAGACAGAGAGCATAACCTTGTTCTTGTTCTTGCTCGAAACAGACTTGCGTCCCCAGCGCCAGTAGTTGTCCGAGCCAAACTCGAGTGAGTTGGGGGCAAGATTGTCGCCCTCAATGACGAGATTCTCAACGACAGCATCTACCATGGGATCGCTGTACTCAATACGAGGAATGGGAATGTAGCGGACGTTCTCAAAAATACCCGGGATGATGACATCGGTCAAATCCTTGACAAGGTGGGGCTTGAAGACCGTCTTGCCATTCTCGTCGTGACCGAGGTCAAGGAAGAGCTTGTTGACAGAGTTTGCAAATAGCTTGTTCTGCGGATCAGCATCAAATTGCTCGCCCATGTATTTGAATTCATCGGCAATGCGATCGGTATGGCCACGGTAACGACCACGAAGGAGACTGTGGCCTTGGTCGTAGATTTGGTTCCACTCCTGGTTGCTGCTGTCTTCTAGAATGTAGCCCTGCTGCTGCAGCACCTTGTGGACGAAAGCGTCGATACGCTTGAACCAGTGTTTGAGCTCAGGGTCCTGGTCGGCGTCCTTGTAGATTTGGTTGATGGATTCGATAAGATCGTCGGACGACGTGTTGTTCGCAAATCGCTCGATCAGAGTCTTGATGTTTGTCAGCCAATGTTGGTTTTCAGAAGTAAAGCCTAATTACACACCTTGAGATCAGCTTCTGCGGTCTGGAGAGCACTGTCCTGATGCGCACCTTGAACGGTTCCTGTGGCCTGTTGCCCTAGCGTCTTTCCGTGACCAGCATACTGTTCCGCAAGGCGGAGCAGCGTCTCGATCGCTCGCTGATAGTCTTGATGACCCTGGATCTCGACAACCATCTTCTTCAAGCGCCAGACAGTCTGCTCGCGACGCTCGGCAGGCATCTTGCCCTTGACGTACTGGTTCAACTGGTCGCGGCGGGCACGAACCTTGTCCTTATCCTCTTCAGAGACATTCGCGTCAACCGTTTGCTTAGCAGTCTCAAGCGCAGCAGAGGCATTGAGGCCGGTGGGTTGGCCGGTCTGGCCCTCTTGCGCACCACGTTGCGCCGTGTCACGTGGATCACGCGAGCCATCAGGGTTGGCGGCCTGGTTGACATCGCCGGCAACTTTCTTTGCATCTTGTTTGCCAAAGGGCAGCTTTGCTTGGGCCTGAGCGCGAAGGTTCTCCTTGGAAAGGTCCGGATTCTCGTGCCATGTGTTGTCCTCGGCAGGCTCGTCGAGACGGTTGAGACGCTCTTCAGACGGCTTGACCTTGTTGGCCGTGTTTTGAGCGGCATCGCCAGCAATGTCCCGCAGCAAAACAGAGGCGTCGGAGAGGAGCTTCCTGAATTGCCCGTTGGAGATTAATAGGGTGCCGAGCGTACGCAGACCTTCCAGCGCCTCATTGCCGTGCTTGCGGGCGGTGTCCTTGTCAACTGGGATATTGGGTAGGGGCGCGTTTGCACCGGTGATTTGCTCCGCTTGCCAGATGAAGTCCTGGAGCAGGTTGCCATCGTTCTTGGTGAGCAGCAGGATCTTGGCCTGCTCAATGACGGCCTTGAGGTCGTTGGTGAGCCTCTGCCCCTCGCTCGACAACTTCTTCGAGGGGGTGTTGAGCGCTTTCGATGCCAGGGCCGAGTTTAGGGCAATGTCGATCTGCTTGTTGGAGGGGACCTTGCCATTGGCAAACGCTGAAGGTGGAGGTAAGTCTTTGTTTACGCAGACGGGTGGCCGCGACCAACGGCGCGTAGACCTACCTTGGAAGATGCCATAGAGCTGGAGCTTGTTGTTGACATCCTTCTCCTTGACCTTTAGGTCCACCGGTCCTGTCGAACGTCAGCTCCGGGTCGCGCGTCCAAACCAAGCAATCCCACGTACGATTAACCGCTTTCGAACTCATGATGTCGTGATGCTCTTTCGGGGTATCAAAGGTAGGGGAGGGGGGTATCAAATAAGCAGACAGACGCTGAATTAAGAAATGGGAGCGTGGTAGTGGGATATCAAAGTGAAGTGGTATGGGTGAAGACAGGGCGGGCGTGGGGAGGAAGCGCTTTATCAGGGTGGGAGGTGGTTGCTGCAAGCGGGCCGATGACATCATGCCGTGGATTTCAGCACGACAACCCACTACCTGCCTATGTATTAACTGCCCTTAGTTACGCAGCAGGTCCATGCCTGGATGGCTGTGCGCCGTGAACAACAAGCCCAAACCGCCATTGTACGCTTGCTTGGGCTACCCAGGTGGTGACGGAACGGCGTGGTACGTCATACTCAGCCACACCTCCCTCCAACAGTATGCAGGCTCGGTGGTGGAGCGCATTGACATCACAATTACCCGCACAATGAATGAATGTACAACCCCGCGACGACGGCCCTCATTTCCTCTTGACAGTATCCGCCGTCCTTCACCACCGCTGCTCATTCGCTGCGATGGTCTGCTCGCGAATAGGGGCGGGCTGGTGCATCACTCGTCACCTGATGCGCGTCGCACAACGCCACACACGCATCCAACGGCTCGGATGCACCAGCGTCGCTGCGAAAAACCGGGAAATAGTAGCATGACAAAACACACCTGCCCCTCGCCAGCCGCCATCATCATCATCATCATCATCATCGCCGTCCATCGCGATCGTGTCCTAACGATTAGCCATGGATAGGCATGGATAGGGGAGGGGGGTTCCTGCATAGTAATTCATTGTCGATCCTCCCTCGCCAACACAGGCTTGATTCAAGGAACCTGTACGCGCCTACTGCCTTCACCTTCCCAACAACGAATTCCCAATCAACCCAAGTCCTCTCCTATGCACTGCACAATGCTTTTTGTGAAGGGCGCCAATTCTCGCCAAACGCCCTGCATGCCTACCCGAACCAACCAGCCCTTGGAATTCTTTTATATTGGATGGGCGACGATGCTCTGCAAGCCAATGCCACCCTTTGTGCCATGATCCCCGTCAACCTCCACCTCACTTCCCTCCGAAACACACGAGTAGGCAGAAACGTTGGACCCGGAGCCCTCCTCATCTCCTTGAAAAGACACGACCCGCTCTTCAGGAGGAGAATGCTCCTCGGTAACCGCATCGACGTCCTCGAAGCCACCGGTATACGTGCCGTCCTTGATCGCATTCTTCTCTGTCTGCTTGCGCACACGGCGCAGCGCACCAAGGTCAAACTCGCCCACAGTGGGGGACTCTTGCAGATCGCGCACCCTGCCTGTTCGTGGTAAGGGGAGTGTGACACTCGACCCCGAGGAACTAGACTCTCTTCCAAGCCGAAAGATCGTCTGTATTGCCGTCTTCAGCCCTTGAGGACGGAAAAACGAAGGCAGTCGTGATAGATCTCGCGCGATATCGCCTGAAGTCCGACGGCCCATACCGTAGAACCTCCTACGCGGGCGACCTTGGCCAGAGATAGCGTCAATAGCAGTCTGTGTAGTCTTCAACGTAAATTGGCTAGATTCAGTCGACGCAGTGGTTGGGCTTTCGGTAGAGTTTGAATAAGGGAAAGAGGAGCCGGTGGGAAGGGCGGAGGGTAGGGTGCTAAGAGTGAGTGCCGAAGGGAGAGAAGGGGCCGCGGTTCCAATGGTGCGCAAAATGTGCGAGGACTTGATGGGAAGAGCCTGGCTGCTAGTCCACGTCAACGGGGCAAAGTCGCCAGCCAAGACCGCTTGAAAGGATATGAAGACGCGTTCGCGGTAGTACGGTCTGCAGGAATGACATGCACGGAAGCTACACTCGGCCAGCCTCTGAGAAGCTGTCAGTAATGCTTTGTGGAGATTTGAGGTCAATGACCTGGGAGGCGAGGTAGTCTTACAGAAGAGCCGTTGTCCGCCATACTATCCGATGCGGCATCTTGGCTCGAGGGGCATGTAGTAGACGCAGAATGTGCAATGATGGACAATTTCTCCACGGCCTCGTTGATTTGGCTGCCTTGGAGCTGGTCTACGATGGTCTGTTGCAGCTCTTGCTTCAGTCCCACCAGCTGGTCCAATTGCGCGCTGGTGTAGTGGCCGCCTTCAGCAGCAACAATGACGCCTTCGCTCATCTCAGCACGCTCCAGTCGTAGCCGCAGGTCCGACTTCACTGGCTCAACTGTGCCAGAGTTCCCCAACAGGAGGCGATCCTGTCCAGTCTCGGGGTTTTGGTCCTGGATGCACTGATAGAGGAAGCCCATGGCTGGCGCGCGTCCGCACACGCAACATGTTTCGTAGGGAGCAAAGATGCGATCCAGGACGCCATGCGTGCAGTCGGG
>Ga0182211_1000095_pt1 | contig 23867 bp, 26 predicted proteins | sample G5R1MG_20_FD_129660 | JGI IMG/M metagenome (GOLD analysis project Ga0182211, IMG submission 129660) | Switchgrass phyllosphere microbial communities from Michigan, USA - G5R2_MAIN_03OCT2016_LD1 MG | ecosystem: Host-associated > Plants > Phyllosphere > Phylloplane/Leaf | place: USA: Michigan... | reverse complement strand
TATGTCTACCCGTCTACCATCCCATCTACGTACGTACTACTTCACCAATGTATTCATCATGGCCCTTGTTTGTGATCAAGATGCCTTCTTATTTGCCCATCTACGTATGCATACATCGTCGTGATTGATGGCATGGCATGTCAGGGTTGGTTAGTTAGACAGGCTCGACGGTAGCGAGCAGGAGGGTCACACCCTTTGATCATCAAGTTTTTCTTCTCATCAAAACAGGAAGGGAAATGAAGGAGGGCCCACAGAACATGTTGTCATGAAACAAGTTCACACTCTGCGAGCAGGAAGAGAGGTGTGTTATTTGTAGTAAAAGAGAACGGGGAAGAAGAGTGCAATCAAAAAAAAGCAATACGTAAAACGGAGTTGGGTTACTGACGGCTACCGGATAATAACAACAGCAGCACATATCCCTCAGGCCACGAACAGCCGGGCACTCCATCCCGTCTTCCTGGCTTGAGCCGCCCACTGGGAAACCGCCGCAACCCACTTCTCATCGCTCGCTGCTGCTGCTGGCTTGTTCCGTGCCCAGAGGTCCTGGTGCGTGTAGTGCGCGCCTTCGCGGAGCGGGGGGCGTGCCTGGAGTGCTCGCTTGGTTAGTGTGTGCGCGCCAGGTGCGTCTGGGTCGGCTGTGGGGGCGCCCGTTCCTGAGTTTCCTGTGTCGCCGTCGGATGTAGTGGCCGTTCCGGGGAGGTTGAGGAAGCGGCTCCAGGCTTGCTGCGCGTCTTCGAGACTGCTGCTTGCGCGGAGGGTGCGGACGACGGCGTTGGCGCGGATCAGGTTGTTTTGGAGCATCGAGGACTGGAGGACGGAGAGGCTCTGTTGCAGGCCTGCGATGGCTTGGTAGACGGGCGTGTTCATCTCGCGGTGGTAGGCGCGGCCAAGGGATGTGAGACTGGTGCTCAGGTTGGGGATGGCTGAGACGTAGTCCATGTAAGGAGTTGAGAGATCGGTGGTTGTGGTGTTGAGTGTTGGGGTGGAGGTGGGAAGCGTAGAGGGTTGAATTAGACTCGAAGATAACGGTAGAGTCGGTGTCAAGGCTGGAGTCCCCGTCTCGTTCGTGAGGTTTGTAGGCGTGAGCCACATGGTCTGTCATCATCTCAGTCTTGACTGGACTCTTCCAATGGAGGTAGCTTACCTTGTTTGTGTCAAGCTGCCACTTGGACCTCAGAATTGTGTTAGTGACATTGTTGACGAGATCTGCAGTTCCCAGCTGGCCGCTTCCACCCAGATTGAAGCCCCAGCCTCGATTCGTGTTGTTCGCGTCACCGATAGTGTTCGCTGCCGCATCCACGACAGTCTTCAAGTCAATGAGGTCCTGCATGGCGGGTGTGGCAATGGCAGCAGGAGCGAGGAGAATGCCAGTGACGAGCATGCCTTTGAGGATCGAGTGGACTTTGAGTTGAGCTGGGGGCATGCTAATCTGGAAATCTGGCTAGCTATCGTGGGTTGAGCTAGGCCAGATGGACGATATGTGTAGCAATCAAAATATGTCGCTGCTCGCTAGGATTGTAGAGGTAAGAGGGCGGAGTGAAGGAAGGGCAAAAAGGACACATAGAGGGGGAAGAGTTATATGGAGAACTTGGGGAAAACATAATGTACATGGGACATTTTGGAAGGCGCATTAAGCAGCCATAGCAGGTGCAGGTGTAGGCTGACAGAAATTCAGTTGGAAACCGCGGGCGCATTCTACCGACTCGCACGTCTCGTAACTACACTTCTCATGACACTAATATTGAGTTTGAGAAAATTAAACTCATATCCATAAGTTCTTGAATGCCCAATAACTCAGTCCCAGCGACTAGACATAGCTACCCTCACGCTCATTCCACCGCTTCCCGCAGTAACAAAACATGAGGTGGGTAGGAGCATTCTAGGCCAGCATTGATCGATCCAGGGCAACTCTGTTCCAGGCCATACGCATGCATTCTTATGCAGTAGAGTCAAATTCCGATTGCCTTGTTGACTTAGCTCGCGGTATCATCTCGGGATGCATTGCCACAAGAAAATCGGCGCATGTGAATTTCAAGCAAGTCAATCACGAGTCACCTCTTGCTCCCTTCGCATGGCAATTCACCCGGAATCAGACCTTCCATCCAAACTCTACGACATCTTCGTCGTCCAGATCATTACGCCTATTCTTGTCCTTGCGGACACGAACCATGTCCATTATTCCCAATCCAAACTCCTCATCTTCCTCAGTATCCGATTCAACGACCTCAGGGTCCGGCGTAACGGAATTGTTGTCTTGTACTTGGCTACGATTGATTGACGATTGACGGTTGAGCGCTGGTTCATGTGCACCCTCAGGGCCATACAAAACCTCATCCGAAAATCTCATCTTTTTGCCCATCGAGCAACGCTGCTTTTCCCTAACCGTCGGCAAATTGTATCTTACTTCCTGCGGTGTGGAATAGGGTTGCAGCGCGTTATGCTTGTACGCCTCTGAATAAATCAAGCCATTCGTATACATTTCCTCTACACAGAACACTTCTTGAGGCTCTTGGGATTGTACCTCGTCTGTGCCTGAAGGCTGGGTCAAAGTGCCAAGCAGGGTTTGGGCAAAGTTACCTTCAATCTTGCCTTTTCCTTCGATGACGACGTTTTCGACACCGCGGATGGCGAGGAGGGCTTTTGCAACACCAGATTCCGTGCTGATGAGCTGGTAGGCGAGTGTGGCGTGCTCCCTTTTGCTCAAGGTGCCTCGGATGAGTTTCTGCAAGGTGTGACTGGCGTCTACGGATGCTGCAGGGGAAGCAAGATGGTAGTTATGTCTTGTGAATAGGATAGCGCCCTCGACGATTATGCGGAGATATTGGAGTCTGTGCGGGTTGGTACCGTCGTTGGCTGGGTGGAGCGCGTGCAGTGCTAGAGCGATGCGGAAATCGAGATATGCGTCGAGTTTGGCGGTGTCAATGTGGATCTCCATAACGCGGATGCCATGCAGGGTTGGGTTCGGATGTTTGGCCATTATCTTGATGAAGATGTCATAATTATCTTTATCAGCAAGGATTATGTGGTCTTGCTTATCGCTAGGCGGCTGCAACAGCGCGGGGGCTTCAATAACGATGTTGTCCAGATCATCCTCCCACGGTTGTATGTTAGTAAGATTCTGTTTACGGGACATGACCAGCAGTATACGACAAAACCTGATGGTCAAGGTTAGGCGTGGGAGACTGAGGCTTAGTACGTATTGGTGCTAGGTGCTAGTTTGTTATGTACGTTAAGAGATAGTCCAGGGAAAGCTGTGCGTCTACGCGAGCACAGGTGAAAGTGAAGGTGGAGGTGACAAATGAATTTCGCTTGTTTTATGTGCTAGTGATGATGCATATAGATTCACATTCACCTAGGTACCGTGGTCATTTTCAAAAAGTCATGCGATTATTCAGAGCCCCATGATCTCATCTTGAGCCGACACTCGCCCGCTCATACGCTCTCCACCAGAGTCCTATATTAGCAGCCATCAACAAATCCATCATTTTTAGTCCCTCATCTTCCATAATGATCTTGCCTAGCTTCGCTTGTTTGCCGCCGAAACCACCTCCTGCAAACTCCTGGCCCAAGGACAAATCCAGTCGGTCCGAGGAACAATCATCGTCTTCGGTACTGCCGTCACAGGACAATGTTTTAGATGAGTTGGTACGACTATGTCGACCACGATGAAATAGAGACGAACGTTTCGATGAATCTGGCGATATAGCCTTGGAGCGGGTAGGTAAATTGAACCGTAATTCACTGACAGTCATGGCAGTAGGGAGCACCCCCTGAAGACCGGGGACAATATGTCGGCACTGTCAAGACGATCAGAATATTATCGGACCACCAAACTAGGATTACAACCCACCTTCAGTGAGCCTCCGCCTACCCCTGTTACGAACTCGCATCGACCGTTCCAGGGGCTACTGAATACATAGCCACGGAAACTCGTCTGCCTATCGGATACCTGTATGGTACCATATGCCTGATCTTGACGTTGCAAGAATGAGGGTGAGGGCTGTGGGCCTACAAGGCCAGTAGAAAGCTCCCCTCGGCTACTATTGCCACCCCTTGAATCAGGTCGCAGATTATCGTAGTAGTCTTGAGATGTTTTCTTCCTGTGCCCAAAACCAGCACTATCGTGGTGCATGCCCTCCATCCACAACCTTCGGCGGAATATGTTTTGGCTTGCGGTAGACAGACCTTCGGGTTGCGATGATAAATGTATCGAAGAATGAGTGGGTATGTCACTGCCAGGGGCAAATGAAGCTATGTTGCTGCTCGCGGTATCGGAATGAAGGAACTTAGAATAGCCCGGATTCAATATCTCAATGTACATGGGGGATCCAGTCTTTTTCTTGATCAAAGGGTCAATCGATGCTGCAGATGAGACTTCGAAGATGTTTGGATCCTCAATCCTGGCAACATTCCATTGACAACCAGATGCTGGGTCTCTTCGAATCAGCGTAAGAATAGTGCCATTTCGTACAGGATTCTCCGAAGCTCTTCGCGGCGAGGCGGTCGGACGTTCATTCTCTAGGTGACGCTGGTTCGAATCGAAAGAACGACGTGCACCATACTCTGCGGCCAGAGATCGAGGTCTTTGCGAATAAGTACCGGCGCTCACGTTATTTCTATCTGCAAAATTATTCATCGGTGCCAGAGCACCTTGGATTGGTTTTCGCGCCAGGGCAGTCGTAGGAAGGCCGGTTGAAGTACCCGGGACAGCCTTGCGCTGGATAATTCCGACTGGAGATGGAGTGGAGTAAGCTTGAAATTGCTGATAGTCCGGGGGGATAATTAATCGAGCATCCTCTGGCGTCTCCACATGAACGAAGTAGAGTGAGCTTTGAATATCTTCTGCCGTAACTACTTTCTCGCGTGGCTTCATAGGTGATAAGAAGACATCTGAGGATGCTTAGTGACACCCAGACTAAGGAACTGCAGCAGCCGTACCTTTACTGCCAGGCACACGCGCAATATACAGGGTCAAAGGCTCATGCTTCACTTGAGTGGGGTTCCTTGGGTATGCGGGCGGGTTGGAAGCGAGTGCCGTGAGCGAAGAAAGAGACTTGGCCTCGACAGCCGATGCAGACATTGGAGCGAACAGTAGACCGACGAGATGAGATGAGAGTGGTGAGATACAGCAGGTTAAGCGGGGCCGTTGGCCTGCGACGTTGAAATGCACTGAAGGCGTGGCTTGCAAGCAGCGGTTTCTTGCAAGCTATGCGAGGCAAGCGGAGTGGGTGGAGTGAGTGGCTGTGCACATGCGTCCCCTTGGCCCCTCTGGCAAGTGCCTATTGCGCGAGGCGGCTTGCTGTGAAGCGCAAATACGGCGCAGTCAGCGAGTCTGACCCATACCGCCAAGCATGACCCGCCGGCCTGACAGTGAAAGCGATTGAATCGGTGTTTGGGGTCATGCTTGCTTGCCCATTGGGCCGTGGGAACAGTGGTTCTGGGGCACTGTCGCGCTAAACTAGATGTGTATCTACCTTCGAAATCTTGGCCCTCGCGCGTATCAACCTCGATTTTTCTCGACCCGCACACGATCGGCCCGCCGCAGCTGCCTCCGCCAGGTACACAGCTTGCACTGTACACGACAAGATCGCCCCGCGTACAGCAGATCGCCTCACATCGCCATCACCTCGAAATGGGGGATGCACTCGAAGTACGCGCTTCTACACGCCCCCGCCTCCCGGGCTTCCTCCGCTAACTGCGACTCCCAGGAGCGCCTCAAGAGCCATGCCCGGGCCTTTGAAGGCCTGATGTCCCTTATTCCCGCCAAGGACTACTATGGCAAGGACGAGAGCATCACCAGCGTAGGCTGCCACCCACGCCACGCGCCTCTCTACTGTCGTGCTGACTCTCTCTGCAGACGCAATGGCAGAAGAAGAAGAAGCAAACCCTCGAGGAACGACAGGCCGCAAAGCGCGCTAAACTGAATCCTGCCTCACACAAGTCCGCCCAGGACGTCCTTGAAGAAAATGCGCGAAAGCGAAAGCGGGAGCTGGACGGCGAAGGATCGGGCGAGGAATCATCCGAGCTCGACATGGACATCGTCAAGGAGAAGCCTCTCGAGGGAATCAAAAGCAAGATAAAAAAACAGAAGACCAAGACTGTCGACGCCAAGGACCCCGCTGACGAAGAAGTGATTGAAGAACGTGAGCTTACAAAAGCCGAGGTAAAGGCCGAATTAGCACGGGAGAAGCGTAGAGAAAAGAGAAAAGAAAAAAAGGCCAAGAAGCAGGAGAAGGAGGAATCCAAAAACGCAAAAGGCGAGTCCAAGGGTCCTGCAGTCTCCGAGAAGCCCGACGCGGATGAGGGTGATGGTGAGGATGATGTATCTGGAGACGAGACCGAGCACCCCGATGAACGCATACAGGCGCTAGATGTCAGTGGTCTCGTTGACGAGGCACAGTCTACTGCCCCATCTACCGCCGCAGAATCCAATTCCTCAACAGCTTCAGTAGACACCGCGGCCACATCGGCATCACCTTTGCCCGCACCAAGCGAGGGTGCACACGAGAAGAAAGGAAAGAAGGCTTTCAAACTCGATGCACAAGCCCAAAAGGAATTCAGAGCACGACTCAACGCTAAGCTTGAGGCTATGCGTCAAGCGCGCAAAGCTGACGGACCTGACGGACGGCCGGCAAGAAATCGTGCAGAACTCATCGAGCAAAGGCGGAAAAAGGAAGCTGAACGGAAAGCAGCCAAAAAGGTCAGTCGGCAGGAGGCCAAGGATGACGAGGCACGGAAAAAAGCGGAGGAGCAGCTAGCACGCATTCGAGGTGGCTCGGGTTCGCCTTCTGTCTTCCCAGCGAGATCACCAGAGACCGAGCGCAACTTCAACTTCGGCAAGGTAGCATTTGACGGACAACAGCTCGAAGGCAACCTATCCGGATTTCTCGAATCGAGGAAAAAGAAGGGCAAGTCAGATGCAAAGACTGCACTGGACGCCGCACAAAAGAAGCAAGCACGCCTAAACGGTCTCGATGAGGACAAACGGAAAGATATCGAAGAAAAGGACCTTTGGCTCGCCGCAAAGAAGAGAGCACAGGGCGAAAAAGTCTTTGATGACGTAGGCCTTCTGAAGAAGAGCCTCAAGCGCCAACTCAAGCAAAAAGAAAAGAGCAAACAAGAGTGGAAGGAGCGTCTGACCAACGTCGAACACGGCAAGGAAGCCAAGCAAAAGAAGCGGGAGGAGAATCTTCGCAAACGCAAGGAAGAGAAGGGGCAAAAGGGCAAGAAAAAGGGCGCCAAGAAGCCGGGCAAGAAGGTCAAGCGGCCGGGTTTTGAGGGCACCTTGAAGGCACGATAGACTTTGGTTAGGTACTAGATAGGGATTATGGACTTATTCGTTGGGAGGGACTATGGTTTCGGCACGTGCGAACAAAAATCTGGGCGAGCATTTGGCGTTTGATACCATGCTACGGCGACATCTGCCCGAGCGTTCTAGGAGTATATAGGGGTTGAATAGTATTTGTTTCTTCCGCCGCAATCAACTTCTCGTTGCGCGGTTGCTGTGGCTCGTCAAGGCTGTGGCGTGGCGTACATCGGCGTACGTCGGGTCGTTGGAACATGGGGTAATGGAAAGAGGTAGGAATGAGAATTCAATGCATCGTCGCTCGTCTGCATCTTGTACACTGCAAAAACAAAAGAGAATTTGGACTGCTGCATGATAAGACCGCACGCTCGGTTGATAATTTACACTGCTTCAATAATCCATCCAAACGTTGTCTTATCTGTAGAGTGCGTCCGCACGAGCAGCCGCAGCAATCTCAGGCTCCCACTTGTCACCGTTTGCGAGCAACTTCTCCTTGTTGTACAGCAACTCTTCTCGTGTCTCCGTAGCGTACTCGGCATTGGGTCCTTTGCTTCGTTAGTTTGACGTCGGAACACTGCCAGTCGAATAACTCACCCTCCACAATGGCGTCGACGGGGCAGCTCTCCTGGCATAGGCCGCAGTAAATGCACTTTGTCATGTCGATGTCGTAACGAGTTGTCCTCCGGCTGCCGTCCATGCGCTCTTCGGCCTCAATTGTGATGGCCTGTGCAGGGCAAATCGCCTCGCAGAGCTTGCAGGCAATGCAGCGTTCCTCGCCCGTGGGATACCGTCGCAGAGCGTGCTCGCCTCGGAAGCGGGGTGAGATGGGGCCCTTCTCGAAGGGGTAGAAGATTGTGTAGCTACGAAGATGTCAGAGAGTGTGTCCAGAGCTCTCTACAATCCTACCGCTCGCGCGTGCAGCATCACTTACGGTGGTCTGAAAAACTGCTCCAGCGACACATACATGCCCCGAAACATCTCCAAGAGCAAGAAGTACTTGCCCGCGCGGTCCAATGCGCTCTCTCCTTCATCCCAACGCTGGGGCTTGGGTAACCGGAAGCCTGGCGGCGGGGGACCTGCCGGGGTGGCGGCTCGCGTCAGGGTGGCGGAGAAGAAGGCGACGGTGGCGGGCGTGGGGAGGCGGACGGACGCGACGTGCGATGGCCGCAGGAGGGTCGCGGCTGGGCGGCTACGTGCCAGCATCGTCAACGGCTTTGTGCTGGCCATTATGAGCGGTGATCGGTCGCGGGCGGCGTTGGGGGTGCTGGTGGTCGCGGCGGCGGGTGGTCGTGAAGCTTGATTCTTGAAGGTGGTGGTAACGGAATCGCTGCGATTGGCCGAGATGCGATGACGGCGACGGCGACGAGGGGATCGGTTTCGCGGTCAATTGAAAGCGTTGTGACGGCCTTGAGTATTCAAAATAGTCGTTAGAAGAATCCGATCCCTGGCTCTTCCAAGTGAATGTTTTATGGCGAGTGTGCCCATGGAGTTGCTCTCTCTCGCTTTGGCTGTCTGGACGGCTGACTAAGAATCTAGTTCGAAGTTCTCCAAACTCTAGTCGACATCAACATCGCTGTGCCCACTGACCTCTCCACCCCGCCCCGACACGCTCCCGTCCCAGCCACAAGTCACCATGTTCCGAACAGCGCTCCTTCGATCTGCAAGGTCAGCCGCCCGTGCTGTACCCCGATGCCAGGCACCAATGGCTCGCCCCGTTGCGCGCACCTCCTTCATCCAGGCAAAGCCAATGACGCCCTCTGTATACTTCCAGGCTGCACGATGCTATTCCGCGAGCGCTGGCCTGTCACAGGATGAGGTTACAGGCAGGATAATGGACCTGCTGAAGAACTTCGACAAGGTGAGGCCCACACGACTGGGAGTGAACAACTATGGCTGACGGGTGGTCAAGGTTACGGATGCTTCAAAGGTAGCCGACTGATCTCCCTTGGGACTCTACAGAAGGCGTGTCTAAGAAACCACAGCTCAACGCCGAATCGCACTTCCACAACGACCTGGGTCTTGACAGCCTTGACACCGTGGAGGTTGTCATGGCAATCGAGGAGGTTTGTTGGCACGAGGTCGTTCTTATGCAACATTGCTAACGATGTGGTAGGAATTCAGCATTGAGATTCCCGACAAGGAAGCCGACGCTATCCACAGCGGTACGTTCTCAGTCTCCGTTCAAGGACTGGACCGGCGTACTGATGAAATGATAGTCAAGCAAGCAGTCGAGTACATCCTCGCCCAGCCTGATGGTATGTCTATCCAAGGGAAAACACGCAAAATCTAGCATAATCATGACTGACCGCCATGACAGCGCACTAAATGATACATGCGGACCAGAGTGAGCGGAGAACATGGGTGTGGAGCTGGGGACTCAATTCTACCGGCGTTGTCATGTCTCTGCCTCGTTGTAAAATAGTCGCCTGGAATGACGCTCTGTATCTCGATAGAATTGATGCTCCCACTTCTCGGCGGGCTGCCGGGAGTAGCGCCCGTGTATTGTGGCAGCCTTTACCTACTCTGAACTTGAGCACGAGCCACCCATTTTGTAGTGTGCCACAGACAACATTGCCACTCGCCGCCGCCCTGCGCCCAGCCAACAACTCGTGTCTTAGAGATTCCCCATCGCCGTCCTTATCTCCCATTCGCCCAATCGTCGGCCTTACTCAGCTGGGCATCACGGGGAGTCGCGTAACCTCCGAGGAACGCGCATGAACCGCCAAGCGGCTTATCCCTGCGCTCATTGAGGAGCACCACCCAGACCTCCGACACAGCACCCTACGCCCTCCGTATCCACCCCTGATGGCTTCAAGCTCTGGTCTGACGCGCCGGCGAGGCGGTGCAGGCCCCGCAGGAAATGGCGAGGACGAGGTCAGCCGGGTCAGCTCGCCAGCACCCAAGCGCAGCGACGACCACCGCGCCCCCGAAACGTCCTACGAGAAGTCGGAAAATGGGCATACGATTGCATTCGATCCGCGGGACCTCAGCGAAAGCGCCGAGAGGAGCAAACAACCCAAGCTGACGCTCATGGAGGAGATTATTCTCATGGGGCTCAAGGACAAGCAGGTGCGCACGCTGCAAGGGTGGCATGAAGGGCACGGGGCTGATCTTTTGCATAGGGCTATCTGTCCTTCTGGAATGACAACATCTCCTATGCCCTGCGAGGGTGCATTGTCATAGAGCTGGCCTTCAGGGGCCGAGTGAGCATGCAAAAGGACTCGTCGCGGCGGCGATTCCCGCTCGCCGACCGGGTCATCGAGGTCATCGACGACACACTGACGGGCGAGGTGCTGTTGGACGAGGCGTTGAAGATGATGAAGTCAAGCGAGAAGATGAGCGTCAACGCCTGGATCGACCTCATGAGCGGTGTGTTTGCCCTTCGCGGCACGGCTGACACAAGGGACATAGCTGACACGGTGACCAGGCGAGACATGGAACCTGATGAAGATTGGCTATCAACTGAAGCAAGTACGCGAACGACTATGCAAAGGCCTGGTCGACAAGGGCATCCTGCGCACCGAAAAGAAGAACTTCCTCCTTTTCGACATGGCCACACACCCCGTCGCCGACGGCGGCGCAAAGGAAGAGATCCGGCGCCGGGTGCGAAACGTGCTTACCAGTCGCACTATTGTGCTCCCCGGTAGCCAGTTTCTGCCCGAGGAGCTCGAATTCAGAGTGCTGCGGACCATTGCCATGGTCTGTGCTGCATATGCGGCCAACGTACTCGAGAACGCGTTGACCACGCTCGGACATGAGGCTCGGGAACGGGCTTTTGCGCAGGTCGACGAATTGCTGGCAGAATACTCGCAGTGGCCGTTTGCAAAGCGACAAGGTAGCTCACAGGGCGTGGGCGCAAATTTGGGCTCCCTCGTTGGCGATGAAGTCAACGGGTCCAAAGACAAGGAGCTGCAGCTCGAGGTGAGTCGGTTGTAGGGCCAAGTGCCGGCCACGATGCTGACCGGTTGTCTAGGTGGTGGCTGCTTGCTTGAGCGTGTTCACGCGACTCGATTCGCTTTTGTGAGCGCGCGGAGACCAGTCCTTGCGATGGGGTTACGAAGGCACGGCAGGCTGGCTGGGCCATGCGCAGAATCAGCATGGGGGGCCTGTGCGATTGGAGTGTCTGGCAGCAAGCGCGAGGGCGAGCCCAGCGGTGGAAGCGTGCACGGCGTGGGTGTGCACCAGCGGGGTGAAGGGTGCTGGGTTGGCCAGAGCAGCTATGTAGTTCCTCGTAGGCACATGGTCTGCTGGCCCGTTGGCCGCAGAATATGATTAAGCGTTGTTTGGCAACATGCTGGGGGTTCATGCCGTGCAGCAGGCGCTAGCGTTGGTTGTGCCCCCACTTGGCCTGATCGGGGCAGGCTTGGCGTCACAACCACACATCAATCATCCCGAGCTTATCCTCCGCCCCCCGATCGGCAGTGCCTGCTCTGCGCAGCCAAACAGCGGCCCAGCCCAGCCCGGTGACCTGTGACGACGCGCAAAGTGCATATGCCTCGGCCCTGAGCCAGCTACGCCATCAGCCGGCCGCCTCGCCATGCCCTCCTCCGCCGCCAGCGGGCCCGACGGCGCGCCCAGCGACGCCAACACCATCCGCGACGGCAAGCAAAAGGCAAAGGCCGTCATGGCTGCCTCGGGAGTCAATCTCGCCGTCGCTCCGGATGCCGTGGCATCTTCCCCCGAACCCTCCTCGTCTCTTAACGGCGCGTCGCCCAGTCGCAAGCGGTCGCGCTCCGGCACCCGCAAGCTGTCCCGTAGCCCCCCGTACGACGAGCCTGCGCGTCCGACCGCCTCGCAAAAGCACCTCCTGGAGCGCTACATCGCGCGCGACTTGCTAGATAGCGTCGACAAGTACGAGCGCAACAAGCACTCGGAACGAGTCTACAGCGAGCTCAACCACCTACGCCACTTCTATCGCGATGAAGTCTATCCAGTGCGGCGCCACAACCCAGGCGCAATCTTTGGACTGGGATACGCCGGATACGGCAATGGCGTCACCGACGTGCCCCCACCCCGAGATCCTCGCGCGCTGCCCCAGACGCACCTGCTGTATCCCGAGAACGCCAAGCGTGCTGGCCGACGTCTAGCGCCGCAACTCAAAGTGGACAGAGACAAGGGCTCACAGCAGGCAGAGCAGATTGAAGAACTGGTGCCCGTACGGCTGGACATTGAGCTAGATCGCCTGAAGCTCCGGGATACCTTCACCTGGAACCTGCACGATCGCGTCACGAATCCTCTTCTCTTTGCGCAGACGCTCGTTGAGGACTTCCAGATACCCCCTGAACTACGGCAGAATGTAATACAGCAGGTGGATCGCGAGATCAACGAGCAGATCCAGGACTACTACCCACACGCCTTCTTCGACGATGAGCCGCTCGACCCCTCGCAATCGTATTCTGCTTACAAAAACGATGAAATGCGCATCTTAATCAAACTGAACATCACCATTGGGCAGCACACACTGGTCGACCAGTTCGAGTGGGAAATCAATAACCCTCTGAATGAAGCCGAGGATTTTGCACGACAAATGGCCGCCGATCTGGCACTGTCCGGGGAGTTCACGACGGCCATTGCGCACTCGATTCGTGAGCAATGTCAAATGTTCTCCAAGAGCCTGTACATCACAGGCCATCCGTTTGATGGGCGGCCTGTGGAAGATACGGACATCCAAGACAACTTCCTGGCGTCTCCGTTGCCAACCGTGTTCCGACCTATGCAGTCAACCAAGGATTATCAACCGTACCTGTACGAGCTGAGCCACGCCGACTTGGAGCGAGCCGAGCTGTCCATCATGCGTGAGCAGCGACGCCAGAAGCGCTCTGTCAATCGACGTGGCGGTCCGGCACTGCCAGACCTCAAGGATCGTCAACGTACCGTCCGAACCCTGGTGGTCTCTTCTGTACTCCCAGGAGCGGCTGAAAATCTCGAGGAGAGCCAGTTGTTCAAGATCACGCGAAAGGCACGAGAAGGGCGTCGTCGTGATGCTGGGGGAAGCTCGGATGAGTCCGACAGTGATGAGTCCGTAACAGAGTCTCCCGCGCCAGCCATTGTGACTGGCGGTACGGCTCGGACCCGCGGTATGCGTGGTGCTGCTACCGCGGCACAAGCCGCCATGAGGTCCGCCATTGGACGTTCAGCAACTCCAGAGGTTTCTGCCCTCCAAAGCCATCACGAGCCCCGGACGTCACGACAGATGCGATACGAAGCACGGGAAGAGAGCGTTCCTGACGCGACCACCTTCATTGTGAAGCTTCGCATTGCGCCTGCAAAGCTCAGAGAGTGGCAGCGAAACCCAAAGGCATTTTTGAAGCCTGCGTCTACACCCATGATGGCACCTGCGCAGACGCCATCACGAAATACACCCACGACAAAATCGATGCCTCCCCCGCCCTCTCCTGCCATGCCTCATCGCTCCACCCCTCTGGCCCCTGTATCAGAACCGTCGCCACGCTCAGCTGCAACACCTACGCCCCTTCCTCAGCCCCAGAAGCAGTGGCAATACAAATTTGATGGCTCATTGGATGCGCCATGGCCAGGCCCTCATCAGTCTCAATATGTATGTGTAATGGCCATCTCCTCTACCGAGCCACGCTAACTGTGATCAGCCTCCACCATCGCCCTGGGTTTCACAAGCACTTTCGGAGTTACAGGAGCGACAACCTGAGCATTTGTTCGAACCCACTATGCGCTATGTTGTCATGAACGAGGCCTATGTGAATCCTGAAACAAAGAAAATAGAAGCCAAGGCTGTTAAGCAGGATAATCTGGACGATGCAGCGCCACTACCGGCGAATCACAAAGCCTACTTCCTGCCTCGGATACGCTGCCTGGACTGCCCGGGTAAGCTGTACAACGCAGGCCCAGAGCAATCCGTTAGCAATTTCGAGCTGCATCTGAAGAACCGCCAACACTTGAACAACGTTTTGAAACGAAGAGGCGGAAGTGCGTGATTTTGGTACACACCAATCTCTCGTGCATGGCAGCGTCAACAGGTAGGAAGGCATGGTTGAGCGATTTTGATTTACAATGACTGTCAGAGCATCGTCAGGGGCTCTGGTATTACTCCTTGTATAAACAGCATTGCGATTATGCACTTGGAGACACGCATAACGCAATCTCTGAGGACATTGGCGTTGTTATTGGCCGGGCTATCTTGGAAATAGTAGCCTCCCTTGGCCCCCCCCTCTGTCACCCACCCTGATGCCTTGGTTGGATTCACTTACACCTAGATAGTGGAGCTGCCTTTAATGCTCAGCGTCTATTTTCAGTCTTTTTATCTATTTATTGCCACGAGTGTAACTGTTGGATCACACACGAGGGACCTGCAGGCCATCTGTATGTTGACGTGCAAATTTATAAATTCCTGCTTTCTCATGTATCAAATATCCGCACTAATGGACTGACCTGCTTCCAGTACCACGGTCCAGTTCTCTTCACAAAGACACTAAACCCAAGCATCGCCTGCGTATACCGATCTTCCTATCCTCAAGAAAAAGTAGCATCACGTGTTCGGCTACGCAGCAATAAGTTGACTGGACATTAGCCAGCCCATCATGTACATCCGACATATCCATCTTACTCTCCTCCCCACCATCCTGTTTGCCTTCAAGATGCACGTTCACGCCACACTCCCCATCCGCATTCTAACCCACAACATCCGCTACGCCGCGTCCCCCCCAGCATCTGGCGAAGCGCCCTGGATTACCCGTAAAAAACTCATCCTCAACGAACTGCATTACAACGCCCTTCACAACGCCGAATCCTTCATCTGCCTCCAGGAAGTGCTGCACCAACAGCTCCAGGACATTCTCTCTGGCCTTGGAAACGAATGGGCTTATCTAGGCGTGGGACGTGACGACGGCCAAAAAGCCGGCGAATACAGTCCAATTCTCTACCGCAAAGACGTCTGGGAGATAGTCTCGTGGCGTACCGTGTGGCTCAATGAGAAGCAAACGCCTGGAGAAAAGGGCTGGGACGCAGGCAGTGTGCGCATCCTAACTATCGGCACGTTTCGGCATGCACAGAGCAAGACGCTGCTTGTGGGGTTGAATACCCACCTGGACAACGTCGGCGCTGTGTCGAGGAGGGAGAGTGCGAAGATGATACTCCAGGTTCTTACCGATGTGGCGGCGAGCGAGGCGATGACAAACAGTAATGGTAGTGATGATGCTACCAGTGCCACCACTACCTTGCCGTTCTTCCTAACCGGCGATTTGAATTCCGAGATGGATGGGGAGGCCTATCGGATACTAAACGACGGCGCCTCGCGCGCGAGGGATGCGGTGGAGATGGCTCGGTGGAGATATGGGGAGCAAAATACGTTTACGGGGTTTGAGGACCAAGAAGAGGACTTTTCGGTGATTGATTTTGTGTTTTTGGGACCGAGGCGGGCTGCCGAGTGGGAGGTTGGGGGATACAGTGTGCTGCCGAGTCGGTTTGAGGATGGCGTGTTTGCGAGTGATCATCGGGCGGTGGTTGTGGATGCTAAGCTTCGGTTGTGAGGTTGCTTGGGCTGGTACTAAAAGACGTAGGATACAGCACTGAGAATGAGATGGTTCTACTACCAACTATCAAGTTCTTGCGGGTGTAGTGTGTGTGCTTGCCCCTCAGACATGCGTAGAAGCTCTTTCTCCGCTTTTTTTATCATCATTGTGGCCAGCGCCTGACGACATGTATTGTTACCGATCAGGCAGCTATAGAGTATATGGCTTAACTATTATGAGATATAACAGGGGTTGTAGTCGACAGAAAAGTAGGTTCTCGGTATCCAAATATGCAGCTTAATGACTGGGCTACTAGTAATTGTAATGTGGGTTATGATTACAACGTGAAAGAGCTTGATAGAGCGTGACGATATCTTATCTCCCAAAAACAGTCTGTTTTACGCCCACAGCATACCGGAACCGGCTGGTTGCATTCATAGTGAGGGAGCGCAGAGTAGACGTTGTCAAAGTGTCAAGTCATTGGACGGCCTTAAGCGAAAATGAGCCCCTCAGTGGGGCACAAGGCTCAAAACAACAGCTCCGCACCACGCCCAGCTACAGCTCTCGACGCCAGTCACTACAATGTCCACAACACGCAACATGGCGGAATCAACGGCTCCCGGTACGCGAATTAATGATAAAACCCCTCGGGCAGCCCTTGTCACCAATATAATGCTCAACTCACACTCCATGGATTGTTGCCCAGGCTAATCCACGTTGACAGACTACACGCTTGCGAACCCAGATACTATCACCAAGTATAAGGTCGCCGCCGAGATCTCCCAGAAAGTCTTGAAGGAGGTGTCAGGTATGTCTACCGACGCTGCCTGCACCGCGCGCAACCCTCACCCGAAGCGGAGCTGACCGCGCATAGGATGGATTGCTGCGGACGCGAGCATCGTCGAGCTCTGTGAGCGAGGCGATGCGCTCCTTGCAGAGGAAGTCGGCAAAGTCTACAAGGGCAAGAAGGTGCTCAAGGGCATCGGGCACTGCACGACCATTTCCCCGAGCTCCTACGTCACGCCCTACACACCACTCAAGACGGATGCCGACGAGGCAGCGGCGACACTCAAGGAAGGAGAGGTTGTCAAGATCCAGCTTGGTGCCCAGATCGACGGCTTCTGCACAATCGTGTGCGACAACGTCATCGTGGGCAGCCCCGGCGAAGTCACAGGACGCGAGGCGGATCTTATCCTGGCTACACACTACGCGAACGAACTCCTCCTGAGGTTGATGGTACCACCTGGTTTGGTCGCACAAGGCGATGAGGAAGAACAGAAGAAGGCGGCTAAGAAGCCCTACACCCAGAGCCAGATCACCAACATGCTTGAGAAGATCACCAAGGCTTACGGCTGTAACCTTGTCGAGAGCACCACCATCTGGCAATTTGAGCACAACGAGATCGAGGCTAAAAAGAAGATCATTCTCGCACCCGGTGAGGGCGTAAGGGGCGAGGGGCTTCCTGAAGTCGGCGAGGTGTGGGGTGTCGAAATGGGCGTCAGTCTTGGAAGTGGAAAGGTCAAGAACAATGGTAACAGGACCACGCTGCACCGACGTACCGGAACCACCTACCAGCTCAAGCGCCCTTCTTCAAGAGGGGTTTTATCTGAGGTTGTCAAGAAGTTTGGAACCTTCCCCTTCAGTCTGCGACAACTTGAGGATGAGAAGTCTGCCAAGGTCGGCGTTGTAGAGTGCGTCCGTGGCGGTGTCCTCCGTCAGTACGAGGTTGTTGTCGACAAGGACAGCCAGCCCGTAGCTCGGCTGTTCACCACTGTTGGTAAGTCCAGTAATGAGGACCACGTCATAAATTTCTCTTTTCCCACTATCCATGTGAAATAGGGGAGTCGGCTGACTAGTTACAGTGATCACTAAGAATGGCATGCAGCGCTTGGCCCAGCCACAAGCCATTGATCTTGAAATGTACAAGTCCGATAAGAAGATTGAGGATGAGGAGATTTTGAAGATCCTTGAACAGCCAATCGGCAAGACATCAACCAAGAAGAACAAGAAGAAGAAGAAGAAGCCCGCGAAGAAGGCCGCCACCGATGGTGCCGCCGAGGAAGCGGAGGAGAGCGGCGACGATGAGTAGATGTATTAAAAGCACCTGACGAGTAGTTCAATTTGGTTGTGTCTGGAAGAGAAACTACTTACTTGTAGACACATTTCTTCCCAGGACAGAAGCCAAGGTGGATCAGCACGTAGTCACAATAAGATTCCTGCCCATATCATGCCCTACTCATCCATTGAATATTGCTACTTCCTTCTTCTCAGCATGGGTGTCGTGGATGAATCTCCTGAACACGCGAGCTTGGAATTTTCTGATCTAGTATACTTACATGGGTAGAGTGTAAGCGGTGCCGTCGAAGTGTTGGGAAATTCCCCTCGTTTCGACTGAAACCCACAACAGACAAGGCAGACCACATGCAAAGCCCTCTGAGAAATCCCAAGTGAAGATTTCAGAAGGTTCGTCTCTACGTACCAGTCGTCGCCCAGGTAGACCGGGGAGAGAAAGGAGCAGAACAGCGCAATGATCCAGCCCCTGAGTCGTAATCACCCACTCACCTCGTCCTCACCATGGAAACGTTACAGATCGAGACGCCTATTGCAGCCGAAATTTTTATGATAGAGATATCGACTGTCAGGGTGCGCGCCCAAGGCTCTTGTTTGGTGGATGTGAAAGCGTCATACGAGGAGAAGCAGAGGATAGGGTAATGCGGAAGACCCCTGGCGCACCTAATGATACACCAACATTTGTGGACTTGAGCAGCGTGAACAGAACAAAGTCGCTGCAACACATGAGCCATATTGATCCCGCGCATTCTCTAGGCCGACAGCTCATGTACTAAGGCAAATCGACAATAGGAAGAACGTAGGGGGCTGACATAATAAGAGGTGCAAGTCCGAGCGTCGTCTTCGAACAACCTTGCTCACCTTCACTTTCCAGGCGGCTCCACCACCAGCCACGCGCAACGGGCACGGGCGTGCGGCGCGAAGGAAAAGTCCCGGAGAGTTCGCTCTGTGAGTGTGAATCCGCAGTGCCCTTCACCGCCACACGCTTATTGAACGCACAGCTTCACCATGCCGGCCCTCCGCAAGTCTGCCCGAGAGCGCGACGCCCGCTCGCAACACTACCGTTCCAGCACCACGCCACTTGCTTCCCCCACCAACACCCCCAGCGACCTGTCCCAAGAGAAGAAGCAGCGTTCCATCACCGAGTGGACTGAACCGCAGCCGCAGACGTTGGCTCCCTCGTTTGAAGAGCACGGCTTTGCGCGTCACGGCGTGTTGGAGAACATGGCGCCCCTCGGTGTGCCTCCCAAGGCCAAGGACAAGCAGCGCGCGCGCAATTTGGACGTTGCAACCCCGCGCCACTCGCTGCTCATCAAGGGTAGCGCGCTGCTGGGCGACGAGCCGGTGTCGACGCCAGAGATGACGCCTGCGCCGGAACTGGAGCCCGACGACGACGACGAGCGCCCAGATGACGACGAGGCGCCGGCCGAGCTACCTGCCTTTGTCGAGGAGGCTGACGACGGCGACTACGAGCCTGCCAAGATGAAGAAGAAGGCACGACTCTCCAAGACGCCTGTCAGGGGCAAGACGCCCGTGCAAAAGACGCCTGTCTCGGCCAAGTCACCCCTCAAGAATCGCCGCACCAAGTCTCTGTCCGTTCCGGCCAGCCCCGCGGTCGCGCCTGCCGATGTTATTGCTCAGCGTCTGCTGATTGCAGTCAACGAGGCCGTTTCTCGGGCCAACAAGAGTGACCAGCGCCATATCGGCGTCGCCATCAAGTGCATGTTTGAAGAGAGCAAAACCAACCAGGACATTGCAGACGCCATGGACGCCATCATCAAGCAGAATCCTACGACCGACCAGTGGTCTACCTTTCGCATTTGCATCAAGCGCATTAAAAAGGAGCAGAAAGTCAGAGCCAAGCTACACAAACAAGATCGCTATTCCAAACGAGCTGCCAACGTTCCTCGAGCACGTACCAATCATCAATCATCTCCCCGGGCCAGCAGTGAAGTGGCTCCTGATGATTCTGTCTCCGCCGTTCACGACCTGCATTATCAACGGTCCTCTTCGAATGTGGGGCACGTGCTAGCTGCAACAAATGATTCGCATAATAGACTACCGTCTTCTATTGACCGGAATTCTGCGCTCAACCCGCCCCATCCCTTCAGTACTGCTCCCACATTACCAGCCGCAGATTCTTCGGCGGAGTCCACTCCCCGAGTGCCGTCAAAATCACCGCGGAAACGACCTGCCATGAATGGAACTCTTGCCTCAGACCTAGCCATTTACGTGGACGGGGGCTTGTCCACTGCCATACCTACGCCTGCAGCTAGGACACCCGACACTGGCGGCAGTGACTCCGAGTTATCAGATGTTAATGAAGAGATTGTTCAGAAAGGTCCACCAGAACTACCGCAGGTGAATGGCAACAAAAGCATCACACATGCGGCCGCAGGCGTACCGAAGAAGGGCAAGAATAAGAACACGGCACAGGCTCGCGCTGCTAAGAAGTTGAAGGGCAATGTAGGCAAGCTTTTTGGCAAGCACGCCAGCAAGCAGCATCCTCTCACCGCCGAACAAATTGCAGATGAAGCAAGAATTCGGGCACTGCGGGCTGCAATGCTTGATGAACAGCCGATTCGCCGTTTTGATGACACGCGCCTACCAATGTCGAATATGCGATTTGATGATGAGATCCTCGAGACCGAGTCATTGACAGAATCGCAAATTGCAGTCGGGCCACCCGTCGACTCGGATCAGCCACGACGTGCAGGACGCGTCCCTCAACATGGTACCAAGCGATTTCGAGAAGATGCCTCGCAGTTTTCCTCACCTCAGCTGGAGTCGGCTACAGTGACGCGACCCTCTACGCCAGCGGTTGGACCTGCGCCTAAGCGGCTGAAGATCACCAATGGCCCGGCTGCCAAAACCAAACGATCGTAAGTCTCTTTGATATCCTAATTCAGTTTTCTCATTGTTTATTCTTGCCCAATTTCCTACTGTATACATGTATTCAGGTTGGCCTGTCCTGCAGCTTCTAGTGTTGACTCACAGGCGCAACGTGTCAATGTGTTTGCATGTATTTGCATCACACTGATCCACATATCTCATCGAATCATCAGCCTGACTAATTCATGGTTTGCACAGACCGGTCAAAAACCGAGACCAAGGACCTGTTGCTGGTGTGCCATTCATCAGTGGTGGCGGTTCGAGACAGCTTGGGCCTGATGACAATGACCCAGTAAGTGCCACTCATTTTCCCGAAGCATCCAACCACACCATTCCTCTTCCACCACACACGCCCATCAACAGCCTTCACTTTATTTCATCGCCCAGCCCAAATGCTCTTCGCAGCAGACATCAATCTGCTCAAATTTCCATATTCTCCACCGCTTTCGGTTGCTTCTTCCCCTCTAATAGAATGTCAGAACTCGCCCCAGTCTGAGAGTGACGACTTTTGCTCTGCATGTAGGGGTGCGGGCGAATTTGTCTGTTGCGAAACCTGTCCACGCGTCTATCATCTTCTCTGCTGCGATCCACCGCGTACTCATGTTCCTGACGGGGCCTTCTATTGCTATGATTGCAACGCAAAGCATTCTGCTTCCGACGAACCCGCCGCGAAGTCTTATTTGAGCCTGGGCCCGCTCTTCAAATCACTGGACCGGATCAACCCTCGCGCATTTGCTCTACCTCATGAAATCCAAACATTCTTTGAAGGTGTCTCTGCACGACCCGATGGCTCATATTTTGAAGACGTCAAGAAGTTTGCATTGTAAGTGTGACGCGTCCCGGTCGCGTGATACCAAACTGATTGCGACAACAGGTCCAAGAACAGTGGCTACGGGTATCAGAAACCCGACTACCTCAAACAACTCGATCATGATCACAACGTTGTGTTATGCACGCAATGTGGTGTTTCGAGTGGGCAAAAGCGCCATATGCTCAAATGCGATTTTTGTCACGAGTATTGGCATTTGGACTGCATTGACCCGCCGCTCGCTAACCCGCCTCACATCAGCCTGGAAGCTTCGCAGCGTGACGCATGGAGGTGTCCGCGCCACATAGAGCATGATCTTCGCAGCGGCCTACTTTTGCAGAAAGACTTGAATGAGCCAGCTGGCGATGTGGACATGAACGATGACGCACCACCCATCCGGATCGCACGGAAAGTTCGGGTGCGCAAGGATGCCCAGATCGTCGAGCCTACTTTTTCGCGTGGCATGCAAAATAACGGCTTGATTCATATCATCAACTCTGACGATGACGTTGACAGCGAAGGCAATTACGTGTTTACTACGGATGACACGAAAGATCTCAACTCCAAGATCTTCTGTGTGCCTGAGAAAGGACTTGTGCTCGACTTCATCAGTAAAGTAAAGAGGTATGCGCTCTCATTCTTGTATGCTAATGACATAATCACTGAGATATTGCACAGTGGGCGTGTTGCCAAAAAGTACGAGTCGCGACGAGCTTCAGAGGCTGCTGCTGCAAAGCGCAAGCAGTCCATGGACAATTTCATCATCCGCCCAATCGAACAGCAGCAAGCAGCACTGAATCTGATTCAACTGGCTAAGAAAGAGTGCGATATCGACCTGGGCGAGGGCAAGGTCTCTGCGCTCATCCTCAGTCTTACAGTAAGACTCCTCCCTCCCTTTGCCCCACTTGCGTCGTTTCGTTCAATCGGCGCTAATCCGTGTGAAACAGTCCGAAGCTCCTCCGGATGTTATCACTGCCCTTGCCAACGCTGATCCACCGCCCCCATCAGCTGAAGAGTGCGAGCAGTTGTTCCAACTGCAGCAACTGATTAAGCGCCGCTTGGGGCTTAAGTGTGCACAGCAACACGGCCGAACCTAATCTTTTGCACTAGTACTGGGTGACGCCACAACGCACTTGGGTCGGCCGCAGTCTGGACCATTGAAAGAAGCTGCATGCGCGGCCAATATGGTTTCTTCCCGAACGCGGTGCCCAGCTGTCATGTTTGCTTGCGGGTTCAAAGGCGCAAATCCCTCAGGTTGAATTTGAGGCCAAGCCTCGCATATCGACTGCTCATCTATTTGCTGCACCAACCCGCGATATATTTAGTACTCAACGCCCGCACGTCTTCCATTTCTCCCTATACACACCCGGGGAAAAAAGACGCATGATTCTCCAGACAACACCGTTGGACATTCCCGTATATACACAACTTCCCCACCCCAACAACAAACACTCCCCAACCTCCCCTTCCCGAAACAGGCACCCCTTCGTGCGTCGTGCGTCTTTTTCCACAACTTTTGAAGTCGTTCGCTTTACCAAAATGCATAGCGAGGAGTTCTTTTTTTGATTTGGTCTTGTCGGTATTTTATTTCTTCTTCAGCTTCAACAACACCCTTTTCTCTCTATTTACGAGGGATAAAAATGGGGGGGGGAACATAGGAAGCGACAAAAAACCTACTGTAAGTTTGGTTTTTTTCCTCCTATTCTGTTCCCTCTTCACTTCTTGGTGTTTTCCCATGGCTTTCTGAGGCGAGCTCGCTCTCTTTCTCTCCTATTGGCACCTTTGTTTTCTCCTACTTGGGCATGGTCTCCACTTTGGGCGTGGGAGCGAGGGGAAGGAGAATTATTATATCTTGGGCCTAGTGGGTACAGGAAGGAGGGAGGCTATAGGACGTCTGTGGTTTTCCCTGCGGCTTGTATAGCATACAGAGAGGTTGTTTTCTAGCTGATCGGGCAGGTAATGCTATTCAGAGGCGATGTTTGAGATATGGTTGGTTTTTATGAGCAGAGAGGGCAAGTCTGGCAGTTTTGATGGGGACCTCCTTTTTCTTGCGTCGAGGGAACAACGGCTGAATGAATGCGACACTGCTGAACGAAAACTTGTTTTTTTTATGCTCTTTGTTCGTGTATGTGTGTATGTGTGTGTCTACACTCTTTATGCCGTGGAATCGGAATGACAGTAGTTGTGACGTATGCATGTGGATTGCTTGTGTTTGTGCAGTCATTATACCCAAGTACGAGTGAAATATTGAGTAAAACCCAGCACACATGCTCACCTACACACACACAGGTATAATCTCCAGCTAGAC
>Ga0182211_1000094_pt1 | contig 23947 bp, 18 predicted proteins | sample G5R1MG_20_FD_129660 | JGI IMG/M metagenome (GOLD analysis project Ga0182211, IMG submission 129660) | Switchgrass phyllosphere microbial communities from Michigan, USA - G5R2_MAIN_03OCT2016_LD1 MG | ecosystem: Host-associated > Plants > Phyllosphere > Phylloplane/Leaf | place: USA: Michigan... | reverse complement strand
TCGTTGAATCGTCCGAGGCAGCCGAGGGAGAGGGAGACAATATGGCCTCCAGGGAGGTAGGTGGGGGCGGCGCGCGTGAACTACCTAAGCTAAGGTTGGTCAAAACTACACCTGCAGTTCGCTGATCAGGCCTACCGAGCATAGACATCTGCGTCTGTGGTCATTTTTCTCCGCTGGCTAGGTGGGCCATCACTGCCCGTACTCATGGAAAGGATGCCGGGAAAGGGTAGCCTGTGCGAGTCCATATGGCTAGGTGCATCCAGGGCCAGGCGTAGCGAAGGCAGCGTTACGGACGGTCCTGGGTCGAGTGGTGGAAAGCGAGGAGGGGATGTCTGACTCCGCTGCGCCTCGAGGTCTCCATGCCGAATGAAGTTGGCGAGCTCTTGGATGCGCTGCGAAGACGAGTTTTCTGCCGGATGGTCTCGGATCCGGCGGAGAATCTCCATGGCCTCGAGCTCTGGGCGCAGCCGAAGGAAATCATAAAGCTGCCGCAGATTCGACAGCTCGCCTTGCATCTCTTCGTTCTTTCTCTTCATGGCCTGAGAAGGCTTCTCGTTCGGTCCGAGTTCGTATACACATGTCGTCTCTTTCTGGCCGCAGCAAGTACAGACGGGGCGTTTGCCGTCGCACTTGCTCTTACGCTTCCGGCACGCGATGCAGGCGCCTAATGTCACGGTTCGTTTTGGCTTCTGGGGCAGCATGGATCGATTCGGGAGTTGCGACGAGACCTCTTGGTCCATGGGAGCGGGCTGGAGCGGACGAAAGTTGGCCATGATCCTGCAGCAAGTGATGGGAACCGCGAGCCGGCCTGAGGGGAGGATGAAATATTCCGAGAGCCGTATGACGTATAACGCATAGGCTGGGAGGTTATATCGGGGTGGTGGCGAGTCAGCGCCCTTGGTTATAATCATGGACTCGAGGAATTGTCGGGCAAGCGCATGACACGGTTGTTTGGCTGGTTGCGGCAGGCTACTTTTTCTGTGGGGAAAGCATGCCGACGGGAGGAGGAGAGGAGGGAGCGAAGTTGGGGGGAGGGGGCCACTACAACCAGGGTGGGATGGCGACCACCTCCGACCGGCAAAGCCTCACGATACCCTCCCGGCACCGTGGCTCGACTCCCTCCTCCCCCACGGAAGCGTGAATGGCAACCGGATGACTTTCCCTAGCATGTCCTTCTATGCCTAGTTCATCGCCCGAATGATTCGCACACCTGCCGTGCGGGAGTGACGGAGGCTCGACTGTTCGTAAAAGAAGGCTACTGATTCGTCACGGAGTAGAAACCGACGGTACAGATTGGCAGTTTCACAGTGCATACGGCCGTTCGTGTTTCGCAGATCAAACCCCCACGCTTGCGTGCACCCGCCGCGATCCAGCGTCAGTAGGAGGGAATCGGGACACCAATGCTGAAACGCGCAGCGTTGTCGTCGTCGTCGTCGTCGTCGTCCTTGCTTGTCGCCAGCATCCCGCAACGATGCCTGCCAGGTAAGTAGGCAAAGCCCCCAACCTCCCCTCTTGCATCGTGCTAACTTGGGTCCGTCACAAAGCTGAAGGAAGCAACACACACACCCCCCCCCCTCTACCCAGAGTCTGACCGAGAGCCGCCGTTAGGTCGTGTCAGCCAACGGACCTTTGGGCGCGAGCGGCAAGAGGGAAGATCGACACCTACCCGCCGCCGGCTGCCACGACCCTCGCTCGCCCTCCAAGACGGATACACATAGGTAGTACCTATCTACTGCGCCTTGCTATGGCCTGGCGTCGTCGCGGCCGGGACCTGGTCGGAATAGGAGGCGTGGCTGGCGAGATGCAACCAGGCATCTGCGTCCAAGGGGAGTGGGGCCACCATGTACGTACAACAGAGCGGACTCACTTCCGGCTCCGGCAGGCCCGAACGCTAACCACCACGCCTTATCAATCGGCGGACCCAGGAATTCCTGCGCTGTTCACGCCATCTGCATAGTAGGTACATACTGCTAGGTACACACTACATCGCACAGTACCCGCCTGCGTACACAGGAAAAAAAAAGATGCAACGCTGGTCGGGCGGCCGTTACCCCCACTCCCCTCCCCGCTCCCCATGACCAGGAAATCCGGGCCATCCATGGGTAGCCTGGGTTCATCAAAATACTACATAGTATGTACCTACAGTCGTAAGCGGCGGGTACATGCAGTGCCGTAGTCGCACAACATGCCCATCCGTAAGAGCCGCTTCACATGTGCTTGGATCCTGGTCCGAGCAGCACCAGCATGCATCATCATGTTGCTGGCTCTGTCCATCTACCGTCACAAGGCCAATCCCAAGTCCTATCAACATCAATGTTCCATGCTACGCTTTCTTCGACCGAGCCAGCTTCTTGAGAAACCCATTCTTGACGCCCTTGGTACCCTTGAGCTCCTTGTTTTTACTCTTGTTGAACTCCATGTACGCCATGGCCTGTCCTCCCGACAGCTCAGACAGCGTACCAGCCACTCTCTTGACGCCAACTTTCTTCTTGTTCTTGCCCGAGGCGTACTGCGTACCAAACGCATCGCCTTCGATTTTCTCCGTGTTGGCAATATCGTCGCGAGCAATGAGAATCTCCAGGAGCAGCTCGCGCCGCTCTTGTGGCGTCGAGAAGAAGAGCTCGTTGTACTTCTCTAGGCCTTCGAGCCGGGTGATGACCTTGAACGCGTATCCCTGATCAACGAGAAAAGCCTGCCGCTTGGATGAATAGTACATCTCATCTGTGTCTTTGGAAACCAGGGAATAGAAGAATGCATTGAATCCTTCGTCGTTCCGCCTCTTGGCCCGCAAAATACGTCCCAAGCGTTGTGCTTCTTGACGTCGGGAGCCATAGTGCGAAGAAATCTGAATCAGGCATGTCGCCTCGGGCAGGTCCAAGCTAGTGTCGCCGATTTTGGATAGAAAAATCGTGTTGATTGCGCTGTTGTGTTGGAAGTTCTCCAAAATCTTGATCCGCTCAGCTTGCGGCGTGCCCCCGTAGATGAAGGCCTTGCGAAGCTTCTTCGCATACGTCTCCAGTGCGTAGACGTTGTCAGAGAATACAATGATCTTATCGCCACGCGACTCGTGATAATTAATCAGATATTGGCAGGCTTGGAATTTTTTGGGGTTCATGATGGAAAGTAGGGCACGCTTTTGCAGTGACGAGGGCTTTAGCCACTCGGTATAGAATTCGGGCGTCATTTGACACCACACCTCAGCACACTGGACTCTGGCAATGTGGCCCTGCTCAGAGAGCTCTTGCCAGTTCGCCTCGTACAATTTTGGTCCAATCAGAAAGTTGAGGTCGTCGATTTTATCGTCCTCTCGAAGTAACGTAGCAGTGAGTCCAAGTTTTGCGTGCGACGCAATCTCGTACGTGACTTTTTTGAATATGTTGGCCGGGACAACGTGCACTTCGTCCGCAATCAATAGGCCCCACTCTCGACTACGAATAAACTCCATCACCTTTTCGGCATCATGTGATCGCTTGCGAGCGTTACTTATCATAGAGTAAGTGCTCACGATAATCCCTGCGTTGTTGGGAAACCTGGTCTTGCTTTCCGCCGTAAAGACAGCAATGTCCTCCGGGTTGATATTGGACCACTTGATAAACTCTGCTCGCCACTGCACTACGGACATGGCACTGGTGCACAGAACAATGACAGATTTCTTCACCCCACAAGCTGCAGTGATGCCAACGAGCGTCTTGCCTGCACCACACGGTAACACGATGATTCCTGATCGCGCACGCGAATTGGAGAACATTTTACTGAGTGCCTTCTCCTGGTAATATCGAATTTGAGCGTGAGGTTTAAGATCAATGTCGAGGGTGGCGTTATTGAAATCATTATTGAAATCGTACTCCTCGGTAAGTGGCAAACCAATCGAACGACAGCGCTTGACAACCCGTTCTCGATCCTCACTCTTGATCTGGAACGAGTGAACCTGTGCCACGTCGTCATCGTCATCGTCCTCTCTCAGTGCAGATATCACATCATTTGGCGCGGGGGGGTCGACAACAGCTTGTTGTTGTTGTTGCTGCTGTTGTTGTTGTTGCTGCTGTTGTTGTTGTTGCTGCTGCTGCTGCTGTTGCTGCGCGGCTGCGCCGGCTGCCATTTTTGTTCCAGGGATAACCATTTGACCAAGTTTGGGCGCAGCTTCTTTAATGAAGCCACCAGTGGTGTCTGCCCTACAATCAGCTACAATGGGGTCGCGCAAGAGCTTCTGGAGTATCGTCGCGTCTTCGCTCTCAATGTAGGAGAGCGTCTGCTTCAGGACGATTTTTGCCTTTCCGAATGCTGACGTCGACTTCTGCACGAAGTCGACAATCGAATCTGATAAGGCGGTCTTGGAGTACTTGTCTAGTCTGTCTATGATCTCTTTGCTAGAATGGCCGACGCTGACGGCAGCGAAAAGACTATGGGTGGTAAGCTGATACTCGTGCATCTTAGATACGCGCGACTGCGGTTCTGCAATGTTGATCAAAAAGTCTTGAGCTTCATCGAAGAGGGGATGGAACGACTCCAGTATGATGCCGCCGGCATCATTGACCCAGAGCGGACGGTCCTGGTGGTCAGGCTTCAGCGGTGCGTTCCACTGATCCGACTTCTTGAAGAGGTCTGCAGCGGCGTCTCGAACGCGGCTCGCCCTTGCGCGTTTTGTCATCGCCTTGACATCAAATTCCTCCTTCAGCTGGTCAAACGTCTCCTGGTCGCTCATGGGCGCCTCGTCCTGGTCGTCCCACCCATCCTCGGCCTCAGCATCAGCAGCCGTCAGCGCCGCTGCCTTACGCTTTGGCGGCATAGCGGCGGGTGATGGCTCGCGGCAGGCTTTGAAGTTGGGTTTGAGACGGAAGACTACGCAGCACGGCACGGTAGGTCTTCTTAGAGCAGATGATGATAGAAGATGCGCGGGAAGAAGGATGGGTCGATGCTGAGTGGCAGTGGCGGTGATAACTAGCAGAGGGCTGGCGCTTACTAATGGTGGCACGCTAAGCCACACGTAGAGACAGCATATCTCGTTGATTATGTAATGGCTTGGCGCCGCTCTAGGCCTTCGGACACGCTTGTATTAGACAGCAATAAAATCGCTTGAGTTACGGTACGCTGAATGCGTAGAGCAGAACCCTACGGCATGCTGATAAGGCCTAAAACTGTCGCCGCATCGCAAAAGCACGGGGAAGACCGTATTCATGGTTTGTTGTAGGTGCTGTGTTGAGTAGACAAGTGGGTGGCTAGCGGGTTTGCTTTGTTTGCACCGCCGACGTCAACCCTCGACAAGGCTCCAACATCCCCCGATCGCGCCCACGAGCCCGTGATATGTTTTCCAATGGGCGCGTCCGACTCGAAACTCAGCTTCAAGCAGGGCGTCTTTCGCCTGTCTGAGCCCAAGCAGATAGCTGCTGACGACATCTACTGGACTGGCGTATGCCCGCTTGGCCTGTCTCATTCCAGTGGTCGTGCTAACTCTTGCGCCAGTTCTGGGAGCTGCCCGAGTCTGCTGAAGACGTCTTTTCGCTCTTCTCGCCTTCTGATATCCGCCGCACACGTGACAGTAACCTTGCCAATCTTGAGACGCTTGTGCTCGCCGTCACCTCGCGCCTCATCGTCCTGCGTAATCACCCTTCGTTCCCGGATCCCGACCTTGCGCCCGAGCGAGATGCCCTCAACTGTATTCGCGTGCTGACGCGATTGCTGCCGTTTCTATATGAGGCGGACCACCTAGAATCATGGGAAGACCAGTTCTTTTGGGCGGCGCGACGGAAGCGCAGCCGACGCGGCCAGCTTGTGCGGAGCGAGGTCATCTTTGACGAGGCCGACCCAGATCAGACGCCTACCGAGAAGGGGCCAGAATTCGAACCGGCGAAACCGCTGGCTGAGGAGATTATCGACACACTCGTCGATTTGCTCTTCTTCGCAGACTTCACACTTCCCAAGGTGTCTACTGGTAAGAGTAAGGTCACGTACGCTATTTGGCAGAGCGGCGTAGGCTGCAATACTCCCGTCGCATCAACAAAGGAGTTTGAGAACAATAGAACTGAGATTCTGCGGCTGCTCCTCACGCTGGCAAGCAAGTCCATGTATATGTCTGCAGGTCTGGATTTACGGCTAGTCAAACACAATCCCTATGCTAACAGGACACAGGCATTCTCCCAGTAAAGGGTGTCAAGGCCATTACTTACCTTGCCACGTGCCCTGATAAACAAGTTGTCTTATCTGTTCTCTGCTCGCTACTAAACACTGTATGTTCACCACTGTGGTCATTGGAGTACCCTAACCATCGCAGACGCTCAAGTACAACCCCGCGACATGGCGCGTACCATATGATCACGTAGTTTTCAAAGATCAGAGACAAGTTCTCGTCACCTACTGCCTGCAATTACTCTTAGTCCTTATCTTGTACCCCATTCCAGAGCCAGGTAACGGACCAGCGCCCAAGAACTTCTTCCGTCACTTTCTTGGACGCTTGCACCGACCACAGGACTTTCAGTTCTTGGTTGACGGTATGACGAGAGTGTTGAATCAGCCAGTATGTATTCACAATGCAAATTTTAAATTATCTCACGCTGATATATGACAGCTACAAGCCAATACATCATATCTACCCGGGAGTCACAAATCGCTGACATGGGCGCCCGAGATGATAATGCTATTCTGGGAAGCTCTGCAATGCAACAAGCGGTTCCGTTCATTCATCGTCGACACCGACAGAGCCCATGACTTTGTCGTCTTGGTGCTCTACTATGCTTTGGACCAACGCAATGATCAGTCCAAACAAGGTCTGGTGCGGATGTGTATCTTCGTACTGCAGACTTTGAGCGTTGAGCCTCAATTCGGCAAGAGTATTAATAAGACCTTTGAGGGCCAAGACTCACTTCCTTTGAGCATACGAATACCTAATTTCCATGGCACATATGCTGATTACATCATCACCGTAAGCTAAACGTTTGGGCTTTCGTTCAGGCTCGTACTGACTCTGCCAGTCTATCTACACCCTACTCACAACAGGCAAAGGAAGACTTGATGCCATCTATCCTGCTTTGCTAGCGATTCTGAACAACATTGCGGCCTATGTACAGGACCTTGGACGGGCATCAAGCTCCAAACTCCTTCAGTTGTTTGCATCCATGTCGTCACCAAGTTTTCTCTTCGCGAACGAGAATAACCACACCTTGCTTCGATCGCTACTAGAAGCTCTGAATGCTATGGTTGAGCACCAATATCAACGTAAGCGTTGTCTCTGCAGCGTTTGTTTCCCTGTATTGACCCCAGTAGACAATCCTAATCTCATATACGCAATCGTACGGTCGCAAAAAAAGTTCCAGGCTCTAAGGGACTTCACACTTGAAAGTGGCCAAGAAGAGATTGACCGTCAAAACCAGTTGCGCAAGGATGGCGGAGAAGAGCTTTCGAGGCAAAATTCCATTGATAGTTTGCGAAGCCCCACGGTGGCCCGAACTCCTACACTGGGTAACGTTCCAGAGGAAGACAGCGCATTCGCCATCGGCGACGATGACGAATCGAATGACGAGGAACATTTACCCGAAGCGCCACAGTCGCCAGTGCAACCGCCACCGAGTGCTTCGAGAAGTGCATCGATCGCATCCTCGATCGACGAGGCTGTCCCGCTTCAGCGTAGAGGTATGTCGGAGAAAGCACGAGGGAAAATGCCCGTTGGACAGCCCGCATTTTCCCGCCAAAATAGCGTAACCAGCCTCCATAGCATGGCAGGTCCCGCATTAGCTACCAATGAGTTCTTCACACCATCTGTCCCATGGGTACGTGTCCTTTGCAAGTTGAGATTGCCAAATGGTAGTTGACGATTATCCAGCTTGAGGGATGGCTTTCGGAGCTGCCTCTCCATACCATCATCACGCTTATTTCACAGCTGGGCCCTGAAATGCCCAGCACAGAAAATTCCAACGATACGGTGACCGCACTGGCCGCCATCCGCGAGACAGAAGTCCGCGGTATTGAGCCTTCGCCCATTCGCGTGCACCTTTTTGAGTGGTCACCCCTTTCTCTGGGATGGTACGAGTCACTCCTATGGGGCTTCATTTTCGCCGCCGAAATGCTCGTAGCAAAGGGCACCGCGGGCGTTTGGAACAACACCAGCATCCGGCTCTTCAAAGTTCAAGAAGGAACCGCCAATGCTCCCTCACTGATGTCTCCGCGCGGTGCTGTGGACGCTGTGGGAAGCAATCTCGTGCAACGCATTGGGAGCTTGAATTTGCGAGGGGCAGCGCCGCAGGCGCCACAGCGGTCTTCAGCAGGTGGTGGGAGTCCCCTTGGAAATACAGTGCGGGATGTGTAGACAAGGCTAGTCTCGCAGCGAGTAGCCCGACAGCGACACCGCTCATGTGGGGCTCAGCGCGCCGGGCCACGGCATGGGTGAAGAGACATCAGCGGGTTGCGACGTGGCCGAGGGGTTCATCATGGTATCTAGGGAAACTAGAAACTATGCCGTAGGCCATGTCGGTGTCGGATGCGATGCGAGGAGCATTTTGCGCGATTTGTAAAGGGGGATCATGTACGAGGCTGTACCGGGTATCGTGTGTGGCGGCGCATGCGATCGCGATGCTCGAGATCGAGGTGGAGGCGGCAGAATTTTCCCGTCGTTTTACAAGGCAGCGCGTGCCATGCTGTGGTTACCGATCTGCCCTGCGTGCTTTGTACAAGGCGAACGGCGCATGAAGCGACACGGCACGCTCTGCTCAGGTCGTCACAGGGTGGCTTCGCATCGCGGGTGGCTGGCTGGCGCAGCGCGAGTAAGGTGTTTGGCGGCGGTGCTGTGGCGGCCATTTGCGGATTGGCTCGTGGGTCTGGCGGTGACCTCAAGGCTCACCAGTCTCACACGGTGATTGCAAAAAACCGCGCTCGCAGCAAAATCGCCGTCGCACGTTGGCCCATCGCTTCGACGCTCGACGCTCGACACCATCCAGCAGTCCCGTGACGACTCCTTCCTCCTTTCTTCCCCCCGTCCGCGACTTCCTGGCTCTCATCCCAACTTGCTCATCTGCCGCTGAGCCCCCTCCCACACCACTGCACAGGCTGCCATAGCCCGCAGACCGTCTCCAGCCGCCTTGTCTCCGCTGTTCCATGCGTCAAGAGGATCTGGTACGCTTTCTGTCCAAGCCTGCGAAGTGAGTCGTCACGAGGCCGCCATCCCCTTCACCCACACGCCCCCCAGTGCGTGCTGACGCCTGCAGGCCTCGATAACACCCGCCACAAACCACCGCCTCCCGCCTCCCCACGCCCCTCACTAAGCAGATTTCCTCGTCTGCTGGACCCGATACTTGCCCAGGGTATCGGAATCTGGTGCGAGGACCACAGCCGCTGTCAACATTTCGCGGCGCAAAGCCTCGTTTATTCCTCTCTCCGCGCGCCCTCCCTAACATCGACCACGGTCGCTTCCTTTTTACGCCCAAACGCTTGCTGCTGGCACACGCCAGCCTCGCCCCACTTTGCGAGCGACCCGGGGGCCTTCTCTACACACATCCTAGCAAACACACGTGCTGATAGGTCGTTGCCTGCGCGCGACTGCCGCTTCGTACAGAGATGGTCGCTACCGAGATCCCCAAGCATTACACCGCATCGCCCTCGTCGCACGTTGGCACGCCGCTGTTGACAATCAACAAGGAGGCCACGATTGACCTTGACTCCACCAACGCCTTTGAAGGTAGATTCGCCTCTGATCAGTTCTCCCGTGTTACAAACGACTGACGTTTGCTAGGCCCTGAAAAACTCCTAGAAGTATGGTTCAGCTCTTCTGCAACGGACCTCCCTGGTCAGGCTGGCCCGTTGGGGCTCAAAAAGGTGTCTGCGGAAGTCTGGAAGGAGATGCTCGACCTTGTCAACTGCAAAGTCCTCTCCGTCATCGAGTCGGAACATGTTGATGCCTACCTCCTGTCTGAGTCCAGCTTCTTCGTCTTCCCCCACAAGCTTGTACTCAAGACCTGCGGTACTACCACCCTGCTCTGGGGCCTCACACGTATGCTTGAGATTGCTGCAGTCAACGCTGGTTTCCCGTACCTTACTGCTCCGCCTGGATCCGGAATTTCACCTGCCGCCACCCCGTACCGCGTCTTCTACAGCAGGAAGAACTTTCTCTACCCCGATCAGCAGCGTGGACCCCACCGCAGTTGGCGTGACGAAGTCAAATATCTAGACCAACGCTTTCAGGGAGGCAGTGCCTATATGATTGGTAAGATGAATGGCGAGCACTGGTACCTGTACATTACAGGCCCTGACATGCGCCTCACTCCACCTGCCAGCCCTGCAGAGGAGATTCCTCAAACAGAGACCAAATTTGTGAGCCACCCGCAGCGCTTGCTCCCGGAGCGTGTAACAGATGAAGAGGAGGACGAGACGCTCGAGGTGCTCATGACCGACCTCGAGGAGACCAACGCCCGCCAGTTCTACCTTGAGGACGCAAGTGCGGTTGCGGAAGGTCGCTACCTTCAGAGAGCTCGTGATGCTCGCAAAAACGCTATCCAGTCTCTCGGCGCCATCCCTGAGGAGAAGGCGGAGAGTCTTGGCGGCTCCACCATCCTCAACTCAACGGCCAACACCCATACCCCCTCTGATGGCAGCTTCGATGTATTCGAGCAGACTTCTTCCGATCACTCCGATTTCAACTCCGACGGCGAGCTTACATTTCCTGAGGAGCTGACGACTGAAGGCCACACGCTTGGAAGTGTCGTCTCAGAGGCATGTGGCCTAGCCGACGTCTACCCTACTTCCAAGTACCCTGACGCTCGCATCGACGCCTATCTCTTTACACCCTGTGGTTTCTCTGCCAACGGTGTCGTTCCTGCCCCCGGCGGTGCACCCAATGGCTCTAAGAAGGGTTCAGATGCCACTCACTACTTCACCGTCCACGTCACTCCTGAGCCCCAGTGCTCTTACGCATCCTTTGAGACCAATGTACCCGCGCGCCAGACTGGTCGCGAGACGGCCGACGTGGTCGAACATGTCGTCGGCATCTTCAAGCCCGGTCGCTTCAGCGTGACGCTGTTTGAGGCGAAGCCGAAAACTGACGAGCGCCTAGGAAAGGGTGTGGAGAAGGCCACGCGCATGGAATCGATCAAGGGTTACAAGCGCGTTGATCGTATTGTGCATGACTTGGACGGATATGATCTCGTATTCAGGTACTACGAGAGAGATGACTGGAAAGGGGGTAAGCCGAGGCTGGGAGAAGTTTTCTGAAGCAAGAGGCATCACAGAAAGGTCAGCGTAAATTAGTGAGGTGTCTCTATCTGCAATCCTGTCTTTCTTATGGAGGAACCATGTTGGTATCGTTGCTCCACGGTTCGAATTGATATGTGATAGTTGCTTGATTGGTTACTTTCTCGTTATTATCCTTGTTTTCTGACACCCCATCTTCCCTCCTTTACATTAACTACTACTCAAGATCGTACTCGCTACATTGCGCCAGCCATTTGCTTCCTTGCAATTAACTGCCTTAACAAATAGGTTCTGTCGCTGTTCTAACCAGGGTGAGTAGGATGAGCAGCGTTGTACGGTGCACACAGCATGAGAAGACGCAGTAACAAAGAAAATGGGGTGAGAGGGCCCGTATAAAGGATCTCAAGATTGCTATGGCTTTATACACGCAATACTTGTGTGCAATGCATAGTGCTTCTATAAATCCCTCTTATCCTATACATGACTATTTATATATAGTTAACCTTTCCAGCAACATACCTGATATCTTTCCCGGTTATTATACCTAGCTGGCCTATAGGTAATAAATATAGTAGCCTGTACATAATATTATAATGCGACATTAGCTCCTTAGTAAGAGAGAGTAAGGTAGAGATTAGAATTATAGAAAAGGTAAGAGATTAGTAATTAACTAGGTGTTTATAGTTAAGTATAGTAGTTAGGTAAAAGAGTGTAGGTATAGTAAAAGTTATCTATCTTGTTCGGGGATATGTTTTTCTGGATAGTTCCTTTCTATACACTATCATCCTACTTACTGGTTACTAGAAGTCTTTTGCTTACGAAGACTAAACTATGCCTACAACCGAACAAAATGCGGCAGATCAAGCTCTCAGGCGAAGCGCTAGGTCACACAAAACACGAAGTGTGATCGATTGGGAGCTAGAGAATATATACATTGGCGAAAACGATGATACCTTGTATGTGGTTCCGCGATCAAGGACACGACGAACTGAGCCAGAGGTACTTATTTGCAAAGGCGGCGATTGTGCTTCTGGATCAACAACTGACTGGATCTTTAACAGTTAACCGGGACGAGTGCAGCCAGCAACGTCGCTGACAGCAAAAATGAGTCTGTCCCGAAGGTTAACTTACCACCGCTGCTAGAACGAATGCATCGTTACAAAACGCTCGGTGTAAGGACTTGGATCTAGGAAGAACAAGTACAGTACAATAAGCTAATTCCAAGACAGATTGAAGCCAACGCATTCCCCCATATTGAGAAGAACGTAGAGAAAATCCTCTTCGTTGCATCAGCGCACCAAATATCACAGGTTCAGAAGATCATACCCAAGGGGACCTTGTCTGAATACTATCGCTTATTCACAAACTTCGCCGTCACAGAGTACAAGACAAGAGTCAGCAACTGGCAGAATGACTTTGAGAAATATATTGCCCAGTCAGGAGTGGAGAATCAGTCCGTATGTTCCTTCCACCACCCTTTCGCGCCATGATTCGTATTATCTCAATATTTGCTAACCATCTCTCTAGAGTCACGACTTGACAAACACTGTATAGGCTCGAGAAAACCGCCTTCTAACTATACCCTGGACAGAAAAAGGATAACCCCTTCCATCTTACATCTTTCTACTATCTTACATTTACCTTTAGTACGACTTTTTTTACTTCCTCTTTATAAGAGGACTATGCATCCGTAGAAAATCATACACAGTCACAGATGTTCCCACCCTTTTATCCTGCGTAATGCTGTCTAGTGCCTAGACAAAAATAGTGCATATTTCAAGGACAACCGATGGACAACTTACCATGCACATATACGGGGCTGCACAATTCATACCTGCCTGGACAACAACTCATAAGCATTTCCACAGGCTCTCTATACAGGCTATAAAAAGATGAATTTTTTGGGGTGAAGAGCACTGCGCTGACTTGCGAGACCGTCTGGAAAACCCGTTTGTCCTGCCTCTGGCCAGCGAGCAAATGTAATACACTATATCGGACTCTTGGTACCCCGCTTGTTCCGAGAATGAAGACAGGCACAGGCTACGGGTTGAACGGCAACAAGGCGTGGAATCCAGTCATTCGAGGCCTAGTATTCTCTGGATGGTGTGCGGGCGAGAATAGGAGTTTGGTAGATTTGCATGATACTTTTTGGAACTACGCTGGTTAGGTATTAAGCGATTCTCTTGCATGATCCAATGCATTAACCATAGTGACGATACCTGCTGTATCAATTGCGTTAGACACATTCTCTCACCCTAGGTACTACATCATCATCCCTAGCGCATCTCTGTAGCCAGAATCTGACAAACTCGAGATACTAGATACCAACCAATGTCGAGACATGGTCCTACATCCACACGCCTATCGACTGTGTTACTAGTACTCCCAACGCCACTAATGCATGTTCTTTCCGTTAATAGGAACACTAAACACGAAATCTCGCTACGAAAACGTGCTATCGCTCCCCGCTCCATCGCCATTATGATCCATCTTGACATCCTCGCCACCAGCCAGCACTTTTGTCTGCGGCGCGTTCTCCCCCGTCGGCCCAACTCCCGGTGTACACGCAGAGACATTTCCTTGCTCATCGACGAACTCGAAGTTGTATCGCGAGAGGAGGTGTGGGATAGCGGAGAGCTGGGGTCCGTAGCGTGCCGTGTTATCGTACAACTCGAAGAGCGGGACAGCGAGGAGTTTCATATTTTTCGGGACGCTGAGCACTTCTACAGACTTGTCAGCAAACACACCACTAATACCAGTCGTACCCCAGAGAGACCGAGAATGAATAATACAAAAAAGGGGAGTAACATACTGCTACGCGGAAGCTGGATAAAGTACAACTTCTTACACTCCTTTGGCCTTGTAACATGCGCAGGGATGAACGGATACATGAAGGTTTCGAAGTTTGGGCGCCACCATTGCGCAAGAGTGTCACCGACCTGCCACTCGTCGTTTACGCCTTGGCCTGTGAACTGTGTGCCGACGGGTGCAAGGCGCTCGTTCAGCCTAGCCTTAAAGCCTTCGACCTCGTCGTCCTCGGCGCGCAGATAATCACCAGGCCTGACAAAAGTTAGTCTAGCCTAGGACTTGTGACCACGAGAGAGCGTACAGCTTGAAGAAGGCGTTGGCAATCTGCAGCATGAGGATGTGCGGGTGATTATGCTCGTGGCATACCAAGATGCCCTCGCATGTCCGGCGCATGCCATGCTCGGTATAGTGTTCTTCCAGTCTCTTCAAGCGCGCCAAAACAGACGGGTCCTCCTCTGGCTGGCCATCTTTGGTGCCAAAGGTGTAGTTGCTGAGTGGGTACAGGCGGATGGTCTTGGGTTGGTTGGCGTTGAAGTCCTTGGGAAGGACGGGCCTGTTGGTCGATTGAGTGTTGGTCGGAAATATGAGGCCAATGGTACTTACTGGTATGAGCTTTGCGACGCCTGCTGTGTTATAGTAGACATTGTGGTCCGGGAGTGCGACGGCGGATGCGCGTGTGCTGGCCAAGCTTCGGGTTTGGGCGCGACGAAGTGGTCGCGGCAATGGGACAGGGATCTGGCATCTCGCATTCACGTGGGGGCGCACGGATCCTTGCATTCACATTAATCGCGCTGCGACGCCCGCTGGCACGCCACAAATTCAACGTCAGACAATACCTAGACCAAATGTCGCAGACAGTTCTGGTCACTGGAGGTAATGTGATCTCGACTACCTCGAAAAGACCGCTAGCTGACTTTTTGGAAAGCCAGCGGTCTCCTTGGCCGCCAGGTCCAGCGACAATTTCTCTTGGACGGCTGGAACGCCGTTGGCACTGGCCTGAATCGCATCAGTCCGCCTGAAGTGATCAAGCTCGACATACTAGACCACTCAGAAATCGAGAGGGTGCTCGAGGTAGTCAAGCCAAAAGTAGTAGTCCATTGTGCCGCAAACCGCTTTCCAGACTCATGTACTGCCAACCCCGAAGCAGCGCAGAAGATGAATGTAGATTCGAGCCGCTGTCTCTCACAAGCCACAGCAGCACGCGGTATATTTCTCATCTATATATCAACAGACTACGTCTTCTCAGGAATTCCCGGAGAAGCACCCTACACGGTAACCTCTGCTCCAAGCCCCCCAAACACATATGGCCAGACTAAACTCGATGGCGAATACGCCGTCCTTGAAGTCGCGCGAAAGGCCAATGTCAGTAACAAAGTCGTCGTGCTACGTGTTCCCGTCCTGTATGGCCCCTGCGACGAACCCAAAGACAGCGCTGTAAATGTCCTCATGTCGCAGCTCTGGTCTGCGCAAAGCCTCGGGCCGGGACAGGCCAAGGTCCGTATTGACGATTATGCGCTGCGGTATCCGACCAACACGAAGGATGTGGGCCGGGTTTGTCGAGATATCGCAAAGTTGTATTGCGACCCTGCGAATGCGTATGTTGCTATTCCAATGTACAGCCTACGCTGTAGGTATTCCAGGAGCTGATGGGGAAGTATAGCGACCGTAAACTACCACAGATTCTGCAATTCAGTGCAGAAGAATGTATGACCAAGTGGGGGATAGTGCAGACGTTTGCGGAGATTATGGGCCTACCAGTCGATAATCTGGAGCCCTACAAGCCCGATGAGAAGACGATCGATGGCACGGTGAGGCCATATGATTGCCATCTTGACACCAGCGTTTTAAGAGAATTGGGTGTTGATATTGGCACAGTGGACTTCAAAACCTGGTGGTAAGTTAATCATTTGAATTCTTGGTGTCGCATGGCTAAGTTGGGATTATATAGGAGGCGAGAAGTTGGCGCGTTTCGATGAGAAGACGGAGCGCCTGACAGGGGAAAAAAGAGGAGTTCACACGGATAGTCTGGAGGATGTAGGCCTATCTTCTCCCAATCTTTTGGTTCTACGATCTCGTCTTATGTTGCAGCCTCTGCGAAGATACATGTCATCATTGTATTTGAAGAGCAACAGTCTAGAACACAGTACCATCGCTCTCAATTATAATGGGACTTGACTTGGACTCTGGCCTCTTCTTGGCCGCCATCTCTCTCCCGCTCTTCCACGTCCCTGCTTCAAGTAGCTGCGCCATGCTCAGATGCACACCGTCCATCCTCTCCAAGACCATGCCATACAGCTTGTCGACTAACACTAGTGTCATGGCCCTCCACTCCACGACAACATCATCCCCAGCCTTGAAGATGGGCAGCGGCCCACCAGAGGCTTGGAGACCTCGATCAAGCGCCTCTTTCTTCAGCGTTAACACCCCAAGGTCGACAAAAAGACCACCGTTTCGGTACTCGGGCAATGCAGTCAGAGCGTCAGTGTTGGTCCACTCGAGATGGAGAATACGTTGGAATGGTACCATGAGAGAGTAGGCTAGCCATTGAGTGAGTTTGTGGAATGGTTGAATATAGTTGGTCACGTCGGTATTTGAGAATGGTGAATGAGCCTTCAGAGTGCTCAAGGGCCAGGCATCTCCAAGTGGTCTGCCGTTTATGGATGTCCGATCCTTGGGCCAGCATGGGATGAGCAGTGCTTGGAGAATGTCCCAGAAGACCAGGATATCGAGTTTCGAGGAGTCTTTCGCAGTCTTTGTCATGTAATCTTCCATTCCTGTTAGGATCTTTCATTTGTATCAGTGAGGTGTAAGTACCCACCTACGACATTTCCAGGACGACCTTCTGGTCCAAAGATCTCGGGCTGAGCAAGCAACGAGTTTCCTAAACTTCTTAACAGATTTGTACGCGATTCAAGGCCCAATATCGGATTGCCTTTGGAAATCTGAAAGCCGTCGGCCAGTGCCTGAGTCGTGAGAGTTGCCAGTCCATTTCCTGTGAAGGGTCCATCAGCCGAAAGTTAAGGAGTATGAGACGTGCACTTACCATCAACAACAGGCGCCTTTTCGTGCTTGCTCGTAGCAAATGAAAGACCTCTGAACATGTAGAAGCTAGCAACAGCAATGCCCTCGCTTCGTTCGTAGGTTCGATTGGTGCCAGGCTCAGTATATCGCCAATGATCACCTGCACCAGCGTCCAGGAGTACCGATACGAAGAAAAGATCAATCAGACGACGAGTCAGTTCTAGGTCATCGCAGCCATCTCCCCTCCATGTTACACACTCGTTTCCAATGCGGGATATGTTGCCCACTTCGAAGTGCTGCCAGCGGCCATGTGGTGGGATGGTGTGAAACGAGCCAGGACCAAAATCGCGCTAGTGGTATCATGGTTAGATTCTTGCTGGCTTCAATGATGTCGTCGGAAATGTGTTGGAACGGACCTTGATCACAGATGTCACAAGATCTGCTGCATCGCTCAGTCGGTCCGCGTGGACATCAAAGTGGCTGAGCTTCCCGGCTTGGGCCGCCTCTCCCACCAGCTTGGCTCTATCGCGAACGGCGCCGAGGGAGAGAAGGTAGGTAATTTTGGGGTCCATAACGATCTTCTCTACGCCCCAGAACGTATACCGAAGTGATGTCGTAGGTGGAAGATGAAGTAGTGGCGTTGTTCTGCGGGGTGGTAGCACCTAGGCACCGATAGGTAGCCCAAATGCAGTTACAGTTACAACTATCTGTTAACTACTTCGTCGTCGCACTAGGCTGCTTTCATTTTCCTACCCCTCAGCCTCGCAGAACCCCACGAGATACATACTTTTACACTCGTCAGGCAAACTTGCATAGATCGCTCACGTTGGTGCTCAAAATATACCCCAGCATCGGTGACAGTGATTGGTTTTATGCGAAGGCGAAGGCTGAGCAATATGGGACCTTCCCGGTGTTGCAGCTCGTCGCTAATTGAATGGTCAACAGTGGTTCCCGATCCATGCATGCTGCACACTTGTCTGGCGCTTAACCACACCAGCGGTCACCGTGCGCCTCATACAATATGCTGTTAGTAAAGAGCTTGAAGTACTAGGGTACTTGTGCTTACAGCTACCTCGTTGTGTTATCCAAATACTTGGCAGACCGCAATTCGATTTGTTAATTAGTTGTTACATACATGCTCAACCGCTCCTTCATCAGTCATGAGCTTGGTTCCAATGTTGTCACGCTTTCGGTTATTTGGCGCTCATGGTAGTTGGTCTAGGAAAAAAGTCCTGGGTAAGTGTATTGGGATTATACTTCTCTCTGCAGTCAAGGCAAATACGATGACAGAGGCTAACGGTTATCAGGCACAGGCCAAACTTCATGGATACCAAGTGCTCTCCGGCCGATCACTCTGATCATTTCCATCATGATTTCTTGGGCGTTGATCGCGATATTAAAGATCCTCCTCGTACGGAGTCAGACGGAGGGCGGTGTAATAATTGCATATACAATGGACGATTTCACATTGGCACAGCTATTCTCTATCGTTATCTGCCCACTATCGTCGCGCTTGTTCTCAGCCTATTTTGGAATTAGATCGATCTTCAGATCAAGAGGGTTGAACCTTACTACCAGCTCAGCAGACCAGAGGGGGCCTGGGGGAAGGACAGCCTGCTCGTCAGCTACCCGTTTGAATTTATACCATTTTTTCCTATGAGTTCCCTCAAGAGCAGGTAGGTTTACATATTCCGATCATGATTCAAGCTCCGGAAATCATGTATGCTGATGCATTCAGGCATTGGGCAGTATCCTGGGGTAGTTTATGTACGGTCTTCGTCACATGGGGCCTGGTTCCTCTCCAAGTAGGTTTATTCACCACTGAAAGCATCACGCGAACATCACCGACGATCTTTGCAAATTCCGTCGGCTTCATTCCGGCAAGCAAGCAGCCAAAATCCATAGCCGGCCGTTACATTCATTCAGCGCATGGCATCATATGGTTAAATGAAACACTTCCACCATTTATGACACGAGACTATGTTCTAGCGCCTTTCAAACCATAGGACCCTGGAAACCACCAGACGATTCCCAGCATCATGGCGTTGGTGTCCGACAATCCAACGCTATTGGAAGAGTTTTCCAAGCTTGACCGTGCTAGTATGGACCATTTTGAGCAGAGCTTGGGATACAAGAAATACCAACTCGTGTATAATTAAAGGGGAAACATGTGGGTACAGCATGGAGTGTGGGCAACACATTGGCTAATAAGTAGCAGCATCAAGGAATCCGAAAGTTTCGATCGTTTGTATCACAACGCTCATAGTGCCGATATTGAGTGTTCACAAACTGCAAAACCTCTTCGGCCGCGGGAGTTCAGGTTTCTCATGGCCGTGCCATTTGTGAGTTTTTTGGTTGCACTCGCAATTACTCTTGGTGTGATTTGGACCAAAGCTCGACCTCATGGTAAGATGAGTGAAAACCACTGGAAATTGATTGACTAATAAAACATCAGGTATCGCACGCCCATCCGATAATACAATCGTCTGACAAACATTCGAGAATTATATACCAACTGCACTTGCAACGTTTATTGAGCCTGCGTGGGTACTGATAAACTGCCTCTTATGCATGCTGCAACCACTTGAAGTGCTGCATGGAGGAAGAGCAACAGCCCGCAAGTCAATAGATGTTAACTATAGTTCCTTGCCACCGCAACTCGTCGTTTTCAAAGCATTACGTTCGTCCCACTTCAAGCTTGCTGCTGCTTGTACGATGGCGATTCTGTCAAACCTGCTCGCAGTTGCTTTTTCAGGAATGTTCAATGAGGCCCCCGCCACAATCACGCTTAAATGGAGACTGCAGCCACCATACCAATCTAAATTTGTCACAATCAATGGTACGGTCGGACAAAATATGCCTTACATGGAGCGGTTTCACGTGAATCCATCGGGTGCTTTCACCGGAGGCCAGGGGTTCAATCAATTTCTTGTTGCCGAATCGAACTACACTGCAGGTACAGCAATTCCGGCTTGGACAGATGCCCGATTTCTTTATGTACCATTTGCAAACAATACGGCACTAGGTACTAAGAACATCAAAGGAATCAATGCTCGCCCAACAGCTGTTGTGTCACAACTCGAGTGCAGTAGTATTGATGCCCGCCAGTGGACGGCCCGCTGGTTCAACGACTGGAGTTACCGTCCACACTCAAATTTTACAGTCACCCTCAGCGGTGTGCATTGCGAAGCTATAGGTTTTGAAACCTTAGTGGGACCATCCGAATCAGAGACATTCCGCTCAAAGTGCGATACTGGAAAAGTTGCGATGGAGTATGTGCTTTGCCTCAATGCTCGCGTGAATGTTTCTTTGGCGGATCGAGATCACTGCGCTCAATCTATCGTTTTCGGCTATATAGGTACGAGATAAGGACATCTGCTCGCGCAACATTACAACGATTTTCAACAAGAACAACGCGGTTTTTTGGGGGCTTCAATCTAGCCTCGTAGTCGGCGAGGCAAATGTGCTCGTCGATCAAATAGGGCAGGTCCAGAATGTGACAGACATGGACGTCTCTTCAAAACCCTCTGCTAGATTCCTGGATGGGCACTTCAGCAATGACGCGAGAAATCTCCTACAGCAAGGCAACGGCTATATTTTACAAAAATCGCAGGGAGAAAACTGGCAAAACTAATCTTTCGCCACCGAATTCATGAATTATTTCATGAGCAAGCAAAGCAACAGCAGTCGACTGTTGGATCCAAATCTGCCTATTCCACGTACGATGAAATAACCCAATCACTGTATCCAGTGTATTCTAAACTGTTCGCCATATGGCTAGTTATCAACAAGGACAAGCTTCTCCTGCGACGGGACGAGAGCTCCACATATAGTAGTATCGATGGACAAGCGCATCAGCGACAGATTCGCATCCTCGTCTCTTCATCACTGTTTATCATTGCCCAAATTATACTGGGCATCTATACAAGTGTAGCAATATGTATCTATCTCCGACGACCTGGCCGCTTCCTTTTGCGCATACCAACTTCCATTGGCGCCATTGTAGCTTTATTTGCTGCTAGTGAGGCTGTGTGCGACATGCATGGAACAAGCTTGTTCACGAAAAGAGAGAGGAGGAAACACTTGGGAAGCTTGGGGAAAACTTATGGCCATGGTACGTTTGTAGGTACGGACGGGCGATCGCACGAGGGCATCGTATAAGAGCCGCTTGTCGATGTGATTCCATTGCCAGGCACAATCAGACAGCTGAATAGAGGCTTCTACGAAAAGATCCTTGTATTTAATCGTGGCCGTACCCAGAGTCAATCGGGTTCGGGACAGTAGGCAATAGCGCCAGAACTCGTAAAATCTACTTTATCCAACACCCTCATAGAATTGCTGCGGTGTGCCATAACCTCTAACCCCGACTCTTTGTTTTTAAAAGTCTGGAAGTGCGGTTCCCAATAACTATCGAACAACTATTCGCTACATACCTCGGGAGCCCCCCTGGCGTGGTATGGTGACAACCTGCTCAAGGGGAAAGGGTCCCGGAGACAGCATGGTAAAATGACCGCCGTGCTCCATTTTGCACAACTAAGAGAGTACATCAGTTTAGAGTTGGGTGAATGGGAAGACCGCTAATTGCCGAGCAAATGTTCTTACCTTTACCCCCGAACCTTTAGGGCACTTGTACGAAGGAGCAATATTCCAAGCAACTTTCTCTTGGCCAGCCTCCCGATCCAGGAATTTGACATGTAGGAGCTTTTGAGTACCGAAATCCTGAACAAAGACCGTAAAGTCCTTATTATGGCAATCAACTTCTCGTGAATGAAAATTGGTCTTGGGCCCGGGAAGATCGTTACACTGCACCATGACGCTGCCTACTTGCAGCTGGAATTTGAAGTCATGAGCATCGCCGATTCCTGTATCGGTTGATTGGAATGTCAGTTTTGAGATGCGAAGTTGGTCCCTAGGCGGAGTGTTCGGGCGAGCTGGGGCAGCTGGGGCAGCTAGGACAGCGCTCAAGAGGGCCGAAACGATAGTGATGAAGAGCATATCGATACTGATTCGTGGTACGAATATGAGTCGTAGAATGTATCGACGTGTTGAGGATGAAATGCAAGTATGATAGGACGGAGGGCATTTAATACTTCTAGTCCTTGCAGAAGAATCAAGTATTCCTGCGCCATGTTGCTAAAATTGTATTTCCTAGGTGTTCGCAGTTTCCTGGAATGAATTCAGAGACTTTGCAAGTTTTTCGAAGGAATGACAAGGGCCGAGTGGGTAAATGCATATGTACATAGATGCTTATTCTTTACGAAGCAAACACGTTCCCCTCACCGAACTCGAATTGGTAGCTTATTTGTAGTATATACTGCATACTAGATACCAGCACTAGTAAGCCGTAGAGGCACGGAAATTTGTAGGTGACACACGCAATCGATATACTAGTAGTATAGAAAACACTGGATTTCGCTTTCTACGTCTTCTACCCAGAGAACAATGCTATACAATGCACTCGCCTATGTGCGTTTCGCTTAACGTAAAAGGCGGTGCTTTTACGTTGAGAGGGATATGCAGGCAGTATGCAGGCATTCGGGCTGATTTTTCGTGACATACTCACACATAGTATGTACGCACCTACTATGTACTATGTACATATGCAAGTACTGTGTACTATGGTAGATACTAGAGAGCACTGAAGTACGCAGGTCCGATAATTGCCTCAGTATAATATTTGTGCAAGCAGAGTCGATTGACTGAGGAATCTACGCCTGCACTATGCATACGGATGTTTGGGTGTCGTTTCTACGTGGTGCGCAGACTGCGTGAATTACGTGCTCTCAAATACGCCCGACAACTCCGAGGACAGCTCTGTAGAATCGGCCCGCGAGCGTATCGTTGAAGGGCCAGAGATGGATGGTGGTTTCGGACTGTGGAGAAGATGAGACTTGGGAAGATATGTACCTACCTATGTACATAGTACATAGATAGCCACGTGCCGAAAAAAAAGAAGAAACTCAAAAAGACGCTAGTGTTTCATGAGGCCCCACACGGTGCGGAAGCTGCGAACTGGAAGCGGCAGGTACGAAACTACCAGCTCCCATTGTGAGGACCCGCACAAACAATCCAGGAACAAGATGCTTCACAGAATCCCTATCCATTCCAGACCGCCCACGTTGCGGCGCAGCAGACCCGACGGTGATGCCCTCTCTGCACGGCATCAACCTTGTTCAAAAGCGCTGATTTATCATTGCAATGCTTAGCAGACGATCGACGGCAGCTACCCACATAATCGGTAGTACTCAGGCACTCCGTAGCACCTGTGTGAAGCGTCGTCTCCACGTAGCTACAAGGAAGGATTCCCATGCCGTGCGCATGAAATTGAAACAGTGACCAGCCGGCCGGCCGCGGTCCATTCGACTGACCACGACTCAAGTCTCAAAGCGTCTTCAGTCCTTTCAACATACGAGAGCGCTGGGCCTACTGCCGTGTCACAGACACAGGCGGCAATGGGACTCTGCGTAACCTGCACGAAGCCTCAGACAGACTTTACTGACTAGTTACATACTAGGAAGCGTGCACGAAGCCGTTGTGCGTTGTGCACTGAGACGCGCGCCACAGCAGATCGCACTCGGCATAGCCACTCTGCGAACCCGCTGTTTCAGCTTTGAACCAGGAGATCGCCATTCACTCGGCCTCACCAGTACTACTATAGTCTATGCTTGAAGTAATGTCCCTAGTCACTCGGAAATTACCGCCCCGCAATCCGTGCAACCAAGAATAATATACCTTCTACCACAACTTATAAAAAAGCAGTCTTTAAAATTTCAATTATATCTTAGAGCTCTCTTAAAGAAGAACATTTTTCTATTAAAAATAAAAAAAAAGTCCTTAGGATGCGTGAGAAAATCGATTTGATAAAGGTAACACAATACCCCACTGAAATCTCGCTTTCGGCGACTAGGGTCATTACTTCAGGGGGGGGGAGGGTAGACCCATATTGAGC